>Ga0209777_10002307_pt1 | contig 25443 bp, 22 predicted proteins | sample FrelakmetHBP12HB_FD_187147 | JGI IMG/M metagenome (GOLD analysis project Ga0209777, IMG submission 187147) | Freshwater lake sediment microbial communities from the University of Notre Dame, USA, for methane emissions studies -HBP12 HB (SPAdes)... | ecosystem: Environmental > Aquatic >... | reverse complement strand
CCTGCCCATTTCCATTGATTGCAATATTCATGGAGTTCTTCAAACCCTTATCCATCGGATCACCACTTTGGGCATCATCAAAAACAATGTCTCTCTGCATATTAGTATTCAAAGCATACATATTTTGGACTTGCTGCTCTGGATGAGAGTTGTTCATGACTATATGTTCCTTCATGGGTGAAGAGTGGAGCATTAGATCCGTTGGAAAGGTCTCCAATTCAAGTTCCCAATCAGAAAGATGAGGCTTCACAAGAGAGGTCCCTAATCGCTGATCATGGCTTATAAAGGCTGAATGAAATTCCTTGATCCTACTGAGAGGATCAGATGGATCTGCCGCTGAGAGACATATCAAGCTAAGACAAATAGAGATAGAAATCAAAATCATCGTGCCAGTAGGCCGTAACATATTTCCCATTTCATAATCCCTCGTATGACAAGTAAGGACACTAATCCTTCTTATAGGATATAACTCACTATACTTAAATATGTTGTTATCCTTATCTTCCTATCGAAAATGCGATATATATCGACTAAGTACTGAAATACCTCTAGGATATTTCATTACCATTGAGCGATGCAAAGCAGAATTCGAACCGAAATTTTGTGTAAACCGTGACCAAGTCTAGTCCAACCAAGCTGGAAGGACATTACTGCCGGATCGATAAGGAGATATAATTATGAAGGTTAATCCAGATTATATGAAGCGCTTATTCTTCACAAGCAGTCCCAGGAAGATAGTTGAAACGATGGTGAACGCGCTTAGAATATCAAGGTCTCTGAGCAGCAGATCAGATGGAATTACATTTAGGTTGCGATCCATAGGATCAATTATTCATATTATGAAGTGCATGAAATAGTTAAGAGCTCGGAATTTCTTATTCATGTGAACTCCTTACTGTATAAGCGATTGAGGTCCAGTGCCCGCCAAAAAACAACCTGGCTTCCTGCCCACATCTCGACAGGAGGCAGAAGGTCTTGGCATCGATCAGTTCGATATCATCCTGATCAGCGGAGATGCCTATGTGGATCATCCGTCCTTTGGTACGGCCTTGATTGGGCGGGTGTTATGGGACGCGGGATACTCTGTGGGCATAATAGCCCAGCCCTATTGGAAAAAAGAAGATGACTTCAAGAAGCTGGGTCAGCCAAGACTATTCTTTGGTATATCCTCAGGCAACGTAGACTCAATGGTCAACAACTTCACTGCTAACCTGAAGCGCAGAAGCAATGATGTTTACTCGCCAGGCGGAGTGTCTTGCCGTTCGGACAGAGCCACCATAGTTTATGCGGATAAGGTTCATGCCCTTTTCCCGAAAGTGCCATTGGTCCTGGGGGGCATTGAGGCGAGTCTTCGAAGGTTTGCCCATTACGATTACTGGTCCGACTCAGTGAGACAATCCATTTTGGCAGACGCTCCTGCTGACATGATCGTCTTCGGCATGGGTGAGCGCCCGCTTCTTGACCTTACAGAACGGCTGGATAAGGGCGAGAGCATCCAAGATGTAAATGACCTTGCCGGAACAGTTGTTAAGATGGAATTGCGCAAATGGAGATCCATAGGATATGATGATCAACTAGTCCTCCCCAGCTTTGCCGAGATCTCCACAGACAAGCGAAGCTATGCAGATGCCTTCAGGTTGCATTACCAAGAGCAAGACCCGTTTCATGGACGCACCGTCATCCAGACTCACCCTAAGACAGTTATCATCCAGAACCGGCCTTCAAAACCACTGACTACAGAGGAGCTTGATTTTGTCTACGAGTTACCCTACACGAGAGAGGCCCATCCATCCTACAAAGAATCTGTTCCGGCCCTAGAGCCGGTCAAGTTCTCCGTCACCACCCATCGAGGCTGCTTTGGTTCCTGCTCCTTCTGTGCCCTGACCCATCACCAGGGAAGGATTGTCCAGAGCCGCAGCGCAGAATCCATAATCAGGGAGGTAATAAGGATTACACGAATGCCAAGCTTCAAGGGAATAATCCAGGATGTAGGGGGGCCGACGGCCAACATGTATGGTCTGTATTGCGCTGCTTGGATGAAAGGTGCCTGCAGCGACAAACTTTGTTCCGCCGACTGCCCAAGCCTGAAGACTGACCATAGCCTCCAGGTAGAGCTGTTGAAGAGGCTGCGGGCTATCCCAGGCGTAAGAAAGGTCTTCGTAGGCTCCGGAATAAGGCATGACCTGGTCTTGGCGGATAGATCGAGCTATCTGGAAGATCTATGTCAATATCACGTCTCAGGGCACTTGAAGATTGCACCTGAGCACGTTGTTCGAAAGGTCACAGACTGCATGCACAAGCCGCCCCTAGAAGTCCTGGAGGCCTTCAAGGCAAGATTCGACGTCGTCAATAAAGCTCATCAAAAGGAGCAGTACCTTGTACCCTATCTCATGTCCGGCCATCCAGGGTGTACTGTGAAGGACATGATTGAGTTGGCAGAGTACATCCGAGACCATCGGATGTATACAGAGCAGGTTCAGGACTTTACACCCACGCCTATGACTATCTCTACCGCCATGTACTACACCGGACTCGATCCGATTACAATGAACCCTATTCATGTGCCAAAAGGGAGGGAGAAGCGAATACAACGAGCAATCCTTCAATACAAGGACCAAAGGAACTACGGTCTGGTCAAGGAAGGACTAAAGCTAGCAGACAGAGAGGATCTGATAGGAGACTGTCAGAAGTGCCTTATTCCAGGAAAACCTGCCATTCGGGAAAAAATATCAAAGACCCCGGGAAAAGGGCGAAGTAACGATCGATCGTTTTGACTGTCGGCTTATTGTCGTCTCCAATTTTGCAGCCTGTAATATGTCAAATCTTCTAGACCGGCTGTTCATCTTCGGGACAAAGGGACATTTTCAACTCCTGGCCTCCTTCCTCCTATCTCCATTCTGTAGAGCTTCATCAGCTCGTAGACCTCTTCAGGAACGTCCGTGCTGACGCAGCCTCCTAGAAGCTCCTTTACGTCCTCAGCCATGAAGGGGCGGTCGTGGGTGAACTTGCCGGAGACAAAGTCCTCTATTATCCTTTCAATGTTGTCTCCTCCACACCTGTTTACCATGATCTTCCTGACCAGATCCTTCATCTGTTTCAGAGCTTTGTCGGCTTCCTCGGCGAAGACCAAGGTTTTGTCGTCAATCTCGTCAACGGATTTCTTCTGAACAGCCTTCAACAGTGACGTGGCAGGATAAACAGTGGTCTGATCACCAAGCTGTGGATCCACTGGGCCCAGGGCAGCATGGTGGTCCATTATTATTTCATCAGCCGCCAGGGCTATGAGAGTTCCGCCGCTCATTGCAAAATGAGGAACTATTACCGCCTTTCTTGAAGGATGAGCCTTCAAGGCCATGGCAATCTGAGTCGCAGCTAGTGCTAATCCGCCCGGAGTGTGGAGAATTATATCAAGAGGGACCTCTTTTGGCGCAGTCCTTATGGCCCTTAGAACTTGTTCGCTGTCGTCGATGTCTATATACCTGGATATAGGCAATCCCAGGAAGCTTATGGTCTCCTGGCGGTGGATGAGGGTTATGACCTGAGATCCTCTTTTTTTGCCAAGCCTTGCTAAAAGTCGCTTTCTTTCCATCTGAAGAATGTTCTTCTGGGCCATCGGCACAAAGAAGAGCAAGATGAAGAGAATTATCCAGATGTTGTTCACGAGCGTATCCAAGGTTGCCATTGAGCATTATGAGTCTCAGTTTGTACTTAAGACTTTTTGACCCACGTAAAACAATTATTCATCTATCGAGAAGATTGCATGGAGTCGAGTATAAACGGGATAAGTATAGAACCCTTCTACCTGAGTCGTGTTACTGCTTTCTGACCGATAGGAGATATCCCACTCCCAGGAGGTTGCTCACGGCGAGGATGCACTCTAAATCCCGGCTGCTTGGTGGTGGCGGGTGTTAGTATCTTGGTGATATTTGATTGTGCCGTTTGTGTCGCGTTCGGCTCTGCCATCGGCTGCCCTTTGCTCTGCTGATCTGAAGCCACCGTCACGACGCCTGTCATGGGGGGTATAAATATTACAGCGATAACTCTAAGTTCCAGGCTGCGAGAAAGCGAACTTGAACTCACCGCCGCTTATTATATTCTCAGAATTAAGCTTACTGTCATCGGAAGTTACTGTATGGTCTACCGAATCATGGTTGACCCATATAACGGTCATTCCAACCGGCACCGTTATGGAATTCGGCTGAAAGGAAAAGCCCTTGATCTCAACTGTGCTCGCACTAGTCTGGTCCCGATTCGCACAAATGCCCAGGATACTGACGATATTAGCAATATCGAGGAAAAAATAAGCCCATTCATCTCAGTATCAATTCTCTTCTTGTTTTCTACAGAATCAGGTTATATTCTAGATCATTATGGGATAAATAAATTTTTGAATTGTCGACGGTTCAGGTCACTTTAGGTCGAATTATTGGAGTTACTGGCCTGCATTTGAGGTACACTACCAGAGGCAAGACTATGAACTGAGCGGTCATGACCTTAGGATAGACATCGCATCTGAAGAAATAAATACCAAAATTGACTGGAGCATTGAAGGTGTAGGTGATCGCCCCAGGACCCGTAACGATCTGACCATGGAAGATAACGATCTTAGCAGCCGATTTCGCGTAAATAGCAAAGTTGTGAGGTACACCACGGTCCAGGTTAACGAAGTCTATGCGACTCGGAATTAGTGTGATGTTATCCCTATCAAAATTCATCTCTTTGGCTATAAGGTCCGATGTTACTCTTATGGATGATTGTGGTGAAGTTGTTGATACGGGCACTATCGTTTTACCCTTAAATTAATTTCATTCGCAGTTGCTTGTGGTGAGTTAACCCCTGCTCTGTTCGGCTTTGCCAGGTTTGGTTGGGCCCCACCAAGCGCTGTAACGATGACCTAGCCTTCATGTATGGATGAATCGTACACCCGTAATCATAGGATCCCGGATTCATGAAGGCATAACTGTATTCCTGGCCTTGTTTTAGGACGCTGATCCAAACCTGATGCTTGTGCTGGCTACTGTGTAGAACACAGAGTCATCGTTCGTCCAGGCAATCGTTGTTCCTGCCGGCACAGTTGAAGGCTACAAGACCGGACCCCCCCACATTTCATCCAGTCACCAGGCGAACTCAATAAATCTGGTAATATTATTTCAATTTTTTTTTGCAGATGATAAAAGCTGCTCTCATATTTCCGAATCGCGCCTTCGATCGTGATCAGTCAAATCCAAAGCGCGTCAAATCAAATCGGATCGATGCCATAAGGATTCAGGGCCTCAAACCGGCTATCTCCATTATGATCTTCTGGGTCTCCTCCGGCGTCCCCGTGGTGTTGATCTGGTAGATCATCGTTCGTGATAGCATAGCCTCAAAGAAAGCCCTGCGAAGACTTCGCTTGAATTCGTTTTTAACTAAGAGGTGTGGGTTGAAGAAATCGTTATCGACCAGAATTTTGAGGGCATCTCCAGCCTCTAGGCTAGTAAGTACTCCACCGTCATTCCGATCCCTCTTCAGGATTATCAAAGTGTCCAGGGTAGTTAGAGGAAGTATTCTTCCTTTTCCTACCACCTGCCTCAAATCCACAACTGCCCGTCCGTCGTTGTCGAACTCAGCACTCTTGACAAGACCGCTGAACTCTTTCCAGATCGTCGCCAGGTCCGCTCTTATATAGAAGTTCTTCTCCGAGCCATAGGCCAGGATGCTATCTCCGTAGATTCGGGCATAGAACCAGTCATCTGAGACAACTCGGACTTCGGGGTTCCTGAGCAGACCGTAGGTGTGTGTGGTCTTTCCTGATCCTGATCCACCCACCAGGCAGACTCCCTTCCCTAGAACGTCCAGGCATGCTCCGTGCACTGAGTAGATGTCATGTTCATCTTCCAGAACATCACCGGCCAAGCTCAAAGCCAGCGATTTTATCCAGCCGTAGTAATCGATGTTGATGAGAAAGGCGGTCTTTGACTGCGGATCGTAGTAAACGGTGTTCTTTTCCTCCAATGGCTCTTCAACCACGTAAAGACGACCATGAGAGCGGATACTCTGAGAGGCAAAATAGAAGCTCTCTTCCCAGCGTTCTAATACAGGGCGCTGGCCTGTCAATAGCTTAATAGAGCATCCGTAGATGTCGGATTTTACTTCGTAGAGAACCTGGTTGCCGTAACGTCTGGTCAGCTCTCCCTTTCTTCCGATGGTTATAAGCTTGACAGAGTAAGCCATTTGAGATTTATCTCCGTGATCATTGATTATTACAAGAACGTTATAAAGGTTGGTCGAAGATAGGTTAGTAGACTAAATCACATGGGTTCTTTCTGGTCGTCCTTGCCCCGGAGGTAAAAGTGCGTTCTGGGCATAAGCTCGTCGTCAAGCAAGTAGACAAGGGGAATTCCAGTAGGTATCTCGACATCCTCTATGTCCCTGTCTGATATGTCGTCGATGTGCTTTACCAGAGCCCTGATTGTGTTGCCGTGGGCTGAGATGAAGACGCTATTTCCCGCAAGCAAATCAGGTGCGATCTTTTCTTTCCAGAGGGGCAACAATCGGTCCAGGGTGTCTTTAAGGGACTCAGTTCTTGGGATTTCACTGTCCTTCAGCATCTTGTACCTTGGATCGTTAGCAGGATATCGTTCGTCTCCCTCATCCATTGCCGGTGGCTTCTCGTAGTACCCTCTGCGCCACCTATGGACCAGCTGGGTTCCATACCTGGCTTCAGTCTCTATTTTATTGCACCCCTGAAGAGCGCCATAGTTGCGCTCATTAAGCCTCCATGATGGAAAGACGGGAATCCACATCTTGTCCATTTCCTCCTGGACTATCCACAGCGTTCTGATGGCACGTTTGAGAAAGGAGGTGTAGGCCACGACGAAGGAGTATCCGCAGGCTTTTAGCAGCCTGCCAGCGTTTTTAGCTTCTTTCTTGCCCTCGTCCGACAGGTCAATGTCAATCCAGCCGGTGAACCTCCCCTCTCTGTTCCACAGGCTCTGGCCGTGTCTGAGCATCACAAGTTCTGGCATGATGATCCTTGGAATCAATTCCCTGAATATATCTTCAAGGCAGTCTCAACGCTGGCGTCCTCCACTGTGATCGCATATATGGCGTTGCAGAACCTTACCGCTTCCTCCAGAGGCTTCTGGTGGATGTTCCTTCCAGTAGCATTTCCCCAAGCCCCGCTGATGTGGATCTGGTCGTGTAACCGCTGCAAGAAAGATTTTACATCCATGCTCGCCCCTCCCGCGCAAACCACTTTGGTCCTGCCTGCGGACTGAACGGCTTCCTTGAACACATGGCTGGACTCAAACCCGGGCTTATCAGGATAGTTGAGCTTGGCAAAGTCGCTTCCAAGTGCGGCTGCTACACCTGCGGCTCCGGCGATCAGGTGAGGATCTTTCTCATCCTTTACCGCCTTGCCTCTCGGATACATCCAAAGAACAGTAATGTATCCTAGCTGGTGGGCTTCGTAGACCAGCTGAGCTGCCTCGTGCAAAATCTTCGCCTCGTGATCACTTCCCAGATAGACAGTATATCCCACGCCCAGGATCTTAAGGCCACTTTCTACTCGGAAGTCCTCCACTTGCTGGATATCCAGCCACTGAGAGCTGAAAGGATCAGCTTGAGAGGTCTTCACGAGGTTGGTCTTTGAATTGAGCTTTACCAGGTAAGGCACTTCCGGGTAATCTATTCCGTACCGGGCGATTAAGCCCATCTGAGTCGCGAAGACGCCTATGCGGGCCCGGCTCGCTATCATAAACAGATGCTGCGGATCGTTATCTTGAGGAGCTATTTCCGGGCCGAAAAAGTCATCGTTCAGGTGCTCCACTTTTTGGTCTCCTGCAAAGAGCATTAGCCTTCCAAAGCCTCTGGTGATTTTAACGTAGTTCTTTCGAAACGTCTTGCGCATCTCTGAAGGAACGTCTAAAAGCACAGGGATTTTCTCTTTGGTCATCTCAGGCACCACCTTTCAAAAAGTGTAGCTTGACCTGTGGCACAAGATTGAGAAAGTCCTCCTTCTGGCCTAGGGCAGTCCCCGAATGTATCGTTGTGGCGGTACCCGCTGCTGCTGCACAAACAAGCGCCTCCTTCAGATATTTGCCTGTTACCAGGCCGTAAACGAACCCGGCTACTGCGGAGTCGCCGGCGCCTATGGTGTTCTCCACCTTTGCTTCCGGAGGCACGGCAACATACTCTTCTCCTTTCGCCACAAGCAGAATTCCCCGAGGGCCCATGGAAACTAAGACTATTTCCACGCCACCACGGTTGATCTGCCTGGCAGCCTCGACGATCTCATCCATCTCCTTGAGCTCATGCTGCACGAGCTCACTCAGCTCGTGAATATTGGGTTTTATGATGTTGGGATGGGCTTTGATCCCGGAGCGAAGGCCCTCGCCGTCCACGTCCAGGACGACTCTGGCACGACATCTGCCTACCATTGTTATTATCTTGCGATAGATCTCGGGGCTGACGCCGGGAGGCAGGCTGCCTCCTATGGTCACAATCTCCGGACAAGGAAGCCTCTCTATCTGCTCCACCAGCTGCATCAGCTCGCTTGGGCGAATCTCAGGGCCACGGGCATTGAAAGCAAGCTGTCTTGCAGTCTCTTTTTCATGTAATATGATATTTGTCCTGGTCTCTCCTGAAACTCGGACAAAGTCAGTCTGTATCCCCTCATTGAGCAATCTTCCTTCCAGCTCCCTTCCTGCGAATCCGCCAACAAACCCCAGGGCGATGTTATCGATCCCAAAGTTCTTCAATACTTTCGAGACGTCTATGCTCTTGCCACCTGCGAAACTCTGTTCGTCCAGTATGCGATTAGACACATCGTCTCTTATTCTATCGATCCAGATGGTCCTGTCTAGGGCAGGGTTTAGGGTTATCGTGTAAATCATGATTTCACCCTGTAGTCGCTCAATTTAAAGATTCTTATTTTCATGTCACTGTTCCCGGCCGCTCTGGAAGATGAGGCGTCGAAGAGGGCCACCTATGCTTCTCTTGAATATATTGTTTTGTTTCTTTGTCAATATTACCATTGTGGATAGCAGTCTTCCATTAGCTATCTGACATGCATGTACGTCGATTAGCGAAAACTATATATTGTCAAATGCCGGAAACATACAGCAAAAGTCGATCATATCTCAACCCCTCCTGTGTTTCCTGACTTTTGAACCCTCCTTTTCATGTCCCAGGGATGATTCTGATCCCTGAGGAATACTCTGGGATATTGGCCGCGCCTATCTGTTCGAGGAATATGCCGAAAGATTTATACCGTTGTATGTCGAAGCCAATCTATGGCAAAAGTCGATATCTATTCTCCCACCTACATCACTGACTTTTGCCTCCCTCCTTATCATAATGGAGTCTGGAACTCTGTCAATCACATGTTTACTCGTCTCGCGTGAGAGCATATCGGGAGGAAGAACAATTCAGCATCGTTTTACTTTTATACTCTTCTTGTTCCTAATTCGCAGCGATGTTGAATACCAAATTGGCATTAGATACGTTGATCGTCTTAACCGAAAACTTTATAGTCGGCTACTGACGTAATATGTCAGGGCAAAAGTTGGTCACCATATCCCTCCTGCATTACTGACTTTTGCTATCCTTCCTTTTCGCCAATTTCTTTTTTCTTAAGAGCTTCAGGTCAAGGCATCTGGTCGTGATTGTGGAAGCTACAAAATAGCAGGCCTACAAGGCGGGGAAAGTTTTATCTCTCAGCAGTGAGTCAAAACCCTGGCGCGCCGGGATAGGGTAGTGGTTATCCTGAGGGACTGTGGATCCCTCGAGCTGGGTTCAAATCCCGGTCCCGGCCTTAAGGTATTCTTGGAAACCATCCCCATACCCATAGTTCTTTCTGTCCGCAACCTTCTCAAGAGTCAGATATTAACGCAAAAAATCTCGATCGTAATTCAAGGATCAAGGAATAGTCGTCATTTATGAGACTGGACGATAGTGCGAAGAAAATTATGCAAGAAAAAGTGTGTGATTGTTGTGAATATTCTTATCTTCTCTCATATCTAAGTTTCAGACCAGATTCAGCCCAATCGTAAACAGGATAGCTCTTTCGCCCGTGGCCAGAGGCTTTCAAGGCCTGTACTATGACCGGCACAGTGATGGTGGCATCGGAGAAGACCTGCACCTTGCTCGCCTCCTTGGCCACCTTGCCCCAGGAAACCGCCTCCTCAAAGGTGCAGCCGGAAAGCCCTCCCCAATGAGGGGCATCCGTTGTGTACTGGATAGCGTAGCTGTGCCCTCCCGAATAGTTTCCAATTAGCTCAGCGATCACCTCGGTCTGCTGGATGAAGTTCTTGGGGACACCTCCTCCGATGTAGACCACGCCCGTTTTTGAAGATCGCTCCACCATCTGGGTGATCTCGTCCACGTCCCTGATCTGGTCCACCATCACCTTCTGGCCTTCGCGGTAGGCAATTACCATGCCTATTCCCCAAGAGCTATCTCCTAGGGCAGGAACGAATATGGGCACTTTGGCTTTATGTGCTGCCCCAAGAATTGTGGTGTCTGGCAGGCCCTCTCCCACCATATACATAAGCTCGCGAGAAGAGTAACGGTGCTCTGTGCTTAGCCCCTTCACGAAGTCGGATATGTAATTGTCTGCCTTGTGCAGCTCTATCTCTGAGACGAAGACGTCGTAGATCCTGTCAATCTTACACTCATTCAAGTAAGCATCGTCTGCACAAGGGCTCCCGTGGTAGTGAACTATCCCAAGACCCTCGCAGAGATCATGGAATAGGTTTGCTCCAGTGCTGACAAGGCAGTCGACAATACGCTCCCGGATTAGGTAAGCAATGAACTCACCCAAGCCAGCGGGCACCATCGCTCCAGCTAGGCCAAGGAAGATCGTCACATCCTCATCAAGCATGCGTTCCCACACTCGCAAGGATGCCCCTAGCTGGCCTCCTTGAAAACCCATGCAGCCCATATCTTTTACAAGATCGGCTACGTCCCGGTCTTTAACAGGTATTGTAGTCCTCACTTTCTCGTCGTTGCATATGAAACCATGACCATGATCCATATCATCCCTCCAAATGCTGTTCTCGCAGATTTTTGCAAGGTCGTATTTAGATAGAAACAGCTAGATACGTTTAAAGATTATCCATCTGTGGCAAAGAGCTGTTATTCGATGAAACGAGAAAGAAAGCACGTTACATGGATTTATATACCAAAAGGGCCCCTACATCCAGATTCGATGCCATTGGCTGGTCTTTGAGGGGATGTGATGGGTCGTATGTCCAATAATCAGGAAGTTGTATCATGTGTTGGAAATGATGTCGGTAGAGTTTTTTCCGGACTACTCGGTGAGGTCAGAACCAATGTGGAAGGTTGAAGACTCAATCGACCTCTACGGAGTTGAGAACTGGGGGAACGGCTATTTTTCAGTTAATGATAAAGGCAATATTATCATTATTCCTAACAAAGACCGCTCCCAATGCGTGGACGCGATGGACCTCATCGAAGAGATAGAGAAATCAAAAGACCTGGAGTTTCCCGTTCTCCTGCGCTTTCCTCAGATGCTGGAAGACAGGATCGATGAGATCACAGGCTCTTTCTTGGGAGCTATCGACGAGTTCTCCTACAAGGGCTCTTATCAGCCCATCTTTCCAATGAAGGTCAACCAGCGAAAAGAAGTTATTGAATACATAATTAAGTATGGTGCCAAATATAAAATCGGGCTTGAAGTAGGCACCAAGGCTGAGCTGTTGGCCGCTTTATCTCTCGGCCTTCCCAAGGATGCTCTTCTGATCTGCAATGGATACAAGGACGAGGATTATCTGCGCCTGGCCCTGAGCGTTCACAATGTCAATAATATCATAATAATTGTAGACCTCTTCGAGGAAGCCAACGACATTCTGAGGTATGCTGTGGAAATGGGAATTACTCCTCGGATAGGAATGAGAGTGAAGCTCTTTGCCAGAGGCTCTGGCCGCTGGGTCGAATCGGGCGGTGAGTCGGCCAAGTTTGGCCTCTCAACCAGCGAGGCTCTGGAGCTGATAAGGATGCTGCGGGAGGAGGGTCTCCTAAACAGCCTTAAGATGATCCACTTCCACATTGGTTCGCAGATCACAGACATCAGGACCATCAAGAATGCCATGAACGAGGCGGCCCGAATTTACGCCAAAGCTCGCAAGATGGCCGATATAGAGTACCTGAACGTCGGAGGAGGCCTTTCGGTGGACTACAATGGCTCCAACACTGCAACGCCTTCCAGCGCCAATTACTCCCTTCAGGAGTACGCCAACGACGTGGTTTATGCTGTGCAGAAGATCTGCGAAGAAGAGGATGTGGCCTGCCCTACGATCGTCTCCGAGAGCGGAAGGGCCATAGCTGCCTATCACTCCATGCTCATCTTCAAAGTAATTGGAAAAAAGAATGCCAAGGACTCCTTGCTAAAATCTCGGGAGGCTGAAGACCCAATACAGATTGAGGATCTCTGTTGTGCTTTCAAGGAGATCGACATCGATAACTACAAAGAGCACTATCACGACGCTCTGCAGTACAGGGACGAGCTTTACGACTCTTTCATCCTGGGAAACATCGGCCTGGAGGAGAGGGCCAAAGGAGAGACGCTCTTCTGGATGGTTTGCAAGAAGGCGGCATTCCTGGCCAAGCGGACGGAGGACGATTCTGAAGAGTTTCAGGAGCTGAAGAAACTGGTTAGCGAGAAATACATCGGTAACTTCTCACTCTTTCAATCCGTTCCTGATATGTGGGGCGTAGAACAGATCTTTCCCACCATTCCGCTGCACCGGCTTAATGAGATGCCATGCGAACGCGGCCGAATAGTCGACATTACATGCGACTCGGACGGAGAGGTCAAGCGCTACGCCGGTGATAGCGAGGGCCTAGAATACCTGGAGATGCATCCCCTTATGGAGAACGAGGACTACTACATGGGCATCTTCCTTCTGGGCGCGTACCAGGACACCCTGGGAGACTTCCACAACCTGCTGGGAAGCGCTCACGAAGTGCACGTGATGGTAGAGGGAGAAAACTGGTATATCTGCCAGAAGGTAGAAGGTGACACTTGCAGGAAGCTGCTGGACTTCTTCAACTACGAGACCAAAGACTACATCTGGGAGATCATGGACCGTTGCGTGGAGAAGAAGCAGTGCATCGACAAGAAGGAGCTGGAGCAGATAGAGGCGCAGCTTAACAGGACCCTGAAGGGCTATACATACTTCATCACCAAGCCCAATGGTCACTTCAAGAATAAAGAGCTGGATAAGGCTTACTTGGGGGCGAGCCTTTAGCGTTATAAGCAATATAGCAATCCTTTGTTAACTCGTTTGCTGGCTCTAATTCCCTGGAACTGTCTTGTTGTCCTGCCTTCATTATCTCTATTATTCGGGGAGGGAGCAAACCATCCACAAAACCTTCTTCTTATTCTTCTTTCCACCATCAGAAGTCGCCTTTGTGGCTTGCCATGATTGAGGAGGATGGCCGATCCCAATCATTCGCTCGACCCTAATTTTACCCTCACAGTACCCAAGATATGGCCAGATGGTTTCAATTCAGGGCTAAAGTCTTTAGACCTGTCTAGAGCACTTGCCAAAAACCACAACAACCGATGATCCCGGTCGGGCAAGCTCCTCCTTCAGAATCCGCTCGATCTTTTCTTCTGAAAGAGGAAGTAAGATCGAGCTGGTAGGGATCAGTGACTCCAGAAGACTGGTTAGATCCATAGCTTCCTGGCCGCCGGTGGTTGCAGCTATGCCGTTCTGGAGCAGGACCACCAGAACGTCTCTCTTCTGCCATATTGCGTTCATCAGCCCTGCAAGGCCAGTATGGGCAAAGGCAAAGTCCCCTATTACGGCCACTCCTTTTTTTCGAAAGCCTGAAGCCACACCAATGGACGACCCAAGCCCGTATACTAAGTCCACGGATCTGTAAGGTTCGTGGATGGCGCGGATGGCGCAGCCTGCGTCGCCAGCAACGGGCGCATCGATTCTTGCCTGAGCTTGATAAAAAGGAATAAAAGGACAGTCCTCGCATATCCCGGTGAAGCCACGCTTTTCTGCGCTTTCATAGGACTGCGGTTGGCTGTCCGGTTTACCTTCCAGACCTTCTAAAGCTCTTACGATGTCGGTTCTCTCCAAGGGGCCGAATGGCAGGTGACCTGTGAGCTTTCCTCTAACCTTTGGGCTCATCCTCAACTGGGATTCGATGAAGGGCTCGGGCTCCTCCGCCACCAGGACGAGCCTCGAGCTATCGATGAAGCGCCGAATCATCTCCCAGGGCAGAGGGTATGCGTAACCCACCGACAGAAGAGAGACCCCCAGCCTTTCGGCCAGTTTGGCAGGATAACCGCTGGCGATTATGCCAAAGTCATCCACGATTTGGATGCTATTCAGGGAAGTAGACTCGGAGGCCTCTTGTGCCAGCGGTAGTATTTCATTGTGGTGCCTCTGTTGTCTTCCGCGAGCGGTCAGATCCCATGCCGTCCTATCGAACTCTTGGCAGGTATCTTTCAAAAGTAGTGGTTTTGGTGAATTACCATGGGAGAATATTAAGCGCCGAGTAATCCGGACAATCACGGGAATCCTTAATCTCTCCGAAAGCAAAAAAGCCTCCTGGATTGAATTGTAAAGAGTTCCCGGATCTCTTGGATCCATGACCGGCAGCCCGGCCAGGGGACCATAGAACCGGCTGTCCATCTCCGTCTGGGAGCCTTTGGGGCCCAGATCATCTCCGGTGATGACCAACAGACCCGAGCCGATGGTGTGAGTAGCAGAGATCACCAGGGGGTCAGCTAGGACGTTCATGCCCACCTGCTTTACGATGACTATCGAGCGCGAGCCGGTTGCAGAAGCCCCAAGGGCTATCTCCAGGGCAACCTTCTCGTTGACTGCAATCTCCGCTCCCAAGGCTTCTGCCAATTCGATTATGGGATAACCGGGAACGTAAGTGATGACCTCAACCTTGGTATCCAGAACGGCCAGCTTGACTGCAACCAGTCCAGTTAAATCTTCCATCAGATCCCCGGAATAACGGACTCATCCGACATGGCAAAGTAAGGCAACGCCGCTACAGCACCGATTAGGCCTCTGCCATTTATGGCAATCTCCACCCCAGCATTCTTGGCTGCAGAGAGTGCATCTTCGTAAGTCAAACGCTCTTGTTTGCACTTCTGGGCATAAGGCATCAGGCATGAAGAGTCAAAGCCACGGTAAACAGCCATGCCTGTGTTCTCAGAGACGCTGTACTTGAGCAGAATGGCTTTGAAATCATCGAGCATCCCATCGGCCTTGCCTGGCAGACAGGCGAACTCCACAGCCGTGGATACGCAGTTTTGGGTCTTCGTGGGAACGGGGAAGAGCTGGACAAGAGAATGTGAGAGATACCGTGCTTCGGGCCGGTCTACTTTAGAGGCTATATTATGGATCAGGCACCAGGTAGCTCCAGTAGTCTTATTATCAGTGTCGTCTACTCCGATGATCACTCGCTCCCTTCGTGGGAGAACGATGGTGCCCCTGGCCATCTTTCCTCCACCGCTTTCTGTTACTTTGAAGCGTTTCACATCCCCTGCCTTAGCCCGTGTAAGGGTAGCTCCAACGCCTCCGCCGCCCAGACCGGCATAAGTTATCTCGATCTCATCTCCTTTGACCTGAACAGATTCTATTCCCGCCGACCTCTTGGAGGATACAAGATCCAAATCCACGGTTCCAGGCCGGACGATGTAGCGGAACCATTCGCCGAGAGCCCGCGAGCTTTGAATCAAGGGGCCCTTGGTGTAGTGGTATCGGGCCCAGGCCGATCCGCCGTAACAGGAGGACCGCTCAAGGATCTCTACCATATCACCTCCTGGGTCAGCTATGGCATGAATCTGCTTATAAACCACAACATAAGGGTCTTCTAGGTTTTGCACGGCCAATTCCTCATAATTGCAATGAGATTTTGGGTCTTCGTATGAAAGGATAGGCTACTGTTCTTCCATAAGGTTACCGGTTTTCATGTACTCCCGCAGGACTACGGTGGCGTAACTTCCTTTGGTCAAGAAGAAATCCAGTTCTGCACAGTCTCTTTCGACCTTCACGTCTGGAGCTACCCGCATCAATGCTGGACGCCTAGCCCCCTTGGAACCCAAGTCAGGGTTGGCGAGTATCCTGAAGTCATCCTGGGTGACACACTCTTCCATCAGGACTTCGCGCTCGATTTGGCCTTCCTCGCCTCCTGCAAAGCAGGACTCAAAACCGAAAAGAGGTAGTGTCACAAAGGAGCGCCCGCGATCGATAAGTCTGTTTACGGCTTCGAGGTTATCTGAGGTGACTGTTTGGATCTTGTTCGTATCGGGGAGATCTTCTTTGGCGAAGCATACTACATCTCCGTCGATTGCCCTATTCAGTGGCAAGCCTGCTGCCATCCTACGGCTGAGGATACGGTTGAAGATATATGATTGATATGCGTGGACAAACATGCGTCGGAGATTGGGCGAGAGCACATTGAAAGAGCCAGCATAATCACCAGGCTTCTCGACTAGATAGTTGAGCATTGCCAGCTCGTAGCGTAGGTAGCTAGGATAAGTTTTTAGAGCTTCCTTGATATCTCTCTTGTCCCAGAGCATCTTTCTTGCATTTCGAGTTGCCTCCGGCTCGTCTGAAAATGGAAGAGCCAAGTAGGTGAATACAGCGTTTTCCGCATTCCCGCGGACAAGGGATTCGCCGACTTTATGAGTGACGGGCCGGGTTTCTCCAAACCGCTGAGCGCCGAAGTAGTTAGGGATGCCATTTAGCTTCTGGATCTCCTCAGTTATTCTAGCCAGGCTAGAAGGCGCATCCCGGCAGTCCATCTCTCGAATCTTGATTTTGAATCTGTTACCAAGGAGATCCCCCAAATCCACACCCCGGTTTGTTTTTCCAAGGACGCGTATCTTGATGTCGGGGAGCCTTACCCTCTCCAGCTCAGATTCGTCCAAGTTCATCACGCAAATGCGCTGCCGCGTCAATGCACGCTTATCCTTCGTTCCCGCCCAGCCGAACCTTTTTTGGCTGATCTGAAGCTGCTTTGAGAGCTCTCTAATCAGGTGGTGTGTGTCCCAGTCCTTCTTCTCCACTTCCAGGACCAGAAACCTTCCGCCCTCATAATTGAAATCCTGATAAACCTCTTCCACCTGAAAGTCTTCAGGTTTCACGCGCAGCCTGCCCCCGCAACCGCGCACATTTGTGGCGTAAAAATCCATCCCAATGTTTCTGTCTTGCTCAGGTGCAGCTATCATCTTGCCTCAGAGCAGACGAAGATTGCCCGTAACCTTGTCCATCTGCTTGCTTGGAGCGGGCCCAATGCCTAGCGCAGTTATGGTGCCTGGTGGTATCTCAGTAAGTCCAGCATCAGCTACTATGGCACAGGGTAGACCAGCGCGATCGGCATCCTCTCTAAGTTTGAACATATCCTGCACATTGGCTACCCTCAGCACAACCTTCTTTTGTCCTTCCGATCGCCATTGACCCGCGGTGGATTTGTCTGCCCTCTCAAGGGCCATAATTGCTGCATGTGCCACTTGGACTGCCAGCTTACCGCAAGAGAGCTTGAGATCATCCCTGATCACAATACACTGTTTGAACTCCATTCTGCTTGCACCACTGTAACCAGGCGAAAGAACCGGGCTAAAAGGATGTTGGATAAAAGAAGAAAGAGGCCTCATGCCTCTTTGGTCATTACCTTAACGCAGACCGGGCTTTTGGCTATGTTGCCCATCTTGGCCCCGATCAGGTATTCGAGTCCCTTATCTGCGGCAATATCTACTATACGCTGGGTGACAACTCCATCGAAGATGACGCCGTTAACGTTGCCATTGCCCTCCTTAAGCTCTCTGGCAAGGTCCCTTACTGCGACCTCCTTCAAGACGTTCTGGTTCCGATCGAACAGCCTTGCAGAAAGGGTGCCATTAAGTTCGTCAACGTGGTGCTTGAACCACTCCGTCTGGGGCTCAGGCTCTAAGACTGGAGCGACCTGCGGAGCTACCGCAACAGTCTCTTCTACAGGAACAACTTCTCGGGATCCAACCTCCCGTGGCATGATCCTACGCGGGGCTATAGCTTCTGCCCTCTCGGCCACCTTTTCCGATATGTTCCTGACACATAGTGTACTCTCCCGAATCAGGCTCTTCCTCTTGGATGAGATCTCTCTCTTTCTCTTGGGTTGGCTCCTGATCTTGTACAGGTCCATCACCTGCTCTACTGGAATCTTCTGTCTCAGAGCCCGCACGATCTCTTTCTGGGTGAGGTCCTCAACGCTCTTGCCTTCAGGTGCCCTGGCAACGAAATCGATATCCGCCACCTGGAGAAGCTCTTTGATTATGAGCTCGCCTCCACGATCCCCATCAGTAAAAGCGGTTACCACTTTTTTGGCGCAGAGTTCGGCTATGTTTGGAGGTACGTTGGTCCCGCCCACGGCTACAGCATTCTTTATTCCGTACTTGAGGAGATTGAGAACATCGGCTCTCCCCTCCACCACCAGGATCGCATCTGAATCCATGACGTTGGGACCAGCAGGCAGGTTATCCTTGCCCAGATGGGTTATCTCCTCCACACGTACGGATTGCTTGATCTCTTCTGTTATCTCCTCAGTCTCTAAGATGTTCTCATCGAACATCTCAACAAGAATGCGTTTGGCTCTTTCTATTACGTACCTCCTTTTGGAGGCCCTAACGTCCTCTATTTTCTTTATCCCTATGCGAGCAATGCACGGGCCGACCCGGTCTATAGTCTCAAGAGCAGCAGCCAAAATGGCCGTTTCCACCTTGTCAAAGCTGGAGGGAATGGAGATGGTCCCGCTGGACTTTCCGCTGCTGGAGGTGATCTGGACATCGATGCGCCCTAATCTGCCAGTCTTCTGTAGGTCCCTAAGATCTAGATCGCTTCCCAAGAGTCCTTCAGTTTGGCCAAAAATAGCCCCAACCACGTCCGGCCTTTCCACTATCCCATCAGCACCAATATCCGCATAAATTACATACTTAGTTGTATCAACGTTTTGCATGCCAAGACACCTCTAATTTTAAAATAGTTAGATAAAAGTCGCAAACATTGACATCTCACTGACATCCACTATATCGATCAATAACGTCTCTCTGCTACGCGATGAGATCCTGCCTATACCTGCGGGCATTTAAGTGAGCGGTAAATGATTGTGAATCTACATTCATCTAACTATTTCAGTGTCCATTTATCAACTTCATGGATCAACTGATAGAATGCCCACACATGAGCATCCTTATTCTTATGAGCTGAACCGTCTTATGCTGTTCTTTCATCGCCCTAACTTCGCTAGGGCTTAATCATCATGTGATTCGAAGCTCAAATGCGCGCTTCTACCAGTAGGAATGTGCTCAAAACTAGTTTAATTACTTTGTGGTAGTGACAGCAACTGTTGGTCATAGTCAAGATATATAAAATTTATCCTAATACAATAAATCCCTCTCCAGTTCTGACCACCATAACCTCTTCACCTTCTTTTACATTCAGACCTTTTGGTCGTGACGCGACGGCAGTCTTGTAGCTATCAGGGTCGAGGATCTCCAGAACTCTTTCATCTTTTGCAACAACCACAGTCTTCCTGGCATCAAATCGGTTTCCCAAAACCACAAGGCCTTCGACGTCTTCCTCCATCAGGGAGGTTCGGCGATCTCCTTCCAAGGATGTCAGAAGCGTCTTTTTGCAGTCGAAGCCAGTGACCTCAAATAGTGTCCCACGACTGCATATTATGTCTCCTCTTTTTAAGTTGGGAAAACGCACAAGGATAGTGGTCCTGTAAATATCATTCCCGTCTTTCTTTCCCACCAGTTTGGCCGACTCCTGGGTTCGGCCGCCATAACGCTCGAATATGGCCCTGGCGATCTGACGCGCCAGATGAGTCGATCCGATGATAAGATCTAAACCTCCTTTCGTCTCTTTGATATCCTGAATGAAGGCAAGCTGGTCTCCGCTTCGATAACAGGCATCGGTCATAGAAACGGCAATATTTCTGCACTCGTCAAGTTCCGCCTTAGTAGGTGACCTGGAGCTTCCTCTTATCTGAATGGTGGACTCGAAGTACTTTCCTGCCATTCTGCAACATCGGTCGCAGGCAGTGAGTATGACCTTAACTGGAATATCGCAGCTCTCTTCGACAGATATGCCCTTGAAAGCTCCCTTCAGACTGACTTGAGCGAGGTATCTGGTGGCGCCTCGCTTCATTAACTGGATGGCGATATTAGGGTTCTCAATATCACCGTTAACTAGCAAAGAATCATGAACAGCATCGAATGAAAGCTCCTCGGCTGTCCTCTCAGTGATTTGCCATTTGCCCCTGACCAGCTTGGCGCCGCATACTGAGCATGCCGTAACCTCTACACGGTCGGGATGGCTGAGAATCCTTGTCGATTTGAGGATGCAAGCTGGACAAAGTCCTTCAATAGAAGGTTGCCCGCACTTCGGACAGATAGATTGCCTCACATCAACACCATTTGGGCACAGGGAACGCCTTTAATGTTCAGCACGTTATCCTGGGCCACGTAACCCAACCGTATGGCATGTCCAACGGCCAGATCTCCCACGAAGTTGGCCATGGTGGCTTTGGCCATAGCTTCTTCCACCTCTTGAGCCGTAGCCTTTTCGTCTCCAAAAAAATCAGGCCGAATCTCCACCTGTAGACGGCCTTCAACAAACTTCTTTCCCATGAGCTCACAGTCGCAGATGGCTATCAGCACTTCTTTCCCGGAGAGGTGAGTCTTCAGGTACATCTGTGGCTTATTTGTCTGAGATTCATTCGTCTGGGGTTCATTTTCTTCCATGAGCCGCCTCACACTAGCTTCAGCATCTTATGCTTGGGCTCCATAATGGAGCCATCGCGCTTAAGCCTGGTGACTATTTCCTCTGCCCTGCTTCGCTCTATACCCTGCTCCTCAGCCTTATCCAGAACAATATCCAGAGGCGCAGAGCCCTGCTGTTCTTTGCTCACATCCCTTATTATGTCCATCATTAATTTAGTCTTATCTCTGGTGGCCTTGCTAACGCCGGTGGCGATGATGTCCACGTCCAAAAGGCCAGTATCCGGGTCCACACCCACTTTTCGTAGACAAGCTTCCAAAATCTTGGTAACCTTTTGGGCGTCTTCGAGGGTGACTGTGCTGCAAAGCCTTAACCTGGCGCTGGCTTCGCCTAAACGAATGAGCGCCTCAAGCTGCCTGGCCGTTACAGGCACAGGCTTGTTGGAATCGTGACCCTGGGTCCTCAAGCCCACGTAGTAGTTGGCGAAATACTCTCTGGCCTCTTCGGTGAGGGTGGGGAAGATCTTCTTCCTGGCATAGGCCACATATTTGCGAAGCTGCTCCGGCTCAATCTCCGGCTTTATGACAACCATTGCCGCATCGATATCTTCTTGAGAGATGGACTGGTTCCACTCCCCCTGGGTGGCCAGCTCTCCTGCATAGTTGCTCTTTAAAATGTGATGAGCTATCTGGGAGTCTCGGTTGCTGTCGGGGTCATCCGTCAGGACGAAGATCAGGTCGAACCTTGACATAAGTGCAGGTGTTAGGTTGATCTGAGGAGCAATGGGCTCGTACTTGTCAAACCGTCCCAATTTGGGGTTAGCAGCAGCCAGGAGTGAGCACCTGGATTTCAATTGCGCCATGACGCCGGCCTTGGCCACGCTTATTGTCTGTTGTTCCATCGCTTCGTGAAGAGCGCTTTTGTCCTCGTTGTCCATCTTGTCCATCTCGTCCACGGCAGCGATGCCTTTGTCTGCTAGGACGAGAGCCCCTGCCTCTATCGTCCATCGCCCATCCCCCAGCTCGTCTTTGACCGCCGTGGCCGTCAATCCCGCGGAAGTCGAACTCTTGCCAGAGGTATATATTCCTCGAGGCGAGATCTTAGTCATGTACCGCAAAAGCTGACTTTTCGCTATGCCAGGGTCACCGACGAGCAAGATGTGGATGTCGCCTCGGATTCTCGCTCCATCCGGGAGCTTCTTGGAAAAACCGGAAACAAGCTGAAGGGCCAGGGCTTCTTTCACGTCCTCGTAACCGTAGATTGAGGGAGCTATGGATCTTCTTATCTTTTCGTAAATCTCTGGGTCCCTAGACATATCCCTGATTATCTTTTCGTCCTCGGGCGAGATGTCGATCTCCTCAAATTCCTGCTCTTTCATCTCGACAGAGTTTCCTTTGTGAAAGAGGTCAAAGTAGGTGCTCTTGCCTGCCTGGGGGTTCGATCGTTGATAGGATTTGAGAATGCCGTTGACGATAACCCGGTCCCCGGGAAAGATCCTTCCTGCAAGGTCGTCCTCCAACTCAACGTCAAGGGTCTGAGGCTGCTCGCCACCGCGCAGCTCTTCGGGCGACTCCTGCACCCTTATCTTTTGGGCGTCCACGAACTTGGATTTGGAAAGAATCAACTTGAAAGGGCCGCCACGGTCGCATGCCTGGTTCTGGCACTTCAAGTTCTGGTCCTCGAACTTGTTGCCTGTCTGCTCCCTGTAAAAGGTGTAGCCGCACCTCTGGCACTCGAAGGCGGCAGAGACGATCTTGGGCCGAACCTCGGTGGCTGTCCTTACCATGCCTTCAATGGAGATCAGCCTGCCTATGTGATCCGCTCGCAGCTCGCGGGTCTTATAGTGCTCGGGAAGCTCCACCACTCTGACGTGGGCCTTGTCCAGGATTACGTCCATGGGAAGATTGATCTCCAGAAGGGCGGCTTGCGCAGCTTCCAGGAGATGCTCGGGCTCTTCCATGAGCTGATCTGCAAAGTCGGGATCGTACCTAGTCAGGTCTGGGAATCGAACTATCAAACTACGCTCATCGGGGTAGGAGTCCGCAAGCTCCAGAATCTCTGTCTCGTATCTTGAACTCAGGAACTCTTCCCATTTGGCGACAGAATCAGCGCTCATTGTCGGATGAAACTAAGATAGGACAAAGTATCTAAAGCTAATCGAAGCAAGGAGTTGATATTACCGCTTTGCTTGGCAGAGTCCCCTTTCAGTTGTGGGGTAGAAGGAAGATAGAGTGGATTTGAGAATCAATAATTCAAACCTGGCCTGGTTAAGAGGGAAACATTTGTTTTATCTATTGAAGGCTCATATCTAGCTAGAAAATTAGCAGCAGATGAACTCGTCAGGTGCTCCTTGATGGCCTTGGAATATTCTGGAGGTGATAATGAAAATAATCTGTGCCTACACAGTGAATCTAGATGCTGTGTACAACGTGAATAGTGAAGAGATAGACGGGCTTTCTGCGGGACTCAAGCCCGAGCCACGAGAGAAGATAACTCGACTAGAGGATCTTCTTTCTGCTTTGCTTTTCTGCATGCAAGAGGGCTCGGGAGATGAGCTGCCCATAGAGCGAGAAGAAGTGGCCAAAATAATCGAAAGGCCTTTTCTTTGGGATTACCGCCTGGGCGGAAATGCCGGGATAATGGCAGGTGTCATGGCAACATTGGGAGCAGAGCCGGTTCTAAACGCTCCTGCCGTCGGCCGCAGGATGGCAGGGATGCTTCATCCCGGCATCAGAATTCCAGTCTCTGGAATCCTGAAGGAGCCGCTTCAAGTAGTTGAAGACAAGGAGATGATTCACTTTGTGTTTCAATTTACTGAAGGCCAGACCGTCATGACCTCGGGAGCCCCAATAGTCTCTTCAAAAGCTAACCGGCTTATAGCCACCTTTGATCCATTGAACTCGCGGCTTTACTCAAGTCCTGACTTCGACGCCTACTGCAATGAAAAGATCAAGGACTTCGACGGCGCTATTGTATCTGGATTTCATTTAGCTCCGACATCCGAGTTCAAGGAGATTTTCGACAGGAAGATCGAGCAGATCAGCTCCTGGAAGCATGATAATCCAGAGCTATATATTCACGCCGAGATGGGAGCCTTTCATCGGCCGGAGATGATGGAATACCTTGTAGGGCGTCTTCATGCAGACAGCCTCGGAATGAACGAAGATGAGCTGAGCAGGGTTGAGAGCGTTAGACATGGGTGGCGTGGCAGCAAGGAGGCTGTCCAGCGACTCAGAGAACGGCTGGGATTTTCCAGGGTGGCCGTGCACACGAGGGATTACATCATAAGCGTCATGACTAGGCTGATACCTCCGGAAAAGGAAGTTGAGGCTTTGACCAGAGGGGCCGACGCGGCCGCTGCTCTGGCGGCCACAGGATCGATAACAGGGTCGTCTCCGGAGGAAGTGAATCTAGTGGGGCTTGAGGCCAGAGATGAGTTCTTACGAGACGGAGCCGTATCCTGCGGACGGGGAGCCTACATGATTTTAGGAGAGGATGTGATATCCTTCGTGCCATCTATATTGGCTCGACATCCAAAATTCACGGTTGGGCTTGGGGATACTACTACCGCGGCCATTTTCTATGAGGAGCTCCTGGCCAGAAAGGAGCTTCAGGAAGAAGGTCATGACTTATGAAAAAGCTGGAATAAGCTCATTCGGACACACTAGATGTGATAAGAAATTGGTCGTCAAGTTTTGGGGCGATGATGACTTTAACGAACATACAATTTTCTTCCCGACTGAGATCATTTTCAAGACCATTGGGTTCGAAATAAATCCCTCTGGGTTATGAACAAAGCAGACTGAGTTTTACAATCCGAATGATTTCGATATCTTGCAATATTCGATCAGCTGAGTTCCGACTTCTTTTACGGATAAGCCGGCTCGTGTCATTTTAACTTCAAATCGAATTGATTCAGCTTCAAGAGAAAGTCAATTCTAGAAGATTTGCCTCTGTAGCTTGGCGTTGTTTCTTCTTCCCGAATATCGTCAAGAACAACCCTAACATTGCATGTAATAAATATTGCACATCATATTTGTCGTTTATTTCAAAATTTTGGCGATTCTTATATCGCTTTGCAAGTTGACGTGCCACCCGATGAAACTTAATACATACACTATCAATGGTATCAAGTGCATTTAACGATTCTTTTCTAAATTTCGTGATTCAAGGTTGACTTGCGCTTCAAGCTGTTCGATTGCACTATCAAGGATTTGGAGTTCGCATGTTAAGCATTTTGCATATCTTCGCTGCCAATAATCAGATCTTGAATCGGGAAGTGAAAATCTCCCAATTCGTCCCGTCGATCTGGAATGTTCTACGTTGCCCGATTCAGAGCCGAAGGCCCTAAAAAGAAACTCTTGGGTTGTATTTTGCTAACCAATATAATCAGGGTATTGAAAAAGGTACTGTCTCTCGTATTTTCTTACCCTATCATACTGTTGGCGTAATAACGCTGTCGCATCCTTTGGAGAAAGCGAAGGCAAATAGGTTTCAGACTAGCCTTATTATCCGCTTTAGCTATATTTTGCCTGCCTTATAATATGCCTCGCGGAGTTTCAAATACAACATACTATTGAGGATTACGAACAACCCTTGTCATGCAGTCAATCAATAGCTTATTACCAGCAGCGTTGACTTAACAGCAAATCTTAGGTCGATTTTTTGGCCATATCCGCGTTCTTTGTCTCAAATCTCG
>Ga0209777_10002305_pt1 | contig 25481 bp, 24 predicted proteins | sample FrelakmetHBP12HB_FD_187147 | JGI IMG/M metagenome (GOLD analysis project Ga0209777, IMG submission 187147) | Freshwater lake sediment microbial communities from the University of Notre Dame, USA, for methane emissions studies -HBP12 HB (SPAdes)... | ecosystem: Environmental > Aquatic >... | reverse complement strand
AAATAACTTCCGGTTTTTCTTTTTTGAAAATATCAGAAATTCTTGGATTACAAATATCAATTTTATAAAATTTAGCTTTTGGGTTTATATTCCTCTTTTTGCCAGTAGATAAATTGTCAATTGTAACCACTTTGTGATTTTCCTTTATCAATCTATCTACTAAATGAGAGCCGACAAAGCCGGCTCCCCCTGTTACTAATATCTTCATAATTCTTTATTACGCATTTAACTCTCGGCTACTTTTCTTCCACCATTCTCCTGCAAAAGCTACAAAAATTCCGAGGAATAATCCCAAAATAGCAGCTATAACTATGTTTAGTAATAATCTCGGACTTATCGGATTCTCGGAGACAATGGGAGATTTTATCACTTCATCTGGTTTAATCTGGATAAGCTGTACTGATAAAGAATCTATTTGGGATTGAATAGAGTTTATCTTTTCTTGTGTAGAATTAATTTCTAAATAAGTGTTTTCTATTTCTTGCTTTTTGCTTGCCAGCTCTTCTTTTGTGTTAAACAATGCAAATTGGGTTCCCGGATCCTGTTGGTAAGGAAGAACTTCTTGGAGAGCGCCAACCTTCGCCTGTAAATTATTTCTTTCTTCTTCTAACGATCCGATTTTTGCGTTAATTCTTTCTATGTCTTTTTTAGAAATATCTATATTCTGTCCTAATGTTTGGATATTCTTTTGTATTAAATCTTTTTCGTTTTTAATCTCCTCTTGATTGTCGCCTATAATTAAATCGTTAATTTTTTCTAGAATACTCTTGGCGAGCCCCGTATTGGAAGAGTTTATTTCTATATTGATTAAACTAGTACCTTGGGAATTATCAACTTTTATTTTAGGATATTCATTTTCTGGAATATTTAAATCCTTCCTAATTAAAACTCCGTAGGAGTCGCCTTGAATCTTTGCAATTACCTGCGTCGGATTTTCTATTATTATGGGTACTCCCCCTTGCAGTCCAATTTGACCCATTTGTAAAGAAGTATCAATTTTATAAACCTTCGGCATAATAAAACTAAAAATCCCAGCCGCTATCGCCGCCCCAAAGAATACAGCCAAAATCAGCCACTTTCTGTTCAAAAGCACTTTGACATAATCCATCAAATCTATCTCATTATATTCGGTTTGAATTGGCTCTTGTTGTTCCATATTTTTATTTTACCCCGCTAGAAATCTCCTGGCAAGTGGTTTTTCATTTTTCCAAATATTTAAATTTCTAACGGGATTATAGCAAATAATTTAGTTTTGGGAAACATCTGGTTGATAAGACGGGATGAGTTCCTTAAAGATGGTCTTTATTTTTTCTTTTTCTAAACTATCGACTGCCTCTTTTAACTTAGCTAAGTTGAGCTTTAATTTTTCTTCGTCTACCTCCGAAAGTTTTGCCATAAAGATTTTTTGATTTTGAGTGGCTATCGTTCCTTCCTCAGCCGTTAAAATTTCCTCAAAAAACTTCTCGCCCGGTCGAACGCCAGTAAAAATAATGGGGATATCTTTATCCGGCTCAAAACCGGAAAGGCGAATCATTTCTTTTGCCAAATCTAAAATATTAATTGGTGACCCCATATCCAAAACAAAAACTTCTCCGCCCTGACCCATTGCTCCAGCTTGCATTACTAAAAGACAGGCTTCGCTGGTTACCATAAAATATCTTTTCATTTCAGGATGAGTAACTTCTACGGGTCCGCCATTTTTTATCTGTTCTCTGAAAATAGGAATTACGCTCCCCCGGCTGTCTAAAACATTGCCAAATCTTACTGAAATAAATTTAGTATGATTTTTCTGATTAAAAACCTGACACATCATCTCCCCAATCCTTTTTGTCATTCCCATTACTGAGGTAGGATTAATGGCTTTATCTGTTGAAATGAAAATAAATTTTTCTACTCCATACTTTAAAGAGGTATCGGCAATAATTTCTGTACCAAAAATATTATTTTTTACTGCTTCGTCTGGCTGAGTCTCCATCAGAGGAACGTGTTTATATGCGGCGGCGTGAAAAACTATATGCGGATGAAAATTTTGAAAAATATGATCTATTTTTTCTTTATCTCTAATGTCTACAACAAAAGAAAGTTTTTTCAATCCCGAAAAACTATTTTCTAATTCTTTTGAAATATTAAAAATCCCAGTTTCGTCTTGGTCTAACAATAAAAGACACTCTGGTTTAAATTTTGAAACCTGACGACAAAGCTCAGAACCGATAGAGCCAGCTGCTCCAGTAATCAAAATTATCTTGCCACGAATAAAATTCTCAATTGATTTTGTGTCTAGGGAAACTGGTTCTCGGCCCAATAAATCCTCTACCTCAATCTCTCGAAGGGTACCAAGGGAAACTTCGCCATTAATGATTTCTGTTATTGAGGGAACTACCTTAATTTTTTTCAAACCAGCTTTTCTTCCCATTTCAACTGCTTTTTTAATTGCTCCTGGACCAGCCGAAGGCAAGGCAATAATTAGCTCCTCTACTCCTCGACTTTCTATCACTTGAGGAATTTTATCTAATTTCCCTAAAACCTTGAGACCGTGGATTACTACCCCTTGTTTCATTGATTCATCGTCAACAAAACCGATGGGGTAATAAGGAGTGTTGGGAGAACTTAAAATACTTCTTAGAATTTGCTCTCCAGCGTCCCCCGCTCCGATAATCAATGTCCTTTCTTTCCCCCCTCCTTTTTTTCCTTGAAACAATTGAAGATAAATCCTTTTTGAAAAACGGATTCCGCCGCAGAATAAAAAGATTAAAAAATAACTTATAAATAAGGTGGAACGAGGAAAACCCGAAAATTGAGGAAAATCTCGAAAAATTAAAAGAGCGGCTCCGGAAAGTAAAAAAGCTAAAGTAGTAGCCTTAAGCAGAGAAATCAATTCTTGAGTACTGACGTAAGCCCAGGAAAAAGAATAGAGTTTCAAAAAATAAAAAATCGGTAAACAAAAAATCAAAGCTATAATCATTATTCCCTGAAGCGTTCCTCCAAAGTACTGAATAGGGATATTCCCGTCAAACCTCAAAAGAAAAGCTAACCAAACTGAAAAAACAATGAGTAAAATATCCGAAATTATAAAAAATATCAGCCGAGTTCTTATCGTCCTTCTAAAAAGTCCTTTAAAAATTAAGGTTGTTTTCTCCATCTAAGTATATCTGAAATAATCCTAAAAATTGTTTTGATTATTAGTTTAAAATCGAGCCACAAAGATTGTTCATTAACATATTTTAGATTTAATTTTAATTTCTCTGGCATTATTTCTTGGGTATAGGTCTGATATAAGTTCTGGCTCAATTTCGTTATGCCCCCTTCCTTCAAAAACTCTAAAGTGGCTAAATCTGTTAATCCTGGTTTGACTGAAAGAACTTTTTTTTGGTCCTCGGTATACAAAGTTACAATTTCTGGCACCTCGGGCCTTGGGCCAACAAAACTCATTTCTCCTTTTAAAACATTAATTAATTGGGGGATTTCATCAATGCAAAACCTTCTTAAAAAAAATCCAATTTTAGTTATCCTCGGATCCGTATTCGGAGTAGTAAAATGTACTCCTTTTTTCTCGGCATCATTTATCATTGTCCGAAACTTATAAATTTTAAATACTCTTCCATCCCTACCAATTCTTTCCTGCCGAAAAAAAACCGGGCCTACTGAATCTATTTTTATTGAAATAGCCACCAAAAGAAAAATGGGGCTAAAAATTATTAACCCTAGACTAGAAAAAAATATATCAAAAATTCTTTTTAGCATTTTCGGTATTTTTTAACGATGCCTCTGATCGCCAAAATAACATCTTCTATATCTTTTTTATCCATTTTCGAGTAAATTGGCAAAGAAACAATTTGTTGAAAAACTTTATTGGCGACTGGGAAATCATTAACTTTGTAACCGTATTTTTTGTAGGCAGGTTGTAGATGAAGAGGAATAAAATGAACGCTGGTTCCGATGTTTCTTCTCCTCATTTCTTCTATAAATCTATCTCGAGAAATCGTCAATTTATCCAAATTCAATTTAATTATATAGAGATGCCAAGCGTGCTGATTAAAAGGTTCGATATAAGGAGTTTGAATTTCTTTTAAACCCCTAAAAGCTTCGGTATAGGTCTGAGCTATCTTTTTTCGCTTTCGATAAAATAAATCACATCTTTTAAGTTGTTCAACCCCCAAAGCTGAGGCGATATCGGTAAGATTATATTTCCAGCCCGGATAAAGGACTTGATAATACCAGGAGCCCTCCTTTGAATACCTATTCCAGGCCTCGTGGCTAATGCCATGAAGCCTCATTATTTTTATTTTTTCAGCCCATTTTTTGTTATTCGTGGTTAACATCCCTCCTTCGCCAGCTGTAATCGGCTTTGTTGGATAAAAACTAAAACAAGTCAGGTCAGAAATAGTTCCAATCATTTTTCCTTTATATTTTGAAGGTAAGGCATGGGCAGCGTCTTCTATTACTTTTAAATTATATTTCTTTGCAATTTTCATAATTTCATCCATATTACAAGCCTGACCCCCAATATGGACTGGGATAATTGCCTTTGTTTTTTTTGTAATTTTTTCTTCAATTTTTGAAGAATCAATATTAAAAGTATCTTCTCTGCAATCAACAAAAACTGGCTTTGCTCTAAAATAGGTGACTACCTCAGCAGTGGCCGTAAAAGTCATTGTTGGTACAATGACTTCATCTTTGGACCCCAATCCAATGGCATCCAAAGCCAAATGCAAAGCAGCTGTACAGGAATTCAAGGCCACGGCATATTTTGTTCCAATGTATTTAGCAAATTCTTTCTCAAATTTTTGAGTAACTAAACCAGTAGTCAACCAACCCGATTTTAAAACTTTACTTACAGCTAAAATTTCTTTGTTGGTAATGTCTGGTAACGAAAATGGCAAAAAAAATTTTCTCATTCCTTTATTGAAAACGTATTAAAAATTCCCTTCAAGAATCCTATTCCGTAACTAAGGTGAAGTATGACAAAAATAATTGGTAAAACGGGAAAATATTTTAATCCGTGTTTTAGGGAAATCTGAACTGAAACTAAAAAGGAAATAATTAAATAGGGACCTAAAATTAAAATAAATAAAACCCGAAGGGGCCAGAAAATAAATCCTAATAAAAAACTACCCATTAAACCTGAAACAAATACTGAAGGTATAATATGGTGCCAACTCCCTAAAATGCGATGCTTTTTTATAAAAAAAACTTTACTGTAGCCGTATTCAAAATATAGACTCCAAATTTTTTTTATCGTGGGGTAAACATAGTAATAAGATTTAATTTTAGGGATTAAATAGATTTTACTCCCACTTTTTCTCAATCTATAGTTCAAATCTTCATCCTCATCGATTATTCTCTCGTCCCATCCCCCAATTTTCTTCAAAACCTCTTTTTTGTAAGCGCCTAGATAAACTGTGTCAGCATAACCTTCGTAATCTTCCCGATGAAATTTTCCTCCCCCAGAACCAAAAGAAGTTTTGAGAGCAAGGCTTATAGCTTGAGACAAATAATTTGTTCCTTTTGGCCTTATTGGTCCACCCACACAATCTGCTCCTGTTTTTCCTAAATATTCTACGCACTTTGAAACGTAATCCAATTCATATTTAGTATGGGCATCTACTTTCACTACTATATCTCCTCCTGCTTGCTTTAATCCAAGATTCATAGCAGCTGATATACTTTTCCCTATTTTATCTATAATGGTAGCACCAAAAGAAGAATGATTCTTTATAAAACCTCTGATAATCTCTATTGTATTATCTTTACTGCCCCCATCTACAATAAAAACTTCAATTTTATCCTGAGGATAATTTTGATTTAAAATATCTTCCAGACAATTTTTGATATGTCTTTCTTCATTTAAAACCGGGATGATTATTGTAACCAATGGTAATTCTTTATTTTCCATGTTCAACGAGAAAATTATTTTAAATAATCTTTAATGCCCCCCTCCAAATCATATTCCGGAGTATACCCTAAAAATTCTTTTGTTTCACTTAGATCCGCTTCACTATAATATTGATAGGTTGTTTTATATGGATTTTCCATGTATTCTGGTTGCAAATTTGTCCCCAAGCATTTATTTAAAATATTTACTAATTCATTAAAAGTGGTGGCTTTCCCTGTGCCAACATTAAATATTCCATTTTTTCTTGCCCCTAAAGCTAGAAGGTTAGCTTTTATTACATCTTTAGTATAAACAAAATCTCTTTTTTGCTGGCCGTCGCCAAATAATATCGGCCTCTTCCCTTTTTTCATCTCAGAATAAATTTTCCAAATTAAACTCCCCCTGGTTTCTGTAACCTTGTGATATTCTCTGGGTCCATAAACAATAAAATATCTAAGTCCGACAATTTTATTTTTTGCCGTATCAAAATATTTCTTAGCGATATTATCCGTAATTAATTTTGAAAATCCATAGGGACCAAGAGGAGATTCTCCATAACCAACTTTCATCGGCGGTTTAATATTCCCGTAAACCGCGCTGGAAGAAGCATATATAAAATCTGCTCTATGAGATATGGCAAACTTTAAAACATTCCGAAAGCCTTCGATGTTTTCAAAAATAATCTTTTGATAATCGGAAAAGATTGTATCTGTAATTGCGGCTTGATGAAAAATAATATCCAAATGAGCAAAGTATTTATCTAAATTAATAGCGGCGATGTTTTCTGCGATTAAATCGCCATTAAAACCTTTTAAATTATCATAATGACCGGAGGAAAAATTATCGATTACGGTTATTTCTGCCCTGGGATATTTCTCTTGGATCTCCATAACTAAATTTGAACCAATAAATCCTGCACCACCAGTAACTAAAATTTTCTTATTATTTAAATCCATAATTTTATTTTACTTTGTTAATTTTTCTTTAATCCAAGAGTAAGTTATTTTTAATCCTTCTTCTCTGTTTATTTTTGGCTGCCAACCCAAAAGGTCTTTAGCTTTATTAATATTAGCTGTTCTACTAACGGGACCGACGGGTTTGGAGGAGTCATATATTGGTTTTATGTTCTTGCCAGAAATCTCAATTATTTTTTCTGTTATTTCCCTAATAGAAGCTGCTCTACCCGAGCCAATGTTTAAGATTAATGGCGAACCTTGTAAATTGTTAATTTTTTCTTCTAATTTAATCAGGGCATCCACACAATCTGAAACATATAAATAATCTCTTGTTTGGTTGCCATTTCCCCAAACTATAAAATCTTCTTTGGGGTAAAAAAGCGCCTTCTTGATAAGATCTGAAATGGCGTGAGCCTTTTCTCCTATGGGTTCATTCTGACCATAAATATTAAAAATGCGAGCTATTCCTATCTTAGCAACATTTCTCATCCAATTAAGATGAATTTCCCCAATGAGCTTTGCCCAACCATAACCCCCGTCAGGGTTTACTGACATCTGAAATTTTAAACTAGAATCTTGGGTTTTAGGTCTAGCAGAGAAATCTTTTTCAGAAAAAACTACACCTAGCGAAAATTGTTTTTCTAAGGAATAAACAGCGACACTCGATGAATAAACTATCTTTTTTATTTTATTTATATTGCAAGCCTTAAAGACGTTAGCATCGATGGCTAGATTAGTTTGCATCGCCAAAAGTTCAGCGTCTTCTGTCTCATGAAGATATTTTATTCCTCCGATTCTAGCGGCAAGATGAAAAATATTTTCTCCGTCCTTTAAGGCTTTTAATGTTTCGTGGTAATCGGTTAAATCAATCTTGCGAAGCTCAAAATCAGACCTTTTAATGCCCAAGGTTAATAAATTTTCTACGCTTCCTGACGACAGGTCATCCACTATTATCACTTTTCTTTTTCCTTCTACTAGTTTTTTTACTAAATGACTACCAATAAAACCTGCTCCGCCCGTAACTAATGTTTTCATATTGTTATAACAACGGTTTTATTTTTTACCTTTTTGTACTTAATTATTAAATATTGCCACTATTTGTTTACTGGTTTCTTCCCAATTAAATTTTTTTGCCTGATTAATCCCTTTATTCCTTGTTTTATCATAGAAATTTTTATCTTTCAATAGTTTTATTATATCTTTAACAAAACCTTCGTAATCTTTTGGATCATGCATCATCCCCCCTTCTCCGACAACTTCGGGCAATGAGGAAGTATTAGAAGCTAAAACCGGTACTCCCGACTGCATCGCTTCTAATGGTGGTAATCCGAATCCTTCGTAAAAAGAGGGGAAAAGAAAAATTTTAGCTAAATTATAAATATACGGTAGGTCTTTATTCTCTACATAATTTAACCAATAAATGTTTTTTCTTTTTTTAATCTCTTGACAAATTTGTTGAAACCCAAACCCCGGGCCTCCTATTAAAACTATTCTAATGTCTTTTTTGAGTTTTTGGAGAATGTCTCCTATCTTTAATATTCCCATAATATTTTTCCGGTTTTCAATTGCCCCTACATATAAAATAAAGTTTTCTGGTAAATCATATTTTGAAATTAATCCAGTTTTTTGTTCAACATTCAAATCTCTTGGCCTGAATACTTCATCTGCTGCCTCATAAATCACGTGGATTTTCTCATCTGAAACATTGTAAAATTTAATAATGTCCTTTTTTGTATTCTCAGAAACAGCGATTATAGCATCGCTTTTTCTTATCGATCTTGGCAAAAATAAATTCACATATTCTCTATAGTAAAACGGGTGATAACTTTTTTCTATTTTATGAAATAAATCATGGACGACGATTACACTTTTTGATTTTATATTTCTAATAGGTAAAAAATGATTGGGTTCAAAAAATAAGTCGATTTTATACTTTTCCAGAAATTTAGGCAAGACGAAGTTCAACCAAATTGGAGAATAAACTTTAGAAGAAATTAAATTTTTCTTTCCGGGAAATACAACTTTAAAGCCTTTTTCCTCATAGTCTTTTAACCTTCCTATAGAAAATAAGAAATATTCATTATCTTTATCTACCTTAGAAATATATTTCAAAATACCAGCAAGGTATCTGCCTATACCGGTCATTTTTCTTTCTAATAATCTGGCATCAATTCCTATTTTCATAATTATTTTTTATAGTTTTCCATAGGCCAATAGTAGTTACTATTCTGATTTTCTTACTGTTTTTGTTATTCATTTTGATTATACGGAATAATATTATGTTTTTGCATGGCTAATCTACTACTAATCATAACAAATCCTAAAAGTAACCATAAAGCGACATGAAGGTAAGAGGCCGTAACAAAGAACAATATAGTATACGTTATCATAACTGCTGAAAGTGCTCTATTGATATGTCTTAATGCTGAATTAAAAGGTATAAATTTTCGGGTTTTTAACAATGAGGAAATAGCAACAATTATAATGGATATAAATCCAAGAAGCCCAAAAATGCCAAGGTCTGCCCAAATCTGTAAAAATACATCATGCGCATAAAGCGTCCACGGAAATATATTTCTAAGTTTTGAAACTTGGAATAAATAATTTTCTCCTGCTCCAACTCCTAAAAAAGGATGTTCGCTGATTATTTTTAAAGCATCTTCCAAAAGAGTTATTCTTAGATAATTTGAAGAATAAAGTGGGGAACTGATATCTTTTGTAATTACAAATGTGCTTAAAAATCTATTTGATAATCTTTGATTAAAAACAAAAACTGGGACAAGAACTAGTAAGAGCACGATTGTTACTAATATTAATTTTTTCCAGTTTGTAGTAAAAAAATATAATAGGGAAAAAATTAAACCAAACCAAACTAATCGAGAATATGTTAGAATAGTCGCTATCCCCATTAAAATCATCATGCAAACTAATAAATATCTCTTTAAAGAGTTCTTTTTTAGAGTAGCCATTAATCCAAGCCCGCAAAAAATAGCAAGCAATAAGTATATCCCCGCATCGGTCTTTGTTTGGGTGGAAAAATAGTCAAAATTGAAATTATGTGCCCCTTCAGTGGTAAAAAAATTATAGAATCCTAATGTAGTTAGAACAGACATAATTGCTACAAATACCCATAAAATTTTGTAGAAAACTTTTTCTTCCTTTATTGTTTCTGTTAAAAGGAAACATAAAAGTACCACTGAGAAAAATTTAAAAAGATAAAAAAGATTGATCAAGGGAGACTCAGCGGTAAATGAAGAAAGAAGAAAACCTAAAATTATAAAAGAGATTGGCAAAAATAATGGATTTTTCCATATTTTAAAATTAATAGAATGGGATCTTTTTATTATAAAAGTATAAGTTATTATCATCAAAACGATGGTATAAGCCGGAATCCAGAACTCAGCTCCCAAAAGATAAAGGGGACGGCGTGCCCAGTAAAAAAAGGAAAGAGCGAATGATAAAAAAAATATTATCCAAAGGAATATCAATTCGCTCTTTCTCGGACTTAAAATATTATTTCCTTTTAATTTATTTATTCTTAACGACATTGAAAATATTTTAATATTATCTTTTATTTAGCATTTCTTTTATTACCTTAAATACTCTTTCTGAATTTTTATTGTCTTTAAATCTGTAGAAGCGTTTACATATTTTTTCTCTAGCTTCTCTCCAATCATCTTTTTGTATTATTTTTTTGATTAAATCAAAAACTTCTTGCCAATTTTTAGCTTTGGGTCCCGGAGTTATTTCATTATAATTATAGTGAAATCCTACTTCTTTTTCATATTCATTAATATCAAATGGGGTAAAAATGATTGGTCTATTTAATAACAGGTAATCAGCAAAAACACTAGAATAATCTGTTATAAGTACGTCCGTCTCTTTTAAAAGAGGATAGACATCTGGTAATTCGTCATCAGAAAAACTATATATTACTTGAGGATTTTGTTGAGGAATAGAAAGATTGAATTTCCCACCATTAATAAGATGAGACTTAATTATTAAAATTGCATTTAAATCTTTGAGGCTTTTCTCAACCTCATCTATTTTAAAACCATAGTTTTCAAACAAATTTATTTTTTTCTTTCCCCCTCGGTGAGTAGGTAAATAAGTGAAAACATATTTAAAATTAATTTTCTTTCTAATATCTTCGAGTTGAGAACATTTATTATCTAATAACCAAGGCGCATTGGATAGGGCATCATCTCTAGGGTATCCCGTAATTGGGGTGAAGCTATTATTTTTTGCCAAATAGCAGAAAGACACAAATTTCTTATTTTCTTCAGATGTAGTAATAAACGCATCCCAATTTGGATTAATGAAAGGGAAAATTTTATTTCTTACTTTAGCTAAGAATTTAAAAAAGTTAGTTTTCTCTTCATAATCCCCTTTTTTAGGAGCTATCCCATGCCATAAATTAATTTTTTTCGCCCTACCTATAACAAAAGGGTTAACATCCTCTATATCCCAGCTTACAATTACACAGGCAGCTTGCATTGAATAAAAAAAGGATTTTAAGCTAAATGTTTTGTATATTTCTAAATCCTTCCGACGAAGGTCTTCAATAACTCTTTGTTTACGGGTTAGTAAGATTGGTCTAATTTCAGGATGATTTCTTTTTACATAAAGAACTAAATATTTAGAATTTTCAGCAAATTTTTTTCCATTAAAAGTTTCGAAAATCCAAATATTATTTTTTTTAGGAATAAAACAAGAAAAATAATATATCGGAAACAGGGGTATTTCAAACAAATACTTTAAAATAGGAAGTTTAAAATTTTTCGGCATAAAATTACTTCTTTTTGAGGTTGAATATTGGATACCTAAAACTACTAGTTTGAAAATTTTTTTCTTTTATTTATTAATATTTATAACTTGCCCGGTTAGATCGCTTAAACAAACTTCTAACGTTATCTCAGCTACTAGTTTTGGGTCTAATAATGATTTAATGTCTTCTTTACCAAAATTTTCTCTTCTCATAGGCGTGTTTGTTCTTGCGGGGCAAATTGTGTTAATTTTGATGCTATCTTCAATTATTTCTTCAGACACAGCTTGAACAAAATTAACAATAGCAGCTTTTGTTGAAGAATAAATTGAGTAAGTTTCTCTTCCTCGGGTATATGAACTTGAGGCAAATAACGCAATAGATCCTCCTTTTGTTATCTTTGGTATAGCCTCTTTAACCAAATTAACCTGACTAATATAGTTTACCGCGATTTGTCTTTCAATGTCGTCAAAAGAAAAATTAACGAGCTTTTCTCTTTTTAAAATTGCTGCAGTAGAAATCAGAATATCTATTTTACCAATCTCTCTAACAAATTTTCTGATTACATCTCTTACTTTTGAAAAATTAGTTATGTCGATACTGGGAAGAGAATATCCTTTTACATTTGCATTGTTTTTTTTGCAAATTTTGTAAATTTCTTTTCCTATACCACTACTATGACCGAATATTAAGATGTTCTTTTTTTCTAAGCCAAACCTAATATTTTTAACACCTTGAAAGTTTATGCTTTTAATTTGAAAAAGTTTATCGGCTATATGGATGTCGATTGGATAGGTTATTTTAATATTTTCTTCTTCTCCATTAACAACATAAACATCTCCCAGCTTGTATTTTAAAACTAAACCGCAATCATCAGTAATTTCTTTAAATTTTTCTTTTAATGCCAAATCGTGAGCTTTTTTGATAACATCAAAACGAAATCCCTGTGGCGTTTGACCTCTCAAAAATTGAGATCTTTTAGGAATTTCTGTGATTATCATTTTTTCATTAATTTTTATTAATGTATCCGAGCTAGGAATGGCCACATCAACAGCCGGAAATTTATTTAATGCTTCGATAATTTCAGAAATAATACGATAAGAAACAAAGGGTCTGACTGCATCATGAAAAAGAATTTTTGATGGCTTAATTTTTTTACAAGCATAGACCCCTATTCTTGAGGATTCTTGCCTTGTATTTCCTCCTTTTACTATCTTGGTCACTTTCTTAAATTTTTCTTGAGTAATTAAATCTCTGCATTTTTTAATTAAATCCTCTCTGGCTACTATTATAATTTCGTTTATATCTTTGTGCCCTTCAAATTTTTGTAAGGTATGGGCTATTATCGGTTTCCCCGCAATTTTTATAAAAGGCTTGGGAATCTCTTTATCAAAACGCAATCCTTGTCCTGCAGCAAGAAGTATGGCTACTGTTTTATTTTTTTTCATATTCATATTTTGAATAATAGTTAAATAGTTATAAATTTTAAATACAGTATTCTTCTATTCTTCCATTATCCTTCCGTACGCAAAATCAAAATTATAGATTCCCTAATATTTTATATTTTAAGATTAAAATGCGGTGGCTCTGAAAAACTTTTGGAAAAAATAAAGCAATAAGATAATAAAGAAAATATTTTAGCTTAAAATCTGTTTTTAAGGCCTTTTTAAAATGAAACCTTCCTTCTCTAATTCTGCCTGCTTGACAATAAATTTTCCCAGCCAAAAAATTTAAAAATCCAAAAGCTCTCTTTCCGGCTGCAAAATAAATATCTTGATTTTTTTTAAAAAAGTAGCCAAGATTATCTGCCTGCCTTTCATATTTTGTGGAGGATGATTCTCCCTTTTTTGATGGATAGATATAGTATACTCGTAAGATTTTAGGGATAAATCCTACTTTATGGTTTTTAGCTACTCGAACTCCAAAATCTAAATCTTCAAAAAGAGTTTTTTCATCAAACCAGATATTTTCTTTCTCAAATATCTCTCTTCTTAAAACTGAACCATTTCCTAGACGAGTTTCCCAAAATTCGCGAAGAGGATATCGCCTTTTCAATTTCCTCCCATCTTCCAATCTAGATTCTCCATAAACACCTACTGCCACTACCTCATTTTCTTGCTCCAGCTTCTTAAGAGTTTCTTCTAAAAAGGTTGGCAGGAATTCATCGTCGTCATCAAGGAAGGCAATATATTTTGAATCTTGGCTAATATTTCTAATCCCCAGGTTTCTTTTTCTGGCAGCGGCTGAACCTCTTTTTATGTCTTCTGATTTTATGTATTTTATTCTTTCATCCTTTAACTGCTTGACTACTTCTTTTGTGTCGTTGTTTGGACTATCATCTACTAGAATAATTTCGAAGTTTTGATGGGTCTGATTTAAAACACTTTTAATTGCCCGTCCTGCTAGGTGAGGCCGATTATAGGTGGGAATAATAATGCTGACTTTCGGATTTAAATAATTAATACTTTTTCCCATAAACATTAAACGACTACTAATGTAAATGCCCCGGGTATAGTCTTGGGAGAAAAGTTTAATTCTTTTAAATATTTAACAACTTCTGCTGCTTCTTCCGGATAATGATAAGAGGCAATCACCATTTTCATCTGAGGATTCCTTAATAAAGTTTCTCTGGCCCCTTTTAAGATTTTAAGCTCGGCTCCCTCTGTGTCAATTTTAAACATATCGACTTTCTTAATATTCAATTCTCTTAATAAATTATCTAAAGTTTTAGCTTCAACTTTAATTTCTTTAATAGATGATTTTTGAGGAAGAAATGAATGACAACCAGCACCTCGATCAATAAAAAATTTTTCCTCTCCGTTGAAGTCACTTAAAGCAATATTTTTGGGTATCACATTTTTTACCTTGTTGAGCTCTAAATTTTTAACAAGTTGGGCAAAATTTTTAGCTTCGGGTTCAACAGCAATCACCTTTCCTTCCGGACCAATCCTTAAACTAGCCAAAAGAGTAAATGTTCCAACGTGAGCGCCACCATCTACACAAACCATTCCTGGCTTCAATTGAGAATAATTATAGTGATCATTGATACAAACTTCTCGAAAAGCATCAAAAGCTCCTATTTCATTAATTCCCATATAATAAGGACTTGGATTTTTGAGCGGTAGAGGAACAATAAGGTTTCCTTTCATAAAACGCTTAATAATATTTCTCGAAATATCCGAGGCTTTTGTTTCACCATAAAGTAATCTAGGTATTGGATACAAAATCCAAAAAAGCAAAAAGGAGAATAAAGAAAAACCCTTTAAAGAGTATCCGTTTCTTAAAATCCAGCTGAAATATTTTAAGTCAGCGGAACGATTTTTAAACTTATTGATAATTTTTTTTATCATATTTTTAAATAGTGGTAATAATATCGCCTGGAAAAATTTTTATTTTAAAACCTCTCTCTTTTAGAAATTGGCTTACCCCTTCTACTTCTTCGGGATAATGATAGCTAGATACAATTATTTTCATCCCCGGGTTAGCTTTTAATGTCTTTTCTGCGCCCCTTAAAACAGAAAGCTCTGTTCCTTCAGTATCAATTTTTATTATGTCTACTTTTTTTAAATTTAATTCTTCAACTAAATTATCTAATGTTTTGACCGGTGTTTCTAAAAAAGAACTTTCTTCAAATCCCTCGTTTTCCCTTGATACAAAGGAGTGATCTGCTGAAACAAATGGATGAAGATATAATTTTCCAAAACCTTCGTGATCTGTCAGGGCTATTTTTACTGGAATGACATTTTTAAAATTATTTAATTTAATATTTTTAATAAGGTATTGGTAATTTTTAGGTTCGGGTTCGATAGCAATTACTTTTCCTATCTCGCCTACTTTTTCTGCAGCTAATACTGTATAGGCTCCGATATGAGCCCCTACATCAATTATATTCATTCCCCTTTTTATTTCTTCCTTTTGATAAATGTCTTTTATATATATTTCAATATAAACCTGATAATGGGAGGGATCTTTAGATACCATTATTTTAGTGTTCGACGATTTATTAAGAGGAATAATGGCTAGAGGGATTCGGTTTTGGAGGAAAGAATAACATATTCTGCTGGCCTTTTCTGCTCCAAATAAAACCCTAGGTAGAGGATAGATTAGGCCCTGGGTTAGCCCCCACAATGCCTTGAATTTAATAATTTGTGAAGGATAACCAAAGCTAATTAAATATATCAGATCAAATAAATCAGAAAAGCGTCTTTTTAAGTATTTACTAAACTTATAAATAATACTCATATTTTCTCTAACCATAAAATACCGTTATATTCTGGAGTCTTTTTTTTATTTTTTTTAAATTTAATAATTTTAAATCCCTTTCTTTTTAAGAAATGGATTAAGCTTTGAATATTATTTTGTCCGTTTTGATTGTGATATTCTAAACGAATTATTTTAATTTTTTTGAAATATTCATCTGGTGTACTATAAAGAATCTCAAACTCCGCACCCTCACAATCTAATTTCAGAATGTCACATTGCTTAATATTATTTTCCTCAAAAATGTCTTTCATGGATACACATTTTATTTCAACACTTTTATTTTCTCTATCTGGATATTTAAAGTATAATGAGTGGCTATCTGGGGAATCATTTAAATATAGCTCTTTCTCCCCCCCTCTAGCCGAAACCGCGAGTTTAAATGGGAAGACGTTTTTTTCTAAGTTGTTGATTTTAATATTTTCTAATAATAAATTGAAATTATTTAATTCCGGCTCATAAGCATAAACAATTGTATTTTTTGATGTTGCTGCGGCAAATATAGAATAAATTCCAATATTAGCTCCGATATCTATTACTGTAGAATTATCCTCTACATCGCCATAAGTCTTCTTAAAAAAAATATGGGCCATAGTCGAAGAATCAATATTTTCCATAGTTTTAACTTGAATTCCATTACGAAGTAAATATAAATGAGGCCCTCTATCTGTAAATCTTATGTAATCCGAAAGAAAAGGAACCCAATTTTTTATTCTCCAAACTATCACTGGAATGTATTTCAAACATTTCAATGTTTTAAATGAAAATAAATCACTTAGCTCCCTTTTCATACTAATTATAATTTAGGATTAATTAATAAGTGCCTTTTATCTTGAACGAAATATGAATTGGTTTTCTGGAATATTTTAAAAAATCCTTTAGTTTCTTATATTTATTATTGTTCATAAACATCCTGTAATTTCAAATGAATTAATAATTAAAGGGTAATTCTATATTTCTCCTGCACTTCCCGTAAATCTCAGCAGCTTATTGTGCTCCAATAAAGTAAACCTTTGTTTTATTCTATCTGAAAACCTAAAAAACAACCATCGGAAGTTACCCTGGAAGACGCCCTTTACTATGGCCGTCTTTAGTTTTCTTTTTAGATTATATAAACCAATTAGGAAATATAAACTACCAACCAAACGCTGCCGAGGAAGACGCCTATTCAATAATAGTTTGATCAAGAACTTCGGCATTCCTAAACTTAAAAGTAAAAATAAAGCATTTAAATAACTGCGTTTAGGCGTTAATTGGCTTTTTCTATAAACCTGATTTAAATCGTCCCAAATAATTTTCTCTCGGCGGGCTTTTTCATAAAGTTCTGTCCCTGGATAAAATGTTAATGAAAATAGGGCTAGACCAAAAGGCCTTTTCAGCTTTAGAGCTAAACGAAGACTATCCTCTATGTCTTTTTCATTTTCCCAAGGATTATCAAGGATGAAATCATAACGAATTCTTATTTTTTTCTTAGTTTCTTCGGCTACTTGAGCCACAATGTCTCCAACGGATAATACTTGATTTATAGTATCGTATCTATTATACAAAGCCCTCGTCGATAAACTGCCTGATTGAACGCCCACGGCTGTATTATACAACCCAGCTTTTACCAATGCCTTAACCTTAAGCTTAGTAAAAGTAACCGGGGTAGTGAGAACCATTAGGGGGAGATGTATTTTTTTCTTATATTCTTCAGAAAATTTTTCAATCCTTTCTTGTGATTGAGCTAAAAAGGCGTCATCTATTACAGATATTTCTGTTAAGCCCGGTAGAAATTTTTTTGCTACTTCCAATTCTTCTATTATATCTTCAGTTGGTCTTTGTCTAATGGGTAATTTTCTTTTATATATTTTGCCCAAGGCATTATTACAACAATAAGCACAAGCATAGGGACAACCTCGTGAACAACTTACCCAATAGTTATAAGTAAGACAACGAGCTAAAAGATTATTGTCCAATCGAACTATTTGGTCCTTCTCATATAGAATAAATTGATGCCCTAAATCGTAATCTGGAAGAGGCAGTTCTCCTAAATTTTCTAAAATAGGTCCTGGTATAAATTGCTCAATCTGTTTTCCTCTATTTAAAATACCGGGAATAGAAATTGACTTCCAAGATTCGCCATTAGCCATTTTTTCCATCAACATACTAAGGCTTAACTCTGATTCTCCAATGCAAACCATATCAGCATAATTTAAACATTCAAATGGCCGGATGGTAGGGTGAATACCTCCCCAAATTATTGGTGAAGATAAATGCTTTTGTAGGTATCGAGTTATAAGAATAGCATTATCAAAATGACAGGACATTAAAGAAATACCAATCAAGTCGGATTGAGCACATTTTTCTGCAAGTTGCTCAAGAACAACATTAGGATAGGGATATAAAAAGGAATTATAGTCTTCCAATCCCTCAGAATAAAACCTGGGTAGCATAATGATTTCTGATTCATGCCCCTTCTGTTTAATAAAAGAAGATAAAAAACGGAGGTTTGGTATGGAAACATCTTCTATTAATGAAATGAAAGTAATCTTCATATGGTTAATGAAAATTGGTAGAGGTAATTTCGCCTCTACATTTCTTACAAATAGGGAGATTAAAAATTCCTCTTTTCCTTTCGTTTCTGAGTTTTCTATATCCGAGATCATTCCATATATCGATTAACCTGGATTTATTTACGTCTCCTAATCCCACCTCATTATAATAATCATCACAACAAAGAGAAACTTTGCCATCTGCCCTAATAGTTATTTTCTGAAGTGCGCAATACATCGGATTCATAGAGTCTACTTTAATTGACCCTCCCCGATTAGACAAAGTTTCTATGTTTTCATTAATTACTTGAAAGATTAAATGTTTCTTTTCCGCAATAGTAATTTCAGAAAATAAATTCCTTAAAACCGCAGACGGCTCTTTATCGTGTTGGCTCACGGTGATTATGTCAATACCCGACGACACTAGTTCTCTAAATTTTTCTTTTGTTAATAAATCACCGTTTGTGGCAATTAAAATTTTTGAGCCTAACTCTGTCTTGATTCTTCTTGCAAAACTAGCCAATCTTTTATCTAATAATGGTTCACCATAATCGCATAGCTCTACATTACCATTAAAATGTAATTGTTTCAGTTCGTTTAGAATTTTGTCAAAAAGTTGATCGCTCATTATTTTTTTAGGGGTCTTATCTTCACAAACCGGGCAGAATGGACACCTCCTATTACATATTGGGTATGTTTCTATTCCTACGGTTTTAAATATTGAATCTGTGTCTTTCCAAAAATTTCTAAATGCGAAAACATATCGATTGTTATTTTTGAGCCTAAACAAAAACCTATACAATCTTTTGTTAGGTTTTATCATTCTTTGAAACAATGATTTTGCTTCGATTAGTTCTTTTGGAACAGAATCTATTGTTTTTATTTCCATACTTTTTATTTCTGTCGAGGTGTAATTTGTCTTAAGAATAATTCGTCTTAAGAGTAATTTTTCTTCCCGTGAAATAACTTTAGTTAGTAATAAAAGACTAAAGTAAAAAATTGCCGAAACTAAAACCACCAAAATTATATTAAAATTTTTAATCCACCAAGTTAAAAAACCCATAAGCAATGATGCTATTATTATTTTAAAAAGCTGGGAAGAAAAAGGATTAAATTTTAAATTTTTGGAAAGAAAAAAAAGAGCCAAAAAAGTTATTAAAAAGCCCGTAACAATGACAGCTATAGCCGCTCCAATGTATGAAAATTTAGGTATTAAAATTAGATTCAAAATAATGTTAACTATTAAGCCGATTGTTACGATAAGGGTAGAAATTTTTTGTTTATTTATTGCGATTAAACAATCTGTACCTAACCCACTGATAGGAAATAAAATTACTAACCAAATAAGCATTTGGAGGACCAAAATAGCCGGTCTAAATCCTTCTCCAAAAAAAATCAGAATAATTTTAGAAGATAAAATGGTAGTTCCTACGCCTATTGGCAAAACCACTAAAAATATATATTGGATTGACTTTCTAATTATTCTTTTTAAAGATTCTATGGAGGTTTTATAAAGTCCGGATGTTACGGGGAAGATGGCGGAAAGGAACATGGCTGGTAGAAATCTTATAAAATTCACTAACTTATAACCGGCATTATACCAACCAACTGGTTCATCGCCTTTAATTAAAGAAAGTAGTACGGTATCAGCACTAAGATAAATCATCACAAAAATACTCATTAGACCAATAGGCAAGGCAGTTCTTATCAAATATTTCCAAAAGATAAAATTAATTTCAAATTTTGGTTTGGTAAATTTTTTGATTGTAATTAAGAAGCTAAGGATAAAAACAATTAAATATGTTAAAAAATAAGCCCAAGCTAAACCTATTAATCCTTTTCCTAAGTATAAAGCCAAAAAACCAATCCCCAGAAGCAATGCTCCCTCAGCTATGGTTAATAAGGCCTCATATTCCATTCTTTGAAAGGCCCGAAAGCACCATATTGAAGTCACATAAAGAGACTGAAAGAATGCCGAAATACCAATAATATAGACTACTTTAGTAGTGTCTGGAGGATAATTTAATAAAGTAATAGCTAAAAAAATTATTCCCACAGCTATAGCAGATAAAACTGTTTTCAAAATTGCAATATTCCCTAAATATTTACTTATTAAAGATCTATCTCGAGCCACCTCTCTGATAGCTAGCGTGTTCAGCCCCATATCCCCCAAGACTGTAATCAAAGCCGTAAACGAAAGAGCAAAAGCATACTTACCCAAACCCTCTGGCCCGATATTTCTGGCAACGATAGCAAAAAAGATTAAAAGACAAAGTTTAGAGATAATATTTCCTGTTATCAAGACTCCCGTGTTTTTAGCCACTCTTTTGGTAGTGCTTATTATTAATTCTTCTTGATCCATAGATTATTTTCCTCTAAACCACCTAAATAAAAAATACTGTTCTTTTATTATTAATTTATGACTGTAAATTCATGGGAAGAGATTCTGCTCTGGCCATTTTAATTTTCTTCCTAACTAAAGCTGTTATTATTTCATAAGAACCGAAAAGAGAGATCATATAAAATAGATTCCCAAATAAATTGTTCTTGAAAAATGGTATTGCCAATAAATAACATTGGATAAGACCGGCGGATGTCTTTTCGTACCAAGGAGTAAAAATCCAAACAGCAAAATTTGTCACTAAAAAAAATATCACAGCAGACAAAATAGAACTCCCTAAAATAGTTCGCCAACTTTTGTGTTTTTTTATCCAAAAACCCATGATGACAGCTGAAAAAAAGCAACCATAGACAAAAATCATTAATTTTACCTCATAATAACCAATAAATATATCTGAAACTACCATTATGACCAAAGGTATAACTAAAGCTATCTTTTTTGATAAATAAACTCCGCCGAATAAAGCAATAGCTGCAATAGGAGAAAAATTGGGCAAGTAAGGAAATAATCTTAAACTAATTCCCATTAAGATAAGAAATAGAACAATCAAATAATTATAATTTTCTTCTTTTTTAAAATTTATCATAAATTAAAAGGGTGATTTTTCAAATTTGAATTCGACTTTATCTCCAGGACTTATTTCTTTTTTATCAACTGAGGTCATTGGCATTTCGCCATTAACATAATATAACCAATATTTACCGCCTTCTCCATTGTCTATATTTCCAATCGCCTCAATCATTACTCCAGTATCATAAGTCTTTGTTTTTAAAATCATACCTGATTCCTCTGTCTTATTTTTTAATAGATCAAAGGCGGTCATTCCTACCCTAAATTCAGTCTCAAAAGTTTTTGAGGACCCCTTCCCATCATCAATAACTAAAGATATTTTCTTTTCAATATCTCCTTGCGTAATTCCAATTTCTTCTTGAGAAATAGGCTGCCCAATTTTATTAGAAAATATTATCCAGCCACTAATAATAATTATTCCTATCCCAATTCCGATGAAAATATTAATTTTTTTCATAAAATTTTACCATTTTCCAATGGTTTTTTTGGTTTTTTGTTTAAAACGCTGGTAAAAATTTATTGCTTTTCTTTCAACCCTTGGAGAGACTAATTTCAAAAGCTCTCTGCCTAAGATTCTATACCTTCCACCAACCTTATTCGCCCTTAAAATACCTTTTTTCAAAAAGCGTTTAATGGTACTTTGACTAATCTTTAAAAAATGCCGAGCTTCTTCGGTAGTGTAAACCTCATTTATTTTTATTTCTAGTGACATATTCTAATGATAAAATTTGCAAAACTAAGTGTCAATAAGGGTCAATTGAGTCCAGTTTAGCTCTCTTTCATAAAATAATTTTAGCATGAAAAAAATAGGAGCGAATTCAATCTAACTCCTGCCTTAAATTATTTAGAATATTCAAAATTACTTAATACTTAAGCGTCTTTTACTTCAATTTCCTCCCCCTTTAATCTTACATCTAATAATACCTTGGGTTGAAAACCTTTATTTTTTAATTCTTTCATCCCGCCATAATCAACCTTATTAAATATTGCTCCAATATCTTCAATTTCGGCTCCTGCTTTTTTTACTCCCTCTATCATTGAAAAAATAGTCCCGGCAGTTGAAATTAAATCATCAATTATTAATACCCTGTCTCCTCCCTTTATACCATTAATGTGTAAAACGCCATTTTCATAACCGCAAATATATTCAACAGCAATTTCGTCCATGGTTCCCTTTTTTCTTCTGGTGGCGATAATTAAAGGAAGAGATGTTTTTAAAGAAATAGTGGTAGAAATAGGAATTCCCATTGACTCAGCGGTTAAAATCTTATTAGCCCCTTTATAATTTAATCTCTCCAATAATTTATTAGCGCAGTCATCTAGAATAGCTGGCTCCAAAGCTGGCTCTTGCTCGGTAATGGTGTTTAAAATGTATCTATAATCTCCCTTATTAATTATCTTTGCGTTTTCTAACTGGCTCTTTAATAATTTCAGGCTCATTTGTAATATAATTACTGGTTTTTACCCTCTAATTCATTTATTGATTTTTCCGCATCATTTATAAACTGAACAACTGTTTCTTTTGTCCTGGCGCTGATAAGGCTTTTTTGAATAAATTCAGGAGGAATTGTAAGAATATGAGCACCGCTTCGAGACCAAAGCTCTACGTTTTCTGGACTCCTAATTGATCCGACAATAATCTCTATTTCTCTGAATTTATGAAAATCCAACCACTCTCGAAAATTTTTCAAAACCCTAAAAGCTTGCTCTACGCCCTGTTCTTCAGAAATTCTGCCAGCAAAAATACTAATGAAATTATATTTTGGTTTCTGACCAGCCCCTTCAAAGCCACTTCTAAGGGCTATTGCTGCTAAAATAGCCTGATTGAAAGTGGTCATTGTCGTTACATTAATTGAAATTCCTTCGCGAGCCAGCTGATAAACAGCAGGTAAAAGAGAATTGCCCTGGCGGTCAGTAATAGTAATTTTAATGACCACATTTTCTGCTAATTTACTGCATTCCCTTGCCTGGGAAATTACTTCTTCAACTTTATCGCTAGCTACCTCGACACTAACTGGACAAGGATTAATAAGTCTGGCAATTTCAATTGTTCTTTGCTTAATACCCTCCAAACCTCCTTTAACCCCACATTTTAAACAAATAGTGGGATTAGTAGTAACTCCTTGGCATAGGCCCCAAGAGAGATATTTTTTTATTTCGTTTACGTCAGCGGAATCAATAAAAATTTTCATAACGCTTTTTTATTTTTTATTTAAATTTTTTACGGTTTCGACCGCTTCTTTTAAACTATTAACTTCAAAATCGTAATTTTCTTTTAAATCCTCGTTATATTTTTTTCTTATCAACAAAGTTTTACAGCCAGCCGCTTTCCCCGCTCCCATATCTTTCCAGGTATCTCCGATTACATATGATTTTCCTAAGTCAATAGACCATTTTTTAGCTGCATCAATTATTAATCCAGGCTTTGGCTTCCGACAAAAACAATTATCACTATCGTCATGAGGACAGAACTTGATTTCATCTACTAGCAGCATTTTTTCTATAATCTTATGCATTTTTTTTAAATCTTCTATTTTTAATAAGCCTCGTCTTATATCCGGCTGACTAGTAAAAACTATATTTAGAAATCCCATTTCCTTAGATATTTTTAAGCATGTCTTAACATTTGGTAAAAATTTAAATTCTTCCATTTTTCGAGGTGAAGAGATTTTTCCGTTTCTTATAATTACTTTGTTCAGTACGCCATCTCTATCCCAAAAGATTGCTCTATTTTTCTTTAACATTTCTTTTCGGGAATTTGAGACAAAATATTTGCCAAAAGGTGGTCAATAACCAATTGGAAATCCTCTGTATGCGGCGTTCTTCTTGACTCATCTAGACAAGGAACAATAACGCAAGCATCGGCTTTTTGAGCGGTAACTCCCGTATCTTTACCTACCACCCCTACAATCTTAGCCCCAATTCCTTTGGCAAAATCTATCGCTAAAGCCACATTGTTAGAAACCATTGGCATACCGCCGCCAACTGAGTAAATAAAAATGCAGTCTTTTAAATTTAATCTGTGCATTTCCAACTGGCGCTTAAAAACTGAATCCCACCCTTCATCATTAACTAAAGCAGTCAGAACTCCTGCATTATCGCTTAGACAAACAGTGGGAATTCGGGCAATTTTATTGAAATCATTGGCGGCATGAGAGCCAGTAGCTGCTCCCCCGCCCACTCCCAAGAAAAAAACTCTACCACCTTCAGCTCTGACTTTTGTTAAAATATTAATAATTTCACCAATTGACTGTTGGTTAATTTTTCTGGCGATCTCGGACGTCTCATTAAGATATTGATTTATATATTCGGATTGGTCCATATTTTTATTTATTATTATTAAATAAAATCAGCTATTACTTTTACTCCTTCTAAATCAAAACGAAATGATTGTTCCTTAAGGCCCGATTGAGTCATCGCCGCTCTCAATTCGTCTTTTTTGTTTTCACAATAGAATAAAAAATATCCGCCTCCGCCCGCTCCCATTAACTTTCCGCCAATTGCTCCTGCCCCCTTAGCAATATTATACCACTGATTAATCTGAGGATTCGAAGTGCCTCTTCTTTTTATCTTTTCTTGCCAGTGAAGATCTAATAATTCTCCGAATCTATAAAAATTATTACTAGCCAAAGCCTCTTTTATTTCTTGCCCGATTTCTTTAACGCGATGTAAACTTTCTACCATTTCTTTTTCACCCCTTTGAGTAGCTTCCTCTTGAATTTTTAAGGCATCTCGGGATTCTCTTTTAATGCCGGTATAAAACATTAAAAGGTTATTCTCTAGTTTTCTAATAGTTTCTGGAGCAATTTTCTGAGGATAAAGAGGTTCCACTGTTACTTCTCCGTTTTTTAAAACCGAGAAAGAAGTTATGCCACCATAGGCGGCAATATATTCATCTTGTTTACCAGATGGTTCCTTTAATATATCTATCACAATATGACAAGCTTGTTCGGCAATTGTCCTTCTGGTAGGAAAATCATTGCCCTTTGTATTTCGTGAAAAAACGTGTAGAGCGGTAAGCAAAGCAACAAGAAAGCTCGATGAACTCCCAAGACCAGTATTAGAAGGTACGTCTGCTGCTGAGAAAATTTCTACTCCTTTGTCTACTCCTACTAATTTAAGG
>Ga0209777_10002304_pt1 | contig 25481 bp, 14 predicted proteins | sample FrelakmetHBP12HB_FD_187147 | JGI IMG/M metagenome (GOLD analysis project Ga0209777, IMG submission 187147) | Freshwater lake sediment microbial communities from the University of Notre Dame, USA, for methane emissions studies -HBP12 HB (SPAdes)... | ecosystem: Environmental > Aquatic >... | reverse complement strand
AATTCCTGGCCATCGGCTCCGGCGTCGGCATCGAGATCGGCGCCCGCGACCTTCGTGTGGTCGCGGCCCGCGTGCGTCCTTCCGGCGCGCGGCTCCTCGGCGCGATCGAAATCGCGGGCTTCCGCGGGCGTCCCGCCGCCGAGTGGGGCGCCCTCTACGCCGAGTTCGCCAAGCGCGCCGGCGCGAGTTACCTGTCTGCCACGGTGCTGCTGCCCCGCCGCGACGTCATCGTCCGCTTTCTCTCGCTTCCCGGCGTGCCTGCCCGCGACATCGCCTCCGCCATCGAGCTGCAAATCGATTCACTCCATCCCTTCCCTGCCGAGCAGGCCGTTTACGACTGGGCCCGGGTGGGCTCCAACGGCACTGTCCTCGTCGCCATCACGCGGCGCGAGGCCATAGAACGCTACATTGCGCTTTTCGAAGAAGCCGGCCTGAGCGTGGCGGCCTTCACCTTCTCCGCCGCCGCGCTCTATTCGGCCGTGCGACTCGTTTCCTGGCCCTCCTCCGCCGGCTTCCTTGCTTTTACGAACGCGGGAGATTCGCTCGACGCCTACGGCGAGAGCGAGGCGCGCCCGCTCTTCTCCGCCTCGTTTGACGTTCCCCTCGAGCGCGCTGCCGCGCTTGCCGCGGCCGAGCTCCGCCTCGAGCCAGGAGTGGAGCCGCTTGATGCCGCCGCCCTGCTCCCCCCGCCCAAAGCGGCGCCCGAGGCCTTCGACTTATCCCGCAACGCGCTGGCGTACGCGGCCGCGCTGGCCGGAGCCTGTCCCCGGCTCGCGATGCCGCTGAACCTGCTGCCGCCCGAGCACCGCAAGTCAAACTCGCGCGCAGCCTATATCCCTGCTGCCGCCCTGGCCGCGCTTGTTGTACTTGCACTCGCCGCCTGGCTTTCCATTACGCCCATTGAGGACCGCAAGTACCTTGCCGCCATCGAGACCGAAATCTCGCGGCTCGAACCCCGGGCGCGCAGAGCCGAGACGCTGCAGCAGTCCATTGACTCCGTGCGCACCCGCGCCCGGCTGCTCGATGACTTCCGGCGGCGCACCCGCGCCGATCTCGACGCGCTCGCGGCCGCTACCAGGCTGCTGCCCGATTCGGCCAGCCTCGCCTCGCTCGAGCTGAGCCGCAACGCCATCGATCTGAACGGGCAGGCTGAACAGGCCGAGCCTCTCCTGAAAGTGCTCGACGATTCTCCCCTCTTTCAGGGCTCGGAGTTTAAGGTGCCGCTGGCCCGCAGCGGAAAGTATCAGCTTTTCCGGATCCGTGCGGCGCGCGAAGGAGTGCCGCAATGAAACTCGGCCCGCGCGACGGGCGCGCTCTCCTGCTGCTGCTTCTGGGGGGGCTCGCCGTGCTCATCTTCCGGCTTGTTGCGGGCGGCGACGAAGCGCCCCGTGCGGTCGGCTCGGCTGGGAGCATTCCAACCGCTGAACGGCGGCTCGAACGAGTTCGGGAACGCGCGGCAACTGTCGGCGGCAAGGAGGAGATCCTCAAGCAGGTCGGCGCAGAGCTCGCCGAACGCGAAAAGAGCATTCTGCAGGCCGAGACGGCCGCGCAGGCCCAGGCGCACCTGCTTGATATCATCCGCCGCGTCGCCCGCGGGCAGGCGCCTCCACTCGAGTTCGGAACCGTCGAGCTGCAGCAGCCCTCGCGCTTCGGCGATTACGGCGAGGTCCGCGTAGTGGTCCCTTTCAACTGCCATACCGAGGAGCTCGTGAACTTCCTGGCCGACCTCACCCAACAGCCGGAAGCCATCGCAACGACGGAGCTGAGAATTTCGGCTCTCGACCCGAAACAGAAAACCATTGCGGTGCGGCTCACCCTGTCCGGGATCGTGCCCCGCAGGCTGGTGCCCGTGAAGAAAGGAGTGGCGGCGTTTTGAGAAACCGGCTGCTCGCACTGGACATCGTCCTGGCCGCAATTGTCGTCGTGCTTGCCTTCCAGGTGCGCGAGAAATGGCAGGACGCCCGCAAAAGGGAATGGGTGGTCCTGGGCCACGCCCTGCGCCAGGTCCCTCCGCCGCCGTACTCGGCACTGCCGTCCGTGCGGCCCCTCATCGCCGCAGCCTACGGCGAGGTCGCACAGCGCAATCTCTTCAGCGCGGACCGCAGCTCCACCGTCGTTGTAGAGGTGGCGCCTCCGAAGCCGATGCCGGCGCTCCCGTCGCTGTACGGCATCATGAACCTCGGCGACGGTCCGGTCGCCATCATGGCCGCCTCGAGCGGGGATCGGAACCGCGAGATCAGGACGGGCGAGAAGATCGGCGATTTCACTCTGGTCGCCCTGAGCAGCGACCAGATCGTCCTGGAGTGGGACGGCAAGAGAATCTCGAAGAAGCCCTCCGAACTGCTGGCGCGCGCTGCCGCGGTCGCAGAGGCGGCGCAGCCGGAGCGCCAGGCGGCGCGGCCGTCGCAACCTCCTGCTGTGGAGCGAAAAGGTGAGTTCGGCCCCGGCCGCGATGTCGGCGGCGGCTACCGGGCGTGCGACGCCGGCGACACCACCCCTGCCGGAACCATTCGCGACGGGGTGAAGAAGGTGATCACGTACATGCCGACGGGAGCCTCGTGCCAGTGGGTCCCCGTCAGATGATGCTTCGTGCGCGGCGACCGGGCGGAACGAAGCAGGCATGGGCATATCGTGCGCCGCAACTGACAGCGTGTGAGAGAAGCGGGCTCGTTCCGCGGGCAAAGTGAGGAGCGTTCAAGTGATGAGACTGCGTTGGACAACACTGCTTCTTCTGCCTGCCCTTTTGTGGGCGGCGGACGAGAAAAAGAAGTCGGCGCCCAAGCCGGCCCCGCCTCCGGCAAAACAGCAACAGGCGGCGCAGCCCGTCAACGTCTTGCCGAAGAATGCCCGGCAGATCTCGGCCGGCGTGTGGGAGGCTACGGAGACCGACGGCACCGTCTCCCGATATCAGTCCACGCCGTGGGGCGGCATCATGAAAGTCCAGGGCTCCCGCACCGCGCCCGGGCTGGCGGGCATTCGCCCCGATCCCGCGGATCGCATCTCCGCCGTCGAGGACGGCGACAATATCCGGTTCGAGAAGCCCGGACCTCTCGTCCCGTATACCTGGACCACCAGGAAGAGTGAGCTCAACGACGAAGAACGCGCCGTCTGGGAGCGGGTCAAGGCAAAGCAGAAGGCCGCCGCGAAGCAGACTGCAACCGGCGGTACTGGTGACGGTAAACAGCCGGCAACGGATGCCGGGGCTGCAAAAAAGGAATAGCTCATGAAAGCGCTTCGGAATCTCCTTTCGCCCGTTCTCGTGGTTGCCCTCTGGGCACAGCATCCGGCCACGCCGACGGGGGCGCCCCCGCCCTCGACATTGCCCCCCGGCTTCCAGATGCCGAAGCCTTCCTCGCGAGTCGTCAAAGCGGCGCCGCCCAAGGCCGGGACAGCCGCTCAGCCCGCGCCGGCGGCATCGCCGAATCCGCCCTCCTCGTCCGCGCCGGCCAAGCCGGCTGCCGGCGACAAGAACGCGTCAAAGGCCGCGCCGGCCGAGGCCGCGGAGACCGGAACGACACCGGCCAAAGAGCCTGACGTGGTCGAGACCTCCACGCCCGGCGGCTTTGTCCTGAATCTTCAGAGTGCCTCGCTTACGGAGGTCGTCGACATCCTCGCGCGGCGCCTGCAGATCAACTACATTCTCGATCCGCGCGTCAAGGGCGCCGTCACGCTGAATACTTACGGCGAAATCCGCCAGGTGGACACGCGCAGCCTGCTCGAGACGATTCTCCGCATCAACAACGCTGCCATGGTTCAGGTGGGTGACATCTATCGGATCGTTCCTGTCGCCGACGCGAGCCGCTTGCCGCTCCCGCCTCAGGTGGATGCGAGCGAGTTTCCCGCGAGCGAGCAGATGATGCTCAACCTCATTTTTCTGAAATACACCACGGTCGGCGACCTCACCGCTCTGCTCGAGCCCTTCCTCGGCGAAGGCGCCAAGATGGTGAGCTTTATTCCGGCCAACCTGCTCCTGATCCTCGACAACACGCGCAGCATGAAGCGCACGATGGACCTCATCTCGATGTTCGACAACGATACCCTCGCCGGGAAGCGCGTGCGCCTCTTTGAAACCCGCAACAGCCGGCCGAGCGATCTTGCCCGCGAGATGGACAACATCATGAGGGCCGTTTCTCTCGGCGAAAAGGGTTCTGCGATCAAGTTTCTTCCGATCGACCGCATCAACACGATCGTCGCCATCGCGCCCAACCCGGGCGTTTTTGAGCAGGTCGAAACCTGGATCAGAAAGCTCGATGTCAAGCCGAAGGTCACCGCGGGCACAGTCGAGAACTACGTCTACCGGGTAAAGTACGGGTGCTCGGACACGCTGGCTTCCGCCATCATGCAGCTTTACCTCGGCTACGGCTTCGGCATGGGATACGGTATGGGCATGGGGATGAACGGCGGCAACTGTGGACTCGGCCAGACTGGTCTTGGGGGAAGCACGGGCGCTACCGGCGGCTACGGTGGCATGGGCGGTTTCGGAGGTGGCGGCGGCATGATGGGCGGCGGCATGATGGGTGGCGGCATGTACGGCGGTGGCATGTACGGCGGCGGCATGTACGGCGGCGGCATGTACGGCACGAATGGCATGTACGGCAGTTCGGGGATGTGGCAGTCCCAAGTCGGGCAGGGCGGAACCGCTGCCGGCGCCATGGCGGCCGGCGGCGCCAACCCCTCCGCAGCCGGCACTGCCGGTTCTTCCGACCTCACGGGCTCGTATCTTGGCACCGGCATGTACGGCTACGGGATGCCGCCCGCTTCCAAAGTGCCTCGCATCATCCCCAACCCCTTCGACAATACGCTGCTGATTCAGTCCACCGCCCAGGACTACGAACAGATTTTGAAGACCCTTGCGCAGCTCGATGTCCCGCCCCGCCAGGTTCTCATTGAGGCCAAGATTTACGAGGTGAATTTGCAGGGCGACTTTGAAAGCGGCGTCTCCGCGTACCTGAGCCGCCTCGGCAGCACCAACCCGACTGGCTTCCCGAGCTCCCGCCAGCTCCAGGGCTCGATTTCCTCGGCCGGCGTCGCGCTGACCGCGGGCGTTCTTGTCGGCGCCAGTCGCCAGCTGCTCGGCATCCTCGCCGCGTCGGAGATGAACAACCGCGCCAAGCTCGTCTCCGCTCCAAGCATCATCGCCACTGACAGTATTGCGGCCACCATGAACGTCGGCGACTCGGTTCCGACGCTCACCGGGCAGGCCGTCAACGGCATTCAGCAGGGCGGCAGTTCGCTTTTCACGCAGGCTATCCAGAACGTTCAAACCGGTGTCACGCTCAATATCGTGCCCCGTGTCACTCCCACCGGCATTGTCACGCTCCGCATTCAGCAGGACGTGAGTTCGCCGGTCGCGGCGCCTGCAGGCTCCGCTATTCAGTCGCCTACGTTCCAAAAGCGCACTTTCACCACCCAGGTTACGGTCCAGGACGGGGATACGATTGCGATTGGCGGAATCATTTCCGAAACCACCACAGTCAGTTCCTCTGGTGTGCCCTTGCTGCACCGCATTCCCGGCGTGGGCGCTGCCTTCAGCAGCAAGAGCATCAAGAAAACTCGAACCGAGCTGGTCGTGCTGATGACGCCCCGCGTGATCTACGACACGAACCAGATCGTGGACGCGACCGACGAGCTGAAATCTTCGTTCAAACGCCTGAAACCTCTACTCAAGGACTAATTCGCCGTCTGGAGCGGTTGTTCGTGGATGGCGTGCGCGGCTTGAAAGTGGCGAGGCTCCGAATTTCGAAGTGAAACACAGGTATCTGAGCGTAGTTGGTACGCAAGGACGCTAGATTAGCCCGGAGGGCGACAGAGAGTAGCCCATGGCGTAAGCCATGGGACAAGCGGCGTGTCCGGAAAAGCCCCCGGAGGGGGCGGAAGATGGCGACGTCGCGATCTTTCGCCCCGTGCCGGGGCTTTGTGAATCCGGCGACTCCCCATGGCTCACGCCATGGGCTATTCTCTTGCGCTCTTACGAGCTTTGATTCAGACACTACAGAATCCCCACTTTCTTGTCGCACACCCTCGTGGATGCGTGGCAGGAAACTGCCTGTAGCGCCTCCTCCCTGAACATAGGTCGGCATCGATGGGTGGGTAAAGTATCGAACGCCATCCGCCGATATCCGGTCGGGATGAAACTCGCTCCCGTTGCCACCCAATACGGGGTTCACCGTCACCGTCAGGATGACTCAGGGCCGTCATTGCCGAGCTCCAGCTTCAGAGCCGCGCTCTCTGACGCGCTCACTTCGCGCGGTGCACCCTTGCTGCCCACATCTGCGAGACAATCGACCTCAGTCCCGAGTCCGGAGGTCGTCAAGCCTGCCGAAAGCCTGGTCTCGCAGTCCGCGGAGACGGATACGACCGCCGCTTCCGGAGTTTCCAATGCATCCGGGACGGCAGTCGCTGTTTCGGAGGTTTCCGAAGAAGCCGAAACGACAGCGTCGGCGAACGAGACGACGCAGGCTGCATCGGCCACCCAGTCCTCCTCGTCCGGAGATCTGTCGAATTACAGCCAGTGGTTCCAAACTATACAGTGCGGGAAGCCTGGAGACGCGGGCTCCTACGCCTGGTACCCTTGGTTTTCAGCCAACTCGGAGGGCGCCGCCGAAGCGCTGCGCCTCGTGCAGCAGTATGTGCCGCAAGCGCGCATCCAACCGTTCGTCTACACGGGGCAACTCGATGGCCAGCCGGCGAGCAACGCGATCGTGTTGCCCAACGGCAACTGGCTCAACGCGGGCCTGCTGCTTCACTTTTACTACCATCAGGGCTCGGGTGCCGACGGTTGGTCGGAAGGGTTCCTGAAGGACAGTCTCGCGGCCCTCGGCGGTGCCGGCTCACAGGCTTCCGGAGGGTGAGGCCGAGCGGGCAGATGCCCAGCGCGTTGAATCCTGCGCGGGGGACGCTTTTAGTACTACCAGGACCAAAGGCCCAGTCCCCTGATCAGACCGTTTCCTCTTTTTTGCGATCCCCTCCCAGGTCACGCTCGCAGCGTTGACCGTTGGCTGCGAAGGCGCGCTCGAGCGCTAGAAACTTGTTGACTTACGAGGGGCCTCGTGCTTAAATGCGATGCTGAAGAGTACTAGTTGTAAGCAAGTCTCGAAGGGAGACGAGCAGTTTTCAGCTTGACTTGCGCTTAAGCTGCGCGATAATTAAGTCTTGTCCGCGTTGCGGTTTGCGGCGGCCATTATCAAGCTTGAATCCCGCGAGCACGACAAAGAGCAAGAAAAACGATAAAGAGCACGTGGACAGATCCGGCGCACCAGGGTGGAAGCCAGCCGTTTCAGGGTCCGGCGGCATCGGCGCACTGAGCAGTACGGCAGCGCCATCCAGGCTCGGGATCGAGGCCAGTATCAGAGGCTCAGGTTAGAGAGGGATTTTCATCAATTCGAATTCGAATCTCACCAAGGAGAAGGAAATGGCAGATTTTCGCAAATGGTTGTTAGTGGTTGCCGTCCTGGTCTTTGCCGCATCGGCCTATGGGCAAGTAGGCAGCCAGTTCGGGTGCACCGCTAACCCCGGTCAGCCCCCGATCGTTCGGGATGGTGGGTTGGCTGAACTGGTTGGCGATGTGCTGCTGCAGTGCGGCGGCGGCGACACCGGCTGGGTTTACGTCAACTTCCAGATTTTCATGAACACGACGGTGACCAGCCCGATCGACTCGGACATGATGACCCAGGCCGGCTTGCTGGTTTCCTACGGTGCCACGGGCACTATATGGGCCGGTACGCCGCTTCAGTTGGTCCAGGGCCAGTTGCAGTCCAACCTCACGACGGGTGACGATCCCACGACCCGAAACTCCGTCCTGTTCGCGCAGGCGTATGTTCCGACGGGCACTCCCACGACCATCCGCCTTAAGAATGTACGCGTGGTAGCTCCGCCGGCTTCCAATACGTTTGTCCCGACCCAGATTCTGGAGTTCGTGTCGGCGAGCACCGCCTTCGGGACCACGATCCCGATCACGAACCCGACGCAGATCGTCGGCTATGTCGAGCCGGGCTTGACGTTCTCGGTCTCCGATTGCACCGGCACCGACACGCCGACGGCCTTTTCGTTCCAGCAGTGCATCAGCCAGCCGCTGCCTTTGTTCAAAAACGGCAAGTACGTCGTGGCGGGCTTGAAGTTTAAAGAGGGCTTCCCGTCCGCTTTCAAGAATATTGACGAAGAGAGTGGCGGAGAGCTCTGTGACAATGACGTCTGCGTGGACGACGAGGCGACGCAGGGCACTCGCTTGATCGTGAGCTTCACGAATATTCCGGCGGGCGTCGATCTCTACGTCACGGATGCCAATGTCAACACCGCCGTCAACGGATTCGCTTACGAAACCGCGGTTCTCGTCCCGAAGGCGGACGCCAGCGGCGCGGGCGGCTCCAGCCCGATTGCCCGGCCGGCAGTGTCTGCGGATACGAAGGCTACTTGCCTGGATTCCGAACTGTCAGCCAACTGGGTAAAGCTGAGTGGCACCAACAGCTACTCGGCGACCTGGGAAGTGGTGGCCGACAATCCGCTCGCCGCCGACACATATGTGTTCGGCGTCGCGGTCGTCTACACTGCCAACACCTCCGCGGGCCTGCCGGCTCTCACCACCACTCCTGGAAAGGTGATGGGCACGTTCGCTCCGATCAGCACGGTGAATTCTGCCGTCGCGATCGACAAGGCTCCGATTCCGCGCTTTGCCTTGACGCCGCTTACCGGCAATCTCGCTCTGACCATCATGCCCTGCGTAACGAACCTGTTGTTCCCGTACGTGACCAGCACGCTAAGCTACGACACCGGCATCGCGATCGTGAATACATCGCTTGACAACTCGGGCGATGATACGCCGTTTGCCACCGATACCCAGAAGGGTCCCTGCACGGTTTACTTCTTCGGCAACTTGCCGATCGCTCCGCAGGTGACTCCGACGGTGGATTCTGGCAGCCTGGTGAAATTCTCGATGAAGCAGCCTCTGACCGGCTGGCCGCAGCTCGCGGGCTTTGAGGGTTATATCATCGCTCGCTGCAACTTCCAGTATGGTCATGGCTATGCGTTCATCGTGGACGGTAACCTGCCTGGGTTCGGTTCCGAGGGCTACCTCGCTCTCGTGATTCCGGATCGCGTCGGCGTTCGTCCGGTTGATCCGTTCACCACTGCCGGCAGCGGCACCGGTGAGCAACTCGTTCACTAGTAATTGCCCGGATGTGCGAAAGGGAGGGGAGCAATCCCCTCCTTTTTTTTTGCTTTTGCGGGGCGGGACGCGGCTGCGAAACCGGGTTTTCCGGACGGCGGAAAGGTGTTACACTGCTTGTAACCCGTCCGCGTCCGAACTCCATTCGCAGATCAGGCGTTTTTGCGCCAGATGTCTACATGAGGTGATCATGGCGAGTCGAAATATGTTTGTTGGTGCGCTTTTCCTGGCCGTGTTGCTCGTGGCGCCGGTCAGCGCTCAGCAGGTGTTGGTGCTGCCGGGGGCGGGTACAGGCACATCCGCGACAGCTTTCAATGCGGCGCCGCTAGGTGTCGCGAGCACACTCAACGGCCCCGCAGGTGCTTTCACGGCGTTTGTAGATCCCGCGGGCGCCAGATATTACCTGGTGTCGAGTTCAGGCCTCGCCGTTCTCGATACCACCGGGGCGCAGGTGCAGTCCTTGCTGCCCATGGGCCAGCCCGCCGCGGCGGCCGCACTCAGTCCGGATGGCAAGCGCCTGGTCATCGTGGGCGGGTCCGACACCGCCGGCTTTCTCTATGTCTTCAATACGTCGGGCGGCACCGCTGCGGCGGTGGGCACTGTCAACGTCGGCAATAATCCATACGATGTGCTCATCAGCCAGGACTCGAAAACCGCATACGTCCTGATTTCGGCAGGAGTCGTCGCGGTGGACCTCGGCGCCAACACGGCAGGCGCCCCGACGGCGCTGCAGGGTCTGACGACCCCGGGGACGGCGCACCCGCGCATCGCACAGGCTCCCAGTGGGCTGATTTATGTCAGCGCCAGCGGCGCCATCTACGTAATCCACCCGGCGACACTGGCAGTGCTCGCGACGATCACGATATCCGGGTATCCGACTCAGCTCTCGTTCAGCCCGGACGGGACAATGGCCGCGGCGGGAAACCAGGTGAGCGGCAACCCGCTGGCATCGATCTTCGACCTAAGCGCCGGCCAGGTCGCGGCCAAACTCAACACCTGGGGGCCACAAGTCCAGCAGTTTTCCAGCGTTACGTATGTCGACTCGAACCGGGTGGTAGCCATTTCGGCGGGGGGCAACGTACCCTTGGTCTTCGATCCGAACTCGCCTCAGAGCATCAGACCGATCTCTGGCAATCCTACAATCCCGTATACCGCAACAGCGGCAGCTCCGTGGATCACCGCGGCGGGTCCCAAGTACCTCTTCCTCCTATCGCCCTCAGCGGTATATAGCGTCGATCTCACAACCGCAGACTACACCAACACTAAGGCTACTCTTCCCGCGCCGGGCAACACGATTGTATTCGGCAATATCGCGAACACCACGGGTGTGCCGGCCTCGCTCGTCCAGCAGAATGCGACCCAGTCGGTGGCTGCCGGCGAGATGAGCCTGCCGCTGGTCATACAGGTCATCGACGCGAACGGTCTCGCGCTGGCAAACCAGGGTGTCACCTGGTCCGCCACGGGCGTGACACTGCGCAACGCGATGTCCGCCACCAACTCGTTCGGGTATGCGACGGCTACCGCGGTGGGCCCGGCCACGAAAAGCTCGTACACGATTACAGCGACTCTCACCGGCGTCAGCCCGGCCCTGACCGCGGCTTTCACGCTCACCGTGGGAGCCAGCGGTGGCGGCGGCAGCGGCGGCGGCGGCGGTGGCGGCGGGACAACCCATGCCGGCATTTCGATTTACGCCGGCAACGGCCAGGTTGTGCGTGGCCCCGGACTCTTTCCCGGCAACGAGCCTCTTGTTGTCCTCGTGAATGACGCCAGCGGGAAGCCAATGCAGAATGAGGCTGTGAAGTTCGCCGTCGGCGGCGCTGGGGGCGTGCTTTCGCGGGATGGCCGCTACGAGGGACAGGGACAATGTACCGCGACGGCTCAGGGTGGCCTGACCTGCATGACGGACTCGACGGGGCGGGCGAGCGTGTTCTTTACTGGACCAAACGTCACCGAGTCCGTGCAGTCGTGGGCGGAATCCACTGTGACTGCGACGGCGAGCGGCTCCGGCGCACCCTCCGGCAGCGTCACCTTTAACCTGATCACCGTACCGGCTTCGACCTTCGCCGGCAACCAGGGACCGCTACCGCTTGTCACAACGCTGGCTCCCGCTCTCGGCACGTACCAAATCACAGGACAGGCGGGCCAGGTGCTCTCGGGCGCTCTCAAAGTGCAGGTGAACGCTCAGAGCGGCCCGGAGGTCGGTTACGCGATACAGGACGTCGGGCTCGAGGTTCGCTCTACGTACGCCTTCCGGCTTGACGATAATCCTCCAGCGCGATGTGTCGGCGGGACCGTACTCACCAGCAAGCCCGCGTCGGGGAACCCGCGCTCCGGAGGCGTCGCGGCCTGTGACCTGAAGCTGGGAAGCACGCCGGGCATCTACTCCCTTTACCGCGTGGTAGGCGGAAACGACCCGGTGGTATACACGCTTACGATTACCCAGGCCCCTCCGGTTCCGACGTCGGTACAGGCTACTTCGGGCGACGCGCAGAATGGGCCTGTTGGAACCCGATTCCCGAATCCACTCGTGGCGACGGTGCTCGACCAGTTCGGCAAGCCCATGACGAACGTGGCCGTGACCTGGAGCGTGGTTTCCGGCCAGGCCACCCTGAGCAACCAGACCAAGACCACGGACGCCAAGGGTCAGACTTCAGCGAATGTAACCCCGACCGATGCCGGTGCCATCCAGGTGAGTGCCACTGCCGGCACGGGTTCGCAGGCGCATGCCGCCGTGTTTAACCTGACGGGCAACGTTGTGGTCACATCCGTCACGCCAATCGACGACGCGGATAACCAGACGGCGGTCGCGAGTACGCAATTCTCGAACCCGGTCGGCGTGGTCGTGAAAAGCGATCAGGGGCCGGTGCAGGGAATTCCGGTCACGTTCCAGGTGAGCGGCAACGCCACGCTCACCGCGGGCAGCACTATCAATACGGACGCCCACGGCGTTGCCGCCACCACCGTTATGGCTGGTTCGACAGCGGGTTCGGTGACCATCACCGCAACCGCGGCCGGCACCACGGTCACGTTCCACCTCACAGTGCGGTCTCCGGGGCCGCAGCTCACTCTGGATTCATTTCTGAACGGAGCGAGCTTCCAGCCCGGTTTCGCTTTCGGCAGTGTGCTCACGATCAAGGCGGAGGGCCTGACGTATGGCCTGGACCTGACGGCCGGCAGTTGCTTGAGCGGCTCTGGCATCGGCGGTGCGTTGCCGACGCGCGTCGGGGGGATGGAGTTCGTATTCGGCACTACCCTCGCGCCGATCTTCGCGATCTGCAAGAATGCCGACGGAACGGAGCAGGCCAACGTGCAGGCTCCCTTCGAGCTGGCTCCTGGTGACGTCCTCGTGACGGTGCGCAGCGGCGCCGGAACGAGCAACGTTATCCTGAACAGCATCGGCAGCGTTCCGGTCGTGAACGCGCTCCCTGGGATTTTCACCTGGGACCCCGGCTCGGGGACGGTCGCGGTAGCCCAGCGGCCTGACGGGAGTTACATCTCGCCCTCGAATCCGGCGCATCCCGGTGAAGTGGTCCGGGTCTACGTGACCGGTCTTGGCCCCGTGATCCCGACCGTCGCCACCAACCAGCCCGGAGTTCCCGGCCAGGTGCCCTTCTTTACACCCACCGTGCAGCTTGGAGGCGTGGGAATGGGCGGGGTGACGGCCGAGTATGCCGAGAACCTTATCGGCATCTTCGTGGTCTCCTTTCAGGTCCCGGCCGGCCAGGCCAGCGGCTCGATTCCGATCGTAGCCGGTGTGGTCACCGATAAAGGCAACACGGTGAACAGCCCGGCGTCGGTCATTTCAATCCAGTAGCTTTCGATGGCACGGGGGCGTTCTCGCCCCCGTGCCTCACCTTCCGGCTCTATCCCTCGTTGCACGGTCCCGCAGGCGGCCGCGTAGTCCTGGCTTACCGGCGCCGTTCGGGCCGACCTCGTGCGTACGTTCCTGCACCCTCTGTCGTCCGCGCCGCCGCGGGACTCAAAGGGTCCCGCAAGTCGGTTCACATCCGGACCGTCTATTTATTCCGTCCCTTTTCAGGCATTTCGCCAAGGTAGCTCATGCTCTCTGCCCGGGGCGCGCATACGCTGAGGGCAGGAGAGGGTAACCCGAAATGATTCAGGATCTGTTCGACGAAATTGCCGCCCTTGGAGCCAAGTACGGAATCAAGATCGCCCGCGTCAACGACCAGCCGATCATCCGTGTCGGCGGTCTGCCGTTTTTGAACCCGAACACGGCCTCGGCCTCGTTCGTTGCCGGGTACGTGCAGGACTCGGAGGTCGTCTGGGGCTTTATGCCGGGCGCGTGGTTCTTCGATTCACCGACGAACGATGTGGACCGGAGGCTCCGGGACTGGGTGAAGACGAATCACTCCGATCGCGCTTCTTCTTGAAGTCTGCGGCGGAGTGTCGATGCCGCCCGGCTACTTGACTTCTTGCGCAGGCGGCTCGAACACCACGCGGATTGGAATCACCTGCTGCGTCGGCTCGACGCGAACCTCGATGAGCGCCTCTTTTGGCATGTGCAGCTGTGGCGTGTACTGCAGCGTCAGGTGTGCGGTTTCACCTTTCGCCAACTGGTCGCGGTCCAGCTTCACGTCGAGCCCGGCGATGTCTACCGGCTGCAGTTTGAGGGTGACGACCCCAGGCAACTTGCTCGTGATCACGACGTTCTCGGTCGCCGCCTTGTACGGGAACCGGAAGCTGGTCTTGTCCGCTGTGACCTGCTTCCAGACGTCCTCGAGCGCCGGTCCCTTTGGCAGGCCGCGCGGCCCGGGCGTTTGCTGGCCTCCGCCGCCGCTCTGCGACAAGCTGACGCTGCCGAAAGGTGTGCGCACCCGGTTCGGATCCACGTACCAGAACCACTCGCCTTTCTCGAGCTTCCACGTAGTCTCCTGCGGGAAGCTCATCACCATCTTGCCGATGGCCGGAGTGCCCACCTCGCGGTCCACGTCCACCGTGACCGTCGCCCGCGCGAATTTGTGAGTGTAGGCGATGTCCCCGATCTCGTATTTCAGGTATTTCGGTTTCTGGCTTGCGTAATAGAGATCTTTCGTGTCCTCGGCGACGTACTGTTCCGCCTGCCTGAACTTGCCCTCGATCTGCATCTGGTAAAACTTGTCCACCCGCTCCCGCAGAGCCTTGTTCACCTCGGCCGGCGCCGCCGCGGAATCGATCGGATCCTCTTCTTGCGGAGGCGGCGCGGCATCCTGCGCAAGGCACGCCGCAAGCGTGCCGGCGGCTGCCAACACTGCGAAATAACGCATAGAAATCCATTCTATCAGCCGCGTGCCGCCGCCTTTCCGCTCCCGCTCTCGCATGTTAAAATCGGAGAGTCCCGTTGGGAGGTCGTCTAACGGTAAGACTGCAGACTCTGGATCTGCGTATCGGGGTTCGAATCCCTGCCTCCCAGCCAACCTTCAGGCCCGCTGTGAAGGGCACTCCCCGCTCTGCTTCTCCTCATATGGCGAAGTGTTAGCTTGCCGTTCAGCGCGGATTTCGACAGAACCCACGATCGTGTTCGCGTTCGAGCAAATGGTAGAATGCCGCGAAAGTGTTCTTCGAGGTTTTTGGGGAGATTACCGGCGCAGAGACATTTGCGGCCGGCAATTCCATTCGTGAACTGCCCCGTTTGAGGAAGCTGTACGGCCCGGGAAGATGGCGAAAACGCAAGGGGTATGCGGAAGTGAAGCTCCCCAATGGTACGATACGGAAAGCAGAACTCCATTGGTACGAAGCGTCGGGCATTGGGAAGAAAGAACTCAAGATAAAGCGCTTTTTGAACTAGCCATGCGGACTCATAGGGCGAGAACAGCGGGTTTCGCGGTGTGCCTCCGGAACCGCGGCTACACCGCGTCACTCGAGGTCCGAAAATTGTATCCGGTAGTGAACGATCCGGGAGCAGCGGCGAACGACCTCATCCGTGTGATCGACGAATCGGGGGAGGACTATCTGTACCCAGCCCGCCTCTTCCAGAAACTCACGCTGCCGGTCGAACTCCAGCGCGCGCTCCGCGTGGCCTCTTAGCCGCTGTTACCTGGCATTCGCCAGGAAGCGTCCGATGCGAGCTTCCGGATGATCTTCCGAAATGAGCTCGACTTTTTCCGCTGCGTAGCGCCGCGCTTCCGAAGCAGGCATAGGCTTCCAATCACCATCGATCGGGTTCACCACCAGACCCTTCGCGGGTCCGGCGGCCAGCAGGTCCGGTATGTCGAAGGCTCCGAGCGCCGCGAACGGGAAATAGTGATAGGGGATCTCTCGATCGTACCTTCCCGGCTCCGACGGGTCCCGGTCGCGCAGAACGTAGGAAGCGCGCATCGAGTCGGGCCGGTCGATGAACTGGTGAAAACTGACGAACCCATCCCGCAGAATGAACCACCGCAGCGATGAGGGACGTCGCGCGAGCGCGTACGCGGCCGCGAGTGTGGCGTTGTGTCCCCTGGCGTAAAGGCCCGCCGCCCGCGCTTCTTGAATCGCGCCGGCCAGGTCCGCCCCTTGCCGTTCAACGAAGTTCTCGCCGAGCAGAAGACTGACTGCAAACACCCAGCCCGGTTTCGAGAGCGCCGTTTCACCGATCCCGCGAGGATCCACCAGCCACACCGTCCATCCCTGCCGCACGGCGCTGAGGACTACCGGATCCGACGCAAGCGCCTCCTTACCCCCATCGTCCACCGCCACCACAACGCCGCGCCCCTTTCCATCGAGCTTGATTCGCGGACACGCGACCGCCTCAACAGGATCCGCCGGCAGTCTCGGCGGGGGCGTTTCACGTGTTGCGAGCTGCCCGATGACAGCGTGCATGCCCGGGCCCGCAGCCTGCTTCTGACCTGCAGCGAAGCAGCGCAACTCGGGGGTGTCCGGCGCAAGCGTTTCGGTGGCGGGCTCGGGATAGGGCTGGCCGTCACCGCGATTCATGAGCCAGCGCAGAAACCAGCCGTACGCCGCCTCGCGTTTCTTCTGCTGATACCCGTGCCCTGCAGAGGAGTCCTCGTAGTAGCCGATCCTCTGCGGCACGCCGTAGGACTTATACAGAGCCCGCCCGTACTCGGCGATCTTGCGTACTCCCTCTATGGGAAAGCTCTGGTCTTTTTCCGCCGCAATGATCATCACCGGCCGGGGCGCCGCCATCGCGAGCAGCTCGTGATTGTTCGCGTAACGAAGCAGCCCGGCGACGTAATGGCAGTGCTCCTTCGCCTTGTACCAGTCGTGTGCTCTCGAACTGCTCAGTTGCTCGTAGAATTCGCTCGTCCCCACTACCGGAACAGCCACCTTGATGCGGTCGTCAAGAGCGGCTGTCATCCACGTATTGAAGCCTCCGCCCGAGGCACCCGTCATGCCGATGCGCTCGGCGTCCACATCGGGCCGCGAAAGGAGGTACGTCAGCGCGCATTGCGTCTCGTATTCCGCGAAGCCCTGTTGTGAGATGCCCTCGAGCAGCGCCTCCGTGCGCCGGTGATCGCGATCCGAAACGCCGCGCTCGCCCTGGCCGAACGCGTCGAAGCTCAGAACGACGAAGCCGAGCCGCGCCATGTTGATGCAAAACGCCTGGAAATCGCGTTTCGCCTTACCCTCCACCCACCAGTGCCCGTTGTAGAAGAGAACTGCGGGGGCGCGCCCGCTCAGGTTCACCGGCACGTAAACGTGCGCGGGAACCTGCACGCCCGCGAGCGTCTGGTAGACGAGCTTCTCGATGCGATAGGCGGGGAACCGGAGCGTGTTCACCACCCGCGGTTCGAGGTCCGGCGGCCAGGGCAGTTGGCGGAAGCCGAGCGAGTGCTCGAGTTTCTGCCGCAGCACCGGCCGGGCGCTATCCGCCTCGGCGCCGGTCTCTGCATGGTGAATGGCCGCCAGCGTTTCTCTCGCGCGCCGTTCGAGCGCGTCGAGAATGGCCGTGTCGCGATCCTGGCCGTAAGCCGCCGCCAGCACTACGGCCAGGAGCGCCACTCGTTTTATGATGTGAGCCATGCGGTTCTTCCTCGCTCTCGTTCCGATGCTGGTGTCCCTGCCGTGCTCACGCGCGGCCGACCTCATTCGCGAAGACTTCAGCCGCTTCCCGCCGGGCTGGCTCTCGAGTCCGCTCGGCCAGTTGAACGGAGCAATCCAGGAATATCACTATCTGCCGCACCGCGGCGTCGCGCTCGCGCCTTGGGAGAACGCAATCTGTCACGACGACTCGTGGGTCATCGGCGACGAGGACGGCAAGCCCTATCTCGAGCAGCAGTTCGTGCACACACTCGACAGCCGCCGCACGCCGCTGTTCATCACCGGCGATCCCGAGTGGAGCGAATACACGGTCGCGGTAAAGGTGCAACCACTCGCGGCCGCGGACATGGCCGGCATCGTTTTCCGATACCACACGAACCGGCACTATTACCTGTTTGCGATCACGGGAGGCAACCGGGCCGTCCTGCGCGTTCACCAGCCGCTCGAAAAGACGTTTCGCGTGCCCGAGTGGCGTGAGCTCGCGGCCGCGGAACTGCCCTACGACGTCAAGGCGTACCGCGCGCTGAAGGTCGAAAACGAAGGCCCGAGGATTCGGGCCTATGTCGATGGCCGTCTCGTTCTCACGGTTGACGACAGCGAGATCCTGCACGGCAAGGCCGGCGTCACCGCTCGCATTCCAGCGCGCTTCCAGGATTTCCGCGTCACCACTTCGGATGAAAGCCGCCTCCGCATCGAATCGCGCATCCGTGCCCGCGAGGCTTCGCTCGCCGAGCTGCGAGGCCGGAACCCGAAGCCCTTCCTCTGGAAGAAATTCGCCACACCGAAGTTCGGCGCCGGACGAAACGTGCGTTTCGGCGACCTCGATGGCGACGGCGTGCCGGACATGCTCATCGCCCAGAACATTCCCCGCGTGGGCGGCGACGGCTTCGACCACATCAGTTGCCTCACGGCGGTCACGCTCGATGGAAAGATCCTGTGGCAATCCGGGCGCCCCGATCCCCACAACGGCCTGCTCACGAACGACACGCCGTTTCAGATTCACGACATCGACGGCGACGGCCGCAACGAAGTCGTGCTGGTGCGCGATTTCAAGCTGCAGATTCTCGACGGCCGCACCGGCGCCGTCAAGAAGTGGGTCTGGATGCCGCAGGCGCCCGCCGGCAAGCTGGAGCAGCGCCCCTACGAGCTGGCGAACGGCGATTCCATCGCCTTCCTGAACCTATCGGGAAACAAGGACCGCCGCGAAATCCTAGTCAAGGACCGCTACACCACGTTCTGGGTGTTCAACAGCAACCTCGAGCTTCTGTGGCAAGGGCAGGGTCAAACCGGCCACTTCCCGTACCCGTTCGATATCGACGGTGAAGGGCGCGACAAGATCGCGATCGGCTATGCGATGTGGGATCACACGGGCCGCCAGCTCTGGAGCCGCGACCGCGATTTCCGCGATCACGCCGACGGAATCGTCATGGGCAATTTCAGCGGCAACCCCGGCGCCGAGCCGCGCGTGTATGCCTGCGGCAGCGACGAGGGTTTCATCCTCTTCGACCGCAATGGGAAGACGCTCAAGCACGTGCGCATCGGGCACGCGCAGAGCCCGAGCATCGGCAAGTTCCGCATGGACATCCCCGGCTTGCAGTTGATCACCGTGAATTACTGGCACAATCCGGGCATCGTGAGCCTGTTCGACGCGGACGGGAACCTGGTGGCGCAGGAAGAGCCGATTCACACGGGCAGCCCGCTGCTCCCGGTGAACTGGCGCGGCGACGGCCAGGAATTCGTGCTGCTCTCAGGGAACACTGGCGAGGGCGGCATGATCGATGGACACCTTCGCCGTGTAGTCATGTTCCCGGACGACGGCCATCCCGATCTCACTGCGTATGTCGCGGACCTGACCGGCGACCAGCGCGACGAAATCGTGCTGTGGGATCAGGAACGCGTATGGATCTACACGCAGGACAGGCCGTTCACCGGTGCGCGGATCTACGCGCCCGACCGCAGCCCGGACTACAACGAGTCCAACTACCGCACCACCGTGTCCCTGCCGCATTGGGAAGCGCCCGCGCACGAGTAGCCGGCCGCAACTTCGGGAAACGGCGGGTGTCCGCATCCGGCCAACGCTGTTCGAATCCGGACAATGCCAAATCGCATCTCGAGATGCTAATGCCTTGAAAAGATGAGTTTTGCCTGTTCGGCACGACGGTTGCACCCTGTCTTGGTGTCAGCCGCTCCCGATCCGTGTACGGGTGCTCAACAATATGCTCAACGAACTGCGCTACGCAGCCCGCTCCCTCAGAAAGAGTCCGGGGTTCACCGTCACCGCCGTGTTGACCTTCGCGCTCGGCGTGGGTGCGAACACAGCAGGCTTCACGCTGGTGAACTCGGTTCTCCTTCGTCCTTTGCCCTATGAACATCCGGACGGGCTGGTGCTCGTTTGGGAGAGCGCCCCTTTCTTCGGCGTCACAGACAGTCCGGTCGCTCCGGCGAACTACGTGGACTGGAAAGCTCGTAGCCGCGCGTTTGAGGAGATGGGCGCCATGGAAACACGGCCGTTCCGCGCAACGGAAGGCTCGAACCCGGAAGTGCTCGAAGGCGCGCTCGTCAGCGCGAGCCTGCTCCGCACACTCGGCATCCGCCCCAGGCTGGGCCGGGGCTTTCGCGACGAGGAGGATCGGCCCGGAGCCTCCAAGGTTGCAATCATCAGCCACAGCCTCTGGCGCCGGCGCTTCGCTGAGGACGGTGCGGTCATCGGCAAGACAATGACGCTGAACGACGAGAAGTACACGATCGTAGGCGTGCTCGCGCCCGGCAACGAACTCCCGACCGAATACGGCGACTCGCTAGGGGACGTGTGGGCGCCGTTCGGGACAGAGTACGACGCGCGCGGCTTCGCGAATCGCGGCAGGCACGACCTGATGGTGGTTGCGCGCCTTCGCGAAGGCGTGGGCCTCGGAACAGCCAATGACGAGATGAAGGCCATCGGCCTCAGCCTTGCCCGCGAGTACCCCGATACAAACAGCAAGGTGGGCGCGTTCGTCGCGCCGATGCGCGAGCACTTCGTCGGCTCGAAGCGGCGGATTCTGCTCATTCTGCTCGGAACCGTCACGTTCGTGCTCCTGATCTCCTGCACGAACCTGGCAAACCTGCTGCTGTCCAGGGTGGCAGCCCGCGGCAAGGAGATGGTGGTCAGGGCGGCGCTGGGTGCGCGTGTTTTTCACCTCGTGCGGCAGGCCTTCTGGGAGAGTCTCCTCCTGTGCATAATGGGAAGCGCCCTGGGCCTCTGGCTGGCCACGTTCACCTTTCGGTTCCTGGCGCACCTGGCGCCCGGAACCGTCAGCGGCATGAAGGAACTCACGCTGGACTGGCGGGTGCTGGGCTACACCGGCGCCCTCTCGGTGCTGACCGCTTTTCTATTCGGGCTGGTGCCCGTGTTTCTGACCCGGCGACTGAACCTGAACGACTCACTGAAACAGGGTGGCCGCACGCTCGCGGCTTCCTCTGTTTCGCCGCGGCTCAGGATGGTGCTCATCTCCTCTGAGGTTGCGCTGGCGTTCGTCCTGCTGACCGGCGCTGCACTGCTGATTCGGACTTTCGCAAACGTCCGGTACGTCGATATCGGCTGTCGCACGCAAGACATCCTCACCCTCAACGTGCCTCCATCCGATAAGCACCGCGAACCCGGGCAGGCCTATCAGCGAGAGATCCTCCGCCGTGTCCAGGCGCTCCCGGGTGTGGTGTCGGCGGGATTCTCGAATCACGTTCCGGTGGCTTTCAAGGGGGATGTCGGCAGTTTCCGCCTGGAAGGCCACGGGCCGGATGAAATGCTGAATGCGACCTTCCGAATGGTCACTCCAGAATTCACGGGCACGCTCGGCATTCCGCTGCGGAAGGGCCGGCTGTTGGACGAACGGGACACCGAGGCCGCGCCGAAGGTAGCGCTCATCAACGAGGCGTGCGCACGGATGGCCTGGCCCAACGACGATCCCGTGGGCCGCCGCATCACCGTTGGCGACAACATCTTTGTCACGATCGCCGGCGTCGTCGGAGACATCCGTCAGGCTGGCCTCGACGCTCCGCCGAAACCGGAACTGTACTTTTCCGCCTTGCAGATTCCGGTTCCTGCGAGTGCACTCGTGATTCGCACCAAAGTGCCGCCGTTGTCGATCGTATCCGCGGTGCGGCAGACCATCTGGCAGATCGATCCGGCCCAACCCATCTCGGCCGTGGCCACGATGGAGCAGATCCTTGACGACGAAGTGTTCGAGCGGCGGCTCCAGACCAGCCTGCTGGCAGTCTTCGCCGCATTGGCGCTGTTTCTGGCCGGAATCGGATTGTACGGGGTTGTTTCCTACTCCGTCGGCCAGAAGACGGCCGAAATCGGCGTTCGCATGGCCCTCGGCGCTGACGCTTCGAACATCCTCCTCCGCACGGTTGCTGACGGAGTGAAGCTCGCGGTTGCGGGTCTTGTTGCCGGCGTCGCGGGCGCGTTGGCGCTCTCGCGCGTGCTCTCCAGCTTTCTGTTCGGTGTCGCGCCGACCGATCCTGCCACCTACGTCATCGTCGCCGTCCTGCTGCTCGCCACGGCCGCACTGGCGAGCTATGTGCCGGCACGCCGCGCCATGAAAGTTGACCCCATGCGGGCGTTGCGGCAGGAGTAAGGCGGAGCGGGAGGCGACGCAGCGCAGCCTGTCTCGTTCACTCGGAGAACATTCCGCCTCAACCGGGCCACGCGGGTAAGAGCGGTGCCGCGCGTCGCGTGGTGTATACTTGCCCATCTCAGGCCCCCGTATCCTGGGGTCCGCTGAACTCGATGCTACCTACCATCCCAAACCGCAGCCGCGCGGCCTTCGTCAAGCGAATTGCGGACGGACCCTCCGTTCCCTGGTGGACGGCAGTCGTCGTGACCGCCGGGTCGGCTCGGCAGGCCGATTGGTACTCCGAGGAGATTCGCCGCCGCCGGGAGCAGGGCAAACTGCCGGGCGGCGTCTTGTACCTGGCGCTGCCGGACCCGGGCCATCAGAAGCTGGGCAGCGGCGGCGCCACGCTGAACGCCCTGCGCGCCCTGCGCGAGAGTACCTCCGATCCGTGGGAGAACCGCCGCGTGCTCGTGCTGCACGCCGGGGGTGACTCGCGCCGCCTGCCGCAATACTCGCTCTCGGGAAAACTCTTCAGCGCCCTCCCGGTGAAGACGCCATGGGGCGACGTGAGCACGGTGTTCGACGAGTTGCTCGCCCTCTCGAGTGCCTGGGCGGCGCAAATGCATGGAGGGTTTCTGGCGTGTTCCGGAGACGTGCTGCCGACGTTCGAGGCGGAGCAACTCAGTTGGGAACGCCCGGGCGTCTGCGGCGTCGCGATTCGGCAGCCGGTCGAAGCCGGCGCTCTGCACGGCGTCTATGTGGCCGACGAGCACGGGCGCGTGTACTCGTTCCTCCAGAAGCCGGCCGCCGCGCAAGTGAGGGCCGCCGGCGGGCTTCTGCCCGGCGGACTGGTAGCGCTCGATACCGGATTGCTTCGCTTCGACGCGGAGACAGCGCGCCGGTTGGAGCGGGTTGAGTGGCCGCCGGAGGAATGCCCGCCGCTGGATCTCTACGAGCACTTCACACGCGCTCTCACGGGTGAGCGTGCGCCCGAGTCCGCGGCGCACCCTCTCGTCCGGGTGCTCGAGGCTGCCCTCCGCGGCGTGCCGTTCTGGTGCTCGGTCGTGGGTGGCGAATTCGTCCACGTGGGTGCGACGCCGCTGTTCCGTCGTCTACTGACCGAAGAGACGAATTTCAGCCGGATCTATGAGGCGCAGCAACGGCTCGGCACCGGACCGCGCGCGGATATTCAGTCGGCGGGAGTCGTAGTCGATTGCGTGTTCCGTGGCGGCGGCTCGCTCGGCCCCGGCGCGGTTGCCATTGAATGCGACCTCGATCCGCCGGTGCGTCTCTCGCGCGGCGCTATCATTCACGGGCTGGAGCAGTTGAACGCGCCGGTTGAATTGCCCGAGGATACCGTCGCGCACCAGGTGTCCGTCGCGCTCCCGGACCGCACAAGAGGCACGGTGATCCGCGTCTGGGGCGTGGACGACGACCCGAAGGGGTTGCCCGCAACCTGGTTTTCCCGGCCTCTGGTTGAAGTGCTGCTCTCCCTCGGGCTGCGGGAGGAGGAAGTCTGGCCGGGTGTCTCCCCCACCGAGAGGACCCTGTGGAACGCCGAACTGTTTCCGCTCGCCGAGCCAGGAACCGCCTGGGCGTGCGCCCGCTGGATGCTGGGCTTCGGCGCGGAGCAGGATGCGGCGGCCGAACAGGGCTACAGCGCCGCGGAGTGGAGGAAAGCGCGGCGGCTCTCGCTGGGCTCGAGTGTCCAGTGGGCCGACGCGGGCGCCCTGGCCATGGCGCGCAGCCGAAGGATGCAGGCCGGTTGGAAAGAGATGGCGCTCTCTCTGGCGCGCTCCGGGACGGATGTGCGGCCTCTGCTCGCACACGCTCCAGGAGTGTTCGCCCTCGCCGAGACAGGCCGCACGCTGGCCTCGGAGGCAGTCTCCCTCGAGGCGGAGTCGCCGGCCGAGGCGGCGAGCCGCTTCTGCCAGGCAAGCCTGTTCCTTGCACAGGCGGGCATGGCAGAGAGGGCGGAAGCCGCTCATGCTTCCGCTTTTGCCGCCATCCGGCGAGCGTGCGGGGCCGGGTCGTCCCCGGGCGGGCGGCGTCGTGAGCAGCGAATACTGGCGAGCAAGGTAGTGAGCGTCTCAGCGCCGGCACGCATCGATCTCGGGGGCGGCTGGTCGGATACGCCTCCGTTTTGCTTCGATTGGGGCGGGACGGTCCTGAACATCGCGCTCGAGATCAACGGCTGTTATCCGGTTCGCACCACGGTCGAGCGGATCGGCCGTTCGGTCATCCGGCTGATAGTGGATGATGAAGCGGTCGAGTACTGCGACGTTGCGGAGCTTACCGCGGCAACGGCCCCGGGCTCTCCCTATGCCATTCCCCGAGTCGCCCTCCAGATGTGGGATCTCGTCCGCCCGGGCGAGCCGCTGGGCCAGCTTTTCACCGAGTTCGGTGGCGGGCTGGAGATTCGGACGACCGTGGACCTGCCGCTCGGTTCAGGGCTCGGAACCAGCAGCATCCTGGCGGCCACCGTCATCCGGGCGCTCGGGGAAATTCTGGGCGAACCCCTCGGCAATCAGGAGTTGAGCGACTGGGTGATGAGGCTCGAACAGCTCATGACCACCGGCGGCGGCTGGCAGGACCAGGCCGGCGGCATCTTTCCGGGAGCAAAGCTGATCAGCTCGGGGCCGGGCCTGCGGCAGCGGCTGCGCGTGCAGCCAGTGGCCTGGTCCCCGGAGCGCCAGCACGAGATGATGTCCCGGTTCGTGTTCTACTACACGGGCATTCGCCGGATTGCGAAGAACCTGCTCACCCAGGTCGTGGGAAGCTACCTGGCGCGCGAAGCGGACACCGTCCAGGTCCTCCACAGCATCAAGACGCTGGCCGTTGAGATGGCCTACGCCATGGCTGAGGGCGATTGGGAGTACCTCGGGCATCTACTGAACCGGCACTGGGAACTCAACATGATTCTGGACCCGCATACGACCAACGCGCCCATTACCGCCCTGCTCGATGAGCTTCGGCCTTACCTGGCCGGAGCCAAACTGGCCGGCGCGGGCGGCGGCGGCTTTCTACTGCTGCTCGCCAAGGATCCCGATGCGGCCGCCGTGCTGCGCGACCGGCTTTCCGCTGCCGGCTCAGCCGGGACGGCGCTCCGCGCAACAGAGCAACCGTTCCGGGCGCACCTGCCCGGAGGCGCGGTTTACGGCTGTGCGATCGCGACCGAAGGGCTGCGAGTCACCTACGGCCGCCCGCAGTAAGAGCCTCGCTGATACGCACGGCCTTTCTGAACCGGGTTCCGGACCGGCGTGCGTTCGGCTTCTTCCAGCAACGCGGTTCATGCCGGAACCGGCTTGAGCTGCCAATTCCCAACGGACAGGCGGATCCTGCCGCGCCGAGTGACAGCAACCGCAGGAATTTTCGCGCCCCGTTTTCAATCACTTCGCGCTCCTGCACGCGCCTCAGGCTTGCTGAGCGGGTTTACGCTGGCAGGTGAAAAGTATAGCTGCTTGTTCACCGAGAAGCAGCACTTTCGGGGTCCCACGGCCGGTGCCTGACCTGCAGCAGGCCTTAAAACCAGGTTACGTGGGGCAACGTTTACAGGTGCTACAGCGGCTTGTTCTCCTGCTGTCTCCTACGGGAGTGGAGAGAGGAACCGGTGCCTTAAGCCGAAGTTCCCGCTCTTTTGAACGCCATTTTCCTTGTAAGGTCTTGAAGGCCCTGTAGATCCGGGTTTTCATGGGTTGCAATATGTACCCATGTAATATCGCATATTTATCTTGCATTGATCGGTA
>Ga0209777_10002303_pt1 | contig 25489 bp, 17 predicted proteins | sample FrelakmetHBP12HB_FD_187147 | JGI IMG/M metagenome (GOLD analysis project Ga0209777, IMG submission 187147) | Freshwater lake sediment microbial communities from the University of Notre Dame, USA, for methane emissions studies -HBP12 HB (SPAdes)... | ecosystem: Environmental > Aquatic >... | reverse complement strand
GGATCCTGCTCGAAGGCGACCCGCGGACCCTCCCCGGCGAGCACGGCAAGGCGAGCCTCGAGGAGCTGTTCATCACCGTGGCGCGCGAGCCCCTCTCGCTCGAGCCGGTGTGAGCCGCATGCGCCTCCGCCGCGTCGCCGCCATCGTGCTCCGCCACTTCTACCTGATCCGCGGCAGCCTGTCGCGCGTCGTGCCGTTATTCGTGTGGGTCGCCATCGACATGGTGCTGTGGGGGTTCATCACCCGCTATCTCTCGACCGGCACCAGCTTCCGCTTCAGCCTGATCACCACGCTCCTCGGGGCCGTGCTGTTGTGGGATTTCCAGGCCCGCGTCATGCAGGGCGTGACCATGGCGTTCTTCGAGGACGTGTGGTCGCGGAACTTCCTCAACGTCTTCGCCTCGCCGCTCCGGCTCTCCGAGTATCTCGGGGGCCTCGTGCTGTCGAGCATCGCGACCAGCGCGCTAGGCCTGGCGGTGATGCTGCTGGTGGCGACCGCGGCGTTCGGGTTGTCGTTCGCGGCTTACGGGTTGCTGCTCGCCCCCTTCTTCCTCCTGCTGTTCCTCTTCGGCATCGCGCTCGGCATCGCCGGCACGGCCCTGGTGCTGAGGCTCGGGCCGTCGGCCGAGTGGTTCATCTGGCCGATCCCGGCGGTGCTCGCCCCGTTCGCCTGCGTGTTCTATCCGCTCGCGACCCTGCCCGTGTGGATGCGTCCGGTCGCCCGCCTCCTTCCACCGTCGTACGTGTTCGAGGGAATGCGGGCCGTGGTGGCCGGGGGCGCGGCCCCGCTCGCGCCGCTGGCCTGGGGCTCGCTCCTGGCGGCCCTCTACATCCTGCTCGCCTGCTGGATCTTCCGGAGCGTGCACCGCTACGCGGTGCGCACAGGTCTCGTGGCCCGCTATAGCGCCGAGACCGTGAGCTGACGCGGCGAGCGACCGCGACTCCGGCAAGCGCATGGCCCAGGGAACATCGATGGAGGGGAACCGTGCCTCGACTGATCGTCTTCAATCACGTGTCGGTGGATGGCTACTTCGCGGACCTCAAGGGCGAGATGAGCTTCGTGCACAAGGACCGCAACGACACGGAGTGGAGTGCTTTCGTGGCCGACAATGCCGTCGGCGGAGGCGTGCTCCTGTTCGGCCGGGTCACCTACGACCTCATGCGGAGCTACTGGGCGACGCCGCTGGCGTTGGCGAACGATCCCATCGTGGCCGAACGGATGAACGGCCTGCCCAAGGTCGTGTTCTCGAGACGGCTGGATGCGGCGACGTGGGCCAACACGCGCCTGGTGAAGGGCGACCCGGCGGCGGAGGTGCGGAGGATGAAGCGGGAGCCCGGCAGCGACATGGCGATCCTGGGCAGCGGCACGATCGTCTCGCAGCTGGCGGCCACGGGCCTGATCGACGAATTCCAGCTCGTGGTGAGCCCGGTGGTGCTGGGCGGCGGGCGGACGATGTTCGACGGCGTCATGGAGCGGCTGGCCCTGCGGCTGACTCGGACGCGGGCCTTCGCCAACGGAAACGTCCTGCTGTGCTACCAGCCGATGTAGGTGGAACTCCGCGCCCCCTTCATGGTAAATTTATGGTTTCCCGACAACATGGCGTCGTCGAAAGGTCTGTGTGAGTCAGCAGCTCGGCCGTACGGTCGCTGGTCTTCGCGTCGCGGCGCTCGCGGTGGGTGTCGTCGTCCTCGTCGCCGGCTGCCGGAAGGGCAACCGCGGCTTCGGCGGATTCCCTCCGCCGGAGGTCTCGATCCTCACGATGGCACCGCATTCGGTCCCGCAGACGTTCGAGTTCCCGGGTGAGGTCACGCCGTTCCGGCGGGTGGAGGTGCGCTCGCGGGTGGAGGGCATCATCGAGGAGCGGCCGTTCACCGAAGGGGCGATGGTCAAGCCGGGCGAGCTGTTGTACCGGCTCGACAAGGTGCGCTACGAGGCGGCCTTCCGCGGTGCGCAGGCCAGGCTCCTGAACGCGAGGCAGACCTTCGAACGGGTGGAGCCGCTGCTGGCGCAGCATGCCGTCGCGCAACAGGACGTGGACAATGCCCGCGCCGAGTACGCATCGGCCCAGGGGGCCTTCGATCAGGCCAAGAAGGATCTGGACGACACCGACGTGAGGGCCGAGATCGAGGGCCGGGTGGGGCGCACCCTCATGGAGGTCGGCGCCCGCGTGACCGGCTCGGCCGACCTGTTGACGACCATCGACCGCCTGGATCCCGTGTACGTCACGTTCCAGCCCTCGTCGCAGCAACTGCTCGAGTGGCGCGAGAACCCCGCATGGCGGAGCCTGATCGAGCCGGGGAGTCGGTTGGTGGTGCAGGTGGTGCTGCCGGACGGCACGGTACTGCCGCGCACGGGGCGGCTGGACTTCATCGCGCCGTCGCTGGATGCGGCGACCGGCACGCAGGAATTCCGCGCCGTGTTCCAGAATCCGGACCGCCTGCTGCTGTCCGGCCAGTTCGTGCGGGTGCGGCTCGTCGGGTTCGTGCGCGAGGGCGCCCTCGCGGTGCCCGAGCGGGCGGTCCAGACGGGCCTGGGGCGCCAGTTCGTCTACGTGGTGGGGAAGGGCGACACGGTCCAGACCCGCGACGTGCAGACGGGCCCGTGGGCCGGCGACCGCTGGATCATCGACCGCGGGCTGCAGCCGGGTGACCGCGTGATCGTGGACGGGATCCAGAAGGTCGCGCCGGGCCGGCCCGTGAAGCCGGTCGCTTTCGGCGACAGCACGGCGGCGCCCGGGCGGGCCGCGCCGCCCGCCGGGGGAGCGCGGGCACCGGGGGCGGGGGCGCGGCGATGACCGGTCCCACCGAGAACGGGTCCGAGATCAAGTACTACTTCATCCGCCGGCCGGTCCTGGCCGGCGTGATCTCGATGATCATCACGCTGATGGGCGTGATCGCCATCCGGATGCTGCCGGTGGCGCGGTACCCACAGATCTCGCCCCCCGCCATCCAGGTGGTGGCCGTCTATCCCGGCGCGACGGCCCAGGACGTGGCGGAGGCCGTCGCAGCGCCCATCGAGCAGCAGCTCTCGGGTCTGCAGGGGATGCTCTACTACACGTCGGCCAACGCGAGCGACGGGACGATGAGCCTCTCCATCTACTTCGACATCAACCGCGACCAGGACCTGGCGGCGGTGGACGTGCAGAACGCGGTGCAGCTCGCCTCGCCGCAGCTGCCGGCTGCGGTCCGTCAGCTCGGCATCTCGATCGTCAAGGCCAACTCCGACATCCTCGGCGTCGTGGGCTTGAGCTCGAGCGACCCGCGCTACGACGCGGCGTACCTCACCAACTACATGAAGCTGTACGTCGAGGACGAGCTGAAGGGCGTGCAGGGGATCGGCAACGCCAACACGTTCGGCGGGCTGCAGTTCTCGATGCTGATCCAGCTCGACCCCGACAAGATGGCGCAGCTCGGCGTCACGGTGAACGACGTCGCCAGCGCGGTGCGCGAGCAGAACGCCACCAACCCGGCCGGCCGGCTCGGCGGCGAGCCCGCGCCGCCCGGCACCCAGCTCACCATCCCGGTCACGACCATCGGCCGGCTGCAGACGCCCGAGGAGTTCAGCGACATCGTGGTGCGGGCGTTGCCCGACGGCTCGGAGATCCGCATTCGCGACATCGGGCGCGCGGTGCTGGGCTCGCAGAACTACGACTTCGAGGGTCGGCTGAACGGGCGGCCCACGGCGTTGTGCCTGCTGTACCTCCGGCCCGGCGCCAACGCGCTCCGGACCCGGGAGGCGATCGTCAAGCGCCTCGGCGAGCTGCAGAAGAACCTCCCGCCCGGCGTGACGATCAGCATCCCGTTCGACACCACGCCGTTCGTCACGGTGTCCATCCACGAGGTGGTGGTCACCCTGGTGGAGGCCCTGCTCCTGGTGGCGCTGGTGGTGTTCGTCTTCCTGCAGAGCTGGCGCGCGACCCTGATTCCGATGCTGGCGGTGCCGGTGAGCGTGATCGGCACCTTCCTGGGCCTCGAGGCGCTGGGGCTCTCCATCAACGTGCTGACGCTGTTCGCCCTGGTGCTCGCCATCGGCATCGTGGTGGACGACGCCATCGTGGTGATCGAGAACGTCGAGCGGATCATGGCCACCGAGGGGCTCCCGGCGAGGCTCGCCGCGGACCGGGGCATCCAGCAGGTGGCTCCGGCGCTGGTAGCCATCGTGCTCTCGCTGGTGGCGGTCTTCGTGCCCGTGGCGTTCACGGGCGGCGTCACCGGCGCCCTGTTCCGGCAGTTCGCGATCACCATCGCCATCGCGGTGGTGCTGTCGGGCGTGGTGGCCCTGACCCTGACGCCGGCGCTCTGCGCGTTGCTGCTCAAGGAGGCGAGCGAGGCGCACACCACCGGCCCGTTCGGCCTGTTCAACCGCCTGTTCGACCGGGGGCGGCAGAACTACGTCGTGAACGTGGAACGGGTGCTGCGGCGGCCGCGCGCCGGCTTCGCGGCGTTCGCCGTGGTCATCGTGCTGGCGGTGTGGCTATGGCGGCACGTGCCGTCGTCGTTCATCCCCACGGAGGACAAGGGCTATTTCGCGGTCGCGATCCAGCTCCCCGACGGCGCGTCGCTGCAGCGCACCAGGGCGGTGGTGCAGCGGGTCGAGGGCTTCCTCCATCAGGAGCCGGCGGTGCGGAACGTCGTCGCCCTCGCGGGCCTCGACATCCTCAGCCGCTCGAGCCAGACCAACAGCGCGGTGCTCTTCGTCAACGTGGCGCCGTGGGACGAGCGCGGGAAGAAGGACGCGCTCGATGCCATCACCTCGCGGCTCTCCTACCGGCTGTTCGGGATGCAGGACGCGATCGGGTTCGCGTTCAACCTGCCGGAGATCCCCGGCCTCGGCGCGACGGCCGGGGTCGAGACCAACCTGCAGGACCGCAGCGGCCGTCCGGTGAGCGACTTCGCGGGCGAGGTGCAGCAGTTCGTGCAGGCCGCCAACCAGCAGCCGGCCGTAGCCGCGGTGCAGGCCAACTTCCGCGCCAACGTCCCGCAGTTGTTCGTGAGCGTGGACCGCGCGGCGGCCCTGTCGCGGGGCGTGCAGCTCAGCGACCTGTTCGGCACGCTCCAGGCGCTGCTGTCCACGTTGTACATCAACGATTTCAACCTCTACGGGAAGACCTACCGGGTGCAGGCGGAGGCGGAAGCGCCGTTCCGCCAGACGCCGGCCGACATCGGGCGGCTGTACGTGCGGGGCGCCAACCGGGCGATGATCCCGCTGTCGGCGCTGACGCGCACGGAGTTCCGGTCGGCGCCGACGCTGGTGAGCCGCTTCAACGGCTTCACGTCGGCGCTGCTGACCGGCGCGCCGAAGCCGGGGCGGAGCAGCGGCGAGATGATGGCGGAGCTCGACAGCCTGGTGACCACGCGCTTCGGCAACGAGGGCCTGGCGCTCGCCTACTCGGGCCAGTCGTACCAGGAGCGGGCCTCGAGCGGCGCGGCCGGCGTGGTGATGGTGCTGGGGCTGATCATCGTCTTCCTGGTGCTGGCAGCCCAGTACGAGAGCTGGTCGATGCCGTTCGCCGTGTTGCTGGGCGTGCCGTTCGGCGTGCTGGGCGCCTACTTCGGTGTGTGGCTGCGGGGCCAGCCGAGCGACATCTACGTGCAGGTAGGGCTGATCACCGTCGTCGGCCTTTCGGCCAAGAACGCGATCCTGATCGTGGAGTTCGCCAACTCGCTGCGCGAACAGGGCGTGCCCCTGCTGAAGGCCGCGTCGCTCGCGGCGCGGGACCGGCTGCGGCCGATCCTGATGACCTCGCTGGCGTTCATCTTCGGCGTCTCGCCGCTGCTGGTGGCGGGCGGCGCCGGCGCGATGAGCCGCCACTCCATCGGCACGACGGTGTTCTTCGGGATGCTGATCGCGACCGGGATCGCGATCATCTTCATCCCGCTCTTCTTCCGGGTGATCCGGGGGCTCGCGGAGCGGGGCGCGCCGCCGCCGGCGCCCGCCTACCGGGAGCTGCAATGATCCGGCGCGCCGTCTTCCTCACGGCCGCGGCGCTGCTCGGCGGCTGCGCCGTGGGCCCCAACTACCACCCGGCGCCGGTGGTGCCGGCGTCCACCCAGGTCGGCGCGGTCCGCAGGGCCGATACCGCGCAGGCATTCTTCGACTCGCTGGCGGCGGCGCGCGCGGTCGACAGCGCCCGTCCGGCGGCGGCCCGGCCGCTGCCCCCACGCCGCCTGACCGCGGATTCGGTGGCCGACCTCGCGTGGCTGGATCTGCTCCGCGACTCCACCCTCACGCGGCTGGTGGGGATCGCGCTGCGACAGAACCGCGACCTGGCGAGCGCGCAGGCGCGAATCGCCGAGTACCGCGCCGACGCCGGGGAGGCGCGCTCGCTGCTCTTTCCGAGCGTTGCCCTGAACGGGAGCGCGTCCCGGAACAAGACGGTCTTCCCTGGCTTCGCGGTCCCGCCGTACTCGGCCTGGCGGGCGACGGCCGACCTGGCGTGGGAGCTGGACTTCTGGGGCCAGGCCCGGCGCGGGATGGAGGCGGCCAACGCCGACCTTGCCGCGCAGCAGGCAAGCGAACGCGCCACGGTGCTCTCGCTCGTGAGTGACGTGGCCACCGGGTACCTGCAGCTGCTGGAGCTGGACCAGGAGCGGGCGGTGGCGGAGCAGACGCTGGCGTCGCGCCAGGTGACGCTCGACCTGGCGCGGCGGCGCTTCAGCCGCGGCCTGATCTCGGAGCTGGACGTGCGGCAATTCGAGGCGCAGGTGGCGGTGCCGGCGGCGCGGCTCGCGCAGGTCGAGCAGCTGCGGTCCCGGGAGGAGCACGCGCTCAACATCCTCCTCGGGGAGGGGCCGGTGTCGGTCCCCCGCGGCGGCTCGCTCGCCGCGGCCGCCCGCGCGGTGGTGGCGCCCGATTCCGTCCCGGCGGCGCTCATCGCGCGCCGGCCCGATGTCGAGGCGGCGGAGCGGGCGTATGCAGCCGCGACGGCACGCATCGGCATCGCCGACGCGGCCCGCCTGCCGACGTTCTCCATCGTCGGCTCGTACGGCACGCAGGCCCCGACGGCCGGAACCACGTTCACCAGCGCGAACCGGGTGTACCAACTGCTGGGCGGCATCTCCATCCCGATCTTCACCGGCGGCCGGCTCGTGAACGAGGCCCAGGCGGCCCGGGCGCGGGCGGAGCAGGCGCGCGCGCGGTACGAGCAGACCGTCTTGGTCGCGCTGGGCGAGGCGGGGGATGCGCTGACGGGCGTGCGGGCGGCGCGGGACGAGGCGGCCGCGGAGGAGACGCAGGCCACCGCGCTGCGGCGCGCCCTGGAGCTGGCCGAGCTGCGCTACACCACCGGGGTATCGAACTACCTGGAAGTGCTGGACGCGGAGCGGAGCCTGTTCGAGGCGGAGCTGGGGGCGAGCCAGGCCGAGCTGCAGCAGCTCACCGCCGCGGTGCAGCTCTACAAGGCGCTGGGCGGGGGCTGGCCGGGGATGGAGGCGGGGCCGCGGCGCTGACAGCGGAGAGCGGGGTGTGCCTGTGCTCCGTCTCCCCGATCCGACGGCCCGGCCGCCGCTACCATACGCGGCCGACGTTGACCACACCACCCGCGTAGAGCGCACGCGGCTGGGGCCCCGTGACGGGGACGATCACCCCCGCGTCCAACGCCAGCCACGAGCGCACGAGCAAGGTCGGCCCGGCAAGCAGCGCGACGATCGGGGCCTGCCCGGCCGGCCCGGCCATGCCGGGGTAGCCGTACAGCTCGGCGGTCCACCCGAGCGCGCCTGTGGCGGGTCCGCCGAACGAGGCGGTCCAGAGACTGGCGTTCCGCGGTGCGCGCGTACCGGGTCCGCTACGCCTCGTGTATCCCAGGTTGAGGTCCATGGAGATCGGGCCGAGCTGGTGGCTCGAGATCAGGAGGAGCCCCACGTCCGTCGTGCCGGTCCCGAGGCCGGACGCCGTCGGCGCGGTGGGCAGTTTGAGGCTGGGCTGCACCGAGAGATCTCCCAGCACCGGAACCTTGTCCAGCACGCGGCACTTGAGCCCGATCGCTAGGTCGCCGATCCCGGTCGTGCCCCCCTGGGGCGGCTGCCAAACCGCGCCGTCCAGTTCCAGCTGCACGCCATGCGCGAGACCGATCTTCACCACGATCGGCGCGGTCGCGCCCCGCGACCTGTCGGGGTACTGGTCGAGCTCCACTCCGGCTTCGATCTCGGCCCAGCCCGGCGCGACGGTGTAGGCATGGGTCGCTACGGTGGGGCGCTCGGGCTGGACGGCGTGCGGGTCGCGCGGCGGTTCCTGTGCCGCGGCTGCGGCTGCGGCGAGCAGGGCCGCCGTCGCCGGAAGGGCCGAGAGCCGCCGGAGTCCGGCCGGCCGCACCAGGAACGCCAGCAGGGCTGTGCGCATGAGACGCAAGTAGTTAAGCGGCCGTGCGGAATTTAGCAAGCATCATCTTGCATTTTCGTTGCACCTAAACTATGTATCCCGCCCATGACCGAAGCGGCGGTGCGGCGAGACGGCGACGGCGCGGAGCGCGTGACCGGCGAAACCGGGTGGCGGCGCGCGCGGCTCGCGCCGAGCCTGGCCGAGGTCTACCGCTCGATCCCGGTCAGCGGCCGAGGCTGGTGGCGGAAGGCGCTGGCGTTCGCGGGGCCCGGCTACCTTGTGGCCGTGGGGTACATGGACCCGGGCAACTGGGCCACCAGCCTCGCGGGCGGCTCCGCCTTCGGCTACACGCTGCTCAGTGTGATCATGATCTCGAACCTGCTGGCGATCCTGCTGCAGGCGCTGGCGGCGAAGCTCGGCATCGCCACGGGCCGGGACCTGGCCCAGGCGGTCCGCGACCACTACTCCCGGCCGGTCGTCCTCGTCCATTGGGTGATCTGCGAGATCGCCATTGCCGCGTGCGACTTGGCCGAGGTCATCGGATCGGCCATCGCGCTCCAACTCCTGTTTCACGTTCCGCTCGCCCTGGGCGTCCTGCTGACCGGCCTGGACGTCCTGATCGTCCTGCTCCTCCAGGGTCGTGGCTTCCGGCTGCTCGAGGCGCTGGTCATCACCCTCATCGCGTCGATGGCCGCGGCGTTTCTGTTCGAGTTGATTCTCTCCCGGCCTGACATGGGGGCGGCGTTGCGGGCCTTCCTCCCGCATCCCGATCTCGTCCGCAACCCGCAGATGCTCTACATCTCGATCGGTATCCTCGGCGCGACCGTGATGCCGCACAACCTCTACCTCCACTCCTCGATCGTGCAGACGCGCCGCTACGTGGAGACGAGCGCGGGCAAGCGGGAGGCGATCCGCTTCGCCGTCCTGGACTCGACCGTCGCGCTGATGATCGCGCTGTTCATCAACGGAGCGATCCTGGTGCTGGCGGCGGCGGTGTTCTTCCGCACCGGCCACCACGAGGTGGCGGAGATCCAGGACGCGTACCGGCTTCTCACCCCGCTGCTCGGTGTGGGCGGGGCGAGCACGGTGTTCGCCCTGGCGCTCCTGGCCTCCGGCCAGAACTCCACCCTGACCGGGACGCTGGCCGGGCAGATCACGATGGAGGGGTTCCTCAACATCCGGCTCCGCCCCTGGCTGCGCCGCCTCATCACGCGGGCCCTGGCGATCACGCCGGCGATCATCGTGGTGTTCCTCTACGGCCAGAGCGGGACGGCCAAGCTCATCATCCTGAGCCAGGTCGTCCTCAGCATGCAGCTCTCGTTCGCCGTCTTCCCGCTGGTGAAGTTCACCTCCGAGAAGGCCAAGATGGGGGAGTTCGTCAACGCCCGGTGGCTCAAGTGGCTCGCCTACGCGGTTGCGTACTTCATCGTCGGGCTGAATGTTTGGCTGTTGCTGCAGGTTTTCCGTGGCTGAGCACTCCGCTCCGCGGGAGGCAGGCATGTACTCCCGGATTCTGGTCACGCTCGAGCATTCGCCCGCGGACGCTGCCATTCTCGCCCATGTGCGGCGGCTCGCGAAGCACTGCGGCGCCTCGGTCGTGCTGGTGCACGTGGCCGACGGCTGGGCGGCCCGGAACGTGAACGCCCTGACGCTGCGCGAGTCGGAGGAGATCCGGGAGGACCGCGAGTACATCGAGCGGTGCGAGGCGGAGCTGGAGGCCGACGGGCTCTCCACCGAGGCGGTGCTGGCGTCCGGCAACCCCGCCGAGGAGATCGTGGCGGCGGCCGAGCGGGAAGGCGCCGACCTGATCGCGATGGCCACGCACGGGCATCGCTTCTGGAACGACCTGGTCCGCGGAACGGTGGCCAACGAGGTGCGTCACCGCACCTTCGTGCCGGTGCTCCTCGTGCGCACCCGTCCGGCTCCCTCGCCGTGAGGCTCGCGCGGGCGAAGCGCGTACCGGCGGCGAAGAATCTCACCGCACCGGTCGAAGACTACCTCAAAGCCGTCTACGAGCTGGAGCGGGCCGGCGAGCCGGCGGCCACTACCGGGCTGGCGTCCCGGCTCGGCGTGGCGCCCGCGTCCGTCACGGGCATGGTGCGGCGGCTGGCGGAGGCCGGCCTCCTGACGCATGAGCCGTATCGTGGGGCGCGGCTGACGGAACGGGGTCGCCAGGCGGCGCTGCGGACGCTGCGGCGCCACAGGGTCATCGAGTCGTACCTGGTCCGCGCGCTGGGCTACCACTGGGACGAAGTGGACGTGGAGGCCGAACGGCTCGAGCACGCCGCGTCGGACCGGTTCGTGGACCGGATGGCGCGGGCCATCGGCGAGCCGACCGTGGACCCCCACGGCGCACCGATTCCCAGCCGGGATGGGGCGGTCGCGGAAGCGGGGTACCGGCCCCTGGCGGAGCTCGCGGCCGGAGCGACCGCCGACGTGATGCAGGTCGCCGACGACGATCCGTCGCTGCTGCGTTACCTGGACGACCTCACCATCAAGCTCGGCAGCACGGTGCGGCTCGTGGACCGCGCCCCGTTCGGCGGTCCCATCACGCTGGCGATCGGTCGGGTAACCCGGGTGGTCGGACCGGCGCTGGCCGAGCGCATCCTGGTGCGGCCGCACGGCGTCAGGCGGGTCCGGAACGTCGGCGCGCGCTTCCGGAAGTGATGCAGCTCCCAGTGCGGGTGATGGGGGTCACAGGCGGGTGACCCGCGCGCGGCCTACGATTCGCCAGCCCCACCAGCTGAGTGGAGTACGGATGCACTCCTGGACGCGTCGGACGGCTTCGGCCCTGGCGGCCCTGGCGATCCCGCTGCTGCTCGACACTTGCAGCAAGAGCGGAACCGAGCCGGCGGCCGTTCCTAATACGAACGTCGCGGTCCTGCTCGGCAACAACCAGCCGGGCCTCGTGGGCTACGCTGTCAACGTCCGGCCGGCGGTGCTCGTCACGAACGCGCGCAGCAATCCGGTGGTGAACGCGACGGTCACGTTCGCGGTGCGGAGCGGCGGTGGCAGCGTCACCGGTGACACGGTGACCACGAACGCCGCCGGGATCGCGCAGGTCGGCAAGTGGACGCTCGGCGGCTCAGCCGGCGTCAACACCCTCACCGCCACGGTCACTGGCCCCGGCATCAGGGGCGACACGGCCACGTTTACAGATACGGCGGTGGCCGCAGGCTACACCATCCAGATCCAGTACTTCGGCCCCACGCCGTCGGTCGCGGTCCAGGCGGCGATGGACTCCGCGGTCGCGAAGTGGGAGCGGCTCATCTACCGCAGCCTGTCGCCGGTCAGCGTGACCCTGGCGACCAAGACCGCGTGCGGCGACACGACCGCGCCTGCCTTGAACGTGACCACGACGGGACTGGTGATCCTCGCTAAGTTCGATTCGATCGACGGGCCCGGGAAGATCCTCGGCCAGGCAGGACCGTGCTACGTCCGGAACTCGACTGGGCTCTCGGTGCTCGGCGAGATGGAGTTCGACACGGCGGATATCGCGACCATGATCACCAACGGTCAGCTCAACGAGGTCATGCTCCACGAGATGGCGCACGTGATCGGCTTCGGGACGTTGTGGGACAACTCGCCGAACAACTGCCTGAAGCTCCCGTCCGCGCCGCCGGGAACCATCACCGACACGTACTTCAGCTGCCCGAAGGCCCGGGTGGCGTTCGACTCGATCGGCGGGACCGCGTACACGGGGGCGAGCGTCAGTCCACCGAGCGGCAACAGGGTCCCGGTGGAAAACTGTGGGGCCTCGTCGCCCTCGGGCTGCGGCTCGGGCACGGTCAACGGCCACTGGCGTGAGCCGGTCTTCGGGAACGAGCTGATGACCGGGTACGTCAATAGCGGCGTCAATCCGCTCAGCATCGTGAGCGTCGCCTCGCAGGAGGACCTGGGGTACAGCGTGAACTACGCTGCGGCGGACGCGTACGTGCACGTGTTCACCGCGCCCGCGGCCGGCGGGGCGGCGCCGCTGTTCCTCGGCAACGACATCCGCCCCGGTCCCGTCTACTTGGTTGACGCGTTGGGCCGAGTGATGGGGGTCGTGAGGCGCTGATCTCCTGCGCGATGTGACGCTGGCAGGGCGGCGACCTTGCTGGTGGCCGCCGGCACGGCTACGATTTTGGCAGTTCTTCCATCCATTGCCGTGGAGCATCCATGGTCGCGTCGCGCCGTCCGACGGGTTTCGTGCTCGTGGCCCTCGCAGTTCCGCTGCTCGTCACCTGCAAGGGCAGCACCGAGGCGAGCGCCCCCACCTCGATCGTCATCACGCCTTCGGCGGCGACGCTTGCGGCCATCGGGCGGTCCCAGCAGTTCACGGCGGTGGTGAACGACCAGCATGGACAGGCGCTGCCGAACGCCGTGGTGTCGTGGAGCTCCTCGGACACGACAGTGGTGAAAGTGGTGACCGTGACCGGCTTCGCCACGGCGGTCGCGAACGGCGGCGCGCTGGTCAAGGCGACCTCCGGTGCCGCGGTCAAGACCGCCCCGGTGACGGTCGCGCAGGTGGCTGGGCAGGTAGCCATGGTATCGGGTGACCTGCAGTCGCAGACGGTGGGCAAGGCGCTGGGGCAGCCGTTGGTGGTGCAGGTGAACGATTCGACGGGGCACGCCATCCCCGGCGCCACGGTCACGTTCGCCGTCACCGCGGGGGCGGGCAGCCTGGGGACACCGAAGCCGGCCACCGGCGCCAACGGCCAGGCGCAGACGACCTGGACGCTGGGGCCGACTTCGGGGGTCCAGGCCGTGACAGCCAGCGTTACGGGCGGCGCGGCGCCCGCGACGTTCAGCGCCACCGCCAACCCCGGCGCGGCGAAGAGCGTCGCCAAGCAGGCGGGTGACGGCCAGAGCCGGAGCACGGGCGTGACCGTGGCGACGCCGCCGGCGGTCCTCGTCAGGGACACGTTCAACAACGCGGTGCCGGGCGTGACGGTGACGTTCTCCGTGCCCGCCGGCAGCGGCTCGATCACCGGAGCGAGCCGGGTCACCAACTCCAGCGGCATCGCCGCGGTGGGCAGCTGGACGCTCGGCAACGTGGGGACGGATTCGCTCGTGGCGACCGTCACGGGCAGCGGGATCGCGAACAACCCGGTGACCTTCACGGCCACTTCGACCGCGGCGGGCGCGCCGGCGAACGTGGCCGTCGTCGCCGGCAACAACCAGCCGGGGCTCGTGGGCTACGGGGTCAATGTGCGGCCCGCGGTGCTGGTCACGGACGCGGGAAGCGGCCCCGTTCCAAACGCCACTGTGACGTTCGCGGTGCAGAGCGGCGGCGGCAGCGTCACCGGCGGAAGCGCCACGACGAACGGCAGCGGCATCGCCCAGGTGGGCAAGTGGACGCTCGGTGCGTCGGCCGGGATCAACACGCTCACCGCCACGGTCACCGGCACCGGAATCTCAGGCAACCCGCTCACGTTCACCGACACGGCGGTGGCGGGGCAATTCACCATCCAGCTCCAGTACTACGGGAACTACACGCCGACTGCGGCCGAGCAAGCTGCCTTCACCGCGGCCGTCACGAGGTGGCAGCAGATCATCTACCGGCACTGGGGAGGTCCGGTGTCGCTCGCCGACACCGCCGGCACCTGCGGCGGCGGTGAGCCGGCCCTCAACACGACGATCACGGATGTCCTGATCCTGGCATCGTTCGATTCGATTGATGGGACGGGGAAGATCCTGGCGGAGTCGGGTCCCTGTTTTCTCAGGACATCCAATGGGCAGGCGGTGATGGGCGTAATGAAGTTCGACACCGCGGACGTCGCCGGGCTCATCACTAGCGGGCAGCTGAACGAGGTGGTGCTGCACGAGATGAACCACGTGCTGGGCTTCGGGACGCTCTGGTCGCTGTCGTCGCCATTCCCCAACGTCAACTGCCTGCAACTGCCCTCGAACCCGCCGGGCACGCTGCTGGACACGTACTTCAGCTGCACGGGCGGACCCGCGAATGCGCTGGCGGAGTTCGACTCCGTCGGGGGCGCCACGTACACGGGAGCGGGTCAGGCTTACGGCGGCAACCGGGTGCCGGTCGAGAACTGCGCCAACGCGCCGTACACCTATTCCACCTGTGGCGCCGGGACGGCCAACGGCCACTGGCGGGAGACGGTGTTCGGGAACGAGTTGATGACGGGGTACATCAACTCGGGCACGAACCCGCTCTCCGTGCTGTCGATCGCCGCCGATCAGGACCTCGGATACACGGTGAACTACGACGCGGCGGACCCGTACACGCACGTGTTCACCGCGCCGGCGGCGAGCGGGGCCGCGCCGCTGTACCTCGGCAACGACATCCGCCACGGCCCGATCTACCTGGTCGACGCGCTGGGCCGGGTGGTCGGAGTGCGGTAGCGCCGGTGGCGCGGGCGCGCGGGCGCGGCGCCGCGAGTGAAGCGGGGAGCTACGGCTTGACGACGGTGAGCGTGACACCCGCCGTGTCGCCGACCGCGTAGGTGGCGGCGGCCACGTCGGTCAGCGTCACGGAGTAGGAGCCTGCCTTGCGGACGTCGGCGACGCTGACGCGCGCGACCTCGCCCGCGGCGATGCCGCCGCCGGCACGCGCCGCGACGACGATCCGCGTCGTGTCGCCGCCGGCCGACGGGGCCGCGAAGACCAGGTAGCCGGAGCCGGGTGCCGCCGTCACGCCGCTCTGCGTGCCGGTCAAGACGAACAGGATGGCGCGGTCGCTCGCCCGCGGCGTGGCGATGCGGATGGACAGCTCCCCCGCCACCGGGCCCTGCTCGCCGGCGCAGGCGGCGACCGCCACGACGAGGCCGACCAGCAGACGCTTCATCTCCGCGCCCTCTCCATCACCCTGGCGACTGCCACGGCGCTCAGCGTGCCGGGGTTCCGGTCCAACCAGGCGACGAAGTCCCCCAGGTCGAACCGTCCGTTCCGGTTCCCCAACTGGTCCAGGGCCTGCAGCTGTGCCGCCGTCAGGCCACTGGTCCCCGCGAGCAGTTGATTCACCACGTCGTTCGTGGCGGCGAAGTTGGCCGTGACCGCGAACGGCCTGACGACATGCAACACCAGCACCGGGGCACTCGCCGACGTGTCTCCCGTCCACCCGATGAAGGCCTGGCCCGATGCCGGCACGGCAGTCAGCACCACGCTGTCGCCGCCGGCGAACATGCTCCCGCCGGGCGTGCCGATGGGAACCGTGGAGGTGATCGTGCCACCTCCCGCCACCGAGTCCCTCACCAGATACGCCGCCGCCATCTGGGCGGTGTAGGTCAGGCCGGCTGAGGATCCCCTCGCCACGTGCGTCCGGGCACCGCCGTCCGACCACGACCTGAAGAGGAACGAGGCCGTGCCGCTCGCGCTCTGCTGCACGGAGTCGACCGACACCGTGATCGTGTCGCCGTCACCGAAGAGATCCTGATAGAGGTGGTACGCCGTCCCACGCACCCGGATGACGACGGCGGTATCGCTCCCGCGAATAGTCGAGAGGCCGCCGAAGCGCAGGCGGAAGGCCATCGCGCCGTTCGCGACGACCTGCCTGATGGAGTCGAGCACGAAGCCCGGGAAGCTGCCGTTGCTGTTCATCGCCGGCGCAGGGAGCGCGTGCGGGCCGAAGACGGTGCGGCTGCTGTCGCCGGGGTATGGGTCCCCCGCATCGCCACGGTTGTTGCACGGCGAAGGATAGGTGCAGTCCAGGTTGCCCAGCCCGTCGGCCTGCTCCAGCGCCACGCCGTGGATGGGGCCGACATTGACCGTGTTGAAGGGCAGCGTGTTGTTGGCGAACTGCGTCGAGTCGATGTGCCAGATCAGCAGCCCGCCCCCTCCGTGCTTCGCGATCATGGCGGTGTCGGCGAGCAGGGCCTGCCGGTTCTCGAGCATGAAGTACTCGCCGCGCGGGTTCGGCACCGTCGGCCGCACCAGGAGCGCCGTGTCCCCAACTTCGATCGGGCCGAGTTGGTAGCTCCCCGAGGTCGTCAACGGGCTCTCCGTCACCCAGCCGAGCCGCGACAGCGAGAACGACTCCATGTGCGAGGGACTGAAGGGCCGCGACCAGTTGCCCGACCCCATCAGCCCCCACTCGCCGATGCCCTCGGTATTCAGGCTGGTGTCGTAGAGGTCCGGCAGGAAGAGGCCGTGACCGGTTTCGTGACCGATGGTCCCCGGTGCCATGATCTGGGTCGATGTGCACCCGGTGACGCCGCCCACCCCGCTTTGGATGGTGTAGTTGTTCACCTGAATCATGCCGCCGTTCTTGGCGGGCGTGCTGGTCGCCAGCGTCTGCCCGGTCCACCCGCTGTAGTAGTAGCGGTGCGACCAGATGTCGCCGTTGATCCCGCACTCGGCGCCCGGCGTCGGGTGGATGAGCCAGAGCAGATCCACCTGGCCGTCGTCGTCACCGGAATTCGGCTTGCCGTCGGGCCCATCGTTGTCGAACTGGCCCCAATCCAGGCCCGTCGAGTCGGCACGCAGCACCGCCTGGCGGATGAGCTGCGCCACGTGGCCGCAGGTGCTCAGTCCGTCGCAGCTGCCCGGACCCGCATACCAAGCGTTGGCCGAGTCGAGGGTGATCCAGCCGATCACGACCCCCTCGACCTGCAGCAGCCCGTGCGAGATCTCCTGGTAGAACGTGTACACCGTGTACGGCCGCCCCGCGGGCGGCGTGGTGCCGAGGAGGACGCTGTCGTACGCGCTCGGCGCGGCCAACGATGTGGTGTCGGTGTCCTTGAAGCGCACCAGCAGGACCGGGATCCGCAGTATTCCCGTCACCGCCAGGGCCGAAGGCGCGGGCCCCGCCAGGCTGAGCGGCCGGTTGAGCGAGGCGAAATCGGCTCGCGCCATCATCGCGGCGCGGGCCAGGGCGACCTGCTTGGCCTTGTTCCGCCACACGCCGTTGGGGGTGAAGTCGAAGCCCTTCGGTTCCCAGTCGTGCACCGGCTGGTTCTGGGCCGAGAGCGCGTGAGGCGTGATCAGCGCGCCCAGCGCCAGCAACGCCGCCGCGGCGACCGAGCGGGTGGCAAGCCGTGTCATTGGTGCGGCGTCATAGGGATGGCACAGTATACCGAGCCCACCCGGAAGCCGGACAGTGCCGCGGTTCCGGGCCGGGCGTGACGCCGGTCACCGGGCGTGCGCTCACTGGAGCCGGATCACCGCGAACTGCGGGACCAGCGAACTCGGCAGGGGCGAGGCCCCCGGGTTGACGTGCAACGTGTCGGCGCCGCCGCCCGCCGGCTGGTGTACCAGCAGGTACAGGCCGGAGCCCGCCCGGAGCGAGCCGCTCACGTTGAGGGAGCCGGACGTCACGACGGGCGGCACCAGGGGGAAGGCCAGGGGGAAGTACTGCGGGGCCAGCGAATTGAGCAGCCCGAACCAGCTCCGGAACGCATACGACGCGTAGCGCAGCTCGCCGGGGGGCGTGAAGTTCGGCAGATCCGACACCCAGTTGGTCAACGCCCAGCGCTCCACGGTCGTCGCGAACGGCAAGCCGGTCGCCTGCACGACGTTCGCGGTCCCCGTCAGCGGTGTCTGCACCAGCTTGCGCGTGATCCCGATCCCCATCTGGTCCACCAGATAGCGCATGTAGAGCCAGCCAGCGCCCACGTCGGCCGGGTGCTGGTTGGTGGTCGTGAGGAGAAAGTGCTGGTCCGGCGCCGCGAGATACTGGTAGGCGTCGTAGAAGTTGTAGAACAAGTCGTTGATCCAGGTGGTCGAATCGCCCGGCAGGTAGGCATCGGCGGTCAGCTCCACGGCGTAGTTTGCTAGAGCTTCGTCGAGCCACTCGTCTTCCTGGTTTGCGCCGCGCACCAGCACGTGCTGGACGAAGTTGATCATGTACTCGAACTCATGCGCGAAAGCGGGGGGGGTTTCGCCGACCACCTCCGCGACGGCATGCGCACAACTCAGCGTGCCGGCGGGATCCGGCACCAGGCCGAAATACACCTCGCCGTCATTGTGCTGTGCCGCGGTGGCGGGGGCGAGGTCCGTGGCGTCGAAGAACCCGGTCACGTAGGAGCCGGTCGACGTGCACTGTGCCGAGGTCACCATCTGGTTGACCACGTTGGTGAGGACCACCATCACGACGCCGTTGCTGTCCACGTCCGACTCGTGGCCGAACGCCAGGGTGTCGAGCGGGTACGTGCGGGTGTCGAGCACGGTCTCGAGAGAATCGATGTCCGACGTGCTCAGGACACCGGAGGGCGCGAGAGTGTCCTCGTAGAGTGCGATGTGCGTGCCGACGATCAGGGCCCGCGCGGTGACCGGCTTGTACACGCTGCAGGTCGAGTTGGCGCAGACCGAGAACGTCCTCAGGCTTCCCGCGGCCGGCGGGGCAATGGCCGTGATGATCCCGGCGCTGCGGTTCTGTCGTGGGGCCGCGGCCGGCGCGGCCAGGCTCAGCCGCCCCGCGCGCGCGTAGAGCATCCGGTCGAAGGCGGCCTGCGTGGAGTGGTTGCGGCGCCCCAGGGTGAACGCGGCGGGCACGGCCAGCGCGCGCGGCGCCGGCAAGGCCGCGCGGTCGGCCTCGACCTGGTAGCCCGAGGAGTCGCCCGGCGAGCCGCCCGCTGCCTGCACGACGACCAGGTACTCGGCGGAGTCGGTCGTGGAGCCGTTGGCCGGGAACACGGCGCACCCCGAGTCGGCGGTGATGTCGTAGGCCGTGTAAGCGCCGACACCCAGGGTGACCGTGGACGCGGCACTGGAGCACGGCGGGAGCGGACCGTGGGTCACCGTGTTGTCGCGCGTGCCACAACCGGCCGCGATTGTGGCGAGCGCCCCGATGAGAAACCGACTGCGAACCATCAGAAACCTCCGAGTTGCTTCGTGCGAAAGCCCAGCGGGCGCGGATCGCGCGCCCGCTGGGGCTCGATCTTCATTGGACGTTCCCGGCCGCGGTCTGTTCAGACTCCCAGGTTCACCTTGAGTTGAACGGTCCGGGGCTGGCCGAACTGGGCGCCGGCGAAGAACGCACCCTTCAACGTGTACTTCAGATCGAAGAGGTTGTTGACAAACAGCTGCGGCCGGACCTCTACGTTGCCCACCAGAAAGGTATACCCGGCGCTGCCGTTCAAGATGAAGCTGGGCTTCACGTGGAACGGGCTGTTGAAGTCGAACAGCCCAGTGCCCAATGGCCCGGTCTTCGGCAAAGTGGGGTCGTAGTTGGGTTGGCTGGGGTCATTGGGTTCCAAGCCGCTGTTGAGACCCGACCCGTAAATGCCGGTCGCCGTGAGCAAGAACCCCTTGGCCCCGTAGGTGAGGCCCGCGGTGCCCGAGAGGCGCTGGTCGTGGTCCAGGTCGAACGTCTGGGTCGGCGGTGGGATGGTGAAGAAGCCGCCCGTGACGCCGCCGTACCCGTACGCGTGCGCGATGGCGAGATTGAGGAAACCGCTGAACGGTCCACTCGGCCTCACCTCAAGCACGCCTTCGATCCCCGTCACCCTGACCTGCGCGATGTTGACGTCGGTGGTGATGGCCGTCCCTGGCACCTGCGTATCGTCGGTCCCCGGCGAGCTGCTCTTGTGGTAGCCCGAGAGCTTCAGCACCACGCCCACGGGGAACCGGTGAGTGAACCCCACCTCGTAGAAGTCGTCCCGCTCCGGCAGCGTCGGCGCGCTGGCGACTCCGCCCTGCGCGGCACTGGTGATGGCGCGCAGGTCCTCGATGTTAGTGGGGATGAACTGGCGGCCGTAGTACACCCACAACGTGGTGGCCGGGTCGGGGAAGTAGCTCAGCCGCACCCGCGGGCTGAGCTGGTCCACGTTCGAGCTCTGCGTGGCAGAGAGGGGGAAGTGGTGATTGTCGTACCGCAGGCCGGCCCTGAGCTGCCACTGGTCGGTGGGCGCGATCTGCGTTTCCGCGTACACGCCGATGTCGTTGCCGTCGAGCGGCGAGTTGGAGGCCGGGCCCGGGGTGCGGTTGACGTCGAACGACTGGAAGTCCTCCTGCCCGCGGGTGACCGACGACAGGGTGCCGAACTTGAATGTCAGCGGCTCCGAGAGATGGAGGGTGTAGTCCAGCTTGACGCCGTAGATGTCGAAGCTCCGGTTCTCGCTGATGTTGTAGAGCGTGGTGTCGGGCGCGAAGGTGAAGCTGGGCTGGTCAGTCACGCCAGGCACGTACGTCAGGCTCCCTTGCCGGTAGAATGCCGAGGCGAACAGCTCGGTGCCGTGATCGGCGTCGCGCATGGCCGAGTGCTGCCAGCCGAGGTTCACGAATGAGTTGATGTCCTGCTCCCAGTCGTTGATGACACCGGCCGCCGAGTCGAACGGGGTCTGGAAGTGGCTCCGCGACCAGTTGGCGTCGAGGCTCACGATGTCGTGATCGGTAGGCGTGTACTGCATCTTCCCGAATCCATACGCGTCCTGGCCGTAGTTGCTGAAGTTCCGCACGGCGGTGATCTGCCCGGAGCTGTTGGTGTCGGCCACGACCGGCTCGCGCCGCAGGTCGGTCTCGGTCCGCGAGCCGGAGACGAACAGGCCGAACTTGCCGGAGTTGGTGCTGGCCGTGAGGGTCTGGCCGTCGGAGCTGAAGTCGCCGACGTAGCTCGAGGCGCTGGCGTGAAAGCCTCCCGAAGGGATGTGCGTCGTGACGTTGATGATCGCCGCGTTCCGCCCTCCGTACTCGGCGTCCCAGCTTCCGGTCTGGAAGTTGATCTGGTCCGCGATCGTCGGATCGAACAGCTCGTTGAGGCTGCCGGAGATCCCGGGCGGCACCGGCACGCCGTCGATGTAGTACGTGTACTCGGCGTGCTGCCCCCGGATGTGCACCTCTCCGGTCGGCGCGCGCGCAGCGCCGGCGATGGCCTGCTGGACGACCGCCGAGGTCGTGAGCGCCGGGCTGCCCTGGAACTCGTCCTGCTTGAAGACCTGGTCGCCGGTCCGCGTGTCCACCGCGACGGGGGTGGTGGTCACGTCGATCGCCGACGTCATGATGGTTGCCGGCACCATGCTGAACGACACCTGCACCAGCGCGATCCTGCCGACCCTGATCGGCATGGAGTCGGGCTTGAAGCCCACGAGGCGCGCCTCGACGACGTAGGCGCCGCTGCGGAGCCCGTGGATGCGGTAGGCTCCCAGGCGGTCGGTTTCCGTCTGGGCGATGACTTGCCCGTCCCGGAAGATCTGGATCTCGGCGCTGGCCAGGGGCCCGCCGCTGGAGCTGTCCGTTACGGCACCGAGCACGTCGGCGGTGGGATTGGTGTCCGCCGGGGCGACGGCCAGTGGTGCCGCGGCACGGCCTTGGAACTCCTGCGCGGCCGCCGCGGTCACGATCGCTCCGATCAGCAAGGCCAGCGTGCCGCAGGTTCGGCGGAAAGTGGTCATCCGCATCTTGTCCATCCTCGCGTTCAGTCGCTGCGCGGCCGACGCCGCGCATGGTTGTTCGCCCGGCGCCACGCGCCGCGCGGGCCCGGGCTGGGTGTGTGACAACCGGTGATCTAGGCGACGAACGAAGCGGGAGGCGCGCGCGAGTACTGGTGGAGGCCGGGGAGGAAGCTCTGCGGAGCCGCCACGGGGCGCGGCGGCACGGCGCGCTGCGGGATGCCTTCGAAGCGGACGAAATAGTCAAGCGACGCCGCCCCGCGGCCGCTCGCCACGCGCAGGGTGAGGAGGCAGTTGTCCGCGTGGTGACTGGTCGAGCCGGCGGGCTCGTAGTGCGTGGTCGCCGCGCCGGGCGTGCCCGCCCCGTGGAACAGCACGGCGTCCAGGTCCGACGCGCCGCCCACGCCGCCCAGGAACAGGGCGGCGAGCACGAGTGCTGTGGCGCGGGTCTGGAGCGGGCGGCGCACTCTGTCTCAGACCTCGAGCCGGTCGCCGGGGCGCGCCACCATCTGGTACAGGGCGGGCATCAGCAACACGCTGATCAAGAGCCGGGAGAACATTCCCCCCACGATGACCAGCGCGAACGGCTTCTGCGAATCCGAGCCAACGCCGCTCGACAGCGCCGCCGGCAGCAGACCCAGGGCCGCCACCAGCGCCGTCATCATGATGGGGCGCAGCCGGAGCAACGCCGCTTCCCGCGTGGCCTGCGCGATCGGCATCCCGGCCGCGCGCAGCTCGTTGGCGTAGGAGATGTACACGACGGCGGTCTGCACCGAGACGCCGAACAGCGCGAGGAACCCGATGCCCGACGACACCGAGAACGGGGTTCCCGTCAGCGCCAGCGCCACCAGTCCGCCCACCGGCGCCGACAGCACGACGCCCGCCACCGTGATGACCGGGAACTTGAAGTTGCTGTACAACGCGAACAGCAGCAGGAAGATGAGGAACAGCGTGAGCGGCACGACGAGCCGCAGCTGGTGGCGCGACGACGTGTATTCCTGGTACTCGCCGCCCCACACGGCGCGGTAGCCCTGGGGCAGGCGCACGGCGGCGGCCACCTGCCGCTGGGCGTCGGCCACGGCGCTCGCCAGGTCACGGCCCTCGACCGAGTACTGGATCCCGATGAAGCGCTCGTTGTTCTGGCGGTAGATGAACGACGCGCCGTTCGCCACCGCGATATTGGCCAGGTCCTTCAGCGGCACCTGCTGCCCGCCGGGCGTCGCCATCAGGATGTTGCCGATCGCCTCCGGCGACTCCCGGTACCGGGGTTCGAGGCGCACCACCAGGTCGAACAGCCGCTCGCCCTGCACGACCTGCGTCGCGGCGCTCCCGCCGACGGCCGCCTCGATCATGCCGTTGATGTCCGCGACGTTGATCCCGTAGCGCGCGATCCGCGCCCGGTCGGGCGTCACCGTGAGGCTCGGCTGGCCCAGCTCCTGCACCAGGGTGACTTCGGTGATGCCGCGCACCTGTTCGAGCGCGTGCTTGATCACGAGGCCCCGGTCCTGAAGCACGTCGAGGTCGGGCCCGAACACCTTCACGTCGAGCGAGCTCTTGAGTCCGGTCTCCGCCTCGTCCACCGCGTCTTCGGCGGGCTGGGTGTAATTGAAGATGACCCCGGGGAAGACCCTGAGTTTCTTGTCGATGTCGGCGATGAGCTGCGCCTTGGTGCGGTGCCCCCAGTGCCAGTCGCCGTAGGGCTTGAGCCCCACGTAGAACTCGTCGTTGAAGAACCCCGTGGGGTCGGTGCCCCCGTCGTCCCGGCCGTGCTCGTTGGCCACGTCGGTCACTTCGGGAAAGGTGCGGAGAATCGCGCGCACCTGCGGTGAGAGCTTCGACGCCTCCTCGAAGGAGATGGTGTACGGCATGGTGGCGCGGATCCACAGTGCGCCCTCGTCGAGGTGCGGCATGAACTCGGCACCGATGAGCGGGATCAGCAGCAGCGACAGCGCGAACACCGCCGTGGACGCGCCCACCGTGAACCAGGGCCGCGCCAGGCACCAGTCGAGGTGGTGGCCGTACCACGTCTTCAATTGCTCGAACACGCGGTTCCGGTGCTCCCGCACGCCGCCTCTCAGCACGACCGACGCGAGCACCGGCAGCAGCGTCAGGGTGAGGATCAGCGAGCCCACCAGCGCCCAGATCATGGTGTCGGCCATCGGCGTGAACAGCTTCCCCGAAGGCCCGCTCAGCACGTAGATGGGGAGGAAGCCCGCCACGATCACCGCGACGGCGTAGAAGATCGGGCGGTCCACTTCCGCCGCCGCCGCGGCGACCACGTCGCGGACCCGGTACACCGTGCCGTGCCGCAGCGCCAGCTGGCGGTGGATGTTCTCCACCATCACCACCGCTCCGTCCACCAGGATCCCGAAGTCGATGGCGCCGATCGACAGCAGGTTCGCCGGAATGTGCCGCAGGTCGAGACAGACGAAGGCGAACAACAGCGCCAGCGGGATCGTCACGGCCACGATGAGGCCGCTCCGCACGTCGTACAGGAAGAAGATCAGCACCGCAATCACCAGCACGATGCCGCGCAACAGGTTGTCTTCGACCGTGCGGGTGGTGAGCGAGACCAGGTCGCTGCGGTCGTAGTAGGCGTGGACCTTGACGTCCTTGGGCAGGATGGAGGCGTTCAGCTCCCTGGTCTTCGCTTCCACGCCCTTGAGGACCACCTGCGCCTGGTCGCCCGTCCGCATCAGCAGCACGCCCTCGACCGCCTCGTCCCGCTCGTTGAAGCCGAACTGCCCGAGCCGCGGCGCGTGCCCGATCACGACCTGGCCCACGTCCTTCACCAGGACCGGCGTGCCGTTCCTCACGGCCACGACGACGGTGCCGATGTCCTCCGGCGTGGCGACCCGGCCCAGGCCGCGCACGTAGTAGAACTGCCCGCCCTCCGAGTAGAAGCCGCCGCCCGTGTTCCCGTTGTTCGCGCCGAGGGCGTTCCGGATGTCGGTCACCGCCAGCCCCGCGCCGGCGAGCCGGGTCGGATCCAGCAGCACCTGGTACTGCATCGTCTCGCCGCCCAGCGCGGCGTCGTCGGCCACGCCCGGCACCGACTTGTACTGCCGGCTGACAACCCAGTCGTTGAGGATCTTGAGGTCGGTCGGGCTCCGGTCCGGGCTGTCGAGTACGTAGCGGTACACGAGGCCCGACGGCGAGAACAGCGGCGCCAGGCCCGGCGACACGCCGCTCGGCAGCTGCGCGTCGGGGATGCGCTCGAACGCCTGCTCGCGGGCGAAGTAGTTGTCCGTGCCGTCGGTGAACGTGAGCCGGATGTCGGACAGGCCGTACAGCGAGATGGAGCGGATGATCCGGAGCCGCGGCAGCCCGTTCATCTCCACCTCGAGCGGCACCGTGATCAGCCGCTCGATCTCCTCCGCGGCCTGTCCGGGCCACTGGGTGATGATCTCCACCATGGGCGGCGACAGGTCGGGATAGGCGTCCACCGGCAGCCGGGAGAACGACCAGATGCCGACGCCCACCAGGAGCGCCGAGAAGAGGAACACGAGGAACCACTGCCGCAGCGCCGCCTGGACGAGGCGGTGCACGAACGAGCTGCCGGGCTCGTCGCCGACGGGCGGGGTCGCCTCACTGGTCACTGGCTCTCCGCGAACTGGAGGAACAACCCGCCTTCGGTGATGATCGTGACGCCGGCGGCGAGGCCCGCCGCGATCTCGAACCGGTCGCCGACGCGCGAGCCGAGGGTGACCTGGCGGCGCGCGAATGAGCTGTCGGGCGCGGCGACGAAGACGAACGGCAGATTCTGGGCGTCGCGCAGTACCGCCGAGACCGGCACCAGCAGGCCGCGGCGCGCGCGGCGCGAGTGGATCAGGACCCGGACGTACAGGTCGCGCTTGAGGAAGTCGGCGCGGTTGCGCGCGACGATCCGCACCGTGGTGGCGCGC
>Ga0209777_10002302_pt1 | contig 25489 bp, 21 predicted proteins | sample FrelakmetHBP12HB_FD_187147 | JGI IMG/M metagenome (GOLD analysis project Ga0209777, IMG submission 187147) | Freshwater lake sediment microbial communities from the University of Notre Dame, USA, for methane emissions studies -HBP12 HB (SPAdes)... | ecosystem: Environmental > Aquatic >... | reverse complement strand
ATCAAATGCTATTCTTTCCATCGTGCGCCTCCAATGCAAAAGGTTTTATTCATGGCGCGAAGATAAACTTCCCGCCGGAGGCGCGCTTTCATAATATCATTGCGAGGAGTGCGGAGGGGTGATATAGGGTAGGGGGCACGACGAAGCAATCTCGATTTTCGCTCTTCTGATGCAGGTGCACAGATTGCTTCGTCGTCATTGCCCCTCCCTTCTCTCACCCGCCCTGACTCCTCGCAATGACAATTCCGAGGTTTTTCAACAGTCCCCTTCGCGGGAATGACAACATGGATCACCAACTTGACGCGGCGCATTGGGTGGACTACCGCGCTGCAGCGCGTTTAGCATGACTATGCCGTCAGGAAAGGATTCCCGGCGGCGCGGGGAAACGGCAATGTGGAACGCTTAGAAAAATTCTTGAAGAATTTTATTGACATGGATTCAACAAGTCGTTATAGTCTGATTTTAAGGGCAGTAATTGACAAGGGGACTTTTTTAAGGAATTTGCGGCGACAGATGCTTTATCTGCCAAGGTCGGCGGCATCGGTCTGCCAGCGAAGAGACTAGCGAAGTGATATCTAAACCGCGATAGCTGGAAGGTGTTAGTGAGCAACGAGGACAGGATTGAAAGATTTGGCGAGATGAACCGACGGAAGTCAAACCCATACAGTGGTGCTGCAAACACCAATGCGACCCACACAGTCGCTGAACCCGAGACCGACTCCATAAAGCAAGAGGTGCATGATGGTCTTCTGGGTTAGTGTTTCGCCATTTCCCGTGTTGAAAATTCAACGCCACCCGAATTGTTTCGGGTGGCTTTTTTTTAATCAATTTTGAGGAGTTATACGATGAGACATCTTGACATTTTGAAGGGCGACTACGCACAAACCACACGGCTGCGTTCGAAAATGCTAAGAGCCGCGCGCGAATGGTTCGAAGAGAACTTCTTCCTCGAAATCTGTGTCCCTCATATTACCGGCGCGACCGGGTCATGTGAGTGGTTCCCCAACGCCATGCCGGTGATGATGTACAATGCTCAAGGACAGGAATTGAACATGTTTCTGCGGCAAACCGGGCAACTCTATTTGGAAGCGTTTACGCAGGTTCACAATCGAGTCTTTACGATCGGCCCCTCGTTTCGACAGGAACGGAAAGTGACTGACCGCCACCTCTGCGAATTTACGCTTATCGAATTCGAAGGACGCGATTTCGAATTGGACGGTCTGATGAACCTGATTGAGTTAGTAGTAAAGCGCATGTACCGGGCGGCGACAGAGCATTGCCCCAACGCCCTGCTTGACAACTATACAGCACTGCCGTTCAATCGAGTCACTTATGCCGAGGCTATCTCGATATTGCAACAGCGCGGCTATCAAGTCAATTATGGGGACGACTTGGGCAGCAAGGAAGAGCTGGGTCTGTGCGGTATCCTCAATAGCTTGCCGACATTCGTGACGCACTACCCGGCGGATCCCCGACCGAGGGAAGGTGGCGTGATCAAGTTCTTCTCCATGAAACGCTCTGCCAGCACAACTCTCTGCTGCGATTTGCTGTTGCCCCACGTCGGTGAATCAGTCGGTGGCGCCGTGCGTGAAGGTTCGTCGGAGAAATGTCGAACCCAGTTCTGCGAATCCTATATGTATGAACACTTGACGGAGCGCGGTGTCGATCCGGCACAGTTCGACTGGTATTTTGATGTCCTCGCCAATGGTGAAGGGCAGTCGGCCGGCTGCGGCATCGGTTTCGAGCGAGTCGTCCAGTCGGTGCTTGCTTTGCAGCAGCAGGGCGTCAGCATCAAGACGGCCGTGGAGTTGCCGCGCTCGCCGGAATATCTGGTGCCGTAACGCAATAGGTCCAAGCCCCTATGATTCGGACAATGGTGCTCGATTGAAACCGTAACGGGGCGGACATTCCACAGGGGGCTGTGGGTGTTGTAGTCGATTCGGCATGATCTTTCTCAGCGGACTGGGTGTTGGCAAAACCCCAGTCCGTTTTTTTCTGAGTCTAACCCATAGTTTGCCGATGATTTGGCCAGCTCCTGCGAAGCTTCTATTAGAGGCGACACGCAATCCGAGTTTGCTGGAAATCCATAATAAATTTGTCAAATTCATGGACTATATAGATCGTATCAATCCGTGTTCTAAGCCGGCGCTCTATCGGCGAAGCACTCGGATTGATGACATTGTAATTAAGGATCTACTAACCAAAAGGAGAAGCAGACATGAGTTTCTATCGTGGACTGTTCGTCGTTGTTGTGATGCTTGGCGTCGCTATCTTATCAACCGGAGCCTTTGCTGCGGTTCCGCTAACTATGACTCATCAGGGGCGGTTACTGGACGCCACTGACAAGCCGGTCAATGGCTTTTTTGACATCACTTATCGCATTTTCGAAGTCCCCACTGGCGGCTCGCCTCTGTGGACTGAACTCCACGCCAGTGTTCCAGTAGCAGATGGCCTGTTCAGCGCCCTGCTGGGAAGCACCGTTCCTTTGAGCGCGGATGTTCTTGGCAATGGCGGTGGCGGCGGTGGTGGCGGTGCTTTGTCACCCCGTTATCTTGAGGTTTCAGTCGGGGGAACGACATTAACACCCCGTATGCAATTATCATCAGTCCCCTCCGCCCTTTCAGCCGGGCACGTATCTGGTGATATCGAAACAGCGCCGGGCCAGTTTACGGTCACGAACACGGGCGGCGCCACAACGGGCGCACTCAGGATGAAGGCCACCCCGGACAGCGCCGTCACGCATCTCGAAGATGATCCTGATAACGATGGATCCGCTCAGAGCAAGATCGATCAAGCCGTTACGCATTTGAACAGCAAGATCGACATGGCGCGCGACGTAAACAATGATGGCGTTATGGATATGTCGGTTGAAATGGCAACAGACAACGACAGCGCCAGTTTTCGCTTAAACGGACTTCCTCCAGGAATTCCGGTCACGGGGACACTCTCTATGAGCGCCTCCGGCACTGGCGCCCGCTCGGCCTTAGAGGGAAGAAGCGGCAGCACCACTGGCACGATCAGGATGATGGCCGCCCCGGACAGCGCGAGCGAGGTCATGGAAAAGAAGGGATTGAACGCGGTCAACGTCAAATTGGCCAGAACCATTTCCAGCCCACCAGGTGGTCTTGTCGCCACGGACGCTCTTGATATGGACTCCGATGACGACGGTGTAATGGACAAGAGCATCTCCTCAAGCTGCGACGCCACAGGCGCCCGGCTAAAGGTAAACAATCTTGGGTCGAGCGGCCAAGATGGCGTTGAGCTATTGGCCTTACCGACAGGTTCGAGCGTGGCGATCAAGGAAAAGGGTACGGGTGCCGACCCCAGAAGGTCGATTACGAGTACGACCAACCCTGAAACTGCAACGACTATCCTTGCAGCCGACCTTGACGGCGACGGCGTGGCGGATGTCACATGCGCAGACAGCGTCGGCGCCACCGGGGCGACTCGGAAGTTGCACGCTGACAATCTGGGATCGAGCGGTCAAGATGGTGTCGAATTATCCGCCCGTCCAAGCGGTGCGTCCTTCCGAGCGATCAATACCAAGGGCACGGGAGAAAAACTGCGGTGCTCTGGCAGCGCCAATCCGGAAGCTGCTACGATTCTTCTTGAGGCCGACCTTGACGGCGACGGCGTTATGGATGTCACAAGTGCAGACAGCGTCGACGCCACCGGAGCGTCACGGAAGTTGGAAGCTCACAATCTCGGATCGAGCGGTGAAGATGGCGTTGAGATGAAAGTCTCTCCAGCCAGATCCAGCGTTGCGATCAAGACTAAGGGGACGGGCGCTGACAATAACCGAGCAGCTAGCATTGTGTGTGCAGCCGATCTGGACGGCGACGGCACCCTCGATAGAAGCGTTTCGACCACTGCAGACTCTACTACCGCTGGAATTGCAATCGACGAGCCGGGTGTTCACATCACAGCCGAGGCAAGAAAAGGCTGGGACGGAACGATCAAGGGCAAAATCGCGATTGACGAAAGTGGCGTACATAGGGTTCTGTTTGACTCCGACGGTAACGGATTCCTGTCCGGCAAGGTAGGAATTGGTGTTGATGTGCCTACACATCTCGTCGACGTTACCGGCGGCGCTTATTGCGACGGCACCAACTGGGTGAACGCATCCGATCGCAACTCCAAAGAAAACTTCACGGCGGTTGATGGTAATGAGTTGCTCTATCAGATCGCGCAGCTTTCTATCACTCGCTGGAATTATAAGGGCAACAATCAGGCCGAGCATATCGGCCCGACAGCTCAGGATTTTAAGGCGGCTTTCGGCGTAGGCGCTGATGACAAGTCAATCTCGACGATTGACCCATCCGGTATTGCGCTGGCAGCGATCAAGGCGCTAAACGGCAAAATGCAAGAGTTGAATGCAAAGACCACGCAGCTTGAAGATCAGGCGCAAGAGATCACTGAGCTTAAAGCAGAGTTGGATGCGATCAAAGCCATGCTTCATAAGCAAGTGGCCACGAAGAACTAACCCGGGTAGAGGAGTAAAGGATAACAAACATGAATAAGCAAATCATCCTTGCGCTGCTACTCTGTCTGGCGATGTTCGGATTGGCACGCGGTGGTCCCCAGACTGCCTATTTATCCGGAGAGCAGCTCAAATGGCAAGTCGTTACCGCTTCCGGTGGCACCGCTTCGGGAGGCGGTTTTGTACTTTCCAGTAGCCTTGGGCAAACGGCAGTGGGCAACGGCACTTCTGCGAGTTTCCATCTTGTCCAGGGCTTTTTGCAGAACTTCGGGACAGTCGCTGCTCCCTGTACTCGCTGTGGCGACGCTGATGGCAGCGGTGGTATTGATATTTCTGACGCCGTGTACATCATTGCCTACATCTTTTCCGGCGGAGCGGCTCCGGGTGAGTGCAACACTCCCACAGGGTTGGGGGACGCTGATGGTAGCGGCAGCGTGGATATTTCCGACGTGGTCTTCATCATTGCCTACATATTCGCCGGAGGAACTGCTCCCCACTGCCCGTAGTCCATTCGCATGATCTTTTTCAGCGGACTGGGTGTTGGCAAAACCCAGTCCGTTTTTTTCTGAGTCTAACCCATAGTTTGCCGATGATTTGGCCAGCTCCTGCGAAGCTTCTATTAGAGGCGACACGCAAACCGAGTTTGCTGGAAATCCAGAATAAATTTATCAAACACATGGACGATATAGATCGTAATAGTCTTGTCTTGGTTTGCGCGTTCGTTCGTGCGACTCGCATTGGGTTGAAGTCAAAACCTTAACAAATAAAGAAGAAGGAGTTGTCCCCATGAACATCCGTAGTGGATTGCTAATCATTTCCTTAACCCTCTTGACCGTGTTCGCCACGACAAGCGCTTTTGCAGGAGTTCCGCTGGTTACCAGCTACCAGGGTCGCCTACTCGATGCCACCGATCATCCACTCACTGGCTCCTATACTATGGCATTCCAAATCTACGACGCGCCGGTTGGCGGCGCTTTGCTTTGGACTGAGGATCATGCGGGCGTTCAGGTAGCCGATGGTTTGTTTACGGTCGCTCTGGGCGCTACTGTGCCATTAAGCGCCGAACTCCTCGCCAGCGGTGGTGGCGACTCTATGCGTTACTTGCAGATTCAAATTGCCGGACAGCCACCGATTTCACCGCGCACCCCCCTTCTGTCTGCTTCGTCTGCTGTGGTTTCTAGTAGTTTCTATGGTGAGGCCACTACGGGATCGGGTCGAGCAAAGGGAATTATCAAGGTCATTGGCAACACGACTGGCACGGGCACGACCACCCCGAAAGGTTTCTTGCTCCTCAATGCCGATATCGATGGTGACGGTCATCCGGATTATGTAGTCACCGATAGCGTTGCGACAGATGGTGCGAGAAGGGTGATTGGCCGTGACCTGAACGGCGACGGCATGCCGGATCTTGTGGTCGCGGAAAGCGTCAGCCCGTCAGGCGTTCAACACAAACTTATGTGGGATAGCAACGCAGATGGGATCGCCAATTCCTGGAAGGACGATGATTGTGACGGCATAAGTGCCCGTGGTGTGCTGGGAGGCATGAGTGGCAGCAACACCGGCACGATCAGGATGATGGCCACTCCGGACAGCTCGGCCTCCGCTCTTGAGCAGGACTCCAATGGTGACGGTATTCCTGAAAACAGTGTAACATCAAGCAGCTCAGCTACTATGTCCCAGCACGCGGTCAATACCAAGGGAACGGGGGTCAGTGGCAGAACAGTTCGCAGCATGACCGATTCGACAGTGGCTGCGAGTTCTGTCGAGGTCGATTTGGACGGCGACGGTGTCCCTGAAAGCAGTGTAAAATCAATCAGTTCAGCTACTATGTCCCAGCACGCGATCAACACCAAAGGAACTGGCATTGCAGGCCGAGCGGCTACAGTCTCTTCTCTAACTACCATGGACAGCGCCAACACCGTTTGCAGCATCGATCTTGACGGCGACGGTATTCCTGAAAACAGTGTAACATCAAGCAGCTCAGCTACTTCGTCACAGCATGCGATCCACACCAAAGGAACTGGGGTCAGTGGCAGAACAGTTCGCAGCACAACCGATTCTACGGTCGCTGCAAGTTCTGTCGAGGCCGATTTGGACGGCGACGGTGTCCCTGAAAGCAGTATCAAATCAAGCACATCAGGTACTTGGTCCGAGCACGCGATCAACACCAAAGGAACGGGGATCAGTGGCAGAACGGTTCGCAGCACAACCGATAAGACGGTTGCCGCAAGTTCCGTCGAGGTCGATTTGGACGGTGATGGTGTCCCTGAAAACAGTGTAAGATCAACCAGCTCAGCTACTATGTCCCAGCACGCGATCAACACCAAAGGAACGGGCACCGCCGGCCGAGCGGTTTCAGTGTCTTCCAGGACTACCATGGACAGCGCCAACAGCGTTTGCAGCATGGATCTTGATGGCGACGGCATAATTGATGGACGAGTCTCATCGACAGTGGATTCAGTGCAAGCGGGAATCGCGATTGACGAGTCCGGCGTTCACATCGCGGCTGAGGCCAGAAAAGGCGGGGACGGAACGACCAAGGGCAGTATCGCGATCGACGATGCAGGCGTACATAGGGTTCTGTTTGACTCCGACGGTAACGGCTACGTGGGCGGAAATATTGGAGTCGGCAAAAATCCTATTGAGAAAATAGACGTCGAAGGTGGCGCGTATTGCGACGGCACCAACTGGGTGAACGCCTCTGACGCCAATTTGAAAGAGAACTTCCAGCCGGTCAATGGCTCCGAACTTCTCGATCAGATCGAGCGACTGGCGATCAATAAGTGGAACTACAAGGGTAACGTCGATATGACCCACATCGGCCCGACCGCACAGGACTTCCAGGCGGTCTTTGGCGTCGGTAGTGACGGCAAGTCGATCTCGACTATCGACCCGGCTGGCATCGCTTTGGCCGCTACAAAAGAGCTGCGCATTGAATTGAAGGACAAGACGCAACAGCTCAATGAGCTTCAGACCAAGGTTCAGCAACTTCAGGCATTAGTCGAGAGACTTCTGGCTGAGAAGAAGTAGAGTGTGACCATGAGAAAAACACACTTCACCGCAATTCTTGCTGTTGCCATGTTGCTTTTGCTGCTACCGGGGGAATCTTCCCTTCTTGGTCAGCAGATCAAGTGGCAGGTGGTATCAGCAGGAGGAGGCCAAGGGACCTCGACAAACATTAAGCTCTTCGGCACGATCGGGCAGACCGTATACGGCCATGGTACAGGTGGCAGTTTCAAGTTCTCCGGAGGTTTCTGGCAGAGTTTCACAAACTTCACACCCGCGTGTACTCGCTGTGGCGATGCCAACAACGATGGTGCAGCGGACATTTCCGACGTGGTTTTCGTGATTGCCTACATCTTTTCCGGCGGAGCGGCTCCGGGTGAGTGCAACACTTCCCAGGGATTGGGGGATGCTAATGGCAGCGGTAGCGTTGATATTTCCGACGTGGTCTTCATCATTGCCTACATATTCGGAGGGGGGACTGCTCCCCATTGCCCGTAGAAGACCTGAAATCATTTTCGAGAAAAACCGGGAGTTCCTATGAGGGACTCTCGGTTCTTGTTTCGCCTTGGACTGTGACCCCGAAGTGGCGAGGTCCTGGGGCACATAGGACAAGGCTGGGTAGCCTTCTGAGCCGACCATTGCCCGCAGTTATTTCGAGGGGGTCAGGCAATGACGGTCCTTGGTTCACTTATCGGGAGACTGCAAATGAAGAGGCAGGAGTCATTGACTCCTGCCTCATGTAGTTCACGCCATTGGGTGGCGAGATAAGTCTACTACCAGCTCCGACGTCCGCCGCCGCCACCGTAACCACCGCGGTTACCACCGCCACCACCACCATCACGTCTGCCGCCGCCACCGCCGCCGCCTTCGGGACGAGGACGAGCTTCGCTGACATTAAGTGTCCGGCCGTGCAGTTCCTTGCCGCTCATGCCGCTAATTGCCGCATCAGCTTCAGCTTTGTTGGCCATCTCGACAAAGCCAAAGCCTTTCGACTCACTGGTGAACTTGTCGGTGATAATGGCCACTTTGGTCACCTGTCCAAAAGCCTCAAATTGCTGGCGAAGATCCGCTTCAGCTGTTTCGCGTGACAGGTTGCCTACGAAGATATTCATTCTACACTCCTGTAGATTTGTCTCTCATGCAGATCGTCAAAGACTGACCTGACAAGAGAGATGTGTTACTGCGCATTATTGCGCTTATCTCCGGACTCATGAATTGACAAGGATTGATTTTTCGAAGCAAAGCTTGAACAACACTTATGGTGGAGATTAATTGTCGTGTATATTATACGTGGTTGGCAGAAGAAAGTCCAGTAAAATCTTAAATATTTACGGATTGTGAAGATGATCCCTTCAATAGAGTGCTTTCTGCAAAGCCTCAAGGCGTTGCACAGGTGGATGTTAGCAGTGGTTATGCGCAATCAAGAATATTTGCGGTTTTTCAAGCGAAACAATCATAAAGCCCTCCTCAAATGGGGTTATCTACCTATCGGTTCGACCAAATATAGGCCGGCAGGTGTCAGTAATGCCTCGTAACCAGCTTCTGTTGTCCCCCGGGAAGTAGTCATCTAATGTCTTGTCCCGTACATACTTTGCATTACTATCGCTCTCGTTCGCGGCTTTCAATGTTAGCCAGTTTCTTCTAAGCCATTGCGATTGTGCGTGCTGCAAGAAAGCAGCATACACGCTGACGTGAGAAAGGAACACAATCATATTCAAGATATTCCTGGGGCACGACACTCGCGAATTCCAGTTACAAGAGACTGCGTCGATTTTAGCTGGTAAGGATTGGGAGTTCCTGCAGCACCCGAAAGGAGGAATTCGCTTGCCTTCAAGCAGGTTGTTGCGTACCTCTACTTCGTGGGAATCTAATTATGCTAACCGAGAATCAAAATCCTAATGTCTTCCGCCATAGCCACTACGCGGGGAGCTTCTATCCTTCTGATCCCGTGAAGCTTGCGCACGCTATTGAAAACATGCTGCATGAAGCCACCGCTGACACTGATGCCGGTCAAGTCGTCGGACTGGTTTCGCCGCATGCAGGCTATATGTACTCGGGCGGCTGCGCTGCGGTCGGCTACCGCGCAGTGCAGAGCAGAAAGTACGACGTCGTGGTCGTAATAGCACCATCGCACCAGACTTTTTTCGACAACGCCTCGGTATTCAACGGCGGCGCCTATGAAACTCCGCTGGGAGTGATTTACGTAGACTTGGAATTGGCGAAAGAAATTGGCAATGTACATCCCAAAGTGGTTTTGTCGTCCACCGGCCATATCGGTGGGCGAGCGCCGGAGCATGCTCTGGAAGTGCAACTGCCGTTCCTGCAGGTAGTGCTCGGCGATTTTGCTCTCATTCCAATCGTCATGGGGAGTCAGGAACAAGATGTTGTTACCGGGCTGGCGGAAGTTTTGGCCGCCAAGTTGTCCGGTAGGAATGCTTTGATTGTGGCCAGTTCTGACCTATCCCATTACTATCAAGCGAGTCAAGCAGAAAAACTGGATAGCGGCGTGATCGACGCTATCGAGAAATATGACTGGAGACTGCTGCATGATCGAGTGGCATCAGGTGCAGCGCAGGCTTGTGGCGCCGGACCGATCATGAGTTGCATGTATGCTGCCAAGCGGCTTGGGGCAAACCGCGCCCGAGTCGTACAGTACACGCATTCGGGTCTGGTCACAGGCGACAATGCCGAAGTTGTGGGCTACCTGTCGGCTGTCTTTGACCGCAAGTAGGCCCAACCCACCATCCCCCTAATAAAGGAAAACCCCCGACAGCATGACGCCGATCGGAGGTTTTCTCATCTGCGAGCAGATGTTTTCGGTTGTTTCTTGCGACGGGAAAATCCCAGACTTACCAGTCCGGAGCCAAGCAGCATCAACGTATCCGGTTCGGGGACGACGGAGTGCCCGTTCGGACGCTGAGCCAACAGAATCGACTTTGGGTATCTCCGCCTTGACACTTGCAGGCATCTCGAGTAAGTTGGACGTGCGCCAACTCGGAGCACCCAAATGGCCTCCGAAAAGACGGGTGCTTAACCGGAAGGAGCGAGCCCATCAACCCAACAGATCAGGACATAGCTGTAGTCGCCTTGCGTGAGTATGCCAGCATTGGCCCTCGCACTTTCCAGCTACTCATGACGCATTTTGAGAAGGTGGAAAAGATATTTGAATCGCTGCCCGGAGAGATCGCGGAATTGCCGAGGATGTCGGCAGAGCGTGAAGAACAAATCCGCGCCTCGATGGAAAACGCGCCGTTTATCCGCAAACGGCTGATAAAGCTTCACGAGCGTGGTATTGAACTGAGTACCGTCTTTCATCTGGACTACCCAGAGACGTTGCTGGAGATTGATGCCCCACCACCATTATTCTACTGGAAAGGTGATTTCGACATTCTGCGCGGCAACTGCGTGGCAATTGTCGGCTCTCATGCAGCCAGCAGCACGGGTATCGCTGAGGCAGTCAGGTTGGGAAAAATGATCTCGGCCACAGGTGCGGTTGTGGTCTCCGGCCTGGCGCGGGGAATCGACAGCGGCGCCCATCTTGGTTCACTCGCGGGTGGCGGGAAAACGATTGCTGTCCTCGGCTGCGGTTTTGATGACATTTATCCAACAGAAAATATGGCCTTGGCTGACAATATCGCCAAGCAGGGTTTGCTATTGTCGGAATATCCGCCGGACACAGAGGTCTCGGTCGGGCGGCTGATGGCTCGCAATCGATTGATCGTCGGGCTGGCCAGATCAGTGATTGTGGTAGAAACAACAGCCGATTCCGGCGGCACTGCCGGTGCGATCACCGAAACCTTGCGCCAAGGTAAGTCGTTGTTTACTTGTTTCAATCCTAACCGCAAAGACGCGGCAACCAACAACGTAGGTGCAGTACAGCTCGCAAACGAGGACGACTGGAAAATGGTACTGCAATATATGGTATAGACGCGATGGATCACGAAACTCGGGTGAGAGTGTTGAAGCAGATTGTCGATGAGGCGGTGCTCCGTATGATGGCTGGAGATGTCACGCTGCCCGAAGCAGAACTCATAGTTCAGCGCGTCCGCAACCAAGCGCGCCTGCTCCTGCCCGACAAGATGCAGGCATTTGATCTGATTTATCAGAGCCGCCTGGAACGAGTAATAGACCAATTCATCCGGCCCAAGCAACTTGACTGACAATTACTTCACGATAGCCGCCTGCGTCCAGGCGGAAATCAAGATCGAGCGATCAAGGTTCATCGGTACAGCACTGCCGGTTTCATCGAAGACCGCCGCAGAGGAGGAATATCATCTTCTTCAGAAAAAATACCATGACGCCACGCACAATTGCTTTGCCTATGTCACTGGCAAGGACTTGGATACCGTTTTTCGTTTTTCTGATGATGGCGAACCTTCCGGCACGGCCGGCAAGCAGATATATGAAACCATCCAGTCGCGTAAACTCACCAATATTCTAGTTGTGGTAACACGGTATTTTGGGGGCGTCAAGTTGGGTACCGGCGGATTAGGCCGTGCCTACCGTGAGGCGGCAAACGCTGCACTGGATCAGGCAACGGTTGTCGAATGCTTTCTGATGCAAACCTGCAAACTGATCTTCGCGCATGAGCAGGTTTCCGCCGTAATGAAAGTAATGTCCGATTTCAACCTCAAGCCAATCCAGACACACTACGGCGAGCAAGTGGAATTGACCGCGACAATCCGCCTGGGACTCTTTGAGCAATTTCGTCTGGCGGTTGTCGATCGAACTCACGGCAAAGCTGCCGTCGAATCTATTGGAGCGGGCACATGATTGACTGGTTGGTTAACCTCGACACTAGATTGTTTCTCTTCTTAAATAGTGCTCTTTCTAACTCGGTCTTCGACAGGATAATGCCGATTATCACCAACGACTGGATATTGCGCGTAGTCCTTTTGATCATTGTCGTCTTGCTGTTAATCTTTGGCAAGAAACAGGGGCGGGTCGCGGCGCTGCTTTGTGTAGTCGCGGTGGTGCTCTCCGACCAAGTCTCTTCGCATCTAATCAAGCCTTTGGTCGCAAGAGTACGTCCTTGCCATGTCGTTCCGGACGTTCATCTGCTGGTGGCCTGTTCGCAGGGGCTGTCTTTTCCGTCTTCGCATGCCGCCAACTCCTTTTCGGTAGCCACTCTGATCTCGCTTTCCTATCGCCGACAAGTCTGGTTGTACCTGACCATTGCAGCGATCATCTCTTACTCGCGCATCGCAGTCGGTGTACATTATCCGTTCGATGTGCTGGCTGGAGTCCTTGTCGGCGTACTCTGCGCGACAGGAGTGTTTGCTGCCTATCAATATGTCGGCGCATGGCTCGACAAGAGAAAAGCCTGACAATCCGCGGCCAAGACTGTCTCTGATTTAGTGTCGGTCGTTGACCTGACTGATCGGAAATTCTTTCCTAAATGACACGCGAAATCAAGATTTGCATCTGGCCGCCTTGCTCGTAATTCGTTCACTATCAACGAACTCGACATCTGATCACAAGAGGGCACTAAGTTTGCATTGTTTGAAACGGAAACGAATGTTATGGAAGGCGCGAGTTTGCAGGATCGGACGAGAGACGTTTTCGAGCGACATCGCTCAGCGTTGGCGCTGGTAGCGGCACTACTGACGGATTCAAATATTCCGCTTTGTGTGGATGTGTCATCATGAATAGTCGTGAGCACTGGCAGACGACAGGGTGAGTAGTATGGAAACGGCGATCTTCAAGAAGTACGGGTTCCGAATAATGCGGAGGCTGGACACGCTCAAAGCATTGGTTCCACTGCCCCAACCGCAGGAAGAGGACTTTCTCAATGAGATGCAGATTGCCGATCCCGGCGCTCTCCTCGATGCTTTCCCGCAAATCTTTGACGGGTGCCGTTCGGAGTCAAATCTGCGGACGCTGCGTCAGGATTATCCGGAGATGTGGCAGCGTATGGAGCGACAGGCACGCGGTTCTTTGCAGCATCAATTCGATCTGCTCGGTTCCGGCTTGCTCAACCTGGGTGAAAACATCGACTGGTCACTTGATTTCAAAAGCGGGAAACGCTGGGATCTTCGCGACTATCGCCTACAGAAACTTGTCGATCTGCGCGACGACTCCGATGTCAAAGTGCCGTGGGAACTGTCGCGCTGTAATCATTTTCTACAATTGGCATTATCATTCCTGCTGACTAACGACCACTCATTTGCGATTGAATTCGAGAATCAGATCAACTCATGGCGCGATGGCAACCCGTTTGAGCGGAGTATCAACTGGACCTGCGCCATGGAGACCGCCTTTCGCTGTATCAATTGGCTGCTTGCATATCGCATGTTCGGTGAGCAGCGGCGGTTCGAAGAGGAATTCAAGCGGACTCTGGCAATCGAGCTATACAAGGGGGGACGCTTCATCCGCAGCAATCTGGAACACTCAGCTCTTGGCTTCAATAGCAATCATTATCTCGCCGATCTGGTGGGACTGCTGTACCTTGGCGAATTGTTCAAGACCACATCCTACGGACAGGAATGGCGCGTCTTTGCGCTCGCGGAACTCGAGAAGGAAATCCAGCACCAGATCAACGCAGACGGACTTGATTACGAATCGTCACTCCCCTATCACGGCCTGGTGACGGAGATGCTGCTTTATGCATATTTACTATCCCGACGCAGCGATTTCTGCTTCACCGAAATGTTCGAGACCTCGCTACAACGAATGCTGGCAAATCTGACGCTGTTCACGCAGAGTGACGGAACGATTATGCCTTTTGGTGATGGCGATGATGGAAGGTTGGTCAAGATCTACGGCCGAGAGCCGCGCGATTTCCGCGATTTGATTGCCATCGGTGGAGTGCTTTTCGGCACGCCTCGACCATCTGGCATGGGACCAGTCCCGGAACGACTACTCGTATTCGAAGCTCAGCACGCGGAGTACCAAGAAAGCAAAGTGGCCGAACCTCAACCGACATCATTCTACTACGCTGATTCCGGCATCTGTCGACTCGGTTCGCATGATCTGACGGTACATTTTTTCGTTAACTCGGTTGGCACAGCCGGGCTGGGCAATCATAAGCACAATGATATTTTGAGTTTTACTCTCGAGTGTCGCGGCAAGCCGATCCTGATCGATCCGGGAACGTATGTTTACAGCGCTGACGAGCAAGGGCGCAATCGCTTCCGATCCACGTTGAGTCACAACACGGTAACCGTTGATACTTATGAGCAGAACCGGATGGTAGGCGGACTGCTGTTTATGCTTCGGCGCGACAGTCGCCCAGAGGTCATCCAATGGGAAAGCAACGAATTACACGATCTCGTGGTTGCCGAGAACGACGGATACTGCCGCTTCGACGATCCAGTGATACATCGCCGTTCTCTGTTTCTGCACAAAGCGACGCAAGTGCTGCTGGTGCGGGATGAACTCATCGCTCGGGGAAGACATAGGCTTGATTTCAATTTCCATTGCGACAGAGCGAGAATTACTTTGCTGCACCACGATCTGATTCAGTTGCAACCGGACGGTGGCGAAGCGGCCGTTTTGATGTCTTGTTGCGAATCGCGATTGGAGCTTGGCATCAGTACCAACATGGTATCGCCGTCGTATGGCGTGACTCATGCGGGTATCGTTATAACCGGTAGCGTCAAGACCATGCTACCCTTCACGGCTTTGTTTGCGTTCATGCCAATGACACAGTTGGACGCAGCCGATATCGGTGAGCAAATTGCAGCCGCGCGACGAGCCGCCCAATGGTGAGCAGATAGTAGTGCTGAGCACTGCTAATGCAATGACTTGTAGTCGGTTGTTGGTGCCCAATCGGAGTAGTTCGGCAACTGCAATTTCAGCTACCGCCAATTCAAGGCCTGCAACGATGGAGCGGCCGACCATCAAGCAATTGCGGCAGCATCCGGACAACTAACCTTCCGCCCTCATTTTCGTGCAATTCCCGTCAATATGGAGACGTATTATATATTGTAGCTGTCGTTATCTATTAACTGTTGGTAAAGGACAACGAAAAGCGGTTGTGATGCGACTTCGGATGTGTGTAATTTGCGCGTATGGTTCGATCGCGATCTCGCTCTTAACAGCGACTTTACTATGTAGCCAAGCTGGAAAGACTATGAACGAGCAGGATAAGGATCCATATTATCAGCAACGCCTGCAAATGGTACAAGTGCAACTTGCTGCGCGTGATATCACCGACACGAAAGTGCTCGACGCGATGGCGAAAGTGCCGCGCCATCGGTTCGTTCCTACTCAGTATCGCAAGGAGAGCTACTACGACGGTCCTCTGTCAATCGGCTTGGGTCAAACGATTTCCCAGCCGTATATTGTGGCACTAATGACACAACTGGCGCATATCGATTCGACTTCGAAGGTCCTCGAGATTGGCACCGGTTCCGGATATCAGGCGGCTGTTCTGGCATCACTGGTCACTCACGTATACACCATAGAAATAGTGGAACCGCTATGTTGTCGTGCTGAATCGACCTTGACGCAACTCGGCTACATCAATGTCTCGGTCAAGTGCGGAGATGGTTATCGAGGTTGGCCGGAAGCAGCACCCTTCGACGCTGTTGTCGTGACGGCAGCGCCTGACCACGTACCACAACCGCTGATCGATCAGTTGAAGATCGGCGGGCGAATGGTAATCCCTGTCGGAGTTCACAATCAGGATCTTTTGCTAATCACCAAGACCGAGAATGGAAGTGCAACCAAGGCGGTTATACCTGTACGCTTTGTGCCGATGACGGGAGAAGCGGAGAAATGGTGAGGCACATACTTTGCGCCTCCGGTTCTGTCTGATTGCGAGAATGCTGTTCCCTTACTCAACCTACCTGACAGCCTGCACAAATGCTACGAGTGCGAGCCAAAGAAAAAGCCCCACAGTGAGCGGGGCTTTTCAAAGCGCAAGTAAGATCAATACTACTTCTTCTTCGTCTTGTCGATTTTGCCGTCCAGGCGCTCTCGAATTGCGATCTGTGCCGCCGCTAAACGAGCAATCGGCACGCGGAACGGCGAGCAAGAGACGTAATTGAGGCCCATACGATGGCAGAAGCCAATCGACTCCGGATCACCGCCATGCTCACCACAGATACCTGTCTTGAGGTGCGGTTTCACGGCTCTCCCCTTCTCAACCGCCATTTTCACCAACTGCCCGACGCCAACCTGGTCGAGAGTGACGAACGGGTCGTGGGCGAGGATACCCTTGTCAAGGTAGAGGCGCAAAAACTTGCCGGTATCATCGCGTGAAAATCCCATTGTCATCTGGGTCAGATCATTAGTGCCAAAACTGAAGAAGTCGGCTTCCGGCGCGATTTCGTCGGCGGTTAGCGCCGCACGCGGGATTTCGATCATGGTGCCTACCAGATATGGAATCTCGACTTTGTACTTGCGTGTCATCTGCTCGGCCACACGCGTGATGATTTCCTTCTGATTAACGAGTTCCGTGCGTTGCCCGACCAACGGTACCATAATCTCCGGAAGAACACGTTTGCCGTCGCGAATCAACTCGGCGGCCGCCATAAAGATCGCCTTGACCTGCATCTCGGTGATCTCGGGATAGGTGATGCCCAGTCGGCAGCCGCGATGCCCCAACATCGGATTCTGTTCATGCAAATTGTCGATGCGATCAATGAGTTTCTTCAGGCGCGTAACCTCATCAGCCTTTCCCGGCTCAGCCTCCGCCTCCTGTATCTGTTTCAGGACATCCTCTTTCTTGGGAAGGAACTCATGCAATGGCGGATCGAGGGTCCTGATCGTAACCGGCAATCCTTCCATCGCTTCAAAAATCCCTTTGAAGTCGGCCTTCTGGAACGGCAGCAACTTGTCGAGCGCCGCTTGACGCTCGTCCTGCGTGGTAGCGAGAATCATTGCCTGAACATGCGGCAGACGATTCTTGCCAAAAAACATGTGTTCGGTGCGGCAAAGCCCGATACCTTGAGCGCCAAATTTGCGCGCCAGGGCAGCATCAGTAGGAGTGTCAGCATTGGTGCGAATGCCGATCGAGCGCGCCTCATCCGCCCACGTCATGAACAAGCCGAACTCGCCGGAGAGTTCCGGATCGATCGTCGGTACCTCGCCTAGCATCACTTCACCGGTCGTACCATTGATCGTGATGATCTCTTTGTCCTTCACCACCAGAGTACCGACGGCAAACTGCCTGCGGGCTTCGTACACGCGAATATCCTCGCATCCGGCGACGCAAGGCCTGCCCATACCTCGGGCTACGACGGCGGCGTGCGAGGTCATGCCTCCACGTGCGGTAAGCACCCCTTCGGCGGCGATCATACCGGCGATATCATCGGGATTGGTTTCGGTTCTAACGAGAATCGTTTTTTCACCACGCTCCGCGAGACGGACGGCTTCATCAGCATGGAACACAACCTTGCCGGAGGCCGCACCGGGTGACGCTGACAACCCGCGAGCGATCACTTCCACTGGAGCATGTGGGTCGATGCGAGGATGAAGCAGCTGATCAAGCTGCTCCGGCTGAACACGCATCAGTGCCTCATCTTTGGTGATGAGCTTCTCTTGCACCATATCAACGGCAATCTTGATCGCTGCCTGCGCCGTCCGCTTGCCAGTGCGCGTCTGGAGCATGTAAAGTTTGTTTTCCTGAATCGTAAATTCGAAATCCTGCACATCACGATAGTGCTTTTCCAGCTTGGCAGTGATATCTTTGAGCTGCTTGTACGCCTCGGGCAAAGCCTTGCCCAACTCAGTGATCGGCTGCGGTGTGCGGACGCCGGCGACAACATCCTCTCCCTGTGCATTCACCAGAAACTCACCATAGAATTCCTTGACGCCGTTCGACGGATTGCGTGTGAAGCCGACGCCGGTGGCGGAAGTGTCCCCCATATTGCCGAATACCATTGCTTGCACGTTTACGGCAGTACCTAGATCAGAAGGAATGTTGTTTGCCGCACGATAGGTAATCGCACGAGGCGAGTTCCAGCTGCGGAGCACGGCATCCCGCGCCATCTGCAATTGCACCCACGGGTCAGTTGGGAATGGTTCGCCCGACTTGCCGGCGATTAGCTTCTGGAACTGTTTGACAATGTCTTTCAGATCGTCGATCGACAGGGAAGCGTCATGCTTGATGGAACGCTGCTTCTTCTTCTTGGTAATGATCTCTTCGAATTGATCCTTGTCAATACCAAGCACGACATTACCAAACATCGAAACGAAGCGGCGATAATTGTCGTAGGCGAAGCGGGGATTGTCGGTCTTGGCGATGATGCCCTTCAGTGTCTCTTCGTTGAGTCCGAGATTCAGAATCGTGTCCATCATGCCGGGCATGGAAAACTTGGCGCCGGAGCGCACTGAGACCAGCAGTGGGTTCTTGGCATCGCCGAATCTGGTACCAATTGCCTTTTCCAGCCGTTCCACCACCAGCTTCATTTCCCGGTCGAACGACTTAGGCAACGACAATTTGTTATCGTAATAGATTCGGCAGACTTCGGTTGAAATCGTAAATCCCGGTGGAACCGGAATACCGAGATTGATCATCTCCGCCAGACCGGCACCCTTGCCTCCAAGGATATCTTTCATCGTACCGGAGCCCTCGGCCTTTCCACCTCCGAAATAGTAGAAGTATTTGCCACCGCTGGAAGGGATCGGCTTCTTCGTCTCCACAGGCAGTTCTTTGAGTTGAACCCCAATCTTGCGAGGTTTCATCGCTTTCGGCGCAACCGCTTTGGACTTGCCGGTCGCCTTTCGCGCTTTCTTAACCGTTACCTTTTTTTGTACCATGGTCTATATCCAGTCTCGTCTGATAATTTGTTTCTCACTCACTTTTGTTACGACAAATTACTCCAAAATAAAAGCGCCGCAGCGATTCTACACCTAGAACCGAGCTGCAGCACCAGAAACTTGTCAGTGGCGATTCCACGATCACATGGTGAACATCTTCTCGCCGGCGATGATTTTTTGCAGCATTTTCAGGGTTTTCTCAGCCGGCGAATGCATGAGGTCGTGCGTGTTGTACGTCATGCGCATGATATCGCGTTTGAATTCCATCGCATTCCGCCCCTTCGCTCCCGGGAGCCGCTGTTTCTTCTTGTGCAGCAAATTGTATTGACGCTGATACTCCTTGGCCTTTTCGCGATGCGCCAAGTAGTATTGGCGTTGATAGTCCTGCCGCAGTCGTTTAGCCTCTTCCGGGGAAAGAGCCTCTTTTCGCCTGCGGCGCGTCTTGGTTAGTGTAATTTTTGCCATCCCCGCCTTCCCTGGCAACAAGGTTAAAAACTCAACCAAATGAGAGAGCCACTCACCTATGGCTACGTCTCAAAAACTTCCAGTTGCAACTAATTTAACCCGTGTAACTTACCGTGTCAACAGTTTTTTTTGCAAAATCCACAGTTTTTTTGAAAAATTACAGTTCTCTTCTAATGCATTGGTAATGAGTAAGTTCCAAGCTAACTCCATGCTCATCTTAGAAGATCATCTTCCACCAGTCGCGAATATACTGTATTCGGTAAATGAGCAGCGATATACGCGCCATCACTGTGTACCCGAAAGTGGCGCCAAAACCGATCATCAGCGTGTAGATTCCCAGCTTGGCGGTCCCACCCCATGCGCCCTTGTGCTCCTTGGAAAAGAAGAAGTAGATCAGGGATGAAATTGTACCAACAACGACAACAACGTCCCAGATACCCTGCGGAACACCAAGGAATCCCGAAACAGACCAATCAAATCCAAGTCCAACCACTGTTCCGCGAAGCTGTGACAGCACATTGTTCTTCATAGTAACGGGAATGGCAATACCACTGGAGATACCAAGATAAAGCGCGAGCGGATAACGACTGATCCACGAATACTTGCGCGAAAATCTCGTCCACATGGCAATGCCAAGCAACGCGGGAATGATATAGTGAATCCCCTTGAGCCTCGGTGTCCACGTGTTGAACTCTGCTCCCGTGGTCGGGTCATTGGCAAACACGAACAAGTGGCTGAAGAGATTGGGGTTGATACCGTTGTAGTAGAGCAGAATGGCCCAGTAACCTACGGATACGCCCACGACCAGATGCTCGGCGAATTTGTAGAAAGGATTATCCTTGTATAGAAACGAGAACAGGCAGAATGTCAGGAAGACACCTACTGTCGTCCAAAGAATCGTGCCTATGCTAACAGTCTGTTCCATTATCTACTCTCCTGCGTCGGGGCGGTTTGGCGTCTCCCAAGAAAGTAAGCCAGGTTTCCGATGATGATGAAGATGATTATCACAACATGCGCGAACACCTGTACTTTCATCGCCTCCGTCGCTGTTCCGGGGTTCTTGCAGAGACTCTCATATTCTGCCGCCCCTTTCATGCCGCCGATGATACCAAAGATCTGCCTCGATTGATAATAGGGATAATAGTCCGCCGCCATAACGCCGGTCATCGCCAACGCCAGCTTCACACCATAGCGCGCATTGCCGTCGGCAACCCAGTAATCGGAAACATTGCCAGCGGACAGATTGATGACGGCTTTAACGTTGTCGTAGTTCTTGATCCCCCGCATCATCGGGATTGAATCAAGAGTGGTGCCGTAGTAGTCCTGCGGGAAGGGAATCCGGAAGTTCATGCCCATACCGAGGATGATCAGACCGGGATAGGGTTTGTAGCCAAGGTAGACGTAGTCGATCCCGCGCTCGGGCGTAAATCCATGGTAGAGCTTGCAAGAATCCGCTACGTCCTTGACGGCTTCTTCGACCATCTGGGCGCCGGTTTGCGACAGAGTCAGAGTGATAACCTTGAGTCTCTTGGCGAAACACTGCTCCAGCATGGCATAAGCCACCGGATGCAACTCCGCCAGTGAACCCGGATCGTAGTCGAGGGAAAGCAGGATATAGTCTCCCGGCTTCAAGCCCTCTATGAAATCGTAAATCTCCCTGACCTCCTTGACCGGAGTCACGGGAACAGAAAAATTGCTAAACATCGGAGTCAATGGGATGATTACGAACAACGCCAAGACTCCGAAAACCCAACGGCGGTCAAGAGCCAATAGCCTATCATGCAATGTCATGCCATTCTCCTCTCAATCCTTGCCCAAGTAGGAACGTTCAATACCCAGCACGATCTTGAGTGCAGTGGCTACACCACCCAGTCCGACGCCGATAAGGATCGCGCGTTTCGCTGCCAGATTGGGCACCAGCAACATCCAATTTCCGATCTTATTGATCGGATCTGCAAGCGGTCCCGTCGGTATCACTCTCAGCATCAACAGGAGAGCGGCGACAAGTAGCACCGTGGAAACGGCGGAACGGGCGCGAAAGGCACGGTAGGATGCCGAAGCAATATAGAAGGCGAGCAGAGAGAAGATGGTCGCCTGTATCGGAATAAAGACATTATTGTATATTAGTCGAAATATCGTACCATGCAATCCGCCGAAAAAGGACAACCCAAAAAACATCATCGCAAACATAGAGACCAGCGTGACAACGCTGTATTGCCAGTCTTCGGAGCGATGCTTGATCTTGTTATAACCTACGTGAATTTGCGACCAGATGCCCAGCACCATCGCGAAGATGCCGATGATTGTGATCCAATCGAGAACAAACTCATAGCCTCTCTGTGAGGCCTCGGACGGCACAAAGTACTGGATAGCCAGCAGCACACCGAAGACAAAGACTAGTACCAAAGGAATTTGTCGTTTCATGCCAAACCTCCTCACCACCAGGGCATGTCAAAGGGTTTTCGGATGACATCTGCTCCAGTGATAACTCTGAGAGCAAGAAGAGCAATCATGCATACCAGAACTATTGCCTTGAGATAGTCCTGCGCTTTCAGTGTTCCCAGAAGCAGTGGCTCTCGACCGAGATAGGCGCTGGCGGCATACAGTTCCTCACCCAGCAGAGTGTAGTCGCAGGCGACGACAAAGAAAGGTAGCTGCGAAACCTGGTCGGTGCCGGCGATCTGGATCGAACCCGCAAGGACGCCGGTTTCCGCCAACAACAACGATTCGGCGGCGAAATAGCCAAGGTAGATGTTGGTCGCCGGTTTTTCGCGGAGTATTGTTCCATTGACCGCGGCGACATAAGGAAACTGCTGACTCGTAACATAGTAGACTGAGTCTTCTTTGTATGCATCCGGTCGTCCGGCGTCCGCATAACCCGTTTTCACGGTCTCCTGCGCGATGGTCATGACGACGGGATCAATGCACGGGACAATCATCGAGGTCTGGTATTCAGCCACTTTGCGCGCCACGCGACCGAGCACGGTAAACGAGGCGATGGTGGCAATGTCTCCGGCAGTCCCGATGCCCAGCACGTAGAGAATCGGCTTGCCCATTTCCGTGGCGCGACCGATGGCTTCGTCAATGGCTTCGATGCCTGCCAGAGGTCGCACATATAGATCAGCGCCTTTTTTTGCCATATTGATGAATCTTACCGTCAGTATCAGGAACACTACGCAGAAGACCAACTCAGGCACTTTCATATCATTGAACCAGTCGTCGGTTGCCTGAACGGGACCGGCGGCAGCGGCTGCGCTACGAACGCCGGCGCCAACAGCGTAGACACGATAATACAGGTTAGTGTGCTTAGGCAGGTAGTCGCGGCTACCGGCATCGCGCTCGCCTTTGTCCGCATAGGATTTGATTCCCAAAACGGCAGTCCCGACCTTCTTCCATAACGAATCAGGAGCGTCAGGCGTATCTGCACGGTAGATGTCGTAACTGATTACGCTCTTCGCACCGGCACCGTCATCAGGCGAGAGGTTCCATTTTACTTGGATACCGTGGCCGTCGTCGTTTGGCAGGTCACTCACTCTCACATTGGATGGAGGCGCCGGCGGTTCTGACGGAACCAATGCAGCTTCCGCGGGAGGATCCAACGATGCGGTCTGCGCCAGTATTGCTTGGGATAAGCAAAGTGTCAAGCAGGTTAGGAAAAGCAGTATGATATATTTCACTTCCACCTCGCGTGGCTTAAGGATTATTTCACAATATCTTCAACCAGTCGCCGAAGAGAAAGGTAATTCTTCCGACCAACAGCGAAATTCGACCCATGACCGTATATCCAAACGATGCGCCAAACGTGATCATCAGAATCCAAATGCCAATTCGCGACGCAACTCCGAAGGCGCCTTTGTGTTCTTTCGAGAAAAAGAAATAGACGAGTCCACACATGACACCGACGAAAATCACCCAGTTGCTGAGAATGGCAATAAACTGACCATCTGCCGCAAGCGAGATGTGGCTGATGAAACTGCCCACGCCTTTCCAGTCGACGAATAATGGTATGAATGAATTGCTGACTTGGCTGATGAAGTCGGACCGCAGATAGCGTGTGAGGTTAAGACCTGCGGTGGCACCGATGATGAATGCCAACGACCAGCGCGACAACCATCCGATCTTTGGCAATAGCCTTGTCAATAGAATGAGGCCGAAGATAATCGGGATATAGATCAGGATGTGATCCGCATGCTCCTGATAAGGAACATGGAAGAACTCGGAAAGCGAACGGGAAGCCCGCGGCACGAAATTACCGACGACCGTGCTCCAGAAGCCATAGCACATCCAATAACCGGCGGATATGCCGACATAAAGACTCTCGGCAAACTTGTAAAACGGGTTGTCGCGATACAGGAAGGAGAAAATGGACAGCGTCAGAAAGACGGCGAACGTAATCAGGAATCCATCGCGAACGTTGGTAAAGGAGGAATCGGACATTCCGCTGCCGGATTTCGTGATCCAACTGACCAAGAAGATCAAAGCCACAATCGCGGTCAGGATGCGCATCGCCATTTTGGAGGTCATGACTGCCCGCCCTTCTTGCGTGAGCGGAAATAGGCGACGTTGCCGATCACGATGAAGGCGATAATGACAACATGCGCCATCGTCTGCGGCCCCATCATTCGCAGCGCCGGCATGCTCTTGTCTTTGAAGCGAGGATGCGTCTTGATCAACTCCGCTTCATACTCCGCCGCGCCTTTGGTACCACCAAGCAGACCTATCAACTGCCTAGGCCAGTAGGGATAAAGCAACGGCGTAGAAACTGCGGCCGACCCACCGGCCGTTGCGACCTTACCCGGATCACCGGCAAACAAGACCCATTCCTTGACGCCCGGCTTGCCACCTCCGACTGAAATCAAAAGATCCATGTCTTTGAGCGATTCAACATCCTTGAACATCGGTAGCGAATCGAGTGAGTTGCCATTGGCATCAGACGGGAACATCTTGCGGAAATTGGTAATCACGACATTCAGCACACCCTCGTTACCGGCTTTGTAACCAAGATTGCAGTAATCGACTCCGTACTTGGCATCAGGGAACTCCGGCTTGAGCACATCATTAAGACTGACGCTCAGTAGCGACTGTCCGGTTGCCCATAGCGACATAAAGTAGAGCCGATGCTTCTTTTCGAGGATGTGACGAATAAAAGCATTTGCCATCGGGTTGACTTCGGGCGCCATAGCGGGATCGAAGTCATAAGAGAGCACGATCTTCGAACCCGCTGGGAGGTTTTCGATCTTGTCAAAGACCGATTTGACAATCGGTGTCGCAACCTCACCAAACTCGAGACGAAAGATGATCGCCAGAGCGACGGTTGCGCCGACGAAGAGATAAACGATTCGCCGATCGACATCCTGCCCCTTGATGGACAAGTATAGCATCCATAGCAGGCCGCCGCCGATTACGACTGCCGAGATTATCAGACCCATATCATTTATCCCCTCCCAGATAGCTGCGCTCGATTCCCAACAGCAGACGCAGCGACATCGAAATTACGCCGAGTGAGATACCGATCATAATTGCGCGTTGCCCGGCGAGATTGGGAGCGTTCATGATCCAGATAGCAAGATTGGGAACTTGCAGCACCGAGAGTTGCGCCGGAATCCAGTTCGTCAACAGAACTCCTAATGCAGTCCGGCCCAGCAAAATCACGAAGGCGGCAACCAACAGAATAGTCGCCTCGGTATTCTTGGCGCGGAAGGCGCGATATGACGCCGATGCCACATAGAACGCCAGCAGCGCATACATGGTCGAGTTGAGCGGTGACATGACATATTGGAAGAGAAGCTGAAAATAGGAACCGGTCGCTGAGATATCACCGGCGATTCC
>Ga0209777_10002301_pt1 | contig 25494 bp, 23 predicted proteins | sample FrelakmetHBP12HB_FD_187147 | JGI IMG/M metagenome (GOLD analysis project Ga0209777, IMG submission 187147) | Freshwater lake sediment microbial communities from the University of Notre Dame, USA, for methane emissions studies -HBP12 HB (SPAdes)... | ecosystem: Environmental > Aquatic >... | reverse complement strand
CCCATCCATAATGATGTGTCTTACTTTGCCGGCTGGAAGTTTGTTGTTATTGTGCTGTGGCTGCCAATTGCTGCAGTTCTGGCGCTCATTTTCAAACCTGTCCTGCATCCGACCTGGCTGCAGGTGGTGGTGTTTTTTATTGCCATCTGGGGTGCATACCTCCTCCGCACCATGTTCCTTGCCCTGCTGGGAATGATTACTTTCTGGACCACGCGCGTGGGCGCCATTTACGAACTGTACTTTGCCCTTGAATTGATCTTGTCTGGACGGCTCGTACCGATGACGCTCATGCCTGGCTGGGTGCAGCACATTACCGCCTTCCTGCCCTTCCAGTGGACGTTCTTCTTTCCCATCAATGCCCTGGTCGGTACACCGACGACATTTGAATTGCTGGCCGGGCTGGGTATCCAATGGCTGTGGATCCTGGGCGGGATGCTGCTGGTCAACATTGTCTGGCATTTCGGTATCCAGCGCTTTTCGTCGGTTGGGAATTAAGAACTTAAACAGGTTACTTATGAAAATCCTCAAACTCATTTGGAGTTACCTACGGATTGGCATCGCCAACGAGATGCAATATCGGGTCAACTTCTTCATCCAGGTCCTGCAATCTTTCATCGCCCTGGCTACCGGTCTCATTGGCCTGTGGCTTGTCTTCAGCCACACAACAAACCTGGGCGGATGGAGTCAGCCCGAGCTGCTGGCGGTGATGGGTGTTTATATACTGATGGGTGGCATCATCCATTCTGCCATCCAGCCGAATATGCAGCGTCTGATGGACGAGATCCAGGATGGGACATTGGACTTCGCCCTGACCAAGCCGGTAGATGGGCAGATCCTTGTCAGCATCCGTGAGTTCCGCTTCTGGCAGTTGACCGACGTGGTCGTCGGCCTGGTTGTGCTGGTCATCGCTATGGAGCAGTTGCAGGAGCAGATCGGGATCTGGCAAGCGCTCGCCTTCGCCGCTGCGCTGATTCTGGGCGGGATCATGATCTACTGTTTCTGGCTCATCCTGACCACATCCGCCTTCTGGTTGATCCGCATCTGGGAACTGGTTAACTTGTTCGAGGGATTGTACGCCGCAGGTCGGTGGCCTGTCACCATCTATCCGGACTGGCTGCGCATTGGGCTGACATTCCTGGTCCCGGTGGCGTTTGCAGTCACGGTCCCGGCGGAGGTGCTGACGAACCGCCTGACCCCGCTGACCCTGCTGGGTGCTCTTGGCGTGGCGGTGCTCCTGATGGTACTGGCACGCCTCATCTGGCGGCTGGGTGTGCGCAGTTATTCGGGCGCTTCGGCATAGGAGTGAGCTGCATCCGCCCGAATGGTTTACAATATCCCCATGAAAGAATTCATCTACGGACGTAACCCAGTCTATGACACCCTGCGCGCCAGGCGGCGTGACGTTTTTCGCTTACAAGTGGCCGAAGGTGTACAAGATAAGGGCCGCCTGGCCGAGATTTTGGATCTGGCGGCCAATCGCAAAATTCCCGTGGAACGCGTGCCACGCCTCCGTCTGGACAAACTGAGCGAAAGCCATCAAGGGGTGGCGTTGGAGGCCAGCGCCTATCCCTACGTGGGGCTGGATGACATTCTCGAAAACTCCAAAACGCGCAATGAGCCGCTCTTTGTTCTGATTCTGGACACACTTCAGAACCCGCAGAACTTGGGCACCCTCCTCCGCACGGCAGAAGCGGTGGGTGTGCACGGCGTTCTCATCCCCACCCACCGGGCAGCGGAGATTACCCCGGCGGTCGTCTCGGCTTCGGCCGGAGCCTCCGAATACATGCTAGTGGCGCAGGCCAACCTGGCCCAGGCCATTGTTGAGCTGAAGGAAGCCAATGCATGGGTCCTTGGCCTGGATCAAAGTTCGGAGTCCAAAGACCTGTCTGAGGTCCGGCTGGATGGCGCTCTGGCGGTGGTGGTTGGCAGCGAAGGGGAAGGCATCCGCCCGCTGGTCCGCCAATCCTGCGATTTCCTGCTTCGTCTCCCGATGCAGGGACAGATCGAATCGTTGAATGCTGCTGTGGCAGGGTCTGTAGCCCTGTATCTGGCATACCTTGCACGTCATAAATCGTAGGGGCAGGGTTTATCCCTGCCCGGGGTGACCATGAAGGTCGCCCTATTATCATGGAGGAACCTCATGCCAACTGCATCATTTCATTTTCCAAAAGGTTTCCAGTGGGGAACGGCCACCTCCTCACACCAGGTGGAAGGCGGCAATACCAACAACAACTGGTACAAGTGGGAACAGGAGGGGCACACTGCCCACAAGTCCGGGCTGGCCAGCGACTGGTGGGGCGGGCGCTGGAAGGAAGATTTCGACCGCGCTGCCGAGGCGGGTCAAAACGCCCACCGCCTATCGGTGGAGTGGAGCCGCATCCAGCCCACGCCCGACCGCTGGGACGAAGAAGCCCTGGAGCGCTATCGGATCATGCTGCGCGGCCTGCGTGACCGGAACATAATGCCGATGGTCACCCTGCACCATTTCACCGATCCGCTCTGGCTGGGCGAATTGGGAAGCTGGGAAACCGATGCAGTCGTGCCCCTGTTTGAAAAGTTCACTCGCAAAGTAGTGGAAGCACTGAAAGAGTATTGCTCGCTGTGGTGTACCATCAATGAGCCGAACGTCTACGCCCTCGAAGGGTATCTACGCGCGAACTTCCCGCCTGGCAAATCGGACCTGAAACTGGGTATCCGGGTGCAGGCTAATATGGTGCGTGCTCATGCTGCCGTATATCGCACCATCCACGCAATCCAGCCCGAGGCGCGGGTCGGTTACGCCTTGCATTTCCGTCCGCAGGAACCGGCCCACTCGTGGTCTCCCCTCGACCGGTTGATGCGGAACGTCAAATTCGAAGGCATCAATATGGCCTTCCCGTCGGCCATCTCGACTGGCGTGCTGAAGTCTCCGCTGGGCAGGATCCCGGTCCCCCAAGCCAAAGGCACGCAGGATTTCTTCGGTTTGAACTACTACTCGGTGGATACAGTGGCCTTCGACCTGAGAAAACCCGAGGAGCTCTATTCGCGCTCGTTCTTTCCCGAAGGCACGGACCTAGCTGACGCTGGGATGAACTCCAATACGCCTGACGGCTTCTTCTGGGCTTTCAAGTGGGCTGTCAAGACTTACCCGAGCCTGCCTATCATCGTCACTGAAAATGGCATCGAAGATAGCACCGACCACATCCGGCCGCGCTACCTCGCCCAGCACGTCCACGCCATGTGGCGGGCGGTCAACTTCAATTGGCCAGTCAGGGGCTACTTCCACTGGTCGCTGGTGGACAACTTCGAATGGGAGCGCGCCTGGACCCAGCGCTTCGGCCTGTGGGGCATAAACATCGAGACCCAACAGCGTACCAAGCGCCCCTCCGCCGACCTGTATGCGGCCATCTGCAAGGAGAATGGGCTGACTTCCGAGATGGTGCAAAAATACTGTCCCGAGGTGTACGAGAAGTTGTTCCCGGGATAAACCATGGATGACAGACGATTGTCAATGACCAGTTGTCCATCGTCTCTTCCCGGGCATTGACCCCTTCCTCACATATCACCATGAACCCTATTCTCGAAACCATCTTCAAGCGCCGGTCTATCCGCAGGTACACCGACCAACCGGTGGAACCCGAAAAACTAGACCTGCTCCTGCAGGCCGCCATGGCTGCGCCCTCAGCGATGAACTGCAAACCGTGGGAATTTGTGGTCGTCACTGACCCGGAGAAATTGGCTCAGTTCCGCAAGCGGCTCATCTTTGGCAACCGCAATGCCCCGGCGGCGATTGTCGTGTGCGGGAACCCGTCTCTTTCGACCAATCCCGCCGCGCGGCTGTTCTGGGTGCAGGATTGCAGTCTGGCGGGAGAGAATATCCTCATCGCCGCCGCCGGGCTGGGGCTGGGTACGGTCTGGGTGGGAGTTCATCCTGTGGCAGAGTTCGTGCGCGTGGTGCGGGAGATTGTCGACCTGCCGAAGCACATCACCCCGCTGGGGCTGCTCTACGTTGGTTACCCGGCGGAGGAGAAGCCAGCGCGGACGCAGTACGAAGGGGGCCGCGTCCACTGGCAGAGATACAAAAAACGCAAGTGAAGTGTTAAGATCATGTACGCAAAGCTGCTAATATGATCCATTTACAGTCCGTCCAACTGCGTCCACTGCCCACCACCGGGGAATTCCCCTTCTCCCTGCCTTTACTCCGAACGCTAAAAGAACTGCGTTTCGAGACCCCGGTCACATTGCTGGTGGGTGAGAACGGCACAGGGAAGTCCACTTTGTTGGAAGGGCTTGCCTGCGCGGCAGAGATGATTGTGGTGGGCAGCGAAAGCACCCGCAGTGACAAAAGTCTCACCCATGCCCGCCAGTTGGCAAAGTATTTCAAACTCTCCTGGACAAAGCGCACCCACCGGGGGTTTTTCCTGCGTGCGGAGGATTTCTTCGGTTATGCCAAACGTCTCGACCAGATGCGTTCGGAAATGGAATCCGATCTGCATGACGTTGACATCGAATATAAAGACCGCAGCAATTTCGCCCGCGAACAGGCAAAAATGAGTTATACCCATGAATTGGGCGACCTGCGCCACCACTACGGCGAGGGACTGGACACCCGTTCGCACGGCGAGAGCTTCCTGACCCTGTTCCAGTCGCGTTTCGTGCCCAACGGCTTGTACCTGCTCGACGAACCCGAAGCCCCGCTCTCGCCCATCCGCCAGCTAGCGTTGATCGCCGCCATCAAGGACATGGTCGCACAGAATGGGCAGTTCATCATCGCCACCCACTCACCCATCCTGATGGCTTACCCGGATGCCACCATTCTGAACTTTGACAGCGGTGAAATCCACCTGGCGCACTATGACGAGCTGGAGCACGTCCGCTTGATGCGGGATTTCCTGCAGGACCCGCAAGCTTTCTTGCATAACCTATGAACTTGCCGCCCGCCTTCGTCAACAATATCACTGCATCTTTTGGCGAGCCCGGCCGCCGCTTCCTGACTGATCTCCCCACCTTGCTGGTCGAAGCCGTTGGCCGCTGGAACCTGACTCTCGGTAAGCCATTCCTGTTATCTTACAATTACGTCTGCGCTGTCACAAGAGTGGATGGCACGCCCGCCGTGCTCAAACTCGGCGTGCCGAACCGTGAACTGACCAGCGAGATCAATACCTTGCGCCTCTACGCCGGACAGGGCGCCTGCCGCCTGCTGGAATCGGACGCCAAGCGGGGAATGCTCCTGCTGGAACGCCTCCAGCCCGGGACAATGCTCGCCACTCTCGAGGACGACGACCGCGCCACTGAAATCGCTGCGGAGGTGATGCAGACCATCCGGCGCCCTGTGCCCGAAGGGGAAGGTTTCCTATCCCTGCGCGGCTGGTTCGACGAATTGAAGAAATTGCGACCGTGCTTCGGCGGCGGGACAGGCCCGTTCCCGGAGAAAACCGTGGAGACCGTCGAGGGGCTGCTCCGTGAGTTGTTCGCTGAAGACCGTCCACAGGTGCTCATGCACGGCGACTTTCACCATTTCAATATACTTTTATCCGAACGCGGCTGGCTCGTGATTGACCCAAAAGGTGTCGCTGGACCGGCAGAGTACGAGGTCGGGCCGTTGCTCATGAATCCATGGGGTGAAATACCGGACGAGCCAGAAGCCATCCGAAGGACGCAACGGCGCATCGACATCCTATCCGAGCGGCTGGGGTTCGACCGCCGGCAACTGTGGGCATGGGCCGTCTGTCACAGCCTGCTCTCAGCCTGGTGGGACATGACAGTAAACCCCTCGCCTACGCTCGGGGCAAGTTCTTGGATCGGGGGTGAATACTCCCGAGCCTGGACGGAGATCTTCCTGAAGACGCAAATATAAAAAACTGGGCAACCATTTGGTTGCCCAGTGGATTGGTCTGCAAACCAGGGTATTTAAATCACTCCCAGTTTCTTCCCCACTATCGCGAACGCCTCCAGACCTTTTTCCAGGTCATCCTTGGCGTGCGCGGCGGAGATCATCACCCGGATGCGCGCCTTGCCATGTGGTACGGTCGGGAATCCCAGCGCCATGGCAAACACACCCATGTCGAACAGTTCACGGCTGAACTGCTGGGCCAGTGGTGCTTCCCCGAGCATGATCGGGGTAATGGGTGTGGTGCTGACGCCGGTGTCGAAGCCGAGCTTCTTCATCTCGGCCTTGAAATATCTGGCATTGTCCCACAGCCGGTCGACCAGCTCGGTGGATGACTCAAGCAGGTCGATGGCGGCGATGCAGGCCGCCGCGTCCGGGGGTGTGACGGCAGACGAGAACAGGAATGGGCGGCCGCGCAGGCGCAGCCACTCAATGATGGTGGCATTTCCAGCCACAACCCCGCCAACCACGCCAAAAGCCTTCGACATCGTCCCAATTTCCACGTCCACCTTGCCATGCAGGTGAAAATGATCCACGATGCCGCGCCCGCCCTTGCCGAGCACTCCTTCGCCGTGGGCATCGTCCACCATCAACAGGATGTCGTAGCGCTGCGCCACTTCGTAAATCTTATCAAGCGGGGCTACGTCGCCGTCCATGCTGAAGACGCCATCGGTGATGATGATGGCGCGCCGGAATTGCGACAGGTTTTCCTTGATGACGGCTTCCAGCGAGACCACGTCACAGTGCTCGTAAGGGATAATCTTCCCGTCTGAGAGACGGCAGCCGTCAATGATGCTGGCGTGGTTCAGCCGGTCAGAGAAGATGGCATCCTCCTTGCCGATCAGGACCGGGATGGTGGCGGTGTTGGCCTGGAAACCGGACTGGAAGGTGATGGCTGCCTCGACACCCTTGAAAGCTGCCAGGCGTTTCTCCAGCTCGAGATGCAAGGTGGTGGTGCCAGCGATGGTACGGACCGCGGCCGGGCCGACACCCATCTCGTCCACGGCTTTCTTGGCCGCCGCCACCAGTTTCGGATGGTTAGCCAGACCCAGATAGTTATTCGAGCAGAAGTTGAGCACCTTTTTGCCGTCCACCACCAACCAGGCGCCTTGCGGCGAACCGATGGTGCGGATACGGTTATACAGGCCCTGCGTTTTCAGGCCTTCAATCTCCTGCGTGATCCAGTCAGTTTTAGTGGACATGGTTTCTCCTTAGTGAAATGTGCAAATTCATTATAGCAATTTTAAGCAAAACGGCTGTCACGTTTTGGCCGTGACAACCGCCATTTTATCCTTTGAAAACACCGTTCTCGATTACAATTTTCCCGTCGAACCATACGGTGGGCTTGAGAATGATAAAATCCTGATGCAAGTTGGATTTGTTCTTCCCACCGAAGCGGTCATTCATGCTTACTGCAATATGGACGCTGCCTCCTATCTTTTCGTCCAGGGAAATGTTCCCCGTTGGTTGCGTAATTCCCGGGTTGGCGCCGATGCCCAATTCGGCGATCACGTCCTTGTCCCCCGTTGCCGCATCCATGACCTCCCGCCAGATTCTTACGCCCTCCGGATCTGGAGCGCTGACTTGCCCGATCCGCCCGTTGGAAAAGGAGAGCGTGAAATTTTCGATGCAGGCCCCGCGGATAAAAGCCTTATCAATGATGGCCGTTCCCTCAGCGGAATCTTCGTGGGGTGCCACGTAGGTCTCACCATACGGAAGGCTGTCTGTATCCACCAGTACCGGACGGCGGTGGACGCGCAGGCGCAGGTCGGTCCCGGCTGCAGAGACAATCCGGACCTGCCGCGCTGCCTGTAAATGGGCGCGGATCGTTTCCTGGCGTTGGTCCAGCAAGCCACAATCTACATTGACTGCCTGCCAGAACCTGCGCCTCAGTTCCTTCAGCGGAATGCCGTAAGCCTCCGCCAGCGCCGCTGTGGGGTTGAATACCAACAAGTGCCGGCAGCCCTTGCGGTCGGCAGCTTTGATCAAAGCAAGCCACTCCGCTCCCATGGCGCGCCGGCGCAGCAAGGGAACGTCCGGGATGGTGGAAGGATGGTCATGGATTTCGATGATCGCATCCATATCGTCCAACCAGCGGACCTCATGGTCAGGAATCAACGACAGGTACTGCATCGGGACATCACGACCGATCCGGCGTAACAATGGCTCGGTGGTGAGTCGGAGCAACCAGAACGCGCCGTGCGCCCTGATGCGGAAAGCCAGAGCCTCGATAAGATCCATCGAGTAGACATTTGCCCAAATCCAGATGACTTGGCCGGGAGCCACGGCAAGCATTTCTACTGTCTTGTCGGCCAGAACCTCCACATCGAACTCGGACCTATTCTTCATGCACTTCCTCCGCCAGCAAACCCAACTCGGCCAGTGCAGCCAGCACTTTGGCCTGTGCCCCCGGTTTGACGACCACCGTCACCGGACCGAGCGTCTCGCCCAGGAAACGCCCAGCTTTCGATTTACGCAAGTCGTCCAGGATCTCGGGACGGTTGACCCTTAAAACAGTTTGGACCTCCACCCTGGCTTCGGCGCCATTCAACTCCCAACGCTTGAGCGCCCTGACGAAGGCGGGCGGGATTTCCGCGGCCGTGTTCTTTGCCAACAGGCTGAGTAGTTGACTTATTCTCAGCCCCTGCTCCCCGCCTTTTTTCAACGACCCGGTTGTGACTCGGTAGTGGTATTCATCTTCTTTTTCCTCATCCCATTCGCAGAAGCGGGCAATCTGGTATCTGGCCGTACGCGGAAATAATCTTGGGATGACAATTTTGCCTTGCGAGGAAACGTGAAGTTTACCCATTTCGTTGAACCTGGAACGTCGGGCATCCGCCACACCAGTTTCAACGTCAGGAACAACTCGAAACGCAGTGACAATTTCGCTATCGGAAGGCGTTGCCAGTTCCACCTGCCCCAGCCAGAACAGCGGTCCTGTGATAATGTAACGGATAAGCGCACCGTCCACTGCATCCCAGTTGGTAAAACCACGCAGGTATGTGTCGTCAGATTCGCGCTTGATGAACCAGGAATCATAATCCCCTGCCGGCCGCTGGAAATCGGGATATTTCTCTTTGATGGCATGGATAAATGCCGGGAGGCTCCACCAGATGTTTTCTGGGACCGTCTCCAGCAGGTTGAGCAGGAATTCGCGCGTTATATGCGGCTGGTTGCTCCATTGGCCTTCACAAACAAGGCCGGGGACCTGGAGCATTTCGTTGAAGGTCTCGCTCTCCAGCCAGGCGTTGACCAGTTTCCCCAGGGCGTCCTGCCGCACCGCTCCCAGGAATTCCCGTGCCGGCTCGATCTGCGGTTTCCCATCCTTGATAATTCCTGCTGCCGTGAGGAATTCCGTCACTACCCGGACCGGGATGCGCGTCTCTGGAGGCAGGAGTCTCATCCGCAGGGCGGCGAGGAGCGTGGTGGCGTCATCGAGGAGGCGGTCGGAGGTCAGGAGCGGATGTGCGCGTTCCTTCGGCGAAGCCTGACGGCCGAGAGGCTCTTCTCCCTGTCCATCCACTAAGGGCATAAAGGATACTAAACCTTTGTCTTTTTCCACTTTATGCTCTCCGTCTCCTTTGTAATGGATTAGCGGAATTAAATCATCAGGAATATAAGCAAATTCCTGTGCGCCGGCAGGCATATCAAAAAATGCTCTTGCCAGCAAAGCCCGGTAGAAGAGCACTTCTGCGGTAGAGACCGGGTGCATGTAAATTTGTTCCCGGTCGCGTCGGCCTGGGCCGGCTGCGCGGATTTCGCCAAAGCGGCGTGTAAAAGCCGCCCAAGGTAGCTTGCCGCCTGCTTTTGCCAGCATCTCAAGCGCTGACAGGGCATCGGCGGGTAGCGAGTCAACAACCTCGGTGACAAGTCTTGGATTAAGTAGCGCTGCGGCAAGTTCTTTTATTACTGTATCTTTGTTAGATGTGGTCAACTCAATCCCCCACAACCGGGCGACGATACGCAGATAGCCAATGTCGCGACCCTGGAAACTCTGAATAAAGTTTGGCATAGGTAATTTAAAACAAGAAACGAGTGTGCTGCTATTGTACTCGTTTCTTGTCGGTTGTTACCGGTTTTTTACCCTCCCCTCGCTTGGATGGTGCCGGATACTTCAGGAAGGAGCAGGTCAGGAATCGCCGTTGTGGGCCACCAGGAATTGCCCTTGATTACTTTTTTTCGCACGATAGAGCGCTTCGTCGGCTGCACGGATCAGACCCGGAGCAGTTTCCGCATGCAGAGGGTAGAGAGCAATCCCCCCGGAGACGCTTATATAGGTTATCTTTCCATCCGGAAGATGGATGGGATTATTCTGCAAACCGCTCTGTATTTTCTGGGTCACCAATTGCGCCTGGGTCAGATTGGTCTCAGACAGGACCAGGGTCCATTCGTCGCCGCCGTAACGAGCCAGGAAGTCAGTCGAACGTAGTGACCTTTCCATCGAAGTGGCGACTTGCTGCAAAACTTCGTCACCGACCTCGTGACCATAGGTATCGTTGATTATCTTAAAACCATCCAGGTCCATCATGACCGCGCTGAAGGGATTCCCAGAATCGATTGATTGAATGATTGCCTTATCAAGGCGTTCATCCAGGGCACGGCGGTTGGGCAGTTTGGTCAATTCATCACTGTGCGCCTGGTGGCTAACCAACGTATGTAAGCCGGCATTTATGATAGCGATGGCTGCCTGGTCGGCCAGAAGGGTTAGCAGGCGGATTTCGGACGGGTTGAACTCCCCTGCACTAGTACGCGCCAGGTTCATCACACCAATGACACGGGTACCCATCATCAGTGGAATACCGATAATCGAACCGCACCAGTTCTTTGGCGCATCTTTGTAGAGGGGATGATGCGTGATATCTTCTACGATAATGGTCTTTTTCTCGCGAGCCACAGCTTTGGTCAGCCCATCAGGGCGCGGTGGAGAGAATTGAATATTCTTTTCGCCATCATTTTTTAGAGAGGCGCCAAAGACCAGTTTTTCTTCCTGGAACAAATAAATATGAGCATCCTGTGCGTCCTTAACCAATTGCATGGCTTCTTGGACTACGCCATCCAGCACAGCCTGGAGGTCCAGACTGGAGGTTAAGTTCATGGTTATACGCTTGAGAGCGTCCAGTTCTGCCGCCTGGCGCTGAATCAGTATCAGGAGATTCCCATTATCAGCCAGCACATCCACAAGATGTCTGGAAAAAGTTTCATCCTGGAGCATCTTATCATCCATGATGGTCATTAAAAGATTCAACATTTCAAGTAAACGTTCCTGTGCATCAACAGGAACGTTATTATTTTCCATACGATGACGAGCTTCGCGTAAAACTCCTGTATGTGTCTTCATTCCAAACCTTCACGACCGCTCACAATATCTATCTTGCACCATTCCACATTTTTCCCAGCGCTTCGCAAGAATTAGATTCTCAAAAATACGCCGCGCGGGATTTCTTAAAACCCAAGAATCGATGATTATTTGTACTAATTATATAGCACAATAACTATTATTGGTGAACATACTGCCTGCATTCAAAACCAAAAGTTGAAACAACGACAATTTGACTTTTTCCATTAAATTCTGTAAACTAAGAACAGATTTCGATAAACAGGATTCATTCAGGAGGAATCATGGCTGCTCAGTTCCAGTTCATTATGCGCTCCGGACCGAATACCGGAAAGATCTATCCGCTTGAAGCACCTGAAATCTTAATCGGACGTGACGCGAGCAATGGCATCGCCATCAATGACGCCGAAGTCTCGCGCAAACACGCTAAACTGAGCCTGCAAGGTTCCGCTTATGTGATCCAGGACCTCGGGTCAACCAATGGCTCGTTCGTCAATGGACAGCGCATTACCGGCTCGCAGGTACTGAACCCGGGTGACATGGTCTCATTTGGTGAAAATATCGTGGTGGTATATGAGGCTGCTTTCGACTCGAACGCGACAGTCATCGCTTCGGCCAAGACCCCCAGGACGATTACTTCTGTCCGCACGCCGGCTCCGGCTCCAGCTCCAACCCCGGCTTACTCCGGCCAGGTCCCAGCTAGCCCTGTCCCAAGGGCGGCTGCCCCGGCAAAGAAGAAGTTTCCGATATGGTTGGTATTCGTAATCGTATTATTGGTGATTCTCTGTGCTTGTGTGGGTTCCTTTGTGATCATTGACCAACTCAATCTATGGTGTAAATTAATTCCTTTCCTGGTTCCGTATCTCGGCGGGAGTTGTGCGTAAATTCTTTTCTTGGATAACAGATTGAGAACCAAATCAGGCGGCAAATGATGCCGCCTGATAATTTTCTAAGGTGTAATAATGTTCAAAAGCCAATTCGTCCATTTCAAGGTGCGTTCTGTATCTAAATAATCGCCGCTGAATAATTCTCTGTTGGAGCGGATGAGAAGGGATTCAAGCAGCCGGTTGTCCCACTCTTCCGGATGGCGCAGGTAGTCCGCCACGATGCCGCGTTGACGCATGACTGAACCGTCGGGCAACCAGGCAGTCAGGAAGTAGGCGGATGGGTCGAGCGCCTCCTGATAGCGCCGGACGGTATCGAAAAAGGCGACCGTCAGTTGCAGATCGGTGCGTTCATCCTGCGTAAAGGGTTGGGTTTGCAGGTAAGCAAGAAAAGCAGTTTCCAGGTCTGGAAAAGAAATGCCGAAGTGGTTTTGCAAGGCAGTGTCTATCACGGCAGAAACCGTCTGGGATTCTGGCGTAGGAATGGTCCGGTAGAATTCGTTGAATGCATTCCAGCCGTAGGTTTCAACTAGGTACTTGACCAGCGCACCAGCTTCCAGATAGGCAATGTCGTGCTGCTGGTTATTGAAGTCATCGGCAATGGTGGTGAGTGGTATGTACCAGCCCAGGTTGAGCAAAGCCGCAGCGCGCGGTCCGAGTGGCTCGGGTTTGAAGTGTCCACCTGTCAGATAGACTGCAAGTCCTTCCTGGAGCATGGTTGGGAGATAATCGCCACCCAACTCTCTGTCATAGAAGTGGACAAATTCATGATGTAACAAAATAGACATATCGTTGTCAATATAATTATCGTCCAGGTAAGAGACGTAGACGCCGGTCCAGGTAAAACCACCATGACCGACGACCCGCGACATGAAAATGATGTCAATGCGCTTGTTGAGGCTGGTACCCATTTGAGCGGATACAACCGCTGACTGTTCGTCAGCTTCCCGGCTGAGGGTGGCTATGTCGCGTTCAGCAGCGGTGCCGGTTATGTAGTAGAGATTGCAGCAGACGGTGGTGGTTGAAGCCCAGTGCGCATCGGGTTCAGGCGAAGGGACCTGGTCTGCCGGGTGGAGCGAGAAGGATTCGATCCAGGTGGTGTTATCCGGGAGACGTGTGAAAGTCAGAGAGTAGCTGCCGGGTTTCAGTTCATGCGTGTCCCAGACCCACAACAAAGTGGCCTCGCTGCGACCGCCAATTCCGTAGGGCGCGAATCCGGCACGACCGAGTTCCTGCCCGTTGAATGTCACTTCGATGCTGCCGGTCTTGTCGCTTGTCGCGGCGGGTGCCAGCACCTCGAAACTGACCTGGTCGCCAACATAGAGAGGCCCGTCGGGGTGGGTAATTACGGTGATCCGTTCAGCGGGTCGGACGGAGGCGCAGGAGGACAACAGGAGAAAGATGAGTAGGAGGGTAAATTTGGCGTGGCGCATGGAGGTAATTATAAGCGCACCCCGGTTGTAAATTCCTTCTCTTTACTATAGAATATAACCAAGGAGATATATTATGGAAAAGACTCAGCCGCCTGCCTCGCCGCGCTGGGGCGCCATGGCAAAGCTCGTGGTGACTCTGACGCTGGTGGTTGTTCTGGGTGCTTTGCTGGTGCGCTTCAAATTCGTCATTGGCCCGGTGGTGATGGCGTTCATCCTCGCTTATCTCTTGTTGCCGCTCGCCTCGCTGATAGACAAGAGAACGCCTCTCTCCTGGGCAGTGGCAGTCAATCTCATCTACCTGGTATTTATTCTCATCCTCCTGGCTTTGCTGACCTGGGGCGGCGTGGGCCTGGTCGGTCAGGTGACGAACTTGATTGCCGCCGTTCAGAATTACGCCAATCAGTTACCGGTTTTTATCGACAGTCTCTCGCACAAGGTTTATGAGCTTGGGCCGTTCAGATTCGACTTCTCCACATTTGATTGGCAGGCCATCGGCCAGCAGATCCTTTCCTACATTGAGCCAGCCTTGGGAAAAATGGGCGGTCTGGTCGGGACCCTGGCAGGCAGCGCAGCCTCCACACTGGGCTGGATGGCATTTGTGGTGGTCGTCTCATACTTCTTCCTGCTGGAGAGCGGTGGTTTGCGGACTCGCATTATCCGTGTGGATATCCCCGGTTATGCCGAAGATATCCGCCACCTGAGTCAAAAACTGGGGCACATCTGGAACGCGTTCTTACGCGGGCAGATCATCATCTTTTTTTCGAAGGTGATCGCCTACATGGTTCTCATGAGTATCCTGGGGGTCCGCTTCGCCATCGGGGTGGCGCTGATCGCCGGGTTTGCCAGTTTCCTGCCGTACATCGGCCCTGCCATCAACTGGATTGTGCTCGGTCTGGTCACTTTTTTCCAAGGGAGCAACCCGTTTGGGCTTTCACCCCTGGCATATGCGATCCTTGCCATTATTGTTGCCCTGGTCATTGACCAGGTTTTTGATAACCTGGTGGCCCCGCGCGTCATGGCCAGTAATCTGAAAGTCCATCCAGCCTTCGTGCTGATTGCCGCCATCGTCGCCGCCAATTTGATCGGAATCCTGGGCATCATTATCGCCGCACCCCTGCTGGCTACCTTGCAACTCATTGGCCGGTATACCATGCGCAAACTACTGGATAAAGACCCCTGGCCACCGGAAGAAGATATCCTCCTGCCTCCGCATGTGCCGAAATGGCTCCGGAAAACCCGCGCCTGGTGGCGGAAGCGTTGGGGTAAGAAACCGGATATGTCAAAGGCAGAGCCACCGGGTGTCAAAGGCATCAAGAAAGACAAGTAACATTGTTTTCTGATGTGCATTTTGGTCAAGAAGTCCTTATAATGAGAATATCGAAAAGGAGATTTACTATGCCCAAGACTGCCCCCGAACCCAAGACCGAAACCCTGGCCGAGACCGAGAGCTACCTGGCCTGGAAAGCCGATGAACCCGACGGCGAGACCACCTATCACCTGGAACTCAACAATGTCACCCTCCACTTTTTCAAAGAAGAGTGGGATGAATTCCTTGAATTGATCCACAGCCTCAAGTAAACCAATGAAACACAACAACGCCATTACCGACATCCCGGGGATAGAAGTCGGCCAGGCCCAGGATGACGAGGCCCTCACCGGCTGTACAGTCATTCTCTGCCGCAAGGGAGCGGTCGGCGGGGTGGATGTGCGCGGCAGCGCTCCCGGCACACGCGAGACCGACCTGCTGAACCCCATTAACCTGGTGGACAAGGTCCACGCGGTGGTGCTGGCGGGCGGCTCGGCCTTTGGGCTGGACGCGGCCTCGGGGGTGATGAAATACCTGGCCGAGCAGAAAATTGGATATGGACTGGGCGCGAACCGCGTCCCGATCGTCCCGGCAGCGATCCTCTTTGACCTGGGCCTGGGCAAATCAGCCCGCCACCCGGACCTTGAAATGGGTTACGCGGCCGCCGCTGCTGCACAAACCGGACCGGTGGAAGAGGGCAACGTCGGCGCGGGGACCGGGGCCTCTGTAGGTAAAATCTTTGGCATGGCCGGGGCAATGAAATCCGGTCTCGGCACTGCCAGCATCGAGATTGGCAGCGGCGTGCTGGTCGGCGCGATTGTGGCAGTCAACGCCTTCGGCGACGTGCTGGATCCGGCTACCGGCCAGATCATCGCTGGGGCGCGGCCCGCCAAGCTTGGTCCGGTAAAGTTGGGTGGTTCCGGTCAATTCGCCGATACACAGAAGGTGATGCAGACTCTTGCCGGACGGACGATTTTGCGCCTCGCCACCGGCGGCAACACCGTCATCGCCGTGGTGGCAACCAACGCCAGGTTCGACAAGGCACAAGCCACCAAAGTAGCGCAAATGGCGCACGACGGGCTGGCACGCACGATCCACCCGTCCCACACCATGCTGGACGGCGACACGATCTTCGTCCTCGCCACCGGTCAGAAGAAAGCCGACGTGAGCAGCGTAGGAGCCTATGCCGCTGAAGCGCTGGCGCAGGCCATCGTTCGGGCGGTTCAGACGGCAAAACCAGTCGGAGGCTTGCCGGCGATAAACCTGTAACAAAGCAACCAAATCCGCACAAATCCAGCGCATCCAGGTTTTCCGTACTCCTTTTCCATCCGCCAATCTTGAGAAGGTAACGCAGATTGGTGGATTTTCGTCTGTTGACTTTACCTCCATTCTTATCTATACTTTATCCATGCTTGCGCGTGTCTATTCCTGTGCAGTGATCGGTCTGGATGGGGTGGTTGTTGAAGTTGAAGTGGACTATACCTCCGGCTTCCCCGGTATGACCATTGTCGGTTTGCCGGATGCCGCCATTCAGGAGAGCCGCGAACGGGTCCAGGCCGCGGTTCGCAACGCCGGGGTACCTTTCCCTCGCAAGCGGCTGGTGGTCAACCTGGCTCCCGCCTCGGTCCGCAAGGAGGGCCCGGCCTATGACCTGCCCATCGCCGTGGGAGTGTTGATCTACACCGGTGTGTTGTCGCCCGAAACCGCTGAAGGGACGATGGTGGTGGGGGAACTCTCCCTGGATGGGGCCGTCCGCCACGCCCGCGGGGTGCTGCCGATGGCCGCCACCGCCCGCCAGGCCGGATTCAAGCGGATCGTGGTACCGGAGGCGGACGCCGCCGAAGCCGCCCTCATCCCAGATCTGGAAGTAATCCCCGTTTCTTCATTGGCAGTGCTCTACAACCACCTGGCGGGGCGCAAACCTGTCCCGGCCTACACCCGCCTCGAAGTAATAGACGCCCCGCTTTTCCCGCCGACTGATTTCAGCGAAGTCAAGGGCCAGGAACACGTCAAGCGCGCCCTCGAAGTGGCCGCCGCCGGAGGCCATAATGTATTGATGATGGGCCCTCCCGGAGCAGGCAAGACTCTGCTGGCACGCGCTCTGCCGGGCATCCTGCCAAAAATGTCCATCGACGAGGCGCTGGACGTGACCCGCATTTACTCAGTGGCCGATCAACTCCCACCCGAAACACCGCTGCTGCGCAACCGTCCCTTCCGCGCACCCCATCACACCATCAGCCACGCCGGTCTGGTGGGCGGCGGCAACTGGCCGCATCCGGGGGAAATCTCACTCGCTCATCATGGTGTTCTCTTCCTGGACGAACTGCCCGAATTCGGGATGCGCGTACTGGAAGTCCTGCGCCAGCCGCTTGAAGACAAAGTCGTTACCATCAGCCGGGCGCAAGGCTCGCTGACCTTCCCGGCCAATTTCCAACTGGTCGGCGCGATGAATCCCTGCCCGTGCGGTTATTACGGCGACCCGGTCAAGCCCTGCACCTGTTCGAATATGATCGTAACCAAATACCAGAAACGCATTTCGGGTCCGCTGCTGGACCGGATTGACATCCACGTGGAAGTGCCGCGTGTCGAGTACGAAAAACTGTCTGAGATGCGGCTAGGAGAGTCATCTGCCTCAGTAAGGGAACGGGTCGAAGTGGCGCGCGACCGGCAGCGGGTGCGCTTTGCTGTAGGGGGGCAGCGTGCTGCACCCGGACCGATAAGTTGCAATGCCGACATGCGTCCCGCCGATGTGCGCAAGTTCTGCATTCTCGACGAAACCGGTCAGGTTCTGATAAAGACGGCCATGAACCAGATGCAGTTGTCGGCCCGCGCTTATCACCGGGTGCTGAAACTGGCGCGCACAATTGCCGACCTGGCGGGGAGTGAGAATATTCAAACACCACATCTGGCCGAAGCCTTGCAGTACCGACCCAGGCTTTTGGCAATCTAAATTTAATAGAAATCTTCCGAGCTGTGGAACTCACCGAAAATTCTGTGATAAAGCCGGTAGTACGTGGTATTTCCCTCAGAGCCGGTTAGTCATAGATCCCCTGACGAGGTGATTTTCAAGGCCGCTCTTGGGTACGCAAAAATCCGCTTTGAAGACGGATTTCTTGTTAATAAAGGACAAAATATGAGAATTCCAAGGAATCATGACATTTGTCACTTGAAACCGTTCATCAATCGCGCAACAATATGACTGTTTATGATTGATAATGATTTATTTTGAGCGATTATCATGAACAATACCATTTCCAGCCTCGAACGTCAAAACCAGATTCTTCAATTCATCCACCGAAGCCAGCGCATCAGTATTACGGAGGTCTGCGAAAATTTCTTGGTCAGCGAAGCCACCGCCCGGCGCGACCTGGAGACTTTGGCCAGTCAGGGCAAAATCCAGCGCGTCCACGGTGGTGCCATTGTCCTGACCGATACGCCGCCGGAATCCCCCATCCTCCAGCGACAAAACGAACAATCGGATGAAAAGATTCGCATTGGCCAGGCTGCTGCTGCCCTTGTTCGAGACGGTGAGACGGTTTTCCTGGGCTCGGGAACCACTGTGCTCGAGGTGGCACGCGCCCTGCGGTCGCGTCCCGACTTGACAGTCATCACCAACTCGTTGCCGGTGGTCAACGTCTTCGCAGGGTTGAAGAACATCAACGTTATCTGCCTGGGCGGGATGCTGCGCGATAGCGAGCTTTCATTTATCGGTCATATCACCGAACAGGCCCTGGCAGAAGTTCGTGCTGACAAAGTGTTCATCGGGACGCGCTCCATCAGCCTGGAACATGGCCTGACCCACGAGTTCCTGCCCGAAACCATGACCGATCGTGCCATCTTGAAAGCTGGTCAGGAAATTATTGTGGTCGCTGACCACACCAAGTTCGGCCGGGCCGCAACAGTTTTAATGGCGCCGCTGGAGAGCATCCATATCATTGTCACCGACAAAGGCACACCGCAGGATTTCCTTGACGCCGTCCAGCAGCGTGGTCTCCATGTTGTGCTCTCTTAAATCCTTTGTGAATCTTTGTGCTCTTTGTGTTTAGGAAGTTCTATGGAACTTGAAGACTTCCGTCCCCAATCCAAATTGGTCACCAAAACCACCCTGGTCTATAAGCCGCGTTTCCCTGCCTTCGATGCTCATAATCACTTGGGTGAGGACTTTGGTAGCGGTTGGGATCAGAAGCCCCTGCCCCAATTGCTCGACCTTCTCGACCAGGCCGGCATCGTCCGCTATGTGGACCTGGACGGTGGCTGGGGCGAACACCTGCTCAACGCCCACCTTGACCATTTCAAACAGCCTGCCACGGAGCGCTTCCTGGTCTTCGGCGGCGTGGACTGGGCGCAATGGCCGGAAAAGGGCAATGCTTTCCCTGAATGGGCAGCAGCCAGGCTGCGGTTCCAGAAGGAACGCGGTGCAGAAGGCCTGAAGATCTGGAAAGGCCTTGGCCTGCACGTCAAAGACCAAACCGGAAAACTGGTGGATGTGGACGATCCCCGCCTAGTCCCAATCTGGGAAACGGCAGGAGAACTCGGGCTGCCGGTCATTATCCACGTGGCTGACCCGGTGGCCTTCTTCGACCCAATCGATGAGACTAACGAACGCTGGGAGGAACTCGGAAACCACCCGGACTGGGCTTTCACCAGCCCGCCCTTCCCGCCCTTCCTGCACATCGTGAACTGCCTGGCGAACCTGGTGACCTGTCACCCGCGAACGATCTTTATCGGCGCGCACGTCGGATGCTATGCTGAGGACTTGGGATGGGTGGGGGCACTCCTCGAGAGCTGCCCAAACTTCTTCGTCGACATCTCTGCCCGCGTTGGCGAGCTTGGCCGCCAGCCGTACACCGCCCGGCGCTTCTTCCTTAAATATGCCGACCGGATCCTTTTTGGCTCGGACATGGGGCCTTACCCGGAGGCCTACCGGGTCATCTATCGCTTTCTGGAATCCGACGACGAATATTTCAACTATAATGCTGCCCCGCTCCCGATGCAGGGGCGCTGGCACGTCCACGGCTTGTACCTGCCGGAAGAGGTGCTGGAGAAAATCTATTTCCGCAACGCTGAACGCATCTTTTTAAACCACGGATGAAAACAGATGGACATTGCTAAAGGTTTCTACACCCATCAGGAGATCCTCTCCCAACCCGAAGCCTGGTCCGCCGCGCTGCAGGTGCTGGCCACTGAACGCCAGGCGATATTGGATCTAGGCAGAGGGAATTTCGACCAGATCATTTACACCGGCTGCGGCTCGACTTATTACCTGTCCCTGGCTGCTGCGGCTCTGACACAGGAGTTGACTGGTCGCCTCTGCCGGGCTTTCCCAGCCTCGGAGTTGTGGCTCTATCCGAAGTCATCGTACGTCTCGGGGAAAACCTTGCTGGTTGCGGTCAGCCGCTCAGGCGAGACGACCGAGACCCTGCGGGCTTGCCAGGCTTTCCTCTCTGATCAACGCGGCGACCTGTTGACACTCTCCTGCTACGGCGATATGCCGCTGGCAAAGATGGGTACACTCAACATTGTCCTGCCTTCCGGCCAGGAGCATTCTATTGCCCAAACACGCGCCTTCTCCACGCTGTATCTCGTTACGGTGGCACTGGCTTGTCTCTGGGCAAGCCGTGGAGATCTATATACCAGTCTGTGGAAATTACCAGAAGCCGGGCAGCGGCTGCTGAAGAACTACACATTCCTTGCAACCGAGTTGGGCTGTAACACCAGCATTGACCGCTTCTACTGGCTGGGTTCCGGTCCGCGCCAGGGGCTGGCATGTGAACTGAGCCTGAAGATGAAAGAGATGAGTCTCAGCAATAGCGAACCATTCCACTTCATGGAGTTCCGCCACGGGCCGAAGAGCATGATCTCGCCATCCGCTCTAACGATCGGGTTGCGTTCCACAGTCAATGGGCAAAAAGAAGCCGCAGTGTTGGAGGATGTCAAAGCCCTGGGGGGCCGCATCCTTGATATTGCGGAGGCAAGCACGCAGGTCCAGTTTGAATCGGGACTCGACGAAACCATCCGCAATGTGCTTTACCTGCCAATCGGTCAAATCATTGCTTTTGAATGCTCCATTTCAAAAGGGTTGAACCCAGATCATCCAACGAATCTGGATAGCGTTGTCAAACTAATATAAAGGAGGAAGAAATGAAAAAAGGACTGTTTTCTCTTGCAATGGTTGCCATCCTGCTGCTGACTGCCTGCGGCGGGAAAACCGCCGGGGGCAATGCGACCAACGGCAGCCCTGTCCAGATAACATACATGGAATGGGGCGATCCTGCCGAGCTGGATGTCTGGAAGGCGATCGTCTCAGACTTCGAAGCAGCCAATCCAAACATCCAGGTCAACGTCGATGTTTCCGACTGGGACTCGTACTGGACCAAGCTCAAGACACTGCTGGCTGCCAACACTCCACCAGATGTCTTTGCCATGGATGCGCCGCTGTACCTGGATTACCAGTCGCGCGGCGTGCTCCTCAACCTTCAGCCTTTTATCGATAAAAATCCGGGCATGTTGGACGGGCTGTTCCCGAACACGCTGACGGCCTATCAAACACCGGATGGCTACTTTGGGTTGCCGCGTGATTTCCAGACCATCGTCGTCTTCTATAACAAGGACATGTTCGACAAGGCTGGTGTCCCTTACCCGCAGGCTGGCTGGACCTATGACGACCTGCGGGCCACTGCCAAGGCCCTGACCAAGGATACTAACGGCGACGGCAAGATCGACCAGTTCGGTTACGTGATCGACCCCTGGGATTTCGAACCGGGGATGAGCGAGATCATTTGGGCCTATGGCGGCGACCTGATCAACGCCGATCATACCCAAACCCTGATCGGTGAACCAAATGCCCGCACGGCCTTCCAATTCCTGCACGATATGATGTTCATCGATCATTCCATTCCAGACCCCAACACTTCGTCGCAGTACGGCGGTGACCTGTTCCTTTCCGGGAATGCAGCCATGATCGCCATGGGCCACTGGGCCGTACCGAGCTACTCGGAAGCTGGTTTCAAGTGGGATGTCGTCGAAATGCCGAGCGGCCCTGCCGGGCAAGCCACCAGCGTCAACAGCGCCGGATTCGTGGTTGCCAAGGACAGCAAGAACCCGGATGCAGCTTTTGCCTTCATCAAGTTCGTGCTCAGCACAGCCGGCCAAACCCGCCTGGCAGAAATGGGATTCGCCTGCCCGGTTTTGAAGTCCGTTGCGGAAAGTGATGCCTTTCTGAAGCAGAGCACTTCTATCGACCACCAGATCTTCATCGACTCACTGGCTTTCGCCCACATGAAGCCAGTCTTCAAGGGTTACGATGAATGGTCTTCCACCATCGGCGACGGCCTTACCCCCATGTGGAACGGAGAGGCGGAGCTGAACCCGACCCTGGATCAGATCGTCACCCAAGCAGATGAGGTCCTGGCCAACAATAAGTAGCCCGTTTTTCTCACCCCATCCCCGCGAGCGGATGGGGTGAGAAAGAGGAGACGAATATGGAATACGGGTTGAGACCCCTCGGCCGGGAAAAGTTCTGGTTTTGGGTCATGCTGGCCCCTACACTGATCGGACTTACTTTTGGCGCGCTTGGTTCCATCCTGGCTACGCTCGGCCTGAGCCTGACCAACTGGGACCTGTTGAGGCCGCCCACTTGGGCTGGTTTGAGCAATTACCTTGCCCTTTTCAAGAACCCCGCTTACTTCAAGGCTCTGACGAACACCTTCAAGTTCAGCGCCATGTACGTTCCGGGCGTGGTCATTATCTCGCTGTTCGTGGCGGTCCTGATGAACCGCAAGATCCACGGCGTTTCCATATTCCGTACCATCTATTTTCTCCCGGCCGTCACCTCGGCGGTTGCTACTGCCCTGGTATGGAACATGATCTATGGTCGGGACACAGGCATTTTGAACTTCATCCTGAACCGGCTGGGCCAGCCATCCGTCTGCTGGCTGTGCACAAAAAACGCCCTGATGTCGGTGGTGGTCGTTAACATCTGGGGGGCGATCGGGGAAGGCATGATCATCTTCCTGGCCGGCCTGACCGCCATTCCCCGTGAATACTACGAGGCGGCGACCATCGATGGAGCTGGCCTGTTTGACCAGTTTTTTTCCATCGCCCTGCCGCTGGTCACGCCCAGCATCTTTTTCCAGACCCTTATGTCTACCATCAATGCCTTCCAGGCCTACGATTACATCTACATGATGACCCGCCAGGGCCAGGGCGACAGTTCTGTACCGGTGGTCGTCTTCTCCATCTACCGTAATGCCTGGAACTTCTTCAACTATGGCGGTGCAAGCGCCCAGGCCATCGAGCTGGCCGTGCTGGTCATCCTCCTGATGGCTTTCTACTTCTGGCTCGAAAGGCGCTATGTGGTGTACGAATAGGAACATGCCATGACAAAAACGACGCAGAAGATGCTCCTTGACCTGGTGACCTATGCCCTCCTGATCGCCGGGGCCGTGACGATGCTTGCACCCTTCCTGTGGATGGTGGCCACCTCCTTCAAACTCCCCGCCGACCAGTTCACCCACACCCTCATCCCCAACCCGGCTACGCTCGACAATTTCCGCAAATTGTTCTCGTTCGATCTGAATTTCCCTCGGCTGTTCCTGAACAGCACGATCATTTCGCTCATGACCGTTGCCGGTCAATTGCTGACCTGCGCCATGGCAGCCTTCTGCTTTGCCGTGGTGAAATTCCGCGGCCGCAATTTGCTCTTCACCCTCCTGCTCGCCACCTTGATGATCCCCGAGCAGGTCACACTGATCCCGAACTTCATCATTTTCAAATGGCTGCACCTGGTGGGGACCAGCGTGCCGCTCTGGCTGCCGGCCTTCTGGGGCGGAGCATTTGGGACTTTTTTGCTGCGCCAGTATTTCCTGACCATCCCGCGCGAGCTGGTGGAAGCTGCCCGCGTGGACGGCGCTTCACTCTGGCAGGTCTTCTGGCGCATCTATCTGCCGCTTGGGAAACCAGCCCTGGCTGCCCTGGCCATCTTTACCTTCCAGGGCGCTTGGAACGACCTGCTACACCCGCTGGTGTACATGCCGACTGTTCCCAACACCACCCTGACCGTTGGTCTGGCCTTCTTCCAGACACAGCTGACCCAGGGCGGGCGCTTCACTGTCCTGATGGCCGGCGCTCTGATAAGCATCCTGCCGCTTGTCCTGGTATTCTTCTTCGCCCAGAAACAGTTCATCGAGGGCATCTCCCTTAGCGGTTTGAAACGCTAGAAAGATACCAGGGCTTATCTGGACCAAGGGAGCGCGGACTTGCCTTCCCCCGAAGTCTGCACTCCACAACCCAAGATCGTGATAAGGAGTTCTCATGACCAAGATTGCCTTCATTGGCGCCGGTAGCCTGGGCTTCACCGCCGGGCTAGTGCGCGACGTGCTGACTTTCCCACTGTTGGAAGATGCGCATATTGCCTTAATGGACATTGATGCCGAACGCCTTGACTTTGCGCACAAGACCGTGCTTAAACTTGTCGAGGCTGGGAAATACCCTGCCAAAGTAACTGCCACGCTCGACCGGGTTGAAGCCCTAAAGAGCGCAGATGTGGTGCTAACCACCATCCTGGCAGGTAGCACCGAGGCCTGGCGCTATGACATCGAGATCCCAAAGAAATACGGCGTGGACATCAACGTTGGTGACACGCGCGGGCCGTCCGGGATCTTTCGTTTCCTGCGTACTCTCCCACCGATGATGGATATCATCCGGGATATGGAAAAATATTGTCCGAACGCTGTCCTGCTCAATTACACCAATCCGATGGCCATGCTATGCGGTGCTCTGCAGCGCCAAACGGACATCCCTGTTACGGGCCTTTGCCACTCGGTCCAGGGGACAGCCATGATGCTGGCGGTCTGGATTGGGGCGCTTTATCCCGAGGTCAACTACCTGTGCGCTGGGATCAACCACCAGGCCTGGTATCTCAAATATGACGTCAATGGACAAGACGCCTATCCTCAGATCCACAAGGCCATCACTGAGAACCCGGATATTTACAACGAGGAACAGGTCCGCAACGAGATGTACCTGGCACTTGGCTATTATGTGACCGAGTCGAGTGGGCACAACTCGGAATACAACTGGTGGTTCCGCAAGCGCCCAGACCTGATCGAGAAATACTGCACCCACGGCACAGGCTGGAACCCGGGTGAATATGCCTACATCTTGAAGGAATATCAGAAGACCGAGGCGACTTGGAAGGACGGCGTGCGGGTCAAACTGGCCAGGGAGGTTACCCGCCGCGACCTGGCGCGCGGCCTGGAATATGCCGCCTACATCATTAACGCCCTGAAGGGCGGCGATCCCTTCAAGTTCAACGGCAACGTGCCGAACGCCGGAATCATTACAAACCTGCCCGAAGGCGCCTGTGTCGAGGTGCCAGTTTACGTGGATAAGGCCGGGTTCCATCCCCTGCATGTCGGGTCTCTGCCGCCCGAGTGCGCCCTTTTGACCCAGCTCTCCAGCGGCATCGAGGAAATGGCCATCACCGCTGCTCTGACCGGTGACCCGGTCATGATCTATCGAGCCATCTGCAACGATCCCCTGACGGCCGCGGTGCTCTCGCTAGCTGAGATCCGCAGCATGGTCAACGACATGTTCGCCCTGAACCATGCCTACCTGCCGCAGTTCAAAGTCTATAAGGTTTAATGGATTGGTCCGGCAGGTCTCCT
>Ga0209777_10002300_pt1 | contig 25498 bp, 25 predicted proteins | sample FrelakmetHBP12HB_FD_187147 | JGI IMG/M metagenome (GOLD analysis project Ga0209777, IMG submission 187147) | Freshwater lake sediment microbial communities from the University of Notre Dame, USA, for methane emissions studies -HBP12 HB (SPAdes)... | ecosystem: Environmental > Aquatic >... | reverse complement strand
CAGAAGGTGATTAGATTTGTGACCTGATGATGGTAGGGCTCCATCCGGTCACGCCACCGATACTCAGATTTTAGATCCTCGCGCTTCTCGATAACTATGGGATCGGTCAAGTCCCATTCGAGCCCCGCCCGATACACGCGGTACTCCTCTGGCGTGGTCTTACGGCGAAGTATTTTTGTTTGAAGTTGGGAAGAAGACACTGGTATGCCCGCTCCAAACTCTGACGCCTAACATGAAGGTCACCGGGAGCCGGATTTATCGGCGATCCGGTGCACCGCCTCGTTATGCATCTTTTCAATGGCATCTAAAAGTGGCACAGGTATTTCCAATTGAGCTCGCGGATTCTTCCACATGGATGGAAAGATCACCCCGATCTCCGGGAGAAAGCGGGCGAGCCAGCACGCCGATACGATGCTCCATTCATTGAGGTAGAAAAGCCCATCCGATTCCAGAACGAAGGGTCCCCCGTCGTTAAAGAAGTTGGCATCACCGAAGAATGTTTGGGTCAGGTACCGCTTGGGTTCTGCCAAGGAAGGATGAAATACAAATAGAATATTTAGTGTTCCATCAGGCAACTGCCTGTGAACATCACGTAATTTGCTTCTAAGGTCCATAGACCTGGGCCGAGCAAGATCCGTTGACTTCGCAGCCAGTGGCCTTTGGCTTATGGAGCGCCTATAAGGGGCATCATTGTTGGGATCATCGCCGGGTTTTTTTACATGGGGCCATGGGTCTTGGTATCTCTTCACTTCAGCGAAGATATCGAAACCGCAAAGGCTGAAGAAACAGTCAGAGTAGCTGCCTTTACCTGTTGCTGGCCGCAACTTAATGTTGCCAGAAAGCGCAGCAAGAGAAGCACATACGGCAATTTCAGAAAACAACTCAGCCAATCGGTTTGCGGAATCAGCGCCAGAGAACTCTTTACGGTAGGTATCACGAACGGCTCGCACGCTGCAAATGTTCGCCAACTCCGTTAAGTATCTCTCTATGGCTTTCAGGTCCGTGCCAGTTTCAATTTCCGACAGTGTGCCTGTGCTGGCATACTCTACCAAACCTCTCGGCATGGTGGTTTGGGCGTTCTTACTGAGAGAAGACCAGAAGAATGGACAATTTGAGCGAATCCATTCTTCGAGTTGAGTCGGGGTTACCATATCTTCTACCTCGGAATTGGCATCTGTGTCGGTGTCATGAATAACGCCTGTTATGCATTCAATCTTTGTTTGTCGACTTATCAAATTGTAAAAACTGAAGCTTTAGAGGCTTTGACCCTGATTCCTTGATTGAAGCCGCTTCTTCTTCCGATAGGTAGTGGCAAAATTCACCTTCCTCAAAGGGTTCGATCATTTTGGATTTATTCGGTTTTTCGATGTGAATAAATGGGAAAAACAGTACTTCTTTTTCAGTTTCTCCGACGGAAACAGAAAAGGATCCAAATGGTTGTTTAAGGAAATAAATTGATTGATTCACATATTTTCCTCTGACGACTGGTCGACCTTGATATTCCGAAACTATACAATCAAGCACCTTGAGTTCTTTTGGTATTTCAAAATCTTTTTTGAGATCTGGTGCTGGTTGATTATTTCGGCCTGTGTAAATATTACAAGAGTGACCACACTTACATACCACATGAAGATTTCCGTAATTTTTGTGAACAATCAATCTATTCTGACACTTCATGCACTCAAAGATGATTTTATCATCCAATTCCTCAATTTGAACAACTCCCTTTAATCGGTACAGCATGCTTTTAAACATTTTATAAGCCATGCCAGAAAACCCCAGGCTTTTAAACCTGGGGATGAATGGCATCCTTTCGGAGCGAAGCGGAGGCCTTTCCCGGCATGTCTGGCATGGCCGAAGGTCATGACAGGTATGCCAGAGGCCTGAAACCCCGGGCTTTAGACCGGGGAGTGGTTCATTTACCTGTAAACTATTTTCTGCATAACGGAACGGAATTGATTATACAGAAAAAATTCTGTATAGCACGGGGTATGGTCGATTTTTACAGAATCCTTCAAAATAGCGAAGGATCTGACAATCCTTGAGGAACCGGCCAGCGGGATAACCCTGTCCAAAGTACCATTGCGTTGTTTTGCAGCTTTCTCTTTCAAACAAGTCCTCTCTGAAGGTTTCGAAATCATATCCCTCGCTCTCTTCCTCAAGGAGTGAAGGAGTGTGAATAAGGGAGAGGTATATCCCAATGTATTTATTGAAATACAAAATATCACAACTGGAGGATATGTCAATTGTTTTTTTCGCGGTAATCCCTCAGTTACGGTCTCTCACAGAGTCCACAGAGATCGCCGAGAAGAACCTTTTTGTCCCGCGAAGCGCGGGGCAAAAAGCCTCTGTTCCAAAATAGGCCGGTTCTGTCTCGTTTCCCGAAGGGATCAGGCCTTTTTGATTCGGCATCCTTCTGCCAAATTAAAAAACAATTCCTCCGTGTTCTCCGTGTCCTCTGCGAGAGACAGAGGGTTTCTGCCCTCGTCACTGATAGGATACTTTTCGCGGAAGATCATCTCCGGCAGACAAAGACACCCGGAATTCTGCGGGTCAGGGGAGACAGCCGCTCTTTACGGTTGCGAATCTATCTTCAAGAATTAGACGCTTGGGAATACACATCGACAAGACATGGTCGATCTTTTGTACTTGTAGGGCAAGGCTTTAGCCTTGCGGAACGCAGACGCAAACCTGAAGGTTTGCCCTACGAAGCAGCAAATGCAACTGCCGGAAAAGCCCCGGCAGAACCGGGACCCTACGAAGGAATTACCGTCACGTCGTCCTGGAAGAGGGACAGAATCATAGCGCCATGGAGAAGGCTATGGGGCCAGGCATCGGTAATTAGGTATTTGCCTGTCGCGTCATGAAGTCTCCCCGGCCACCCCGAAGTACCTCTGTCTCCAACTAATGCCCGATGGGCGATGTAATGCAAGTTTCCCTGAACATTCGGTTTCAGCGGCAATAGAATCGGCACCAAACATGGCAAAGATGGGATGGCTCTCAGGATTCGCCGTCAGCAGTTCTTGGAGTAACCTCTTTCTCAAGCCTGCCTGCAAGGGCATCCTCTGCCATATCCAATTCATAGTCCATTTGCAGACTAAGCCAGAATTGGGGTGACATTTTGAAATATCGGGCAAGCCTCAAGGCTGTGTCCGCAGTGATTCCTCGTTTCCCCGGGACGATTTCGTTGATGCGTCTTGCGGGCACACCTAATGCCAGGGCAAGCCTGGTCTGATTCAGCCCCATTGACTCTATAACCTCTTTTAGCAAGATCTCTCCAGGATGAACTGGTTGAAGTTTCTTTGATGCCATGTCTTACCCCTTGTGGTAATCGACCATTTCCACGTGAAAGGCTGCGGTGTCAGAAAGACAAGATGGACACGCGCTGCTTCGTCCACCCTACGAAGTTGAGATTTGTCCAAATAAGCCAACAACAGGGTATTGTGTGAAGGATGTCTAATCCTTTTCAGTGATCGCCCGATAATGCTTGCATTTCGAAAGATAACCTTTCAATTTGTAAGCATCCGGCAGAAGAGTCCAAGAGGTTGTCCCCAGGTGCCAATGGTTCAAAAGAGGCCCATCTATCTGTCCTGTCCCAGTTTAACCAGGATTCGGGATAGATGACAAGCAGTTCCGTTGGTTCCGAGACATCGCCGTACCCGGATGCCTTTCAAAGTAAGGTCCCTCTGCAGGGAACAACTCCTAAATCTCACTATCCTGTAACCGGGCGGCCGTATCGGCTTTCGAGCTCCTCGATGCTCCGTGGCCAGTCCTTCTTGAGCAGCCGTGACAGCGCCCGATCAGCCAGCAGCCTGCCGCCGGTTTGACATCGCGCACAATAGTTCGACTCGTTTGTGGCATAGCGAATTCTCTGCACCGGTGAGCCGCATGCAGGGCAAGGCTGGCGAAAGCGCCCATGGACCGCCATCTCTTTCCGAAAGGCAGTCACCCTCTCCGGGAAACTGTCACCGGTCTCCAGTCGTAGTCTCTCGATCCATTCCAATAACGTTTCTCTTACTACATGGTATAGCTTCTCCGTCTTATCAGGGGTAAGGTTTTGAGTTAACGCGGCAGGCGATAATCGTGCTCGAAAAAGTATCTCATCAGAACAGGCATTGCCGATGCCACTCAAGAGATGAGGATCGGTCAAAGCGCGCTTCAGAGTGTGGTTATTTCGTGCGAGCACCTTGGAGAAGGCCTCAAGATCAGCTTGCAGGACGTCAATGCCGCCCGGGTCGTGGGCTCGAAGGGCTGCCTGCCCCTGTAAAATATGAAGGGACGCCCGTTTCTTCGTTCCGGCCTCGGTGAGCACAAGACTTCCGTTTGGAAAGTCGAAGGCCGCAAGATCCCCTTTGCCCCGAAGGCTGGCCCCCGGGCTCCGCCAGTGAAGTCGTCCGGCGATCATCAGATGAATGAGAAGCCAGAGCTCACCTTCGAGACCGATGGCGATGCGCTTGCCGATAGGCTGGACCTCAGCCACCTTTCTATTTTCGACCGACGAAAGAGGCGGCTCAACCGTTCGTAACAGGAAGGGGTGGGCAATCCGCACGCGCTGCAATGACTGATCGAGGATGCGTTTCTGCAGCGCTTCTACGTATATGATGATATCGGGCAGTTCGGGCATCTCTCTAATTCGGAACTCAGCAAAAAAAGGCACTCTTGGACAAGATAGGATTTTCACCGCAGCGACGCAACGGTCGCGGAGAAGTATTTTTTTGTTTGGCGGCGAGAGGCCGCCAAACAAAAAGCCTTCCGTCTTCTTGTGACAAGACATCTACGGGCCACCATGGCCACCAAGAGATTTCACCCTTTCCCCGAAGGAATGCGGTTTCTGATCCAATCGGCCGTCTCCTCTCCGAGCCAGAGGCTCTCTGAGCCGGCGGCCGATTGGATCAGAAGAAAAAACCTCCCTCTGCGGTGAACCTAATCTTGAGCGGGGCGTACGGTCATTAAAAACCCCAATGAAATCAACTTAACTCCCAAGTGGGCTGGTCAGGGCTTCTCTGACGCCTGTTTGCGCAATGCCTGGGGTCGGCGCTCCTTTTGGTAGGACTCCGTTTCACGAAAAGCAACGATCTTTCGGCCCCGATACTGTTCGTACTCGTTAACAAATCCCCGACTGTCATCATAAGGACCGGCAATATGCCCGGGGCGTTTCGAATCAGCGAAAAAATAGGGTTTGCCATCGCGTTTAAAACTGACCAGCCAGTGCAATCGAAGCGTATTTCCCTTGATCTGGATGGAATCGAACTCGATCATCAGATACTTCGGATCGCTGGCGGGATCGATTTCTTTGAGCGTCTCAACGCCAAAGCGCGCCAGATCGACGCAGACTCCGGCTTTCCTCTGGAAAAACTCGGATGGGCTGTAGATGGAAAGGGTCTCGTTTTTCCTTCTCTGTGTCTCAGAAAGTTGCATTGCCCGCGGCGTGTCGTATGAAAAATTGGCCGCAATCCACCCATTAATGTCTTCGGCGGTTTTCCAGACCTGCAAGGCTTCCTCGTACGAACCTGCAGCCTTGAACGGCCTGCTTGGATCGCGCATGTGCTCCGGCTCATCTGAGGGATGTTCTGCTGCATGAAGGTCCGCACAGCCGGACAGACAGAGAAGAATGAATAACACGAATATTTTGTACATTAGGCTTCCCTTCCATCCCGTAGCTTCGGAAATCATTCGCGGCTATCAGCCGTTCGCCAGAGAGGGTTGTTACTTCCCTTTCATTTCCTTACTGGGCACGATTCTCCTGTAACCATCGAGACTCTTGAAGAGGTGTTCAACAGACTCTCCCATGAGATAAACTTCCGAAACAACCTGATATTTCTTGCCGTCATAGACATACGTGGTAAAGTTGCCGCTCCAGGCGCTTATGTGCGAATAGGACTGAATAACCGGATAGCCGTTGATTTTCTGGTCGGAGATCAAAATGGGAGACCCGAAAAAGTCTCCGATTTGCCGCTTTGATTTCCCGTCGACCAAGCCATACGGACAGCCGCCCGTTCCGCAGAGACGACTGGCCGATACGATAAGGAAGTCTCCCGCCCCATCGCCATTCAGGTCCTTTTCGAATACATAAGGAACAGCATTATCATCATGTTCGAATTGATCCAGGAGATTCGGAATGTCGCCGGTAGCCGGCAATTTCACTGGAGACGTTGACGAGTTATCGCGCAGCATTCCTGTGGGTCCTTTTTGACCCGCATGGGCATTGCCGATCAAAAGCAAAAGAATCAATGCAACCATTGCATATCGCTTTAGGCTCATTGGGTATCCCTTATTGGAGGCAATGCCTGAAGTCAGCGGCGGCTGCTCCTCGCCGTCCGCTGGAGTGACTCGTTAGGCATTTTCTCTATTTGCTCATAAGACAAGAATGGGAGACTTGCCTGCTGCCGGGCATGCTCAATCGTCATGGCCACCAGATTGCCTGAAGTATCCAGGTCAATGTAAATATTCTCGTTTATCTCTTTAGTTTCGGCGACCTCAAGATCAGAAAACTCGACTAACGCGGTGTCCGTATCTGAAAAGTATTTGATTTTCATTTCGTTTCTCCTTTAAAGTTCCTATCGAAAAAGGCATTATGTATTGTTTCTCCATCCGGAAGCAAGATGACCCGAAGGAATTTGCCTTCCTCTTCGATCCTTTTCCACTTTCGGATTCTGCCGTCCGACTGAATCTCTATATTGTCTGGATTATTGATAACCTCTTCAATCCATTCCATCCTTATTTTAGCACGATCAGGTCTTTGTCTCATGTGGAGAAAATATTGGGTAATTTTCATTTTATATCCTTTTTTAGCCTAACGGCCCAAATCAGCGGCGCGGGCAATAACCTGTGCCTAAAGTGCGCCACGCTTATTCCGCGTCCGCTGGATTTGCTTGCTAAGGGCTCTTTCATTATTTGTCTTATAGCTTTCACTCAAGGATGCAGTTCACTCGCCGTACTCTTTCTTGATCTGTTTATACACTTGAGGATAATACTTCTTTAGGCCTTGCCACCCTTCCTTTTTCTTTCCCATTCTGTCATACAAGAATAAGAATTGAAGTGCATTTCCCTTAATATCCGACATGTCGGTATTGGGGCCATACTTTTTTCCCATCTCTGCCCTATATTGTAAGAGTTTTTCCCTCTGTTTAAGGGTTTCATCTATTTCTTTCTTGATTATTTCCGGAAAGCTTTTTGTGCATTTTACAAGTTTATTATCTCTATAGCAAAAAATAAGTGGTAGTTCAGCGGAATGCGCCCGGTCAACCCCTTCAAGGTAATCGAGGATTTCAAAAGTTATTATTTCTTTAATGCCATCTTTATTCAAATCCCTGAAGGCCGCGCGGTTGGCCCTTTCACTACCAAATGTGCCAAGAAGTTCAATTTTCCCATTCTTAATTTTATGAACACTAAAATACTTACAACAGTGCATCCCGCCAGTCGTATTGTGGAGCAGCACGGCTTCCGTCATTCCGTCATTGTCTAGATCAACACACGCATAAAGCTGCAATTCATATTCCTCAATGATGATTGAAGTTTTATCCTTGTATTGCAATTGCCAGTTCTTGTGATCGACGGAGCCGATTCTGTTCATAACGGCATTTAATTCGGTCAAGGAAAATTCTTTGCAAGGCTCTCGATTCTTTTCATCTTTTGAAAGCATTTCTGAAACAGAATCCGCAGCTAAAACTGAGCTGGAAGAAAAGGCAAGAAAGTAACCAGCTGTGAGCAGAAATAGTAACAATTTGAACTTGAGAATTGGCATTTTTGCCTTTATCATGTCGGTATCAATTGTGCCCTCAACAATTATTAGACGGAGTTCTCTTTTTTTTGATCTCGGTTGGAAATGTACCACATTTTTCGGTTTAAGAACATCTTTTTTTCAATGGAACCTGCATCAATTTCGCTTTTGGTCCAAGGTAGCAGGAAACTCTAAATTCGTCTATCCTTGATGGATTCGTAAAAAGTCGACAAGGGCTAATGATCGTCATTCCGGCGAAAGCCGGAATCCAGTGATCTTAGGTAGTTGTGAAAATACTGGCCACCGGTTTTCACCGGTGAGACGACTTTTTACGAGATCATCGTCCTTGGCCATGCTTCAATGGGGTTCCCATAACGGCAAAGGAGACCTGAGTCATTTCAACGTCACCATTGTCATTTTCCACTTGAACGGCGGATTCGCTATGCTTGATCCATCCTGCTTCATCTCTCTGTCTCGCGATCTATTCGGGTATTACACCATGCGATACACGCTTTTTAATCATGCATCTATTTGAAATTACATGTATAAAATAGATTTGTTTCACGTGAAACAGTCAGGCGCTTAGGGAACCCATATCGACAAAAAAATTGTCGAACTTTTGTAGTTTCAGATCATACGTAGGGTCGGCGACCCCGCCTGCCGGACCGGTCCCGGTAGAACCGGGACCCTACGCAAAAAAGAATTGCCCCGAAGGGGTCACCTCTTCCGGGCGAAGTCTCGGAAGCTGAGCGTCCTTCGACAGGCTCAGAACGAACGGAGTCGAAGCGCTCAGGGTGAAGGGTTTTTGCCTAACTGAAAAGCATTGGGATAAGAATCATTGAAGCAGCGAATGATTCCCTTTCTCGGATGTCCTTTTAATTGGATGAGGAAGGTGGATTCGCTACGCTTAATCCACCCTATTTCTGTTTTGTTCCGTTATTCGTTTTCAACTCGACGGGGACGCAAGGGGAAGTTTTCGGTTACGACTTCAACACTACCGCGACAGGAATGTTTCACGTGAAACACCTGTGGGCAAGGGAAAAAATCCAAGGCGGGCAGGGGCAAGCCCTGCCCCTACATAGTTTCTACAGATTCTCTGGGACGCAACCCAAAACGTCAATCAAGGGCCCTATATAGTTACTTCCCGATGCAGAATTGGTCGAAGATGCGATTCAGAACATCCTCAGGTGTTGTCTCGCCCACGATTTCTCCGACTGCATCCAGGGCGGAACGTATCTCAAAGGCGATGAATTCGAATGATTCTCTTTCTTCGAAAAAACCCAGCGCCCTTGCAAGGCTATCCTTCGCATTTGAAAGGGCAACTTTATGCCTCACATTCGCCACGATAACATGCTCAGGCGATAGCCTGACATCCCGATGAACAAGGCTGGTATAGACGGCCTCTTTTAATTCCTCGATTCCTGTATTCCTAAGAGCCGAAATTAGAACTACAGGATCCTGAGGAAATTGCTCCTTTCTCTCCGTAACCGACATTCTTAGAGGTAGATCGTTCTTGTTGAGGACCACCACCTTCTTCTTTTCTTCCAATTCTTTAAAGATCTCGATATCGTCGCTATCCAGCTCCCTGCTTCCATCGATGACAAGAAGAACAAGGTCCGCATCGGCAACTTTTTCCTTCGTTCGCCGCACCCCTTCCCGCTCTACCAGGTCTGCGGTCCTCCTCAGCCCAGCGGTGTCCATCAGCCGGACCGGAATTCCACGGATGTTTAATACCTCTTCGATCACATCCCTCGTGGTACCGGGAAAGGGGGTAACAATGGCCCTCTCCTCTTTCAGCAGAACATTGAGGAGACTCGACTTGCCTACATTCGTCTTCCCCGTGATCGCACAGGAGATACCCTCCCGAAAGAGCCTCCCTTCCTCGTAAGAGGAAACCCACTTTTCAAGGTCGCAGGCAAGTCTCCTCAGGTCTTCTTTCATTTCAGTTAGGGGAATCGAATCGATCTCCTCTTCCGGAAAATCGATGTGCGCCTCGATCAAAGCAAGGTGATCGACCAACTTCTCTTTCATCACCGAGATTTCTGTAAACAGAGTTCCCCTTATCTGCTGGTTGGCTATCGCAAGGCTCGCATCGGTCCTGGCCCTGATCAGGTCGATCACCGCCTCGGCACGGGTAAGGTCAATCCGGCCGTTAAGGAAGGCCCTTTTCGTGAATTCTCCGGGCTCGGCCATCCTTGCCCCTTCCTTCAGAACCAGCTCAAGAATCTTCTGAAGGATGAGGTATCCACCATGGCAGTGGATCTCAACGATATCTTCTCTCGTATAGGTAGCGGGGGACTTCATCAAAACGATGAGGACCTCATCGAGGGGAATTCCTGCCTTCGGATCGATGATCTCTCCGAAATGAAAGTGGTGGGAAATAAAAGAGAATGGTTCCTTCTTCGGTTTGAAAATTCTTCGGGCGATCGATTCTGCTGATGAGCCGCTGATCCGGACTATTCCTATCCCGCTCTCTCCAAAAGGAGTGGAGATGGCGGCTATGGTCTCATCCCCTTCGGGGCTCTCTCTACGCGGAGAAAAAGGGGGGACGGACTTCTTCATTTCTCCAACGTCACAGGGATGATTTTTATCCTCTTCATCTCTCCCTTTCCAACGCTCTCCGCTCAAGGAGCCCGATCACCAACTGTCTCGCGATTTCTACCTTTCCTTCCACGGTTTGAATCGAATTTTCCCCCCCGCTCAACTCTTACTCAGATAGTACTGGTGGGCAATGGACAGGACGTTATTGACCATCCAGTATATGACCAGACCGGAAGGGAAGCTCAGAAACAAAAAAGTGAACATGACTGGCATAAGAAGCATCAATTTTGCCTGCGCGGGATCTCCTGCTGTGGGAGTCATTTTCTGTTGAATCACCATAGAGGCTCCCATCACAATCGGCGAGATATAAAGAGGATCTTTTGCTGCGAGGTCCGTGATCCACAAAAAGAATGGAGCATGCCTCATCTCGATCGCGTTCTGGAGGGCATTATAAAGGGCGATGAAGACAGGGATCTGGATCACCATGGGGAGGCACCCGCTCATAGGGTTTACCTTCCTCCGTTTGTAGAGCAACATAATCTCTTGCTGAAGCCGAGCCTTATCGTCCTTATAAGTCTCCCGGAGCCGGTTCATCTCCGGCTGGATCTTCTGCATATTCTTCATCGACTTGAAGCTGATCTGGGTCAGGGGAAGGAAAATCAGCTTCATCAAAATGCTGACAAGAATGATATCCAACCCGTAGTTGTTCGTCGCTTTGTGAGTGAGATTAAGGAACCAGAGGATCGGTTTGGCCACGATGGTGAAGTATCCGAAATCGATGATCTTCTCAGCACTGCTTCCCAACTTTTTCAGTTGGTCTTCACTCCTCGGCCCCATGTACACCTTGAACGGCATCTTGGCCGATTGCTGGGATGGAATCGAAACCGCCGAGGTCATGATTGCTGCTCTAACCAGATTCTTCTCATTTCCCTTCACCGCCAGGATGACATTCTTTTCGGACGGTGGGGGGAAGAGCATCGCCGCGAAATATTCGCCCTCGAAGGCATACCACCCGATGTCACCTTTGTCCGAGAATTCAAAAGGTTCAACGCTCGTTTTCGCACTTTGACAGCCAGGAGTACACCCTGATCCTCCTGCTCCTGCCAGGTCCTTTACCTCTGCTTTATGGTTTTTAAAAAAGACATACTTAAGACCAAAGTCCTTGTTTCCTTCGGCGGCCAACTTCTTGAGCTCGACTCTCCCAATCCATTCCAATCCGATTTGAGTCGTGACTTCTTTCGAGGATTCATTCTGGATCTCCACCTGCAGATTTACAGCTTCTTCTTCTGCGCTAAATTCATACCGCTTGTAAACTTTTACGCCCCCCTCGAAAGCCTTCACAAAAGTGATATCGCCCTTTTCTCCGGAGTTGAGCAACTTCAGGCTCTCCTTATCCACTTCCCAATACCCTTCAGACTCGGCCAGGTTTGAATCAGAAAAGGTGACCCCGAGGGGAAGCCCTTCCCCTTCCTCTGTGTTGACAAGATCCATGGGCTTCGGGTTAGGTGGCTCCTCTACCTTGCCACCGATAATGCCGTGGACAAGCTCCAGCAACTTGATCGTCATGGGAGCCTGTTTTGCCCTATCCTCATATTTCTTCAGGCGGAAATGTTTCACCCGTCCGTCCTCATTCGTCAGGATCGCCCAGAAGTTGTTGGTCTCTACAGAGACTTCCTTCTTCTCAACCATCTTTATTGTTGCAGGACCGGAGCCCGCCTTCTGAGGCTTCGCCTCCTTCAGGCCGGCCCCTTTTTCAATCCCTTTTTCGACGGCGGCTGGCTGCTCCTTCTTTTCTTCCTGCTTCGGGATTTGGGGCGGAGGCTTGGGAAAGAATTTCGACTCAATGACCCCCCATAGAACCATGACAATAAACATCAATATTATCGCAATGATAGTCCTCTTTTCCATTTACTTTCTTATAATCTCCTCTCTAAGAATTTGGGGCCGTCAATTGACTGCTCGGAAGGCACGGAACCGGGTCGTATCCACCTGGATTAAACGGATGGCACCTGATGAGCCTTTTCAAAGCAAGCCAGATCCCTTCTCGAATCCCAAAACGTTTGATCGCAAGTGACGCATAGGACGAACAACACGGAGTAAAACGGCAACAGGGTCCGAAAAGAATTGACAGGGTGTGCTGATAAAGATGGATCAGTCCAGTCAATAGCCTTGCGGTTCCAGCCCTGAGCACCCAACTGATGCTTCTCTTGTTCATACGGATGATCTGGTAAGGCTTCTTCTTGGCAAGCTCAGAAATCTGGTTTTCATGGAGCGCCAAGGGTTAAAAGCTTCTCCAATTCCTTTTCTGCTTCCTGATATCGACCGATGGAGCATCCTTTCTTAACAAAAACGATAATATCAAGAGATCCACTAATATTATGCTTCTGCAGGCGGAAAAATTCGCGGCAATATCGTTTTATTCGATTCCGGTAGGTCGCTGGCCCGACCTCTTTTTTTACGACGATGCCCAATCTATGGACGGGGTCTCTCTTCCTCAACGTATAAAAAACGAAATTCTTCGACGTGACTCTCCTCCCAAACTTCATCCCTTTCTTGAAATCCTGAGGCCGGGTTATCCTTTCCTTTTTCGAAAACCCTAACAGGCCTGCCACGTCGACCCCCGATCCCCTGAACCATCCAAACACTTACTTCCTTATTCCCCAATAATCATTGCAAAGTCAGCACTGCAAAATGAGCAATGAGCATTTCATATTTTGCATTCTGGATTGCCAGATTTACACCTTGCATTGATTTCTTAAAGACCTCTAAGCGATTTTCGTTCTGAGGAGGGGAGGGTTCTAAACCGTTAGCCTCTTTCTTCCCTTCGCCCTCCTCCGCTTCAAGACGTTTCGGCCTCCTCGGGTGCTCATTCGTTCCACAAATCCATGGGTTCTTTTCCGTTTGATGTTGCTCGGCTGATAGGTCCTTTTCATTGAATTCCTCTCTTTGTTGATGTAGCTTATTTTCTGAAATGATTGGGTTTTTTAAATAAATCACATTTCTCAATCATTGTCAACCCTTCGGCAACTTCTGAGATGGTAAGGGCTGAAATTTTTCAGCCCCTACGAGGTTATCCCCGAGGGCGCCTTGGTCGCTGATTTCAGGAGCGGTAGTGGGGCGCAGTCGAATGGGTCGAGCGCGGCCGGAAACAAAACTTTATTATAGCATAAGGTTTTTTGTCTTTCCACTCCATGGACTAACCCAAAATCCAAACAGGGGGAATCGTCATTACACGTGAGACGAAGCTCCCTCGCCTCTTCCGTCAGATTGCAACGCCTGAGTGCCTAAACACGATACCAACGCCAAAGCCGGAGAAGCGCTCCGGCATGGAGGCACGCACCATTTCCCGCTCTTGCCGGGGCTCGCAATAACAGACCGGGGATTTGGACATTCGAGGTTCGGATTCGTCTCGAATTTCGTCTGTCGATATTCGCATTTCCATCGCACGGAAACTTTCATGGCCAAAAGACCCTGTGCCGGGCAAAAATATGGGCCACTCTCAGCTCCTGCAAGAGGGGAAAGCCATGGCAAATGAATGTCATCGTGATCATTTGTGAAAAAGAGGGCATTGTCGTTGATCCATGGTCACTTTCATTTGAAAACTCAAGGGCTTCTATCCATCTTGACAAAGAAGTACAAAAAAGGTAGGCTTTGTGGATATGATTTCAATTCATTCTATTTCTTCCGCGTTGGAGAGGGTCGATGCCACGGACAGGAGTTGTAAGGGATCAAAAATTCTTGAATCATGATATGGGTATGGGGCACCCCGAAAGCCCGGAACGACTGCGAGTTCTCTACCAGATGCTTGAAGAGGAGGAGATGAGAGGCCAATTCTGTGAGGGTATCAGGCCCAGGCCTGCAACCCGAGAAGAGCTAGAATTGATCCACACCCCCTCCTATGTTGATCTGATCGCCTCAACCGCCGGCAAACCCCTTTTCCGGCTCGATATGGATACCTCGACATCGGCGGGCTCCTACGAGGCCGCCCTGCTCGCCTCGGGAGGGCTCCTTGAGCTCATTAAAGAGGTTATGAAGGGGACCCTTCATAACGGCTTTGCCCTGGTGAGACCTCCGGGCCACCATGCCGAATCGAACAAGGCCATGGGTTTTTGCCTGTTCAACAATATAGCGATTGGCGCAAGGTATGCATTGAAGAACTTCTCCCTTGATAGAGTTTTGATTGTGGACTGGGATGTTCATCACGGAAATGGCACTCAGAACGCCTTTTACGAGGACCCGCAGGTCCTTTACTTCTCCACTCACCGTTATGGCTTTTTCTATCCGGGAACAGGGAGTGCGACTGAGGTTGGCAGAGGAAAAGGGGAAGGGTTTAACATCAATGTTCCCTTCTCCAGCGGATGCGGCGATGCCGAATACGGAAACATATTCGAACGGATCCTCAAACCCATCGCTCTTGAATATCAACCGCAGCTCGTCCTCGTCTCTGCCGGGTTTGATACCCATTACGATGATCCCCTCGGGGGAATGGAAGTGACGGAGAAGGGCTTTGCACGGATGACGCAGGTTCTGATGGAGATCGCCGATGTGTCAGCAAAGGGAAGAATTGTTCTTACCCTGGAGGGGGGTTATGACGTTTCAGCACAGAGCCGGTCCGTAAAAGCAGTATTAAAGGAACTCGCCCGGGCGTCTCAAATCAATAAAGAGGACCTTCTCGAAAAGGAGAAGGCTTGCTACTCCAAGATCGAACGGCTCGTGCTCCAGATCAAGGAGATTCAAAAGCAGTACTGGAAGAGCCTTTAGCATCCAACGTTTTGGGCAACCTGCTATGCTTTTGCCGGTGCGCCGATCTCTTCCGTATTGACCATCTCTTTCAGTTCCTTCCCAACTTTAAAGAAGGGAAGTTTTTTGGGAGGGACTTCCACGACTTCCCCAGTCTTGGGGTTTCGCCCTTTGTAACCACCGTAGTTCCTCACGACGAAGCTGCCAAATCCCCGGATCTCAATCCGTTCGCCGTTCCCCAGGCTTTCCTTCATCCCATCGAAGAGCGTATCCACGATCACCTTGGCCACCTTTTGAGTCACGTTCGCCCTTTCGGAGACCTTCGTAATGAGTTCGGCTTTGTTCATAGATCCTCCCTCTCCTAAAGTAAGTGATTTCGGATATAGTTAATCGCGTTCTTAAAGAAGGCAACCCCCCATGCCTTCTTCGGATAACTCCTCCCGGGTCCAGCGGGGATGGTTGGTGCGTTGGCAGTCCCGTTCACTTCCGGAAAGCAGAACGAACCTCAGTTACCAGTTGGGAGAACGTCCTTTCAAAACCAATCCGGTTTTTGCTGGTCGAACCCGCGATAACGATCTCCTCTCCGGAAGGACCCTTGGGTATCCTCACCCACACCCTCTGGTGAGAAAAGAAGAAAGACATGATGAGCCCCAAGATCATCAGTCCGCTTCCCGCCCAGACAATCCAGACTCCGGGATCCTTTGCGACCTGGAGGCCTGTATATCCTCTGGTTTCAACCTTTTCGAGATTGAAAACGACCGTACCGCCTCCCGGCTGCTCGAATCCTGCGGCCTCTTTCACGATCCAAAAGGCCCGGGGGGGTTTGTTCGGCACAATCAGGGCCACCTGAATTCCCTCTCCGAGATTGTGCACCTCAGGAGCATACTTCACCAGACGGATAACCATATTTGAGTTCGGAATCGAAACGGTCTCTCCTTCAGAAAGCTTAAGAAGGGTCTTCTCTTTTTTTTCCCTCCACTGAACGCTTATAGTAGCGTCGTGGAGCGCTCCGTAGGAGGATTGGTAAAAGGCGATCCCTTTATAGTGGAGAGGATGGTTGACCTTTACGGTCTCCTTCAGAACATCTTTGCCATTTTCAAGGATGGTGAGGACGCTCACATATTCCTTTACGTGTCTCTCACTCTTTCCCGGAAGGTCATAAAAGATCAGTTTGAAGTCATCACACCGAACAGAGAATCCGAGAGGCATTGGGATCTCCCGATCTCTTCCCCTCAGATAAATCTGATCGACTGTTTTTCCCTCCAGGATATTAACAAACCCCTTAAATCCCAAACTGCTTCCCACCATGGCACCAATAAGGATGATGATGATGCTGAGATGGCTGAGGGGAACGCCCAAGCGGGAAAATTTTCCCTTTTCCGAATAGAAAGTAACGGTGGAGGATGTTTCGATTTCGATTCTCTCCGGATCCCCAAATCTTTTCTTAAGATATGACCGGGTCTCCTCTTCCCCCTTGGCCGGACGGGAAATGTTCACCCTTTCCACATAGGGAAGGGTCTTGATCATGGAATCTTCCAGTCCCGCTGACCCGGGTTTTCGAGAGAGCTGATTCAAGATTCCAGGAAGACGGTGAACGCTACAGGTGATCAAATTGATGACGAGGAGGAGAAGAAGCGCACTGAACCAGACCGAATGGTACATATCAAAAAGATTGAAGAAGTCGAGGACTTCGTAAAGGCTTGCGCCATATCGCTGAATATAATCCTCAGCCGTCGCACCCTGCGTGATCAGGGTGCCAATGATCGAAACAATGGCGAGAAGGATGAGAAAAAAGATCGTAAGCTTTAGCGAGCGGAAGAGGTCGAAAAGGATTGTGGAGAATCCTTTTCCTTTTTCATGATTGGTAACTTCGGTCTTTTTCATAGGGTTCTATTTCAAAGGGAACACAAGGAATGATGCAAAAGTACTTGAAATATTTAACATATGCTATAATTCCCTGTCAAGTAAGAAGGGGTAGACCCGATCACGGATCTACCCCTTTTTACATTTTCTTGCAGAGAACTTTTCAGATCACTTCTTGGCGGGTGTTTTCACGTGGCACTGGGTGCACCCGGTTGGCCCTGCAGCTTTGTTGGCTTTCTTTGCCTCTTCATGACAACCCTTGCAGTCCTTATGGGCTGCATCCTTCATGGAAGCGGCTTTTCCCTCGGCCTTGGCCTTGTGGCAATCGTTGCACAGTTTCCCGCTGGTTTCGCCTTTCTTCCAGGTGTGGTGGCATTTGAGGCAATCGATCTTCAGCGTATCAGCGTGCTTCTTGTGAGCAAATGTAACCTTACCATAAGTAACATCAAAAGTAATCACATCCTTCTGAGCGAAAGCCCCTGTCACCATCAGGATTGAAAGAAAAAAACCTGCCAAAATCGCCATGCCCGTCACTCTCTTCTTCATTCCTCGTTCACCCCCTTTCTCCTATTAACGATCTGATTCCCACTAATTCATTAGACAAGAAAGTTTAACAAATATTCATCCTTTGTCAAGAAAAAAATCAGCGATGTCGTGTGGTCAAGGAGTCGAATCGTCGCATGGTCAAAGAAATTTTAAGAACCAATGACTACAAGACCATCTGACTTTACGATCGAACGAATATCATGGACGGTGGGCTCTCTTGTTCTTTCTGTTCCGAAATTCTCTGGCCTGATGCATGAATGCTTCAAGACGAGTCAACGTATTCGTCTGCTCCTGGCCGTCATAAGCCATATTGAGAATCGGGATGTTATGATTCTCCTCGCGATAGCGTTTCAGCAGGGTGCTCACGATCGTTCCGGGCATGCAGGTAAAAGGCATGATATTGACGACGCCGCTGGCCCCTCGTTTCGCAAAATCGATCGTCTTTCCAACGGAGAGAATGGCCTCTCCTTCAAAGGAGGGATCGAGAAAGGGCTTTGCATTCTTGAAAAGGAATTTCGTTTTAGGTTCCCCGAAGTTCTTGAGATGGCCCTTGAATATCTTTTCGAGATCGTGCTCATCCTTTTTCTGGTAGCGGTCGGTGAGGAAAACCTTCAGGAGATTTGAAAAGGATCTGTTTCTCAAGCTTCTCCCCTTGGAGATGATGTTGACGTAGAGGATCCATTCTGTCAAGGGCGCAAGCCATGCCTCGCCTCCGAACTGTTCGATCTTCCGGATCACATCTTCGTTGCTGAACCGGTTGAGCCGCACAAAGATCTCTCCCACAATCCCGATCAGAGGCTTCGTACCCAGGCCCTCGACTCCAATCTGGCCAAAGGCCTCCAGGCTCTTCTTGAGAGCCACGGGCAGCTTTTCCCCTCCTGCCCTGATTGCCTCGCAGACTCTTTTCAGGGATGCCTGGTACGCCTCGTCCGTCTTTCCCTTCTCCCTCTCATGGGGCCTCGTCTCCAGCAATTTCTTCGTCAGGAGGTCTACTCCCACAATCCCCTGCCAGGCCAGACGGGTAAATCGAGATCCCATGATGCCGAGGTCCGTGTAAAGGGTTTCATCCTGATTCGGTGAATAGATGGGGACGTGCTGAAACCCGAGATCATCCAGAACGAGGCGATGAAACCGGTGGTACTGCCCGAACCGACAGGGACCGTTGCCCGAAGGCATAAAGAAGGCAGCCCGCTCATGGTCGAACTTGGGGTCCTTCAACAACTTAACCATATCTCCGGTCGTCACAATACACGGATAACACTCTTTCCCGGAAGTGAGTTTCCGGCCCCAGTGGAGAGTTTCTTCATCCGCTGGAGGAAAGACACCTGCCTCCACTCCGCAGGCCTCAAATGCTGCTGCCACCGCAAACGAGTGATCGCACATATAGGGGATGTAAATCTTTTTCGTCCTGTCGGTCTTAACCTTCCCCTTCTTGATTGAAACAACCTTCTCGGTTTTCACGTTCTTCAGGCTGTCCAGGAAGGCCTCGCACCGGGTGATCGCCCCTGCATCGGCGCTATGTTCATCGATCTCGAGCTGAAGGTAGGCTTTTCCTTTCGATAGATCCCTGTAGAAATGGCTGATGAAGGAATCCGGACCACAACCGAAATTGGTGATATAAACCGCATAAAGCCTGGGGTCCTCCGCGATGATCTTTCCGGCAGCGAGGATCCTCTGGCCGTATCGCCAGTACATCTCTTTGATCTCATCGGAGGGATGGACAGATTCGAGAGGAAGAAAGTCCATCGGGATGGAAAGGATCCCCATATCCCGCAGTTTCTTCGGGATCTCGAGGTTGACTCCGGGATCGCAGGAATTATAGGGCCGGCCAACAATGACCATCACCTTTTCGGTCGGTTTGACATGGTCAAGGACCTCTTTTCCCCGGTGAAGAAGAGACTGATAGAAAAGGGCCTGGAATCGCTCTGCCTTCTCAAAAGCTTTCCTCACCCTTTTCGGGCCCACGCCGAGGGACCTGCCGAAATGGATCAGTTCTTTCCCCACAGAGTCTCTTCCAAATCCGAAGCTGAGAACGGGCTGAAGCATTTCTACATGGGCATGCTTGAAATCGATGGAGCAAGAAACCGTGTAAGGGAACGCTTGTGCGTAAGGACAGGCCGCGGTGTTGGGGATTTCCGGATGGGAGGGTTTGAGGTTGACGATACTTGGTAAAAAAATCCTTCTCACCCCTTTTTCCAGAAGGTTGAGGACATGGCCGTGACTCACTTTGATGGGAAAGCAGGTCTCGGCAACGACATTCTCCACCCCCTTCCGGATCAATTCCCTGTGGGTGGAATCGGAGAGAACCACCCGGTAACCCAGTTCCGTAAAGAAAGCCCTCCAGAAAGGAAGCATCTCATGAAAGTAGAGGATTCTCGGTATGCCAATCTCGGGTGCATCAGGAGGAAGTCCGGCTTCTCCTTCATAAGGAACGGAGAGGAGTCTGTCCCTTTCCTCAAAAAGATCCGGGATGTCCGCTCCCTTCGTCCGCTTGATGACATCGTACTTTTCACAGCGGCTTCCGTAGAAGAGGGGCTTCTCGCCCTCGACGCTCACCTTCCGAATGAGGCAGAGGTTCGAACACCCTTTACATTCAAAGGAAGATTGCTCGTAGCGGCGCTGGCTGAGATCGAAGCCCTTAAAGCCCGTTTTCTCCCACGTTCGTTCCTCCATGGCCAGGATCGCGACCCCGATGGCTCCTGTCACATCGTGATCGGGAGGAACGATGATCTCCTTATTCAGGACCTCTTCAAAGGCTGCCACGACGCCCTTATTGAAGGCGGTCCCTCCCTGAAAGAAGATTCGTTCTCCAATCCTGCGGTCACCGACAACACGGTTCAGGTAGTTCTGGACAATGGAGTAGCTGAGGCCCGCAACCAGGTCATCCTTCTCGGCACCCCTCTGCTGGTGATGAACCAAGTCGGACTCGATAAAAACGGTACATCGCTCTCCCATCCTCACGGGTTTTTCCGCCGCGAGGGCGAGCGCTCCAAATTCCCCCTTTATGGAGATGTCGAGCTTCTCCGCCTGTTCCTCAAGAAAGGAACCCGTCCCGGCAGCACAGACCTTGTTCATCTCGAAATCGACGACCACCCCATTGTCGATGCTGATATATTTGGAGTCCTGTCCCCCGATCTCAAAGATCGTATCGACCCTCGGATCGATATGGACGGCTGCGGTCGCCTGGGCGGTAATCTCGTTTCTCACGAGATCAGCACCCACAAAATCTGCGGTGAGGTAACGGCCTGAGCCCGTTGTTCCAACACCTTTGATCTCCGCCCGGTCGCCGATTTCCTGGCCAATTTCCTGAAGCCCTGTACGGACGGCCTCAATGGGATGACCTGCGGTCATTAGGTAGCGCTTCGCGAGGACCTGCTTCTCCTTGTCGATGACCACCAGATTCGTACTGATGGAGCCGACATCGATACCCAGGTAGGCTTCCATTTTCATTCCCTGGGAGAGGCCGTGGGCGAGGCTGCTCTGTTCTTGCCCCTTCACATGAGTGGAAGAGAGACAGAGAGGTTTAAGAGGGGTTTCTTCATCTTTGTGCTCTCGGAGATACTTCTGGAGAGGTTCGAGCCCCCTCCACCCCTTCTTCACATCCGAAGTCTCGTGAGTCACCAGCACGGAACCGATCGCTCCCATGGAAGTGAAATATTTTGGAATGATCAGCTCTCCATCGCTAAGCTCCAGAACGTCCTGAAAGGCCCTTCGCATTCCGACATTGGCCGCAACCCCTCCCTGAAAGGAGACCGGCTTTTCAAAGATCTTTCCCTTGGCAATGTTGCTTTTGAAGTTTCTCGCCAACGCATAACAGAGGCCGGCGACGATGTCGTAGTCCGGCGTGGCAATCTGTTGAAGGTGAATCATATCCGATTTGGCAAAGACGCTGCATCGGCCCGCAATGCGAGGGGGGGTGGTCGATTTCAGCGCGATCTCTCCAAAGGCTTCAATCGTCAGGCCCAGTCGATTGGCCTGTTGATCGAGAAAAGAACCTGTCCCGGCTGCGCAGAGGGTGTTCATGGCGAAGTCGCTGATCTTGAAATGACCGTCCTCCTCCTCGATCAGGATCAGCTTGGAATCCTCGCCGCCGATATCGATAATCGTCTTGACCTGGGGATAGAAATACTGAACGGCCCGAGCCTGTGCGATGATCTCGTTGACGAAACTTCCTCCCAGAAGCTCCGAAAGGAGCTTTCCTCCGGTGCCTGTGAAAGAGAGGGTTTCAAGCGCTTCGAAGGGGGTTCGGCTAAGAATTTCCTGAAGGACCCTCTGAACAGTCTGAAGAGGCTGACCCTTGATCCGGTCATAGTGTTCTTCCACAACCTCCCGACCCTCATCCATGATCACGGTATTTGCGCTTACCGAACCAACATCAATTCCCAAATGGAGCCTTTTCATCCCTTTTCGCCGCTCTCCCCTTCAACAGAAAATTAGCTCGAATTCTAATCGATCCCAATAGGCCTTTTCAAGTAGGAGCACCGCCTCGGTTATACATGGATGAGGAGGAGATAGGGAGACACAAAATAGAAGACAATAGGGGCACGTTGCGCGTACCCAAAAGCAGAAAGCAGGCGTCACTAAAAAAGCAGGGACGAGGGACGATGAACCATGAACGATCAACAAAACAATCGGCGTAATCTCGCTTTTGGAATCTGTGTAATCAGCGAAGCGTTGATTTTCCGGAAGGGCTGTGATAATTTTAGAATGGCCATGGAAAGGGTGAGCGCTCACGTGATGATTGAAGGAAGGGTGCAGGGAGTTTTCTTCCGCCACCACACTCACAAGAAGGCCCTGGAGCTGGGGGTAACCGGATGGGTAAAAAACCGTTGGGATGGCCGTGTCGAGGCGGTTTTTGAAGGAGAGAAGGCAAGCGTGGAGCGTATCGTCCAATGGTGCCACCGCGGGCCCTCTGAAGCACGGGTGACAGAAGTCACCGTCACATGGGAGGATCCTCAGGGAGGATTCGACCTTTTCAGCATCGTTTATTGACTCTTCTTGGGGACTTCCTTCTCTTCCTTAAAGAATTTTTTCTTGATCGTGTTTTCCACCGTTTCTTTGTCTCTTTTAATCGTCTCTTCTATGATTTCCATTCTCTTCCCCGTTTCCGTCAAGTTCTCCCCCACTTTCTTCACCGTCTTTCCGCCGCCAAACATAAGGAACAAAATGAAGAGAAGGATGCCAACGACGACGCCCAAGAGAAACTTTCCCATCGCACTCCCACCTCACCTATGAGTTTGTATGGCCACTTGAACTGAAGCGGAATCTTCAGCTGACCGATCTCAGGATATCAGGATTCCACCATTTTTTCAATAGATTTGTTTCGGCCTGTTTGTTTCGGCCCACCCCCTTTTTTCCGGTTCCCCCGGAACCGAGATGGTGGAATCCTGATACCCTGAGATTGGTCAATCGAAGGAGACCCGGCCGAGTCCTCTCGAGAAGGTTCAATGGCGATACCCTTCTAACGGCACTCAAGGAAAAACTTTCCCTTGACACCCTATGAATGATCATTAGATTTTAAGTGGGAGGGAACGAAAATGAGAGCCTATACCCTGTACGTTTGCCTTGCCGCATCTCTTTCCATCTTCCTGATCTTCGGGTTTGTATACGCAGAGCACCCCGGGAACCCGCTACCTCCAGGAAAATCCGTCCTTGAGCATCCCGGCCGATCGGTTGAGCAGCCCAAGGGAGCGGAACATCCGGGGAAGGCGGTCACTGCCGATTCCGTCAAGAAATCGATCCAAGGGCATGTAAAGGCCCTGCTCAAGGGTGGCGTTTTTACGATCCGTGACGAGAAGCTCAACCGAGAGTGGCAGTTGACCCTGACGAAGATTCATGACCCTGTCCGAAGCTTTGAGAAAGACGGGGCGACCATCTATTTCGCGTGTAGCGATTTCACGTCCGTAAATAGCAAAGATCTATTGGATATCGACTTCTGGATGGTTCCCAAAGGGGATAGATTAGAGGTGATTGAGACCAAGATCCATAAGGTGAACGGAGAGCCTCGTTATACCTTCGAGGGAATCGAACTCAAAGAAATCAAGTGACAGGTTTGGAAAGGCGAAAGAACGCATGGTTACCACTCGGCAAAGGGCCCTCTGAGAAAGGGGCTTAGACGCATGGTTTCGGGACCTCTTGGCCTTGGCAGTCCGACCTTTGCCATCTCAGCCCCTTCGCCCACCCGGTGATAGGTCTTGAAAAGCCGGTCCCAGACGCTCAGGATCGTTGAGAAATTGGTATTGAAACAATCCGGGTGAAGGGCGTGGTGGCAGCGATGCATACGCGGCGTTACGATTATTTTTTCCATAAGGTCCTGGATTTTAAAGACGATGCCGAGATTGCTATGGTGAAACTGCGAGGCGAGATTAACGAAGAGGTCGAACATGATCAGTCCCCAGAGGGAAGGTCCCCACAAAAGTATCATCAGGCACTTCGAAAACCCTGACAGAACGAGTTCGCCAATGTGAAATCTTGCGGCCGTTGTCACATCGATTTCCATATCGCTATGGTGGACCTTGTGGAATCGCCACAGAAACCTGAACTTGTGATTCGCAGAATGTATCCCGTAATCCCAGAGATCAAAGGCCACTACGGTGAAAAAATCTCCAGCCCGCCGTTCAGTCCAAGAAGATGGGCCAACCCGATTCTGTGGCTTTGTGTGTAGAGAAGGATGGCAACGGTTGGCCTCGTCATTAAGAAATAGAGGAGGAGGCTGTTTGCAACACTTATCCCGAGATGGAAAGACACCCGAAAAGATTTTTTCTGATCCGACCTGGCATAGGGGATTCGCCCTTCAAAAAAGAGTAGGATGAAGAACATGGCAAAATAGGTTCCAATTCGGAGGAGGAATGGAAAAACCATAAGTTTATCCGCCTACAAAGAAGACCACGGGTTTTGCCCGCGGTGCAACCTCTAAGTTAAATCTCCCTTTTAAGCCTTTTTACGATTTTCGGGATGAACAGGGAAAAAATGAAAAGGCCCAAAGAGAAGAAAACCCTGGGCGAAAAGAGTTGTTTCCAATGACCGCTTGCCCAGACCTCCTTGAGGGTTCCAATAAAGAAGGTGAAGATGAAAGTTCCTGCGATGATGCCTAATGCGGTGCCGAAGAAATAGTCCCGGAAGCGAGCCTTCGTCAGTCCCATGGCGAAGTTCAGGGCTGTAAAGGGAAAATAAACCAGCCGTAAATAGAGTACGGTTGCAAATCCGTTTCGTTCAATGGCGTCATCGTATTTTTTCAGCCGCTCCCCGATCAGGGATGCAGCAAGCTCGCGACCCAGGGTTCGGCCGATCCAGAAGGTAGCTGTCGCTCCGGCCATGGCCCCGATCCAGACGTAAAAAAACCCCCGGTAAGGGCCGAAAAGGACTGCGCCGAGGGCAGTGAGAAGAGTCCCCGGAACGAAGAAACAGATACCCACCGCGTAAACCAGCATAAAGGCCAGGGGGGCCCAAAAACCTGCCGCCTCCAGGAAACCTCCAAGGGTTTCTTTTGTGAGAAACTCCCCGACCCGAGTGAAGCGGACGATGAAGACCACGCCGATGATGAAACCCAAAAGAATAGCAGCCTTTACAGCGGCTCGTTTACGAACCGCCATCGGTTTTTGAGTCGCTCTTTCCATAGGGAGAGGTGCCTTGTCCAGCTTAGGGTGAAAGAATTCCTAAAGAACATTATATCATTCTTTCAAAAAATGAGATAAATTTGTCATGATAGGTCCGTCGCTCAAGAACCATGAAAATCCCATTCAATTCCCCTCTCCCGCTGGCGGGAGAGGGTGGGACATTGCGGGTTTCCCCCTCACCTCAATCCTCTCCCACGGAGGGGAGAGGAGGCATTTGAGGTTATTTCCTACATAATGCCCCATGCCCGGAGGGCACCCTCGAACCATGAAAATCCCCCCACACCCCCCTTTTTCAAAGAGGGGCTAAGTTACCCCTCCCTTTGGCAAAGGGAGGTTGGGAGGGATTTTGAAGAAGCCTATTTTCTAACTAATACCCCATGCCCGGAGGGCACCCTCGAACCATGAAAACATCCGGATCCGCAGGTCAGGAGACCTGCGACTACCCGGGGTAGGTTCGGGTCTCCTGACCCGA
>Ga0209777_10002299_pt1 | contig 25499 bp, 17 predicted proteins | sample FrelakmetHBP12HB_FD_187147 | JGI IMG/M metagenome (GOLD analysis project Ga0209777, IMG submission 187147) | Freshwater lake sediment microbial communities from the University of Notre Dame, USA, for methane emissions studies -HBP12 HB (SPAdes)... | ecosystem: Environmental > Aquatic >... | reverse complement strand
CTCATTGGGCAGCGCCAGCCTGCTGGCCTGCGTGCCGTTCCAGAGCGCCTCTTCCATGGAGCCCTCACGGGCGAGTCTCAGGGCGCGCGCGTAGTAGAACACGGCCGACCGCGGATACTGCGCCAGGTCTATTTTCTCCTTTGCGTTCTCCTCCGAACCCAACGCGCCTTCGTGGTATGCCGTGTCAAAGGCCGGCGTCATGCCCGGCAGGCTGACGTACACGTCGGCGCGGAAAAAGGCCTGCTGTTCCGAGAGATCAACCGTCTTGCCTTCCGACGGGTTTTTGCCTCGCGTGGCGGCGTCCTTGATCTCCGCGCGCCGCATTGCGACCAGCTTGTCAATCTGAGGAAGACCGAACGTGGCAACTGCGTCGTATGCGCCCAAGGCGCCTGCGAGATTGGCTGCATCGCAGAGTTGCTGAGCGCGGGCGTCGGCGGACTGATACTGCGCCAGCGCCTTATCCGAAAGCTTCTTGCGGTAGTAGAAGATTCGGCTCGATGCCTCTGTGCGAGACAGGTCGGCCGGGAACTTGTCGAGTTCCGCCATGGCGCCCTTGTAATCGCCGCCATCGGCCTTCTTCATGGCCGAGCCGCCCAGGGACTCAGCCACTTCCTCAGCCTTCTTCTCCGCGCGTTGCTTCAGCGACCTGATGCGGCTCTCGATGGTCACAACCCAATTGTTGTCCTTCTCGAAAATCCCCTCGATGGTGTCCAGGCGCACCAGCAGATCGCCGAAGGCGTCGGGCGTGGCGCGGGTCCGCTGCTCATAGTTGTCAAGGAGCCACTTCTTCCGCGCCTCGGGCTCCGTCGGCTCAACGTCATTCTCCTTCTTCTCTTGTGCAACAGGCGTCACCTTGGGAGTGTCAGAGACTGTCTTGTCGTCTGGCGTCATGGCATCGCCAGCGGGCTTGCGGGTTGCGATCACCACCACTACGGCAACAAGCACGGCGGCCAGGATGCCGGCGGCAATGAGCATGTAGGGTTTGCGGTTGGGGGCGGCGCCCTTGTCACCCGCAGGCGGGGCCTTGGCGGCGTCCGCGCGCGATCTCTGACGTGCCGTGCCGGTTGAACGCGGCATGACAGGTGGAGCCGGCCGGTCCTCAGGACGTGTCCTTTGAGGCGCCGGCCCGCTATGCTGCGGCGCGGACGGCTCGACCACGCTGTCCCCTTGCCGTCTCCCGCCAACGGGCGGCACGGCGGCGCGCGCTGTGGGTGGCCCATCTGGCCGCGACACTTGCCCCGCTGTCCCGGCCTGGGAGCCGCGGGCAGAGGCCAAGCGGCGTCCGCTCGGGCCTGTCACGATTTGTTTGGGCGCGGGTGAGTCCGGCGCCGCCGGTTCCTCAGCAAGCTTGCGCGGACGCCCTTTGTCTTCCAGTGCCATCATTTCCTCCCGTTCGCGGCTCGGGCAAACTACTTGCGGATGAGCAGCAGATGCATCTCCAGGTGCTTGATGGCGGCGACCCCAACGTTCGCCACGCCTTCCAGGCCAGCTTGGTTAAGTTCGCCGTCTTGCAGCGGTGCGGGGCCGTTGTTGAGAACGCTGGATGCCTCAACCAGTGTGATCCCTTTGGGTAGCCACGCGTTGCTGACTGCGTTCACGAAGCCCTCGATCTTTGTTTTGTCGCCTTGCGGAAGGTCTTTCACCAGCGGCGGCAGGGAAACCAGGGGGATGCAGCCCGCCGCGAGGGCGCGCTCGATGACGACGCGCATAGACTCGGCGGGCACACCGGCGCACTTCGCGTCAGCGTAGCCTGGAGCCAGCAGCACGAACTGGGGCAACGTCTTCTGAAGGAGATGCTTCAGCAGCCTGCGCATGTCGTCCAGGCCGCCAACCGCCGATTTGTCAGGAGCTTCCGCTGCGGTGAACGTATAGCCGTCAAGCTTGGCCTTGGCCGCGGCCGCTGTTAGGGCCTTGGCCAAGGTTGCGGTGTTGGGAGGACACGGACCGACTACCAGGACGCTCTTCGCCTTGTTTATGTGGGCGCGACCGGCAATTGCCGCGCGCAGCAGTTCCTGGTTCTGTGGCACGAACGTAAAGCCATCCTTCGCAGCCGTACGTTCAATGTCCTTGATGCGCTTGCGGGCAGCACGTGCCAGCACCAGCGTCTCGGCCGGCTTGGAGACGCCGTTGGTGATGAGTATGTCGTCAATGTAGACTTTCACGTAGGCCTTGCCGGTCCGCGGGACAAAAAGAAACTGGATTTCCGAGATGACGTCGGCTGGCTGGAGCTTTATCATCTCAGAGAAGGGGACTGTGAGCGGAATCCATTTCTTCGTCGCGCTGATGGGGTTGCGCACGTTGAACTTGCTGTCAAAGGTCAACTGCAGGTCGCCGGGGTCTTCGGCATAGGCTGCGAAGTGGAGTATGATCTGGTTGGTCCTGTTGCCCCCTGGCACTCTGACCTTCGCCTGGGCAAGACTGAGTTTCGCGGCTGAGCCGGTCTTGTCCGGCATGTTTGTGAGGCTCACTGAGCCCAGCAGGTAGGCCTTGCCACCTCCCGCGGCTGGCGGACCCGGAGGGGGCGCGACCGGCGCCACTGGCGTGCCGGCTGTTGGCACTGCCGGCGCGTCCTCAACCTTCCCCACAGACAGGACGCTCTCGCCACCCTCAAAATCCTCGAAGTAGAGTATCGCGGGAAACTCCGGGAACGGAAAATGCGGCTTCTCCGGCACGGCAGGCGCCTGCGGCGCGTCGCCGGCCGCCGCGCCGAGGGCGCAGCCGCACAGCATCAGGAAGCATAGGAAAAAGAATGGCCGCAGAGGCATTTTCCGCTGTCCTATTCGTCCGCCGGTCCGGTGCCCGCGCGCTTTGCGGCGGTCTCCGGCGTTTCACGCCCGAAGACGTGTTTCTCCAGAAGATCCAACACCTGGCGGGCGCGTCTCGCGACCAACCCCGGCATCGTCAAGTCCATGACCGGACAGTTCGCCAATCTGGCGGACTCGAGCATCGCTTGTCGAAGGTCGTTGTTCGCCGCTTGGGACGGCACGGCGAGCACCGGGACGGCGCCGAAGCGCAGACAGATTCCCGCGAGGTCCTCCCAGTCGAACCGCTCGTTAGCCAGTGACAGCTTGCGGCCGGTGGCGGTCTCGCCCACGATGATCACTACCTCCGGCTTGTTCCCGGTCACAAACACCGGCAGGCTGAGGAGCAGGCCCTCCGGCATGGCCTGTATTCCGGTCACGTCCTTGCCGCTGGCAACACGCGTCCATGTCTCCAGCGGCTTGCCCTCGAGGTCTTTGACGGGCGCTCCAGGACCGACCACGGCGAAGGAGCGCTCTGTCGCGCCGGGCTTGCGGAAAGAGTGCATGGCGGAAGCGATTACCGGACTGAAAATGATGCCGTCGCCCTCGAGCATTTTTGTGGGCGCGTTGGCCGCGGCAGCCGTGGGTGGGAGCGGAGTGGCAGCCGCAGGTTGGCCGCTGAACGGGCTGGCAGGCTGGGGCTGGGGCACCGGCGCGCCTTCGACCTCAACCTGAAGACCATCGAAGTACGCGTCGGCGGTGACGAGCAGGATGCGGAGCGACACGGTGACGGTTTGCGCATCGGCTGGCACTGCATGGCTCGTGCTCAGTTGCCGCCAATCGGTGGTATTGGGTGGCACATAGCCTATCATGCCGTTGCCAGCGCCCGCCTTGTCAAAGCACATGAGCAGGAGTTGCGGCCACCCCTTCTGATCAGGCAGCGGCGTGTAGGCGCCTGGGCATTTGCCCCAGACCGTGGCGCGTATGGTACGACCGCGCACCTTGGCCGCATCCAGTTTCACCACCAGCGCGGGACAGCCGTTGCCTTTGTGGAAGATGCGCAATACCTTCCCCTTGGCAGGATCGCTTACGATTGACAGATCGCCGCCTTGGTCAACCGACCAGCCCTCAGGCAGCTTACTGAGATCGAGTTTCTCGAAATCCTCAGACACCAGCACTTCGTTGGCGCCGGCCGCACTTGCCAACAGCACGCACAATACGGCGCAGGCATTCGGACCAGGCCGGACACCGCGGCGAACTGCTCGAACCCAGCTAGACCTCGGTAAGCACATCTGTCCCCTTCCGGTGCACACTGCTTCGTCGCGACGCCCCCGCCGACAGAGATTGGCCCCCTTGTTCTCGACGCGATGATATAGTAAGTTACCCTTCGCGACAAGCTTGTTACGGCGTTTGAGACACATGTATGTCAGCTGTCGCTCATCGTGGCGGCTGGTATAATCCCTTTGAGTTCATGGAGCGTTAGTCTTGGCAAAGCGTATCGGGTTTCAAGCAACGGTGGAGAGCCGCTATATCGTCGGGATTGATCTCGGCACGACAAACACCGCCTTGGCCTACCTGGACCTCCAGCAGAGGTTCGACGACCGGAGAATCCAGGTGCTGCAAACTCCCCAGGTGGTGCGGCCTGGGGCGCTGGAAAGCCGGCCGCTACTCCCATCGTTCCTTTATCTGCCCGCCATGAATGAGTTTCCACCTGGCAGCTTGGCCTTGCCGTGGGACGAGAAGCGCAGCTATGTGGCCGGAGAGTTTGCCCGCAGTCGAGGCAAGGAGGTGCCAGGGCGGCTGGCGAGTTCGTCCAAGTCGTGGCTCTGCCAGGCCCAAGTGGATTGCCGGTCGCCGCTGTTGCCCTTTGGAGCGCCGGACGACGTGAAGAAGCTGTCACCCGTAGAAGTCTCGGCGCGCATCCTGCGGCATTTGGGTGAAGCGTGGGATGAAGTCGTCGCCAAGGGGCAGAAGGGCTGTGGCTTAAGACAGCAGAAAATTTACCTCTGCGTGCCGGCCAGCTTCGACGCCGTGGCGCGAGAACTGACTGTGGAAGCTGCTGAGGCCGCAGGGCTTGGCGACGTGACACTGTTGGAGGAGCCGCAGTCGGCGTTCTACGCGTGGCTTGAACAGATGGGCGGGAAGTGGCGCGACCACGTCCAGGTGGGTGACCTGGTGCTGGTCGTGGACATCGGCGGCGGAACCACAGACTTCACGCTGATTGCCGTCGGGGAGGAGCACGACGCTCTGACACTGCACAGGATTGCGGTGGGCGAGCACATTCTGCTGGGCGGCGACAACATGGACCTGGCCATGGCTCACGCTGTAGCCGGCAAGCTCACAGGTGAAGGCATTCAGCTTGACAATTGGCAGTTGCGCGCATTGGCCCATAGCTGCCGCGAAGCCAAGGAGCAACTTCTGGCCAAGCCCTTCGCCGGGCCTGTGCCAGCTCGGCCCGATCCCTGTCCCGCAAGGGCAGAGGCAGTAAAACGGCGAAGAAAGAGGAAGGAGAAAGACTATCCGCTGGCCATTCTCGGACGAGGGAGCGGCGTCGTGGCGGAGAGCGTGAAAGCCAGGATTGCGCGTGAAGAAGTGGCCCAGGTGATTCTGGATGGCTTTTTCGGCTTTTGCAGCGCCACTGATCGCCCGGCGCGCACCTTGCGGGCTGGGTTGCAGGAGCTAGGTCTCTCCTATGCGGCCGATCCGTCAGTATCCAGGCACCTGGCACGATTCCTGGCGAAGGAAAGCTTGAGCGCGGCGAGGGATTTGCCTGTGCCGCTCAGAGGAGGATTGTTTGCGCACCCAACGGTTGTACTTTTCAACGGCGGTGTGCTGAAGGCTAGTGCGCTGTGCAATCGTCTGGTGCAGCTACTGAACGGATGGCTGAAGAAAGAAGGGGCTGAAGCCGTGCGCGTCTTGCGAGCAGCGGAACCTGATCTCGCCGTGGCACGTGGTGCAGTCTACTACGGTCTGGCGATGCGCGGGAAAGGCGTGCGGATACGTGGCGGCGTGGCGCGCTCCTACTATATCGGCGTTGAGACTGCCGCGCCTACTGTGCCTGGACGGAGACCGCCGACAAAGGCCCTTTGTGTTGTGCCTTTTGGCATGGAGGAGGGCGCGGAGGCCGACGTGCCTGGAGTCGAGTTCGGGCTGGTGGTGGGTGAACCGGCGCAGTTTCGTTTCCTGTCCTCGACCACGCGGCGCGACGACAAGCTTGGCGACCTCGTGGAAGAGCGGCGGAACAGCTTCGAAGAGCTCGCTCCCATTGAGGCCAACCTGCCGGTGACGAAACAGGCTGCGGCTGGTACGCTGGTGCCAGTCAGACTGAGAAGCAAGATCACCGCGGTTGGCACACTGGAGCTCTGGCTGCATGAGCGCAAGGGGCCTGGTAAGTGGAAGTTGGAAATGAAAGTGCGCTGACAACGGACAACTGACAAATGACACTAGAGGATCGCTTACGTCAGGCCCTACTGGAAGACTTCGGCGCCGCAGGGGACCTGACATCACAAGCTCTGGTGCCCGAGCGGAAGAGAGTCCGCGCGGACGTGCTGGTGAAGGCTGACGGCGTACTATGCGGATTGGGATTGGCGGCGCAGGTCTTCTCTCTCTCAGCCCAGCGTGCTGCGCAACGTGCGCGCGGCCGAAACCCCAGCGTTGGCGCAAGCCGCGTGGGATTTGAGGCTTTCAGGGAGGATGGCGAGCGTGTCAGGAACGGTGAGGTCGTGGCGACCGTGGAGGGCGGCGCACGCGCGCTCCTGGCCGCGGAGCGCCTGGCGCTGAACCTGCTGTGCCATCTTTCCGGTATTGCCACGAAGACGGCGCAGTACGTTGCCAAAGTAGCGCACACAAGAGCGAAAATCGTTGACACGCGCAAGACAACGCCCTTGTGGCGCGACCTGGAAAAATACGCCGTCCGGTGCGGCGGCGGGGAGAATCAGCGCCTCGGACTCTATGACATGATCCTCATCAAGGATAACCATCTGGCGCTCTGGGGCGCGAAGGATCCTGCGGGCGCGGTGCGCATGGCGAAAAAAAAGTTTTCGGGCGTGGCGGTTCAGATAGAGGTAGTAAACCTGCCCGGGCTCCGGCAGGCGTGCAGGTTTTCGGCGCCGGAGATGATCCTGCTGGATAATTTTTCCGTCTCGGATTTGCGCAGGGCCGTGCTGTGGTGCGAAAAACACTATATGCCAGGGGGGGCGGGCCGTCCGCGTCCGCTGCTGGAAGCCTCCGGAAGAGTGAATCTGCGGAGCGTCGCGGCGATTGCGGAAAGCGGAGTGGACCGCATATCCGTCGGCGCGCTCACTCATTCTGTCGAGGCGCTGGATATTTCTTTGGAATTTCGCGCCTGATTTCCCGCGTGTCACGAATTCGTTTTCCCGTATCAAGTTATTGTAAAGCTACGGTGAATAATCGGTTAAGACGTTCTGATTTGGGGTTGGGAATTCGTAGCACGAAGGACCGTTTGAACGCATACACTCACTCCCGGACTCCGGTTTGCTAAACTGCTGTAGGTACGCGGCTTGCGGCAAATCACGATGAAATGTTTTTTATTTTTGACTTACCGTCGCGCGACCTAAAATTCGCGCATCGAGTCAACCAGGAAGCGGATACCTTACGTATCCGTGCGCAGGTCTTTAACTGGCTGCAGGGCCTGCCAGGGAAGAGCTATGGGGCAGGGCGGGGGTGGTGGCGTGTCTGAGGCGGTCAAGGATCTCGGTGTCCCAATCCTCGAACACCTGCGCGTGAGCGTCAGCTCCGACTGTTACCAAACCTGGTTCAAGGGGCTGTGCGTGCGCGAACTCAAGGACCATGTGGTCTATATGGCTGCCCCCAACCGCTTTGTGAAGCAGTTTGTGGAGTCTCATTATCGCAAAGAGTTGCTGCACGCTGCGCAAGCCGTGCTGGCTGACGCTCAGAGCGTGGAACTGACGGTGGCCTGCCAGCCGGCCAGCGAATCGGCCACGTCTTTATCCACCGTCCTGGCCAACGCCTTGCCGCCCGGGCTTTCCGTGGCCTATCGTGCGCAATCCCATTCCGGAAATGGTGCTGGCGAACACGGAGAGACCGCGAGGCTTCTGCCTTTGTCGCCCAGACTCCGGCTGGAGAACTTTGTCGTTGGCACATCGAACCGTTTGCCCCACGTAGCAGCGCAGAGCGTGGTGGAATCGCCAGGCGAAGTCTACAACCCATTGTTCCTGCACGGAGCGCACGGCTTGGGCAAGACGCACCTCTTGCAGGGCATCGCGCACCTGATGCAGGAACGCAATCCGCCCTTGAGCGTGATTTACACTTCCTGTGAAGAATTCACCAACTCTTACGTGTCCGCGGTGCAAAGCAAGCGCCTGGACGCCTTCCGCACGCGCTTCCGGAGTTGCGACGCCCTCTTGGTGGACGACGTGCAGTTCTTAGGAGGCCGTGAAAAGACCCAGGAAGAGTTCCTCCACACATTTGACGCCTTGCGCCACTCGCGCAAACAGATCGTGCTCAGCGCCGACGCCGCGCCACGGGATATCAAAGGCCTTGACCCCAAGCTCGTGACTCGTTTCCAGTCCGAACTCGTGGCGCGGCTGGAAGCGCCCGATCCGGCGTTGCGCGCTCAACTGCTTCGTGTGAAAGCTCAGGCACGCGGGCTTTCCCTGGAGGAGGACGTGGTGGAGTTCATTGCCGCGCATGTTGAGAATAACGTGCGGGAGTTGGAGGGTGCAATCTGCAAGCTGATAGCACTCGCCGCCGCGCGCCGGGAAGAACGCACACATTCGCCCCTCGCCCGTTCTGGCAGCCGCCAGAAAGACTTGGCCTCACAACCGCCCAAGGTGACCGGCGGCTCCCCTGTCGAGCTGGAAAACGCAAGGTCGGCTTCCCTCTCCCCCCCGGAGGGAGCGGCCGAGGGTGAGGGGCGAATTCCTAATGGTAATAACCGTGAGTTGGCACTGGTGATGTTGCGCGAATTGGGCTATCTGCGTTCCGGCCCCGTGACGCTGAGCGACATCCTTGAGGCAATCAGCCGGCATTACGAAGTCCGGCCGGACGATGTGCGCTCCGCAAAGCGCGGCGCGGAGCTTGTCCACGCACGCCATGTCGGCATGTACCTCTCCAAGCAGCTCACTACGCACAGCTTGAGTGACATCGGGCGCTGTTACGGCAATCGCAATCACGCCACGGTGTTGCACGGCAGCCACAAGATAGCCGAATGGCTCAGGCGCGACGAAAAGCTGCAGCAGGATATCCAGGCGCTCAAGCAAGTGCTGGGCAGGTGATCTGTTCGCGATTCATAATCCTGCTTCAATCCTGAATGAGTACGCTTGCTTGCAGGGGCGCTTGTTTTCAGCAGCCTCCAGCTCCGCTGGGAGAGTGATTGTGGTCAGCCGCTGCACGGCGTCGTACTTCCAGGCCAAGGGCTTGCCGTATCCGAGCAGGAACACCGTGGAGTTGTCCTTGGGCCGCACGGTGCGGAGTTCCAGGGAGCGTCCTGGCCAGTCGAGGCTTATGGCGCAAACATACTTGCCGTCCTTGGTCTGCGTGAAGCGGATATGCTCGCCCTCTTCCCAGTACTCGCCTGAGCGTTCCCGCGTGGCGTAGATGGCATCGCCGTTTACTTTGAGCCATTCGCCGGCGTATTCCAGATTCTCCACCGCAGTGGGATGCCAGTTGCCATTGGCATCCGGCCCAATGCCGACCATGAAGTTGCCGCCTTTCGCGACAGTGTCCACGAGGTCCCGCACAATCCACGGCCCGCCTTTGTGGTGTTGAGCTTCTGCTTCGTAAGAGAAACTGCGGCCCAGCGGGTAGATGACCATCCAGGGCATGTCAGTGCCAGCCTTGGAACCAGGGACGAAGCCTTCGGGGGTGTAATAATCGCCGTAGTTGCCGATGCCGCGGGCGCGGAACATCACGTCTGGCTGTATCTTGCGAACGAGCTTCATCGTCTCGCGGAGCTCGGGCCATGCCGTTCCGTCAAACCACATGTCCAGGCACATCATGTCAAGCTTGCCGTAGTTGGAGAGCAGCTCGACAAGTTGCTGCCGGTGGCGCTGCACGAAGTGTTCCCAGTGATCCGGGTTAGCCTGCTTGTCCACGCGGGTGGTCAGCGGATGAGAGGAGAAAGGCCGAAAATCCGCGTCATACCAGTCCGGATGCGAGAAATAGAGATCAACCTTGATGCCACATGCGTGCGCGGCGTCGCACAGCTCTCTGACTATATCGCGTTTGAACGGCCCTTCCATGGTGCTGAACGCCAAGTCGCAGTCTTCGATCTTCGGGCCGCCAGCGGCAGTGTAGTTGACGCGCCTGGCTACGCGCGTTTTGGTGTCGAACATCGAGAAACCTTCGTGGTGCTTGGTGGTGAAGGCGAAGCATTTCAAGCCCACGCGCTGGAATAGATCCATCCACTTGCCGGCGTCGAAATCGGTTGGGTTGAAAGTCCTCGCCAGGGCCGCGTATTCCATCTTCTTCTCGTTGGACATTTTCAGGTACGGCCAGGATTCGCCTGGCTGGCCCCAGGCGGAGTACAGCCCCCAATGAATGCGCACCCCGTATTTCATGTCGCGGAAGACTTCGCGGGACGCTTCAGGGGCTTGTTGATATTCAGGGATCGGATCATGCTCGACGTGATCCTGCACGCTCTTCCAGTGGCCATCGTTGAGGGGGATCGTGACAAGTTTCTGTTCTGGAGCGAGCTGCCGCTTGTCGTCGGCGAAGCGGAAGGCCTGCCCGCCGATGATCTGCTCGCTCGTGATGGTTGGGCACCAGTGCTTTTCGATGTGCCAAATGACGAAGTCCGTGCCGGTGAAATGGTCCACCCAGGGCTTGCGCGCAGGGTTGTACATGGTGTCAGTCATGTCGCGCACAAGTGCGACATGCTGCCCTTGCAAGACCATCTGGCGTATAGAGAAAGGTCTCCCCAGCACGCACATGTTAGTGTGCACGCCCATGACCAGCACGTTCGTGATACCGCGCTGTTTCATCAGGTAGAACGCTTCGGCGCTGTCGGTGATGGCATCGCCGTCTTTGATCTCCAAGGCCTCTATCTGCCCCTTCCAGGCGCAGCCCTCCGTGCATCTCGGTTTGCACGGGCAGCCGCTGTCCGAATCGTCAACAGGCAGCGCTCCTTCGCGGTTCGGCTGGAGTTTGACCCACTTTTCAAGCGGCGGCTTGGTCTCGACCTTCGGCGCGTTCTGGGCGAGCAGCCGGCCAGGATGGTCTTTGTAGAAGACCATCGTGTCGCTAGGCGCGTGTATTATGAGCACGCCACGCCTGCGCAGTTCCGCGATAAGCTGGTTCATGCGCGGCGCCATTTCAGACTCGCGCATCGGCCGCCTTGCACCAGTGGTGGTCCCACATGTCGCAGATGACTGCCGCAGTCTTCCTGGGGTCCCATTGCTCGGTTTTGTAGACGGCATTCCACTGTCCGCTGCCAAGCTGGTTCTCCAAGCGGCTGCGCAGGTTGAGGTTAAGCATTTGGCTCTCCGGTATTGACGTTTCGGCTGCGGCCACGTTAACAAGGAGCACCGAAGCGGATGCCAGGAGCAGGGCATGGGTCCACGGAAGCATCGAGGCGCTCCTTAGAGCAGTTCACGACCGAGCGTAGCCATTGGTGTGGGGGGCGTCCCCGCCCGCCAGATGAATGCTCAGGCGGATACATCCAATCGTGAACTGCTCTAGAGTCTTCCCAGGATGGCTGCCATTGGTCTTTGCACAATTCCTATACCCCATTAACGTGGATTCCGAAACCCGAAATGCCGCGACGCGTGGTTTTCGGGATTGGATTTTCCGAAGTTTGCCTGTTTCTTTGGGGTTCCGGATTTCGAGTTTCGTTGCCTATGACCAACTACCAGCGCCGTTTCTTTGCTCTCAGCATCTTTGCCTTCAGCTTCATTTTCTTCTACGAAGCGCGTGGGCGGCGGCTTGTGGGCGGCGGCAAGGTGGACGAGCAACTGCTGAACTTTGCCGGGTATACGCAGTATTGGGAGCACGTGGCCACCGGCGGCCTGGTCCTGTTTCTAGGCACAATCCTGATGGTGCTCCTCCATCGCCCAAACCAGAGAAACCAATTGGCCCGCTGCGAACTGCTTGTCTACGCGCTGGCGCTGGGAATTCTCATTGGCACCGCGTATGTGAGCTGGCTGCGGTGCGGTGGCTAGGTGAAATCGCAGATGAACGCAGGTTGAAGAGAACCTTTCAAGTTTCAGGCCCCACTTCCCAGGACAGCCCTGCCAATGTGAAAACCTGAAACCTAAAACTTGAAACCATCTCTTCATCTGGTTTATCCACGTCCCTCCGCGGTTCCCGCCGTTTTCCTTACCAGCACATGCCCCTCCTCCACGCGCTTGGTCAGTCCCTCGGCATCAAAAGCATCAAGCATGTAAAAGGCCAGGTTACGGCTGGCGCCGACCGCTTGACGGAAAGTCGTAATATCCACCACGGGCTGCTGGGCCAGGAGTTCCAGCATCTTCTTGCGGCAGCGGTCATAGACGTCATAGGAAATCAGGTGCTTGTCGAGCACCTTGATAGAACCATCTTCTGCCAGCAGATGCACCATCAGCTTCATGTCGGCGTCGCTAATCCTCAGCGCTGTTACCAGATCGCCACGCGCCGGCGCGTTGATGCCGGCAGCCGTGATGCGCCCTAGCAGCTCATCGCGCAGCTTGATCTGGCTGGCACTGATGGCGGGTTGGAAAGCCGCCAGGGCCAGCCGTCCATGTTTGACAGCCAACTCGCCGCTGGCACATAGCGCCGCTGCGAGCTTCGGGAAACACTGGGCGTCGAGCTCCAGCAGTTCGCACACGTGCTCAGGTGTCAGCCCCCAGGCGTACTTGTTCGTCTTGTGATAGTGGGTCACTACTGGCAGCAGAACTCGCAGCAGTTCCGCCCCGCGCGCCTGTGTAAGCCAAGCACCGCCGCCCAGGTTGGCGAGTTCTCCCTGTTTCTCCTTCTGCGCCACCGCCTCCCAGGCGAGTTTCTCCGGCAATTGCGACAAACGCACCAAGTCCTCAGCGGAAACCACCGCCTTCGGTCCGGCAAACAGTTCGCTGCCCAGTTGCAGCGCAGGCATCCTGCCTGCATATTCCGGCACGGGCGTCCTGCCTGTCTCCCCCTCCCCTTGCGAAACGGGGCTGGGGCAGAGCGGTCGTGCAGGCAGGATGCCTGCACTACATGCTGCCGCGCGCTGTAGCCTTTCAAGATAATCCGGCTGGTGCCTGGACTGCGCCACACGTGCGGAAAGGACCGTGCCGCCGGCGACTGTTGTAATGGGCGACAGGCTGCGCAGGATGAACTGGTCGCCTGCCGCCAGTACGATCGGCTCTTCCATTCGCACCTGCGCAAAGCCTGTTTGTCCAGGCCGCAGCTCATCGCCTCCAAGCAACTTGACTGAGGCAAGTGTAACTGCCGTTCCGGCATGGAGCTTGACGTCGGTAACGCGCCTGAAACAAAACGAGCCGCTGGCGTTGTGAAGTGTGACGACGACGCTGCTCGCCCCCTTGAAGTACCCTGGGGCCGCCAGTGTCATGCCGCGCGCGGCTTGCCCCGGCTGGACATCCCGCAGCGCAATGGCCGCGCAGACGTTGGCCTGGGCCGTCTGGGTATCGAACTTGAAGGTCTGGATGCCGCGGATGACTGTAGCCTGGCCCAGCGGCAGCAGTTCCGCCTTGTCGCCTACATTGATGGCGCCGGAGAGCGGGATGCCCGTAACAACCGTGCCCAAGCCCTTGACCAGGAAAGTCCGCTCCACGTTCATGCGAAAGACGCGCGGGTCAAGCGGGCGTTCCGACGCTCGTTCAACCAGTGTGTTCAGGGCCGCGCGGACCTGCTCAACTCCATCGCCTGTACGGTTGGAGACGGGGACTATAGGCGCGCCGGGGAATCCCATATTGGCCAGAAAGGCCGCCACGCTTTCGCCTACTTGCCCGAGTCGCTCGGGCGCCACCAGGTCCGTCTTGGTCAGAGCTACCATAACCTGCGGCGCGCGCAGGAGCTTGACTATCTGCATGTGTTCATCGGTCTGGGGCATGATGCCGTCGTCGCACGCGATGACCAGCATGAGCACGTCGATGGAGGCCGCGCCGGCTACCATGTTGCGGATAAAATCGGAATGGCCGGGCACGTCCACGATCCCGACGATGCGCTTGCTCGGCAGGAGGCATGGCGCAAAGCCCAGATCAATGCTCAGCCCCCGCGCCTTTTCTTCGGGCAGACGGTCGGTGTCGCAGCCGGTGAGCAGCCTGACAAGCGAAGTCTTGCCGTGGTCCACGTGCCCTGCGGTTCCCACGAGCGCAGGGGCGAACTCGGGTTTGTAGCGTCTCTCAGCCAAACTTCATTTCTTCCGAATCGTGATTTCCTTGCTGCCTTCGAGCACGCCGCCGAACGGCCCGGTGTCGGCCTTGACGGTCACTTTGAACTTCCCGAAGTCGCCTTCCGTCAACGTCACGTTAGAGGGGATATTCGCAGAATATCCGCAGGAGCCGCCTCACCCAAACTCCATGGGGCCTTCGAGGATTTTGATGCCTTCGGAGTCCGTTAAGGTCACGGTGGGGGCCAGTTGCTTCCGCTCTTGCAGGAACCCGCTATAGGCCTCTCCTCCGGCTCCAACCAGCCTATGCGTCACGCGCGCTGCCCTGCCGGCAACAAGCGCATCCGGCACGACCGCCTGGAGCGTGAAGGGCTTGCCGAGGACCAGGGGCGCCGTCTGGCCGGCGGTTACGCGCATAGTCTTCGGGTAGGAGAACTTGGCAGTCCATTTCGCCCCCTTGGCATCGGCCAGGCAGAGCGAGCCGTCTTCGATCATATACTTAGCGCCCGGGACAATGAGCGTGCCCTGCTGCCCAAGATCCGCCCTGAAAGCGTAGCCCTGGCCGCTGAGCAGTTCCAGCGTCCCGGACTCAATTTTTGAGCTTGCGTCAAATGCGCCGCGCAGTTCGACTCTGGCGGTCGGCAGCTTGCAGGGCTCGACGGTGAGCTTGCGGCCCGCGCTGTCAACGTCCAGTTGCCAGAGTTTGCCGTCAACTGCGATCACCTTGCTGAGCGGGAAATCTTCCTTGACCGGGTCGAGCTTGCCGTCGCCGTCCAGGTCAATCCGCAGGCGGTCCACGCCGTAGTCGTCGAAGCAGCCGTTTAACTCTCCGGCTATGCGGCCCTGCCCCTGGGGGCACGCATCATAGATGCCTACGAGCATGGTCTTGTCGCCAAACTGTACCTGGCCTTCCAGATGCTGCTCAACAGCGTAGCTGAAGTTCCACTGGGAGCGGTCGTTCTCGTCGCCGTAACTGTAGCACTGCCCCTGTATCTTGACCCGCAATTGCCGCGACGTGCCGTCGTGGTATGCCACCCTCAGCGTTACAGAATCGAACTCAATATTGGTGTTCTGCGGGCTGTTATTGGTGGTCTTGAGGTTCTTGATCGGCGGGTCGTCCGTCAGGTCGCCGTTGTTGTTGGCATCCAGGTAGAGCGTGTCGTAGCCGGTGCCTGTGCCTTTGGATTCATCGAGGGCGCCGGAGATGAAGCGGTCCTTGCCGTTGCCCAGCGCCAAAGCGAACCAAACCGGCTTGTCGCTGACGAAGTCCGGTTCCTTGGCGAGCACCCTGCGCGAAGTACTGTCCGACCATTGCCACCCCTGGCGTCCCGTGGATTCCTCTATGCCGCCATCCACGACCTGCAACTCGACGGCCGAGGCCAGGGCGGAGAACCCCAGCAGCGCGCACCACACGGACCGTGCAATGAGGATCGTTTTCATGGCTGGACCTCCCTTACTGGCTTGTGGCATGCGCTTCCAGCCCATGTTCACGGGCAGGATGCCCGTGCCACGAAGCCTACTTCCCGCCCAAGGCCGCCGCCTTTTGCTTGGCTTTCTCTTTCAACTGTGTCGCGTAGGCATCCTCGCACTTAATCGCCTCCACGGCACGGTACGCTTCCGCTGCTTCTTTGGTCTTGCCCTGCTTTTCCAGGATCCCGGCCAGCCTGTGCTGTGCCAGCACGCACATTTTGGCATCTTTGTAGCCGCTGGCAACGAACTTCCTGTATGTGTCAATGGCCTTCTGGTCTTCGCCTGCCGTCGCGTAGCTGCTGGCCAGCTTGTACAGTTCCAGCGGGTCTTTTTCTCCCTCCTTGGCGGCGCCCTTCTCGCGCAAGGCGACCAGCGCCTTGTTCATCTGTTCGGCCGACGCCTTGTCGTTCAGGTTTTTGTCGTAGATGGAGGCGGCTGTCATGAGCGCCTGGGGCGTCAAGGCATGGGCCGGGTACTTCTCGGCAAAAGCGCGGTAGCCGTCTGCCGCTTCCTTGAACTTGCCATTCTCTGCCAGAGCGCCGGCCGCGGCGAAGGCCTTTTCTTCATCTATCTTCGGCGTCTGGTCAAAGGCCTCGGCGCTCCGGGAGCCGATCTGTTTGATTTGGTTGGCCATGGTAAGCAGTGCGTCGAGTCCCTTCTGCCATTCGGGGTCCTTCTCGTCTAGGCGCTGCTTCTGCAAGTCTTCGATGGCCTTGTCCGTCTCCTCGGCATACAGCTTGTCCACGACGGCATCCAGGGCCTTGCAGCGGACGACGGCTGAGGCCAGCTCCGCCGCGGGCAGCGTGCCGGAAGTGTCGAGCTTTATGCCCATTTCCATCTTATTCCCGCCACGGCCGAAGGATAGCTCCATCTTGATCTTCCGCTCCAGCGGCAAGCCGCGCTCAATGTCGAAGATCAGTTCTTCGTCGCAGGTAATGCCGGGCAAGGGCACGCCGGCCTCCTTGCCCGGCGTGATCTTGCTATTGATGAACGCGCAACGGCGCCCTTCCACGGTTCTGAGCTCGGTCAGAGTCGAGGAGGCCTTGCCGCCGGTTGGCAGCCAAAGGAAGCGGCTGTCGGAATCCCACTTGTCGCCTGGTTTGACCGCCTTGCCCGGCAGCCCAAAAGGCAGAAAGGAACTCCCCTCTAGCTGACGCAGCATGCTGCTGGTGATGAAGGATCTCTTGGGGTCTCCCTCTTTTTTCTCTTTTGCCTGGCGCTGGACGATCTTGCCGTTCTTGTCCATTCGAAATGCAGAGACCATCTTCTGCGTCTGGTCAGGGCGCGCGTTGGCGCCTTTAGATTCAAAGGTCATGCTACCCAGAGATCCGAGAAGCACGCTATCGGTCTTGGTGTCAGCTTCGCAGACCAATGTCCGCGTCGAGCCGGAAATGCTGCCTTCTTCCGCCCGGCCTCCGTTGGTCGTCTTCGTGCTGCCGGACAGCGTATAGCGCAGGTCCATGCCTGGCTGCAGCTTGAACTCCAGTTTCACGGCCTCCCCGGCCGGCAGCGGCTCGCCAGCGAGAAGGCGCACCATCACCAAGCCGGGCAGGAGCAGGGGAAAGAGTCTCATGAAACCCTCCCACAACCAGGGATACAGCACCGGCCGGCCCGCGGGGCCGCCGTCTCTTGTTGGATGCACTAAAGAAGGTACCGTAGCAGCTGAGGCGGGGAAGTCAACAAGGTTAGTTCTCGGTAGTGACTACAACCCGAATCTGCGCTTTATGCCACTTTTCGGGCACACCTTGATGCAGTCGCCGCACGCGATGCATTCCGCCCCGCCGGCTTCCTTTTGCACATCCAGGTCCATGGGACAGACGCGGTCGCACAGGCGGCACTGCACGCAGACGCTATGTTCCACGGTGATTCTCGATAGAGAGATGCGGCAGAAAAGGCCGTAGATCGCCCCCGCCGGGCAAAATATGCGGCAGAAGGGCCGCGAGACCATTAGCATCATCAGCAGGAAGGCGGCCAGTATGCCGAGGCGCAACGCGCGGCCGGAGACCAGACCGTACATCCCGCCGCCTTCACCGGAGGCGTAGGCCGGCAGCGTGGCCTCAAGCGTGCCCACGGGACACAACCTGCAGTAGTAAAGCTGGTATGGGGAACTAAGTTGCACTTCGCTTTGCGGCGAGGAAACGTTGAGGTCGCCCTCTGCCAAGCGGTTCTCAATGCGTACCTTAGGCAGCGCGACCGTTTCGCCGGGCTGGACAGTGACGCCTGGGAAATTCTCGCGCACCTTGAGAACCTCTTCTTTGGCCGCATTGACATAAACGAAGTCCAGTTGCGGACTCGTCAGCGGCTTGGGGCCAAGGTTCGCGATTGAGACTGTCACATCAATCTTGTCCGCGGCCTCCCCTTCCTTGCCTTCCTCGGCCACGGCCTTTTTGAGCTCGGGCTTGTCCACGCGCAAGTACCCCGATGGCTCAAAGCCCAGCCAGAAAGGGAAGACAAAGACGAGCAGCGCCAGAGCGATGTACTTTCCTGAGCGGGTGAACCGGGGCAGCTTGATCTTGAAGAACGGAATCCGGTAAAGTAGGTCCTGGAGCAGCCCGAAGGGGCATAGGAACGCGCAAGTCAGGCGCCCCAGCGCTGCCGTGAGCACCAGGACGAAACTTATGGCGTAGATTGGCAAAGCGCGCACGGCTGAACCGTAGGCCATGACCCCAATAGGGCACGCGCCAATGGCCCAGGGGCAGCCGTGGCAGTTCATCCCGGGATTGCAGAGGACTTTTTGTGAGAACGCCGGGACCAGCCAGGCCATCCACTTGAGCGGCCTCAAGGTGGCCAGATTCAGTAGAAACGCGGAGATGACCGTGCAGCACACACGGACGCGGAGAAGAAAAGGAGGCAGTTTTGTCACTCGTTACTCGTCACTCGTCACTTTTCCGTTGGCCGCGCTCCGCGCGTCCGCACACCCGTGCTACTTTCATGTCTTGCAGTCTTTGGCGCTGGCCGCATTGGGGCTGAGGCTTTTAACGGCATACAGCGCGCCGTCCTTTAGCATGAAGTCATCCACGGCCGCGCCCGCCACAAAACTAGCGCCGCCAAGCGTGGCCGCCTCCCCGCCGTCCAGGCGCTGGATCTCGTGACGTTCCAGGAAGAGACCGGCCAGCAGACCCGCCAGGCCAATAGCCAGAATCGAAACCCGCAACCACTTCATCTCTTCGTCTCCCGAAACACGCATATCCAGCCCGTGGTTGAAATCCCAGCTTGTTCGGACTCCGGTTCCGGGCTTTAGGCTTTGGGCCTTGGGCTTTTGGTTCGCACGCTGACGAGGCAAAGCCTAAAGCCCAATGCCCAATGCCTAATGCCTAATGCCCTATGCCAAGTTTGCCCGCGCCGGGACGCGTTTTCAAACGTTTTTGTCGGCTATGACCATACTAGGACCTTCTATCTAGCGCCTACCACCTACCGTCTACGCTACCGGCCTCCGCCCCGCTCCAGAAATCCGACATCTCCCCGCACGGGGTATACATTAACGGAGGGAACCCGCCTATGCGCCTATTTCGCGTCTTGCTCCTGTGCCTCGGCTCCGCTGCGGTTCTGCTTTCGGTTGCCGTTTCAGGCGCTGAGTGGTTTGTGTCACCACAGGGCCAGCGCTCCAGCCCGGGCACGCGGGAGGAGCCCTGGGAGGTTGCTTTCGCGCTGGCCGGCGGAGGCAAGAAAGTCGCGCCGGGGGACACAGTCTGGCTGCGCGGCGGCTCCTACAAGTTCCCCTTCACGAAGGGCAGCCAAAGTCAGGGCTTCGAGGTCAAGCTGGCCGGGACTGTCGAGCACCCCATCGTGATCTGCGGGACACCGGCCGAACGGGCCACGATTGACGGGGGGCTGAGCATCCGGGAACCGTCCACGTACTTGTGGCTGCGGGACTTGGAGATCATGGCGTCCGAGCCGCGCCCCGAAAAGGCGCTCGGCCCTGTCAACACCGCGAAGGCCGCGCCGCTCGAATCGGATATCTCGCAATACCGCCCTTGGAGCGGGCTGAACGTCTATGCCGGCCAGGGCTGCAAATTCATCAACCTGGTGATTCACGATAACTGCCAGGGGGTGAGCTGGTGGGAACCTTCCAAGGACAGTGAACTGTACGGCTGCCTGATCTACAACAACGGCTGGCTGGCCACAGACCGGGGCCACGGGCACTGTGTCTATACGCAGAACCAGACCGGCGTGAAGACCGTCTCCAACTGCATCATGTCTTGCTTGTTTGAGGGCACTTTCACTCTGCACGCCTACGGCTCAAAGAATGCCTACGTTGACAGTTACGTGGCGGAAGAGAACATCATCTGCGGCAAAGGCCCGTTCCTTATCGGCGGCGGAAGGCCCAGCCGCAACATCGTCTCCCGCAGCAACTACCTGTATGGCGCTTCCATGAGTATCGGCTACGTGGCCCCTGAGAATGAAGATTGCGAGGTGCGCGACAACGTCATCGTCAACGGCGAGCTGCGGGTCATAAAGTACAAGAAGGCCGTCAACGAAGGCAACCTGGTGCTCGGCAGGAACGACAAGCGCCCCGCCACGCCGCGCGTGATTTTCCTGCCCAACAGATACGATCCCAAGCGCGCCCATCTTGCGATTTACAATTTCGGCAAAGAGCCGCAGGTGGCTGTGAAGATGGAGGGCTTCCTGAAAGCGGGCGACAAAGTGCGCCTGCTGGACCCCCGCGGCTTCTACGGCGCGGCCGCCTGGGAAGGCACGGCCGAAGGTGAAACGCTGAACGTCCCCACGCCCGGCGAATTCGCGGCTTACGTGGTCTTGAAGGAAAGGAAGTTGGTTGACCAGCGTTGAATGGCCAACAGTCCAATCCAAAGCTGGAGACCCTTTACCGTTACGCTGCGGCGGTCGGCAAGCAAATCGTGTGGAGTTTCAGGAACGCGCAGCCAAGGAGCGTAAGAGCGAACCCCAAGCGGCTGTCGGCAAAGGCGGGCGTTTGACGGAGTGATCTCGCAGGGACGGATTGCGTCTGGCAAGCCGGCCCCGGCCCGCCATAGGGGGCCACCTAAAACGTCATGCTCTCCTCAGGAGCTTTGTAGACGGGAGGAGCTTCGTAGACGGGCTTCTTTATTTTCACGACCCCTGCTTTCGCCTTATCCAGAGACAGCAATCCCGCGGGAAAGGCATACATGGCTGTTGATCTGTCTTTTTCCTCCGTCGGGCAGTAGATGTTTGTCCCCGCCTTCGCTGCCTTGAGTCTCTCAAACTGCTCAGGTTGCAGGAATACCTGGAAGTATCCTTCTGCATCGAGGTCCGCCGACCCGGCATAATCAAAAAGCACGCTTATCCTCGCGGCCGGCCCCTTCTTAGGGTCCACAACTGGGGGTGAACCGTCTTCACAAAGAATCCGGCCATAGTAGAACTTCGGGCGGGTGATCTTCTGGGGCAGAGCCTTCTCTTTTTCCGGCGTCAGCATCTGCACGGGGAATCTCGCGTCCTCTTTCTTCAGTTCGGTCGCCCAGTTCCCCACCGTCATCGTCAGCCAGGGGTTGCCCTTTACCAGGCCGGAGATTTCCTGATCCGAAAGGACCACCTTGAAGAATCCCTCACGGTCCGCCTCCGCCAGCCGGATACCGTCCTTGAAGTCCTTTTCCCAGAAAGCGATTTGCACGAAGACGTGATTTTCAAAATCGGCTATCGGAAAGTCAACACGCCCATACCAGGCCTTTCGCACAGGCATGGCTTTCTTGCTTTGAAGGCCGGAATTCCCAACTGCGCCGGTCACGATCACATTGTCGGGCAGCTTGAGTTGTTTCAAGAGGGCGCCGTCATCACCGGCGAAGATCTTGAGGCACGGTTCCAGGGTGTCTGCATTGTTACTATCCAAGCTCATCCACCGTTCGTAAATGTGCAGGGAAACATTGTACTCAAAGACCTGGCCATGGAAGGATTTGACGCTTGGTCTGCCTGCTTCGATCCGTACCTCATGATCGCGCAACCGCACTTTCGAAAACAGCGCCAACAACTCGTTGACTTCCACGGGTGTCGCCTTGAAATAGAAATCCTCGTTGCCATTGCACCACATTGAATACACGCGCGACGGATGCTTCACAAAATCCATCATCCCCTTCGGCCAGCCGGACGAGTAGTGGTCGTTACCGGCCCCAATCTGCTCCATCGCCATGCCGTGCACAATGCCGTAAAGGCTGAGAATCCCCAGGAGAATTCCTGATGCCAGCACGAGCGCTCTTAACTTGCCCACGACCAATTCCTCCGATGCGCAATGCACTGCCTGTGCCGCTACTCAGGAGTTTTGTAGACGGGCTGCGGTATTTTCACGACCCCTGCCTTCGCCTTATCCTGGGACAGCAATTCCACGGGAAAGACATACTTCATTTGTTGAGTGTTTCTCGACGTCGGGATGACGATGTTTTTATCCGGCCTCCTGGCCTTTAGATTCTCAAATTGCTCGGGTTCCAGGAATTTCTGGAAGTATCCTTCTGCATCCAGCTTCAGCGGCCCGCCATAAGGAAGATCCACCCATATTTCCGCGTTGGGCCACGGCTTGGGGTCCAGAACCGCAGGTGAACCGTCTTCAAAAAGAACCCGGCCATAGTAGTACTTCGGACGGGGGATCTTCAGGGGCAGAGCCTTCTCCTTTTCCCGCGCCAGCATCTGCACGGGGAATCTCACATCGTCTTTCTTCAATTCGGTGAACCAGTTCCCCACCGTCACCGTCAGCCACGGGTTGCCCTTTTCCAGGCCGGCGATTTCCTGGTCCGAAAGAACCACCTTGAAGAATCCCTCGCGGCCCGCCTGATCCAGCCGGACGCCGTCTTTGAGGTCCTTCTCCCAGAAAGTGATATGGACCAAGGGGTCATGTCCAAATTCGGCGGCCGGGTTGGCATCCTCGAATTGAGCACGCCCGTACCAGGCTTGTCGCACAGGCACGGTTCTCTTGCCTTGAAGGCCGGAATTCCCCACGGCGCCGCTCACGATCAAATTTTCAGGCGGCTTGAGTTCTTTCAAGAGGACGCCGTCATCACCGGGATAAACCGTGAGGCGCGGTTCCAGGGTGTCTGCATTGTTTTCGCCCCTCGCAAAGAAAAGGGAAATGCCTCCCCAGATGGACAGCGACACATTGTACTCAAAGACCTGGTTATTGAAGGATTTGACACTTGGTTTGCCGGGCTCAATCCGGACCTCATGATCGCGCAACCGCGCTTTCGAACAGAGCGCCAACAACTCGTTGATTTGCCCGGGAGCCGCCTTGAAATAATAAGTCTTGTAGCCGCTGTGGTCGAGCAAATACACGCGCGACGGATGCCTCACAAGTTCCACGATCCCCTTCTGCCAAAAGGGCTGCTCCACGGCAGCGCCATCAGGCCCAATCAGCTGCTCAAACATACCGTGCACAATCCCGCAGAGGCAGAGAATCCCCAGGAGAATTCCTGATGCCATTGCGGGCGCTCTTAGCTTGGCCATGCTCAAGTCCTCCCAGGTGCGTTGCGCCGCCTGTTCCTTTACTAAGATACCGATTCAGACATTAGTTTACTAGAAGACATTGTAAAGAGACCGCCGCTTTTTCCGGGTTTACAGAAACGCAGGCCACCTGTAACTTGGGTCTGGTTGAGGATGAGTCCCTCTTGAATGCCACGCCACCACCCATCGAGGAATGCCTGCGCCGCGCTACGCGCGCGTTGGTCTCTCGGCGCCACGCCCAGGGCTTCTGGGAAGGCCGCCTGGCTTCCTCACCTCTGGCCACGGCTGTGGCGGCTTGCGCGCTTGCCGGCGAAACCGGCGCCGGCGCCGAGCCGCTCCGCAAGGCCTCCGCCTACCTGGCGCGGACCCAGAATCCCGACGGCGGCTGGGGCGACACTGAAATCAGCAAGAGCAACCTTGCCGCCACGCTGTTGGTCCTGAGCGCCGATGCGCACTTGCGCAATCTTCCAGATTGTGCCGCGTTGACTGACGAGCAACGCCGCAGAACTCAGGCTTTTGTCGAAAAGCTAGGCGGGCTCAAAGAAGGCTTGCGGCGCGCTTATGGCTCCGACTTGACTTTCCAAGTGCCCATCCGCATGACCGCCGCCAGCGCCGGCCTGCTGCCGTGGGGCCAGGTGGACGCGCTGCCATTCGAGCTGGCCCTGGCGCCACGCTGGCTCATGGGCGCATTGCGGCTCCCGATGGTCAGCTACGCTCTGCCGGCGCTGGTCTGTGTCGGCTTGGCCCGGCACGGCAAGGCGCCCGCTCGGTTCTGGCCGCTGCGCGGGTTGCGTGAAGCCACCGCAGACAGGGCGCTTGGTCGCATCCTCAAGATGCAGCCCGAGAGCGGCGGCTATCTGGAAGCTGTGCCTATCACCGCGTTTTGCCTGCTGGGGCTGAAAGCCGCGGGCCGCGGCGGCCACGCGGTAGCGCAAAATGCGCACAAGTTCCTGCTGCACACGCAGCGCGAGGACGGCTCCTGGCCCGTCGAAGTGAATCTCTCCGTCTGGAATACGACGCGGGCCGTTGAGGCGCTCGCCGCGGCCGGCGTTCTGGAAAGCGCGCTCAGCCTTGAAGAACGCCAACAGACGCGCGACTGGCTCCTGGCTCAGCAGACCAAGGGCGTCAGCGTCTACTCCGATGCGCGGCCGGGCGGCTGGGGCTGGAACCACCTGCCGGGAAGCGTGCCTGACGCGGATGACACAAGCGGGGCCTTGATCGCCTTGCGGCATTTCGGACTCGCCGATGGGGACGAGGCGGTCGATTGGGGCGTGGGCTGGCTGCTGGGCTTGCGAAATCGTGATGGCGGCTGGCCAACCTTCTGCCGCGGCTGGCAGAAGCTGCCCTTCGACCGCAGCGCGCCGGATCTGACGGCGCATGCCCTGCGCGCGCTCTTTCCGCCCAGCCTGCCGTACGACCCGGCGCATTCGTTCGGCCTTACTCGCTCTGTTTTTGAAAAGGGATATGAGTACCTGGAGAACGCGCAATGCGCCGATGGTGCATTTGCGCCGTTGTGGTTCGGCTGCGAGCACGCGCCCGACGAGGTGAACCGCGTCTACGGCACGGCAAACGTGTTGCTTGCCTGTGCGCAGAGGAGACGCGCGGACGGCATTAGAACGCGCGCGCTGGCCTGGCTTCGGTCCGTTCAGAATGCCGACGGCGGCTTTGGCGGTTGCGCGGGCGCGCGCAGTTCGGCCGAAGAAACCGGACTGGCTTTGCGCGCTCTGGTGGCCAGCGGTGTAAACCCAAAGGAAGCCTGTTGTGCGCGCGCGGCGCAGTGGTTGGTCGAGCGCCAACGGCCGGATGGCACCTGGGGCCCTGCGCCCATCGGGTTCTACTTCGCCGTGCTGTGGTACTACGAAGAGCTGTACCCGCTCTGTTTTGCTCTGGGCGGGCTGGGCGCGTGGGCGCGAAAGGAAGTACTGAGTACTGAGTGCTGAGTACTGGTGTTTCGGGAACCGCTAGCCTTTCCCGCGTGGGGAGAGGGCGGACATGGGCGAAGGGGCGCATTGGGAGTGGAAGCAGAGGCATGAAGGCCCTAACCAATGGCACAGAGGCTGCCGGGGTGGCGGAGCAGAAAGCACTCGCCAGACCGCCTGCTCCTTACCGGCATGACGAATGGCGTCCGGCCGGCGAGAACTTCAAGTCCATCCCGGAGACGAAGGAGCAGCGAGAGTCGCTTCGCCGGCGCGCGGCGGAAGCGGCCGCGCGCTTGCCGCGGCACCGCCCGCCCGACAAGCAGTCCCTGTGTCGCGCCGCCGAGGAACTGCTTGCGCCTCTAGGGCTTGCCCGCGGCTTCATCGGCTTCACGATGGTGCTGCTGAACAACGAATACTGGCGCGATGAATTCGCGTCCGTGCCGTTCGCGAAACGCCTGTTCCTGCTGCCGCAATGTCTCCGTCAGGCGGAGGACTGCCCGGCGAAGGTGGACGAGACCCAGCTTCACTGCCTGGAGTGCGGGCTATGCTCGATCAACGAGTTGAGCGGCGAGGCCAGGCGCATGGGATACCGCGTGCTGATAGCTGAAGGCACGCCCAGCGTGCTGAAGCTGATAATGGCGGGCCAGGCGGATGCGCTTCTGGGCG
>Ga0209777_10002298_pt1 | contig 25514 bp, 22 predicted proteins | sample FrelakmetHBP12HB_FD_187147 | JGI IMG/M metagenome (GOLD analysis project Ga0209777, IMG submission 187147) | Freshwater lake sediment microbial communities from the University of Notre Dame, USA, for methane emissions studies -HBP12 HB (SPAdes)... | ecosystem: Environmental > Aquatic >... | reverse complement strand
AGTGGGGAAACCCATAAAGAAGGCTTCTTTGTTATCTAGTCATTTAACTAGATAGCACAAATCACCCCTGTATGCAACAAAAAAGTCCGAAAATGTTTTTTATCTAGTAAAGGGCCAAAGTCCAGGTGGCAGGCTTGAGCCTGCCACCGGAGTTTCTACGTTTTTGGTGAGGATTCTGCGCCTTGCGGTCCACTATCTTGGAGTCGTCCGACAGTAAGCCCGAAGGGCAAAAGATCATAGCCCACGGCGCAAGCCGTTGGGAACACATCGGTCGGCCACCCAGCCCCGGAACGGGGCGTAAGCCCATGCGACACAGCTTCGCTTCCCTGCTCGTTCACGTCATCTTTTCCACGAAGCACCGCACCTCTGGCCTGTCACCAGAGCCTGCCGCCCGCCTGTTCCCGTACCCGGCATTGTCGGAGAACACATCTGCTTGTGTACGTCGCTGCCACGGAATCGATATCGGACTTGCTGAGAGTCGTGAAGACCAATTCGTCTCGCTGGGTACACGAACATACGATGTGCGCGACCGCTGGGGCTGAGACCAGCCTTTCGCCCCGTTCCGGGGCTCGCTATCCCTAACACGCTATTCCACACGGCTCACGCCGTGGGCTTGATCTTTCGCCCTTCGGGCTTGAAAAATGTAGAAACTCCAGAGACAGGCTTCAGCCTGCCATCCGCGGTTTTGAATGGTGCCCGCGCAATTCTCGGCGCCGGTCCGCTCAGCCCGGGAACACCATCTCCTCGACGAAGATCTCCTGGAACTCGGGATCGTCAGCAAGCGAGATGTGCTCGGTGCGGCAGCGCAGCGCTTCGAACTGCAGGTCCCCGGCGAATAGCGCGAGCTTGGCGCCCAGCAGGGCCGTGTTGCCCGCCTGCTGGATGATGTCGTCGGTGAATCCGATCAGCCCGATGCGGCGCGCGCTGCCCCGGCTCACGTAGTTGCCGAAAGCGCCGGCCAGATACAGCCGCTCGACGCCGGCGGGCGAGGCGCCCAGCCGGTTCAGAACGATGCGGATGCCGGCGGCAACAGCGCCCTTGGCCAATTGCAGCTCGCGAATGTCGGCCTGGGTCAGCGCAATCCCGGCTGCCAGCGGGAGGCCCTTCGCGCCGTTCGCCAGCCGCCCGCTTGGCAGCACCATTCCGAGATCGAGCGCGCCGGCTATGGCGTCCACCAGGCCGCTGCCGCAGATGCCACGCGGCGCCGCGTGCCCGATTACCGCCGGCTCGAGCCGTCCGTCCACTACCGCCACTTCCGCGATGGCGCCCGTCGCTGCCCGCATTCCCGCAGAGATCCGCCCGCCTTCGAAGGCCGGGCCCGCGGCGGCCGAGGCGCACACCATGCGCTCGCGCGTGCCGAACAGGATTTCGCCGTTCGTGCCAAGGTCGATGAGCCCGGTCAGCGACTCGCTCTCGTGCACACGCGAGGCCAGGACGCCGGCCAGGATGTCGCTTCCCACGAACCCTCCGAAGCACGGCAAGAAGTTGACCGGAGGATCGCCCGGAAGCGGCCAGCCCAGTTCAGCGGCGGCGAACGTCTCCAAACCGTCCCGCGGCGATTCGAACGGCACGTGCGAGAGCGGCTCCACGTCGATGCCGCAGAACAAGTGGTGCATTACCGAGTTGCCGACTACCACCACCCGGGTCACAGGGGCGTCGCCGGTCCGGGCAGCCGCAATCAGCTCGGAAGCCAAGCCGCCTGTGCTTTGCCGGACCACCTCCGCCAGCTTCCCCGCCCCGCCCGCCAGAGCGTGCTGCACACGGCTCATGATGTCGCTGCCGTAAGCCACCTGCGGATTCAGTGCGGTGCGGACTGCCAGCACGTGACCGGTTCGGAGGTCGAGCAACTGGGCGACCAGAGTCGTGCTGCCGAGATCGATCGCAATCCCCAGCCCCTCGCCGGGCGTAAACTCGAAGGCCGAGTCGTCGGCCAGGATCGCGGCGTCCATCTGCGCGATGTCCAGCGTAATGGACGCGCCCGCGGCCGCATGGCAGGCCAGCCGCCACCCGGCCTGGACCTCCTCCGGCGAAAGCATCTGCCAGTCCGCCCCGGAAGGTTCCAGCACGCCGGCGGTCACGCGGACCCGGCAGCGCTTGCACTTTCCCCGCCCGCCGCACGGGAACTCAACACCATAGGCGAACAGGACATCGCGCAAGGGCGTCCCGCGCGCTACTTCGAGCGTTTCGCCGAGCGGTTTGAGTTCGATGCGGACCGTTTCGGAAGACATCCGAAGTATTTATGATAAGCCCGGCGCCGCGGCAATCCGGGGGCCGGTCGCGGCACCACCCAAAGGTGGTAAGTGAAGGGAAAGGACGAGTGCACTCCGGGCCGCGCGGAAAGAAGAAAACTTCATTTGCAATCGGCATCGGCACCTCCTTTATACTTGTACAAATACCCCGTTGCACCGCTGCGGCAGGAGTATACCTGTAGCCCTGCGTTGCGCCGGAGTAGAGAATCCACGAACGTAGAGGACACTCGGTGAGCATCAGCCAACTTGCCAGATCGATCAGCGAATCGCCCACCCTGAAGCTGAACGAGACCGCAGCAATACTCAGGGAAAAGGGAGAACCCGTCATTCACCTCGGCGGCGGAGAGCCCAAGAGCCGCGCGCCCGTAGACGCGATCATCAACTGCGCGGCCGTCTTGAATACAGGCGAGGTCCGCTACACACCCGCGGACGGAATCCCGGCGCTGAAGAAAGCCATCATCCGGTACACCGAAGAAAACTACAACAAGTGCTTCGGCGCGAACAACGTCATCGCGTCGAACGGCGCGAAGCAGGCCATCATGGTGGCTCTGTACACCATCCTCGAGCCGAAGGACGAAGTCATTTACCCCGCGCCGTACTGGGTGTCGTACCCCGAGATGGTGAAGCTGGCCGGCGGCGTCCCCGTGGCGGTGACGGCCGAAGACGGCAGCTTTCAACCCACGGTGGAAGAAATCGCGGAGGCCGTGGGCTCCTACACGAAAGCCATCATCCTGAACAGCCCGAACAATCCCTCGGGCGTGGTCTACTCGGAGGAGTTCATCGCCGGCGTGGTGGAACTCTGCGAGAGGAAGAACATCTTCCTCATCATGGACGACACATACAACCGCCTCATCTTCGACAACCGGGCGGCGACCAACACCTTCACGTACGCGAAGAACCACACGAAGAGCTCGCAGTTGATCGTCATCAACTGCGTTTCGAAAATGTACGCAATGACCGGTTTCCGGATCGGCTGGGCGGTGTCCGATAACACCGAAGTCATCGAGGCGATGACCAACATCCAGTCGCAGCAGACCTCCGGCCCTTCGGCTCCGGCACAGTGGGCCGCCGCCGGCGCGCTGAACGGCGTGCAGTCTTGCATCACGAGCCTGCGGATGACACTCGAGAACAATCGGAACGTCCTTGTGGATCGGCTGAGGGCATTCAACGGCATAAGAGTCGTGAAACCGGGCGGCACGTTTTACACCTTCCCCGATTTCAGCGCCTACGAAAAGGATTCCTGGAAGCTCTCGCGTTTGCTGCTCGACAAGGTGCGCGTGGTCACCGTGCCCGGCAAGGAGTTCGGCATGGAGGGCCATCTGCGGATGAGCTTCTGCGGCACCATCAAGGAGATCACCGAGGGTGTTGAGCGCATCAAATGGGCGCTCGATCCGAGCTCTCCCAACGAGTTGTATCTCGGCGACCGCAAACTGGTGAGGGATTGGGTATGAACATCTACTACGACATCCCGTCGCCCGCTCAGCCTATAGCGAAAGAGAACGCGAGCCAGTTCGGGCTGCAGAATCACGGCCTAACGAACCTGAACCGGGTCTACTGGAACCTGACCAGCGGGGCTCTGTACGAGGAGGCCGTCTTCCGGGGCGAAGGCACCATCGGGCACCTCGGGCCGTTTCTCGTGAACACCGGCAAGCACACGGCCCGCGCCGCGGCGGACAAGTTCATCGTTCGCGAGCAGACCACGGAAGAGAAGGTGTGGTGGGGCCAGTACAACCGGCCATTCAACCCCGACAAGTTCAGCAACCTGCTGACGCGCCTGCAGGGCTACCTGCAGGGGCGGGACGTCTTCGTGCAGGACCTGTTCGCCGGCTCGGACGAGGAGGTCAGGCTTCCCATTCGCATCATCACGGAAAAAGCGTGGCACAGCCTCTTCGTGCGCACGATGTTCTCCAAGCCGGACTTGCTCGAACAGATGAAGCGGCACGTGCCGGAGTTCACTATCATCTGCGCGCCGGGGTTCAACGCGTCGCCCATCATCGACGCCACGCGTTCGGAGACGTTCATCATCGCGAACTTCGCCGAGCGCCTGGCCGTCATCGGCGGCTCGGCGTACGGCGGCGAAATGAAAAAGACCATTTTCACGGTCTTGAATTTCCTGCTGCCGCTGGATGGCGTCCTGCCCATGCACTGCTCGGCGAACGTCGGCGATAAGGACGACGTGGCCATTTTCTTCGGCCTCTCGGGCACGGGCAAGACGACGCTTTCAGCCGACCCTTCACGTCACTTGATTGGCGACGATGAGCACGGCTGGACCGAAAACGGCGTCTTCAACTTCGAGGACGGCTGCTACGCGAAGGTGATCCGGCTTTCCGAAGCCGCCGAGCCGCAGATCTACGCCTGCACGCGGCGCTTCGGCACCATCCTGGAGAACGTCGTCTTCGATCCGGCTTCCCGCCGCCTCGATCTGAACGACGACCGGCGCACCGAGAACACGCGCGCCGCCTACCCGCTCTCCTACATCGAAAACTACTGGCCGCCGAAGCGGGCCGGCCACCCGAAGAACGTCATCTTCCTCACCTGCGATGCGACAGGCGTCATGCCGCCAATCGCACGGCTCAGCCCGGACCAGGCGATTTATCACTTCATCTCCGGCTACACCAGCAAGATCGCCGGAACGGAGATCGGCCTCGGCATCGAACCCGAGCTGACTTTCAGCCCGTGCTTCGGTGGCGTGTTCATGGTGCACCATCCATACGCCTACGCCGAGATGCTCAAGGCGAAACTGCTCAAGCACGGCGCCACGCCCTGGCTCGTCAACACTGGCTGGACGGGCGGGCCGTTCGGCGTCGGCAAGCGCATCAGTATCCAGCACACGCGCAAACTGCTGGCCGATGTGCTCTCGGGCAGTCTTCACGACGTCGAGTTCCGGGTGGACCCGGTGTTCGGTTTCGAGGTGCCCGTGTACTGTGAGGGCGTGCCTTCGAGCATTCTGGACCCGGCCAACACCTGGGGCAGCCGCGAGGAGTACTTCCGCAAGTACGACGCGCTGGCCGCGCGGTTCATCGAGAACTTCAAGCTGCTGGCCGACGGTTGCCCGGGGCACGTTGAGAACTTCGGGCCCAGGCGCATCCACGATTTCGCCGCGGCCGCCAACGCAAAGTAGCTTCTTAACGAGTGAGTATCGCGACGCCCGCCGTTTCCACGGCGGGCGTTCGTGTCTCGGGCGCCGGGGACTGACTACTCTGTCCCGCAGCGAAGCGGACAGAGCGGTCTGTCCCCGTCGCACCCTCAGCAGGACCCGCCGGCACATCGCATCACTCTACCCCTATTCAGCCGAGCCGCAGCCTCCGTTCCGCGCGAAGACGGAGACCGTCGGATAGAATGGCTGCATGCCCGAGACCTCCCGTCAGGCGATCTCAGACTTTCTATCACTGAAGCGCATCGCTGTCGTGGGCGCCAGCCGCGACCCGAAGGACTTCAACGCGCGCCTCTTCCATGACCTTCGGGACCGGGGCTATGACGCGGTGCCCGTGAACCCGAATGCCGGCGAGATTGACGGAGTTCCCTGCTTCGAATCCGTGCAGGAAATCCAGCCGCCAGTCGAGGGCGCGCTGATAATGACCAAGTCCGACGCCGCAACCACCGTGGTGAAGGATTGCCTGGAAGCCGGAGTGCGCCACGTGTGGCTCTACCGGGGCGCGGGCCAGGGCGCCGTCACGCCCGCAGCCGTGGAGTTCTGCAAGAAGAACGGGATCGAAGTAGTGGCTGGATACTGCCCTTACATGTTCCTGCCGGAAACCCAATGGTTCCACCGGATGCACGGCTTCTTCCTCAAGATCGGCGGATCTTACCCGTCCTGAAAACCCGCCGGAGCCGGCCGCACCCTCAGGCGCGCACGGGGCCGCGCAACAGGCGGGCAGGCAGCGTGATGATAGCCCACAGCAGTTGCAGCACCCCGCCGACCGCAATCCCCACAATGCGGAACGGCAACAGAATCAGCCAGACAATCGGGTAGAGTACGAGCGCCAGCAGCGCCAGCGGCCAGCACAGGAAGAAGAGGATCAGCCACAGCACGAACGTGATCACCGCAACACCCCCACACCGGTCTACGCAGTCACTCGTCGAATTGTTCCGGGCCGTGAGCCCGCGCGTACTCGCACATGGCGCGGAGGTTCTCGGGCTTCGTGTCGCGCACCACCTCGCAGCCCGCCCCCACGATGAACCGCTCGCCGGCTCCGCGGTGGCAGGCGGCGACGTTGGCGGTAACGGATTCCGGAGTGCCATTCAGGAGCACCGCCACCGGGTCCGTGTTGCCAAGCAGCACCTGCTCGGGGCCCATCACCGCCCGAGCTTCCGCCACGGGGGCCGGCCAATCCAGATCCACGATCTCAGCCCCCAGCTTGCCCATGCCTGGAAAGCAGCGACGCGTCCTGCCGCAGATGTGCAGGCGCACCCGCGCGCCGAGCGCGTGCAGTCCGTCCACCAGCTTTTTCTCGTATGGCCAGACGAACTCGTTGTAGATGGCGGGCCCGACCAGCGATGCGGCTGCATCGCCAACGCCGACCAGGTCCGCACCGGCCTCCACCTGCGCCCGCGCGAACCGCAGTTCCATGTCCACCGAGAACTCGAAGAGATCCCGCACGAAACCGGGGTCATCGCAGAAATCCACCATCAGCGTGTTGATCCCGCGCAGGTCGGCGCTCATTGCGCACGGGCCTTCCACCCAGCCTTCCACCAGCAGGTCCTGCCCGGCGCGTTCCTTCAGCAGCGCAACGCCTTGCACCCGGTCGTGCATGCGCCCGCCGCCGAGCGGATCGGGCGGTTTGAGCGCGGCCAGCGCCGCCTTGTCCGCGAGCAGAGCGCGGCACTCGATGATGGCCGGCGGCTGATCGGGAAACCACTCGATAGCGGCGCCCAGGTCCGTGGCCTCGCGTGCCGGGTCCGATATGGTCGAAACAAAATCGAATCCGAACGTTTCGGCGTTGCGGATTTGCGCTTCAGCCAGCACACGGTGATCCGTTGCGTAGTCGCGGTACAGGGCGCCGGTCCGGCGCGCCGCGAACATCATGGTGATGGGCATGAGCGCCAGGTGGTCCCGGCTGCGTCCTTCGATGGTCGCGAGAATTCGTTCCCTTCCGGTCATTGCGCTTTCTCGGCTCCGATGATGGATTCGTCCAGCTTCGCCCGCACCCGCCATCCCGGCGGGACGATCAGAAACTCCTCCGGATCCCACTTGCCGTCGAGGAGCTTCTGCATCAGGCTCAGGTCGCCCTGCACCTTCTCGTACTTCCACTTCTTCTTCTGCGCTTCCTGCTCCGTCGCGCACTCGAAACGGTCGTCCGGCTCGATCCCCATCTCGATGTACGTGAGCTGGCCGTAGTTCCGCGTATGGTCGCCGAGCTGCGAGTAGAGGTACTTCGCGTTATCCTCGCCGTACTTCTCCACGAACTCCTCGTAGGTGTACCCCAGGCCGGCCTTGCGCAATTCCTTGTGCGCCAGCGGCTGCAACCCCTCGCCCCGCTCGATCCAGCCCGTGGTCTTGAAGTATACGCCGGGGTGGTTCTGGAAATAATCGGAATATCGTTCCTTGCTGCCGAGGAAGAGCGTGATGCAATCGTGCGCCCGCGGGATCACGACGGGCTTCGACCGCGCGGTCACGCCCGCGATGCCGGTGCCGCAAAGGCCGTAGCCGAACAGCACGGCCTGGTAGTCGGATTCGTCCACCGCGTTCAGCGCCGATTGCAGCCGGTCCACCATCTGCGCCGAGCCGATGTCGTGGAGTCCTTTGGGGAGGAACTCCACATCCACCTGGTTCACGGACCGGGCTATCGCGGCGCACAGCTCGCGGTAGAAGATCTCGCAGCTAATGAGCTTGAGTCGCACAGGCCATTGTATGACGCGAACTGCTTGCCCGCCACCAGGCTGAGCAGCTCGGAGAGAAAACAGGCGAGTCCTTCTCCCGGGCTTTCGCGTTCGGAAATGATCGGCTCGATGCCGCGGCGCCGCAGTACCCGCTCCTGCACCGGGTTTGCGGCGGCAAGGAAGATGTAGGACTTCGGCCTGAGCTGCGTCAATTTCGACGCTTCCCACAGGCGCTGGATCTTGTACACCAGGTACCTGATGTTGATGTCCGACAGGCTGTAGCCCACGAACACCACCGTCCGGCCGAGCACATCCGATTGCAGCTTGATGTCGAGCGCGCTCTCGAAATCGAGCCGCTTGAAGAAGCTCGACTCGGTGAGCACGATCGACTCGTCGTCGTCGAAGTCGCCATGGAACTTCACGATCTGCGTCACGTCCTCGCGCGCCTCGAGCAGGTCGCCGACGTTGGTGATCTTGCTGTATTCCTTTCCGTACGCTTCGTAAGCGCGCTCGAGCCAGCGATCGTAGTTGGTCGTGTAAACGATGGGGAAAGCCAGCTCGACGATCAGGCGGTGGATCTCCGAGTCCCGCACGTCCACGTCCGGGCGATGCCACGTAACGTCCATCCAACTGCGGAGCGGCCCGAGCGTGCCCTTGGTGAGCAGGTAGAACTCGGCCAGGGTACGGTGGTCCGCCAGCGTGCGGAAACTCTGCGGGTCGTAGCCGAGCTGCTTGGCGATCTCGGTTACGACCTCGGTCGTGGTCGGCACGCCAACATTCTTCGATACGCCCGCGCCGACGAACAGGATCGCCCTCTTGCGGCGGACTGCCTCCACCAGTCGTTCTTCGATCACACTCAGGCCCCGCGCAGCGCGGCGAGAGCGCCGCGAATGGCCGGCGCAAACTCCCCCAACGTGCCGTAGCTCCTACCGGCGCCGGCCAGATCGGAAACAAGGCTCACTTGCCTACCAGTCTGCGCGCAATCGGAACCGCCGACGCCGCATTCGGCCCGTAAGCGTCCGCGCCGATCTCGAGAGCCCACTGCTCGGTGACCGGTGCGCCGCCCACAACCACGTGTACCTTGTCACGCACGCCCGCCGCTTTGAGCGCATCGATGGTGGTCTTCATCGACAGCATCGTAACCGTGAGCAGCGCCGAGAGACACACCAGGTTCGGGTTCCTCTCCTTCACGGTCTGGACGAACTTATCGGGCGAAACGTCAGTGCCGAGGTCGATCACCTCGAAGCCGCCGCCCTCGAGCATCGAGGCGATAAGGTTCTTCCCGATGTCGTGCAAGTCGCCCTTCACAGTGCCGATCACCACTCGGCCCACGGGCTCGGTGCCCTGCGCCACGAGCAGCGGCCGGATGATCTGGAGACCGCCTTTCATGGCGCGTGCGGCCAGCAACAACTCCGGCACGAAATACTCCTCGGCCTCGAAGCGCCGGCCCGCTTCATCCATGGCGGGGATCATGTGCTGGTTGACGATTTCGAGCGGATTCACGCCGCCCGCGATCGCTTCTTTCGTAATGGCGAGAGCGGTCTTCGCGTCGCCGTTGAGAATCGCGTCGTACAGATTGGAAAGGTCAGGCATGGGTCTCCTTCGCACTCCGGCTGCTGAACTCGCGCACCGCATCGATCATGGAAACGATGTTCTCGACCGGGGTGCAGGCCTGGATGTTGTGAATCGAATCAAAGACAAAACCGCCGTTCCTGGAGAAGATCTCGCATCGCTCCATCACCTGGCGCCGCACTTCCTCCGGCGTGCCGAAGGGAAGCGTCTTTTGCGTATCGACGCCGCCGCCCCAGAACACCAGCCGGCTGCCGTACTTCTCCTTGAGCTGTGCCGGATCCATGCCCGCCGCCGAGCACTGCACCGGGTTGACAATGTCGAAACCGGACTCGATGAACGGCTCCATGAACTTCTCGACCGCCCCGCAGGAGTGCTTGAAGGTCTTCCAGGCGGTGTTGCGGTGAATCCAGCCGTTCACTTCCTTGTAATACGGCATGTACAGCTCACGGAACGTGGCGGCGGAGCAGAAGCTCGAGCTCTGTGTTCCGAAGTCCGTCCCGCAGACGAAGACGACATCCACGCTGCCGCCCGCTACGGCGTGGATCTTCTCCAGGTTCTTCAGCGCCATCTCACACTGCTTCCCGAACACCGTGTGGATGTAGTCGCGGCGGGTACGCGTGGACATGTACCACTCCGTGACGTCGCGAATGCCTTTCGGGTGCTTCAGGAACGGCGCGGGCACCAGCGCGATGTCTCCGAACGCGGTCCCGCTGAAGCCGGCGATCACGGCGCGGCCCTTCGACGCCGCGGCGGGCGCCTCGCGAGCGAGTTGCGCCAGGTAGTCGTCCCCGACCGGGCCGAACTCCTCGAGGTTGTCCTCCGGGTTCAGCCTGTCATCGTCAATCGGCTCCTGCCGGATGATGCTGTCGAAGAAGTAGAACCCCTTGGGCATGCGCCCGCTCGGCGGCACCGACGTGTCGCCTTCGGGATAAATCAGCGTATCGCCGTTCGCATCGACGGTGATGTTGAAATTCCCGGGGACCAGCACGTCCTGGCCCCATTCGGTGCGCCACGGCTTCCAGTTCTCATTGGCGAAACCGAAGAGGGTCTTGTAGGGCAGCACACCCTCGACGTCGATGCCCATCGCGGCCTTGAGATCGTCGTCCACCCAGCCCAGCATCTGATACGGCTCGTGGATTTTGACGGGCCGCTTCTCGAGGCCGTAGTGGTCGCGCAGCGCCGCCACGCAGCTCACATGTATACCGGTGACCGCGGTGCCGCCGAAATCGATCGGCACTCCGTCGGGCTCGCGATGGGCGAGCGCCGTGAGGACTCGTTCCCTGCTCGTCATGTTTCCTCGCGATGAGGGCGGGCCCCGGCGCGCGGAGCAGCCGCCCGGCCGGACCCGGCCTGAATCAGTCTTCCAGATTACAACATGCGGGCTGGATAGAATGGCTGGTGATGAAAACAGACCGGAGGCAGTTTCTCAGAATGGCGGCCGCAGGCGCCGCCGCATCGTACGGGCGCGTCCTCGGCGCAAACGATCGGGTTCGCATCGGCGCGATCGGAACCGGCGGCCGGTGCCAGTACCTCCTCAGCGTTTTGAACAAGATTGGCGGCAACGAGATCACGGCCGTATGCGACGTTTACGAACCGAACCTGCTTGAGGCCAGGCAGCAATCCGCACCGCAGGCACGCGAGTTCGCCGACTATCGCCGTCTGCTCGAGCTGGATGACATCGACGCAGTCGTCATCGGCACGCCCGACCACTGGCACGTGCCCATCACCGTCGAGGCGGTTCGCGCGGGCAAGGACGTCTACGTCGAGAAGCCCGTCACGCACCGGCTCGAAGAGGGCGAGGTTCTGCAGAACGCCGTCACCGAAACAAAGCGCGTCGTTCAATGCGGCATGCAGCAGCGCAGTTGGCCTCACTTCGCGGAGGCCGGCGAAGTGATCCGCGCCGGCGAGCTGGGCCAGGTCACCTTCGTGCGCACGTATTGGTATCAGAACCACATCCCGCACGGCGAGCCGAAGGTGGACGCGAGCAAGCTCGACTGGAAGATGTGGCTCGGCTCCGCACCCGCGCAGCCGTTCGATGCCGAGCGTTTCGCCGAGTGGCGCTGGTTCTGGGACTTCGGAGGCGGCGCGCTCACGGACCTGTTCTGCCACTGGGTGGACGTCGTGCAGTGGATCATGGCGAGCGACACGCCGAGCTACGTCACGGGCACGGGCGCCAACTACGCCACGCCGCGGCGCGAGTGCCCGGACACGATGAGCGCCGCCTTCGAATACCCCGGCAGGTTCCTCGTGCAGTTCGATTCGAGTCTCATCGGGTATCTGGAAGGCGGCGGGCTGTTCTTCCGCGGCACGAAGGGCGCTCTGCGGCTTCACAGGGGCGGTTACACGCTCTATCCCGAAGTTCCGCGGTACACCGAATTGCCCGACCTCAACGACGTCGCGAAGACAGCCAAGAGCACGGAGGATGGCGCCGTCTTCCACCTGCGGAACTTCCTCGACTGCGTCCGTTCTCGCAAGGAACCGAACGCACCGGTGGCCACGGGCATCGCGGCCGCGCGGGCCGGACATCTCGGGAACCTGGCCATCCGGGGACGCAAACCCGTGACCTGGCCCGTCTGAAGCGAGTCACTCTCCGTGCCCGTTCGGGACGGCCTTACGATCTGCCCATGTCTACCTCATTGCGCTCGGTCGCCGTCCTCGACGTACTGTTCAAGTACGCCTCCGGGCGGCTCCCTTCACGCGCCTCGTATCCACGGCCGTCGCCTGCGTCTCACGACGAAGCCGTGTCAGAGAAGCGGACCAGACGCCAATGTGGCGTCACGCGGCTTTGGCGACTTCCGCCAATTCGCGCACGATGGCTGTGACGACCACCTTGGCATCGCCGAACAGCATGAGCGTCTTGTCCAGGTAGTAGAGCGGGTTGTCGATGCCCGCAAAGCCAGGACTCATGGAACGCTTCACCACCATCACCGTGCGCGCCTTGTCCACGTCGAGAATCGGCATGCCATAGATCGGACTCGACTGGTCGCTGCGCGCCGCCGGGTTCGTCACGTCGTTGGCGCCGATGACGAGCGCCACGTCCGCCTGGGGGAACTCGCCGTTGATCTCGTCCATCTCGACCAGGCGCTCATAGGGAATGTCCGCCTCGGCCAGCAGCACGTTCATGTGGCCGGGCATGCGTCCCGCTACGGGGTGAATGGCGAACCTCACGTCCGCACCGTGCCTGGTGAGAACGTCGTACAACTCCCGGATCTTGTGCTGGGCCTGCGCGACCGCAAGACCGTAGCCAGGCACGATGATCACCGACCGCGCCGCATCCAGAATGGACGCAGCCTCTTCGGGCGAGGCGCTGCGAACCGTCCGCTGATCCTCTTGATGCCCGGCCTTCTTCTGCAGTTGCCCGAAAGCCCCGAACAAAAGGTTCGTGAAGGAGCGGTTCATCGCTTTGCACATGATGATCGCCAGGATCAGGCCCGACGAGCCGTCGAGCGATCCGGCGATGATCAGCATCCTGTTGCCGAGCGCGAATCCCATGGCCGCCGCCGATAGCCCGGCGTAGGAGTTCAACAGCGCAATCACCGTCGGCATATCCGCCCCGCCGATCGGGATGATGAGCAGCACCCCGAACACGAGCGCGAGAGCCGCGAAGATCGGGAAGATCCAGGTCTGCTCGGGATTGACGATCAGCACGATGCCGAGAATCGCCGCCGCGCCGAACAGCGCGAAGTTCACCGCATTCTGATTGCGGTATGTGATGGGTCTGGCCGGCAGTATCTCCTGGAGCTTGCCGAACGCCATCAGCGATCCGGTAAAAGTCAGGAATCCGAGCAGCGTTTCGAATACCAGCGCCACCATCACCGGGCCGTGCGGCAGCTCGCGGTAATACTCGGCCGTGCCCACGAGCGCGGCGGCCAGTGCGCCGAATGCGTGCGAAAGCGCGGTCCGTTGCGGAACGGCCGTCATCGGCATGAGATACGCCAGCGGCACGCCTACGGCCGAGCCGATGAAGAACGCGATGAAGATGCTCTGATAGCTCACGATGTCGCGGCCGAGCAGGGTGCCTACGACGGCGAGCAACATTCCTATCTCTCCCGCCACAACTCCGCGCCGCGCCGTTTCGGGCGACCGCATCCACTTCAGTGACATGACGAAAAGGCCGGCTGCGATGATGTAGGCGAACTGCACGATCTGTTCGTTCATTTCGCCTGCCCCGGCTTTCGCGTCCTGAACATCTTCAGCATCCGGTCCGTGATGAGGAACCCGCTGACGACGTTGATGGTGGAAGCGGTCACGGCGATGAATCCCAGGGTCTTGCTGAGTGTCGTCGCGCCTTGCGCGCCCGTGATGGAAATGGCGCCCACCACCGCGATGGCCGAGATGGCGTTGGTCAGCGACATCAGCGGTGTGTGCAGCAGCGGCGACACCCGCCTGATGACTTCCAGGCCCACGAATGTGGCCAGCATGAACACGTACAGACCGACTTCCAAATCCTTCAGCATCAACTTCCCCCCATCTGCTTGACTGTGGCCTCCTGCGCCCCGGCCTGCTCGGGAAGCCCGAGCGCCTGGCGCACTCTCGGGTGCACCACTTCACCGGCGTGCGTCACCAAAGTGCCGCGCGTGATCTCGTCGGAGGCGTCGAGCACCAGTTCGCCCTTCTTCAGCAGGTGCGCGAAGAAGGTGGTGATGTTCTTCGAATACATCTGGCTGGCGTGATAGGGAATGGTGGAGGGCACGTTCAACGGGCCGAGAATCGAAACGCCGTGCTCCACCACGGTCTCGCCCGGGCGCGTCAGCTCGCAGTTGCCGCCGCGCTCCGCCGCCAGGTCCACAATCACCGAACCCGGCAGCATTCCCACCACCATCTCCGCCGTCACCAGAATGGGCGCTTTCTGTCCCGGCACCGCGGCTGTCGTGATCACCACTTCGTGCGCGGCGATCACCGCGCCCATCAGCTCGCGCTGCCGGCGGTAGAATTCCTCGCCCATGGCTTTGGCGTAGCCGCCCGGATCTTGTGCCTGACCGGTCTCGAGCTCGAGCGTGACGAACCGCGCCCCCAGGCTCTCGATCTGTTCTTTCACGGCCGGACGGACGTCGTAGCCGCTCACCACGGCGCCGAGCCTCCGCGCCGTCGCGATCGCCTGCAGGCCCGCGACACCCGCGCCGATCACCAGCACCTTCGCGGGCGCAATCGTGCCCGCGGCGGTTGTCAGCATCGGAAACATGCGCGGCAGGGCGTCTGCCGCGAGCAGCACCGCTTTGTAGCCGGCGATGGTGGCCATCGAGGACAGTGCGTCCATCGACTGCGCCCGCGTGATGCGCGGGATCAGTTCCATCGCGAAGCTGGTGACGCCGGCGGCGGCAAGGTCCCGATACGCTTCGGGCGCGCTCAGCGGCTCTCCGAAACCGATGACCGTCTGCCCGCCGCGAAGCCAGGCCAGTTCGCTGCGGCCGTTGTTCTCGAGCGCGCCGGCCGTCCGCACCTGCAACAGGACAGCGGCCGCGACCAGTACCTCGCCACGTGAGGCCGGTTTGGCGCCCCTCTCCTGGTACTCGGAATCCGAGAAGCCGCTCGCGGCGCCCGCGCCGCGTTCGACCATGACCTCAGCGCCGGCCTTGATCAGGGCCGCAACACTCTGCGGCACCACGGCCACACGCCGCTCGCCGGGAAAGAACTCTTTGATAACGCCAGCAGTAATCCCCATCAGCCCTCATGGCCGCGCTCCGGGCACGGCACTGCCGCCCGCTCGTTCCCAGAATGCGGACAGCCATACTTAAACGATCCCCTCCCTTGATTCTAGATGCGCTTGCGGGTAGGCAGGTCGCAGCAGACTGCGAGGTCCGATGGATATCAGCGTGTCAGATCGGAGGTCTCGGAGCGGCGTTGCGTCCCACGCCGCCCGGGAGACCGCTACTTGGTGGCCGCGGCTCTCTGCTCGATCTGCGCCAGTTGCTGTTTCACCGTCGCAGCATCGTTCGTGTTCGGGAACAGCGTCAGATACTCACGAAGCGACACCGCCGCCGCCTTGAAATTGCCCCGCTCGGCTTCGAGCAGGCCGAGGATGTACCGCGCCCGCGGAAGCGCATTCTGTTCGTCGGCCCTGATCGCCTGCTCGGCGCGCGTCTGGGCCACGTCCAACTTCTTCAGGTTGTGGTTCGCCAGCGCGGCGCCGAGCAGCATTTCGGGCGAGTAGTACGGGTTGAGCGCGACGCACTTGTCCGTCAGGTCAACCACCGTTTGCCAGTCATTCCGAGATGCTGCGATGCGCGCCAGTTGTGCGTAGGGGGCGACAAACTCCGGATCGGCCTTCAGCGCCTGCTCGAAGCTCGCTTTCGCCTCAGCCGGCTTCTTCGCCTCCAGTTGCAGAGTTCCAAGGACCTGCCACGCCTCGGCGAACGCCGGGTAGATCTCCACCGCTTTGTGGATCTGCTTCTCGGCCGCGTCGGGCTTGTTCTTCTCCAGGCTCTCGCGGGAGCCTTCGAACTGCTTGCGGGCGTCCTTCGGCGCCTCCTTGGTGGTCTTGCTGAAAGTAAATCCTTTCACGCCCTCGATCGGGTGCAAGATCACTTTGCCCAGCTCCGACTTGTTTGGCTTGCGGCCCGTCAGGTCCGCTGAATCCGAGCTGAAGCCGGCCAGAGCAGCCTTGATACTGCAGCCGTCGTTCGAAGCCGGCGGCTGGCCCGGCGCCGCCATCCGTGTGAACGCCAACTTGAACGCACCCTTCTCGTTCGTCCTCGCTTCGGGCCGGCCAATGCCCGCGCAAACACGCTCAATCACCACGGGCGCCGGCGGCGCCGCGCCGTCTTCCATCACGACCGTCCCCGACAGCATCGGCATCCCGGGCATGCCCATCGGCCGCGAACCATCGCCCATCTGGCTTCCTGGCGTGGGCGGCTGTCCGCCATTGGCGCCCATGCTCCCGCCCCCGGGCTGGGCCGCCATTACACCGCAGAAAATGAGAACCACGAATCCAGCAAAGAACACCCGAGACATCTCTAACTCCCTTCCCATTAGAGTATAAAATGCACTTCGTCACCTGAATTGGCGGAGCCGTGTGCGCGACATCAAAGTGGCGGAATCCCCAATTCCCCGGCAATTCGCAGGAATCTGAGCGTACCTGTACGCAAGACCGCTTCTTCAGCCCGTCAGGGCGGAAGATCATAGCCCACGGCGCGAGCCGTGGGACGATCGCAGGTTCCATCAAGCCCCGGCAGTGGCGAAAGATTGCTCTTACGCCCCTCCCGGGCTCCCGCACGGACATTTCGTTCCCACGGCTCGCGCCGTGGGCTATGATCTTCCGCTCCTACGGAGCTTCATTTGGCGCGGTCCGGAACTTCCACTACGCGGTCCGGAGTTTCCACTACTATGTCGCACACCCGGCGGAGCCCGTTCGCCGCAACGCGGGACGGCGTGGCTTACTGCAGGAGCACAACCGCCATCCTGCCATCGGTCTCGAGCTTGTCCCCCGTGGCGTTCATGCTGTGCCGCGGCGTCTGGGGACGGTCCACAATCGACAGTGCCTTTAAGTGCCCGCCGAACAGCAGGTCGTTCACCACCTTGGCCCGCTCGCGATCGATTTCGGAATCGATCTTGTGAATGAAGTTCCTCTTCTCTGGGGAAAACTCGATCCCGATGTCATGCGTAGCGGCGCAGACCCATACCGTGCTTCCCTCGAAGGTATCCGGCCGCCGCCAGATGCGGAGGTGGTGCCGCATGGCAAACGTGTTGTTCTGCTTCTGAAACACCACGCTCGGCTTCTGCCCGTCGAGAATGAGCACCGACATGGGCGCTTCTTTGTAACCGCGCATCTCCGCAATCGCACGGAAGGTCTCGAGCCCGCTCATGCTGTTCAGTTGCGCCGCCGTGGACCAGCCCGCGGCGGTAAACGCCGCTTTCAACTGCTCCTCGGAAGCAATGAACATCACGTTCGTCATGTCCGAGGGAATGCCCTGCCCCTCGGTTTTGGTCTGAAACGGCTGAGCATTGACGAACCTGTAGAGCGCCTCTTCCGGCGTAACGGCGGCGAGCTGAGGAACAGGCAGCTTCGTCTTCACCTCGGCCGGTTTCGCGAGTTCCAGCGTCATCTCCACGCCGGGTTCGTAGACAATCTCCGGTTCCGGCTCTTTCAGCACGGCGGTCTTCATGGTTTCGAGGAATCCGCCGAACCCCGAGTGCTTCTCCGTTACCTTCTCCACGCCGGATTCGAGCCGCGACGAGATGGTCTCAGAAGCCAGAATGCCGTCGATGCGCCCGGCGTTCACCTTCTCCCGCGCGTTGTCTACGCCCACAACCTTCGCCTCGATCGGGATCGCCGGCGCGGTCTCCGGCGCGAGCGACGTGAATTCCAGCTCCAGCGCCGCCCGGTCCTGCGGCGTCTTGATCGGAACCGCCTGCTTGACGACACCTTTGACCGCGACGCCCGCGGGCAAAACGATTTCGCCGCCCATCACCACCGGGGCGATCACCACCGCCGATACCGCGTCCTGCGCCTTCGACGCGTTGCTCGCCACCCGCGACGTCAGCCGCACTTCCAACTGCGTCGCCGAGGGGAGCGTTGTACCGGATGCTGCCGCACACACCACCAGCGCGCACAACACGATTCCCGCTGCCTTCATCCTGAAAGTGATAGTAGCACCGGGGGTGTGCGACAAGAAAGTGGGGATTCTGTAGAATCAAAGCTCGTAAGAGCGCAAGAGAATAGCCCATGGCGTGAGCCATGGGGAGTCGCCAGATTCATGAAGCCCCGGCACGGGGCGAAAGATCGCGACGTCGCCATCTTCCGCCCCCTCCGGGGGCTTTTCCGGACACGCCGCTTTTCCCATGGCTTACGCCATGGGCTACTCTCTGTCGCCCTCCGGGCTGGTGTAGCGTCCTTGCGTACCACTACGCTCAGATGCCCGCGTTTTCCTTCGGAATTCGGAGTCTCGCCACTTTCAACTCGCGCACCCCTGTTTGCGTAGCACCGTGCCCGGCGGAAAGTGGCATTTGTATCATAATAGAAATGCCGATGCCGACCGAGCCCGAAACCGCAGTCGCCGCGCAGCACATCATCGACCTCGAGCGCGACTACCTGCTCCAGAACTATGCCCGCTATCCTCTCGTGCTTCACAAGGGCCGCGGATGCTGGCTGTTCGATGTTTCGGGCAAGCGCTACCTCGACCTCATCGCGGGTATCGGCGTGAACGCGCTCGGACACGCTCACCCCCGCATTCTCTCGGTGATCCGGGAGCAAGCCGGCCTGCTGATTCACACTTCGAATCTCTACTACCACGAGTATCAAGGCCCCCTCGCGAAGAAACTCGCGGAGATCAGCGGCCTCGAGCGCAGCTTCTTCTGCAACTCCGGCACGGAAGCCATGGAGGGCGCGCTCAAGATGATCCGCTCTCACGGCCGCAAGATCAGCGCGGAGAAGTACCACATCGTCTCGCTCGAGAACTCTTTCCATGGCCGCACGCTCGGCTCTATTTCCGTGACCGGCCAGCAGAAGTACCGCGCCGATTTCGAACCGCTGCTCGCCGGCGTAAGCTTCGTTCCGCCCAACGACATCGCGGCGCTCGAGCAGGCCGTGAACGCGAATACCGCCGGCATCATCCTCGAGTGGATCCAGGGCGAGGGCGGCGTCCGCCCGCTCGATCACGCGTACGCCGCTCGCGCCCGCGCGCTCGCGAACCGCCACAACGCGCTGGTCGTGTTCGATGAGATCCAGTGCGGCGTGGGCCGTCCGGGCAGGCACTTCGCCTACCAGCTTGCCGAGCCGGCCATCATGCCGGATATCACGGTCGCAGCCAAGCCTCTGGCCTGCGGCCTTCCGCTCGGCGTCATCCTGATGAACGAGAAGGCGGCGGCCACGATCGGGCCGGGCATGCACGGAACCACGTTTGGCGGCGGCGCGCTCGCCTGCCGCGTCGCCCTGGAATTCCTCGAGATTCTCGACGAACTGCTGCCGGTCATCGGCCGCGTGGGAAGCGATTTCCGGATTCAGCTCGCCGAACTTGGGCGGCACTTCAGCTTCATCCGCGAGGTGCGCGGCTTCGGCCTCATGATCGGCATGGAGCTCGACATTCCCGGCAAGCAGATCGTCCTCGACGCGATGGCCGAAGGGCTGCTCATCAACTGCACGCACGACACGGTCCTGCGCTTCCTGCCGCCCTACATCATCAACGAGCAGGAGATCGACCGCGCTGTGAACGTGCTCACGCGGGTCCTGAAGAAGGCGAAGTAAGGTCTGCTGCGGTAAGAAGCAACGCGCGCTCAGAGCAGGTCTTCCCGCCCCCGCTTCTCGAGCAGCTTTACCAGGTCCGCCACCTCCTGCGCGTGCGAGCGGGCGGCCACAAGGAGCGCATCGCCGGTGTCCACCACGATCAGGTTCTCGACGCCGAGCAGCGCCACGAGCTTGTTGTGTGCGTCCACGTAGTTGCCCGAACTGCTCTTGGAGAGGATGGCGGCAGCCCGCGACGCGTTTCCCTCGGCATCGCGCGGCAGCAGCTCGTAGACAGCGTCCCAGCTTCCCACGTCGTTCCACTCGAAGTCCGTGCCCGCGGGGAAGCCCACGACGTTTCCGGCCTTCTCCATCACGGCGTAATCCACCGAGATGTTCTCGCACTTGGGGTAGGCGGTCTTCAGCAGTGAGGAGAAGCTGCGCACCGCGAATGCCGGCAGGGCAGCGAGCAGCGTAGCGGTCTTCGGCAGGTGCCTGCGCAGTGCCGCGAGGAACGTCTCCGCGCGCCAGAAGAACATGCCCGAGTTCCAGTAGAAATGCCCCGCCTCGAGGTACCGCTTCGCCTTCTCCGCGTCCGGCTTCTCGTGGAAGCGCAGGACCGGCACGGGCTCGAGTGACTCCGGCTTGGTCCCCTCCGGGAACTCGACATAGCCGTAACCCGTTTCCGGCCAACGCGGCTGGATGCCGAGCACGACGAGCTGGCCGCCCTCGGCGGCGCGGTATGCGGCGCGCAACAAACGCCGGAACGGCGCGGGCCGCAGGATGACGTGGTCGGCCGGAAAGACGCCGATGACGGCGTCCGGATCAAGCGAGTGCAGAATGTGCGCAGCCAGCCCGTTGCACGGGGCCGTGTTGCGCTGCGCCGGCTCGGCGATGATCTGCCGCCGCGGGATCTCCGGGAGCTGCCGGACAATCTCGGCCCGCAGATATTCGTTCGTGATGACCCACATCCGCTCGGGCGGGACCACGGGCCGCAGACGCTCTACGGTGTTCTCGATGAGCGTCCGCTCCCCGAGCACATTGAGCACCTGCTTGGCGTGCCGCCGGCGGCTGCGCGGCCAAAACCTGGTCCCGCGCCCTCCGGCCATGATCATCGCGTAGTAGTGGGATTTGGGCACTCATCGAGGGTAGCAAAGAACTGTTTTTCCGAATTGGGTTCGTACGGCGGATTCGCGGCGTCGGCTGCAGCCTGAGGTGCGGGTGCAGACGGGCCGGGTCGATCGCTCGGGCACCACGAATTGGGTTCGAATGGCAGTTTTCGCGTTCGGCTCGGGCTGGCTGTGGCGGCGAATTGGGTTCGAAAGGCAGCTCGTGGACGTCGCGGTAACCTGTAAAACCATCGCTCCCTTCGGCCCTCGACCTTGTCGTCATCGGCCTCGTCCCTCCCGATCGGCTCCCCTCCGGCGAGCAGCATAACCCTGTTCTGGCAGGTGCCCAAAGGGCCGGGCGCCGATGTACTTCAGCGGAAACCAGATCGAGTCATGGCAGCGGTGCGAACGAGTTGCTGGCGGCGACACTGAACGACAGGCCAGGAGGCCTGTCCCCACTTCGAAGTTCGCTTAGATGAACAATGTTGGGCCGAGCCGGGCTTTGCTATCACCTGCGGCGCTGGTTTCCCCTGGCCAAGCGGGCATCGAGGGACCATCCACCGCCGCCGATGAAGAGGAGACAGAGGCTGCCGAGGAGCATGCACCACTCGGTGCGCGCCTCGTGGGCCGCGGCCCAGAAGCCCTTGTGAACGAGCATGGGGATCTTGGTGGTGGCGATGGCCACGCTGATGTCGATGATGAGTGGGATAGCCGCGAGCCTTGTGAGAAGCCCCAGGATCAAGAGCGCTCCGCAGATAATCTCGATCACGCCGACAAACGGGGCCATCACCTCTGGAACGGGGATGCCGAGCTTGGCGAACCGGCCGGCGCCGAGTTCCACGGGGTAGAGGAACTTCTGGATTCCCTCGGAGAGGAACACGCTCCCCGTGAGCAGCCGGACGAGGATGACAGCCCGCGGCGCGGTTGTCACGAGCAGCCGGTTCAGGAGCCCCATGTGCGTACCCCTTTCTGACTGCATTATGCGCCTTCGAGCGCGGGCTGCGAAGGCGCTTCGTGCCGCAGGTGTGACTGGCCGGGCGGATGTCGCAGAGAGCCGACCTGGGGGTCGGCTAGCAGACCAGGGGGTCTGCCCCTCCAAAATACAGAAAAAGCCAGCCTGTGGCGGCGATACAGGAAGAAGTCACAGGCCAGTCCTTCTCGCGTACTGCGGACTACTGCACCGTCCAGAACGGCTCGCCCGCCGGAATGAACTCGATCGGGACCTCGGTGATGAAGCCCTTGAGCCAGCGGGCGCATTCCTGCATGCCGGGCTCTTCGGTAGCGGCGTGGCAGTGGATGATCAGCGCCTTGTGCATCCCTTCTCCGGCAGCATCGCGCGCGTACTCGACGGTCTCCCACTCGCGCGCCTCGCCCGCGACGAGCACGTCGACATTCTTCTGCGCCAGCATCTGCATCTGCCAGGCCGCCGGCGGCGCGCCGGGCTCGAAGCCTACCTGAGTGACCTTCATGTTCGGATCGCCGATGACGCGGACGCAGTTGATGTGCATCCGGGCCTTGAGGTCGGCGGCGAGCCCGCGGACCGTGGTCTCGGGGATAGTGAACAGCGGCGCGCCACCCGGCCGGCGATACTGCTTCAACCCCATTGCATCGATTGCGCCCTCAATGATGTTGTCCGGATGGTGCCGGTGGATGTGGTCGTGGAAACGCCAGACCACCATCTTGTGTTCCTCGATGAAGGCCATCTTGGCCGTGAACACCGGATCTTCCTTGAGCGCCTTGGTCTCGTCGAGGTGATTGTAGAAGATGGGCTCGTGGCTGATGACGAAGTTCTTGCCGGAAGCGGCGGCACGTCTCAGAACATCGTAGCTGGCGGTGAAGGTGGTGGCGATTCCGGTCACGGGCGTGTCGGGGTCGCCGGCTTTGAAGACATCAACCGTCGGCTCCTGCCACGAAACGTTCAGGTTTTTGCGAATGCGTTCGGTCACCTCGCGAGCGGTGAGGCGGGCGGGCGCGGCGCCCTGCCCTGCAAGCTGAACGCAGGCCGCAGCCAACAGCGCAGCAGCCGAAAGGGCCGGCTTCAGGCGCATTCGATTCATGCATTCCTCCGTAACCGGATCGCCGTATCGGCGCTCCGGGATACACAGTAGCAGATTGCGGCCACCGGCTCAGGGCGAATTCACAACGCCTGAACGAAGCATTCTCTGACAGGCGGAAACAGCCGGCCGCGTGCAAACATAGTAAGGTGAGTTTGCCTTTAACCCCAGCGAGCGACGCCTCTGTGGCAGGCGGCGCGCCTGCGCGCATCGAAAACATCCGGAACATTGCGATCATCGCGCACGTGGACCACGGAAAGACCACGCTCGTGGACGCGATGTTGCGCCAGAGCGGCATCTTTCGCGACAACGAGATTCTGGTCGATCGGGTGATGGACTCCAACGACCTGGAGCGCGAGCGCGGCATCACAATCCTGGCCAAGACGACAGGCGTTCGCTACCGCGGCGTCAAGATCAACATCGTCGATACGCCGGGGCACAGCGACTTCGGAGGCGAGGTGGAGCGCGCCCTGAAGCTGGTGGACGGCGTGATGCTGCTGGTGGATGCCAGCGAAGGGCCGCTGCCGCAGACCCGGTACGTGCTCATGAAGGCTCTGGAGGCGCGGCTGCCGCAGATCGTCGTGATCAACAAGATCGACCGGCCGGACGCGCGCATTCAGGAGGTGCTGAACGAGATCTACGATCTCTTCATCGACCTGGACGCCACCGAGGAGCAGCTCGAGTTCCCCGTCATCTACACGAATGCCAGAGCCGGAATCGCGAAAGCATCATTGGAGGACCCCTCCGAGCACCTGCAGCCGCTGTTCGAGGCGATTCTACTGTATTGCCCGAGCCCTTCAGGTGATCCCGACGCCGTGCTGCAACTGCTCGTCGCCAACCTGGACTACAGCGATTACCTGGGCCGCCTGGCGATCGGCCGGGTATTCAGCGGCACTCTGCGGCTCGGCGACGAGGTGGGGATTGCGAAGCTGGACGGCTCGCTCGAGCGTACGCGAATCACGAAGCTCTACTCGTTTGAAGGATTGCGGCGCGTGGAGGAGACCGTCGGCCCGCCCGGCGCCATCCTTGCGATTGCCGGCGTGGAGGGCATCACGATCGGCGAGACCTTGACGCACCCGGACACGCCGGCGCCGCTTCCGGTGGTGCAGATCGACGAGCCGACGATCGCGATGACGTTCACGGTCAACACCTCCCCATTCTCCGGACGCGAGGGAACATACGTCACCTCGCGGCACCTGCGGGAACGGCTGGAGAAGGAACTGCTCACCAACGTTTCCATCCGCGTGGAGGAGGCGGGCGGCCCCGACGCGTTCAAGGTGATGGGCCGGGGAGAGCTGCAGCTCGCCATCCTGATCGAGATGATGCGCCGCGAAGGCTACGAGCTGATGGTGGGGAACCCGGAAATTCTCACGCGCACCATCAACGGCGCGGTCTACGAGCCCTACGAGCTGCTTGTGATCGACTGCCCCGAACTATTCGTCGGGGTGGTCATGGAAAAACTCGGGGAACGCAAAGGCCGGATGACGAAGATGGTGAACCACGGCTCCGGGCGCGTGCGGCTGGAGTTCCACGTCCCCTCGCGCGGCCTGATCGGAATCCGCACCGAGCTGCTGACGGACACGCGCGGCACGGCGGTGATGAACTCGCTGTTCCAGGGGTACATGGAATGGCTCGGCAAAATTCCGATGCGGCCCACGGGCGCGCTCGTCGCGGATCGCCCGGGCCGGGCAACCGGCTACGCCATCTTCAACCTCCAGGAGCGCGGTGAGATTCTCATTACCCCGGGCACAGAAGTTTACGAGGGGATGATCGTAGGCGAGAACGCCCGGGACGCCGACATGACCGTGAACATCGTGAAGGAGAAGAAGCTCACGAACATGCGCGCGTCCACCTCGGACGAAGCGATCAGGCTGGTGCCGCCGAGGATCCTGAACCTGGAACAGGCGATCGAGTTCATCCGGAACGATGAGTTTGTCGAGGTGACGCCTCAATCGATTCGTATGCGAAAGCGGGTTCTCAAGGCGAACGAGAGATAGCGGATGGGCCTCACCGAACCCGCGCTGGTGGAAATGTGTAGGCTTTCGGCAAGCAGCCTCCGGCTGCAAGAGATCACCGCCAATCAGAGATCAAAAGCCGGCACTGCCGTCGCCGCGCAGCTCAATGCAACGCCGGAGGCGGCGCCACAGGCTCCGGGTCGGCTGAATAGACGTCAGGCAGACGAAAGCCGCGGTACATCGGTGCGTCGATCTCGAGCGAATAGGTCGAGGTGCCGGCCCGATCTACTTCAACCGAGCGGCCTATTAGTCCACTGAGCCAGCCGACGTCGAAGTGGTACGCACCGAGGGGGCTCCTGCCCGGTGCCGAGAGCGACAGACAGACAATAACTCGATCTGGCATCCCACGCCCCCCTGGTTTATACGCATACCTTGACGTTAGCGAGGAACAAAGGATTACACAAGAACCACGCGGGAAGAAGGCCTGACAGCGATATACATCCGCGCATAAGTTCGGGGACATCAGATGACCTCCACGATTTGCGACGGTGAATCGTGGCATCAACGTACCAGGTGTGGGAGTTGATCCGGCAGCGTGT
>Ga0209777_10002297_pt1 | contig 25515 bp, 16 predicted proteins | sample FrelakmetHBP12HB_FD_187147 | JGI IMG/M metagenome (GOLD analysis project Ga0209777, IMG submission 187147) | Freshwater lake sediment microbial communities from the University of Notre Dame, USA, for methane emissions studies -HBP12 HB (SPAdes)... | ecosystem: Environmental > Aquatic >... | reverse complement strand
ATATTGACTTAGTGGATATATGTTTATAAGTTTTATAATTTACTAACATCCCCTCGGGCGGAATGGCCAACAATGACCGTTTTCGAAAGTATTCCGTTAGAAGCATCCGCCTCCGTGGGAATCCAGGCTAACGAATTCTCTTGCTCACCGCAGAGGCGCCGAGGGCGCAGAGGGGGGTTATTTTTGCTGTCCAAAGGCCATGGAACTTGCTCTGAAGATCCATTCCCGAAGGATGAGAGTTTATGATCCAACCCCGCGAAGCGAGGGGTTGGATCATAAGAACATCCCCACAGCGTTCTCAGCATCTCGGCGGTGAATACCTCCTACTGCATGAATCCGCCGGGAAGAAATATGGCTGTCAAGCCAGATCCCTGAATGATGCAAGTGCCAACCGAGCCGGGTTCAAAATAGGCTGTCAAATAATAGGTCACAGGAGTGTTCTTGGTAACAGGTACCGTCCGGTATACCGTGAAGGGTACATGGATCCTGGGTGCGTAGTTTTCGATATTGGTAACGTACATCGTGTCCAGGACAACTGAATCACAGCCGTCGCTTCCATTTGACGTCTCAGTTACGCAAACGTTGCATGCAGAATAGCCCCAACTTTGACCACCAACCATTTGACCCTGCTCTACCGTCACCCCGGCGTTGGCTAACAGGAGAAGGTTTCCATCCATCTGAGGGGTTACAGTGATTGTTGCCAGATTCTGGGGCTCGGAGGAGGTTGTCACGCTTGTACCAACTGCACCTTTCAACCTTGGCAGAGCCTTCGCGAGGAAGTCAAAATTACTGTTTACCTGATCTGAGCTTATCGTAGTCCCTGGAGAGAAAACATTGAGCTGGGACGTAAGATCGTCCGCCCACAGGTGCATGACAGATCCCAATAAGGCTACAGTTGCAATAACAACAATCTGTATGCCAGCAACCATCTTGTTCTTCAGGTCTCTCATGTAGATGCCTCCATTTCTATGAATCAATGATATAATAGACTCGTGACAGACTTTGTGAAGTAAACACAAGAAACACCTCAGCTCTTCATTCGCCCCATGAACAGTTGTCCCATTGAGACGAATCCCAAATAGCTGTCCCCGGCGCCGGAGACGCTGCACTTCCTAAGAGCTTCACATTGAGCGCTGGCTTCTTTGGGTCATTCGAAGAAATAGTCAGTGTTGCCCTCTTACTACCCATCGATGTTGGTTTAAATGCCCCCGTGACGGTGCACGAACCACCCTCCGGTATCGTTGCGCAGTCGTTTGTTTGAATGATAAACTGAGAAGCGTCGGAACCGGTAATGCCAACGTCCGTTATCACAAGAGCAGATATGCCTGTGTTGCCAATCGTTACTGTGTTAGCCGAGGAGCTACCGCCAGCTTGCACAGACCCAAAGTTAACTGACTTTGCGGATGTGGAAATCTTGGGGGGAAGAGCCGTCCCTGAGAGTTTCACATTGACGGTTGGTTTTTTTGGATCATTGGAAGAAATACTTAGCGATGCACTCTGAGTACCCACCGATATTGGTTCAAATGTGACGGTGATGGGGCAGGAACCACCAGCCGATATCATTGTGCAGCTGCCTGTTTGAGTAAAATCATCAGGACCGGTAATGCTAACGCCGGCTATCACAAGATCAGATGCGCCTGTGTTTCGAATTGTTATTATGCTTTGTGACGTGCTTGAAACTTTTATCTTTCCCAAATTGACAGACTTAGGTGAAACGGATATTTTGGGGGGCGCTACACTAACACCAGCGATGCTGTTACCGAGACAAAATAGAAAGGCAAACATAGTCAAAAATAGAATGAACCGGTTCAATTTCATAAGATTACTCTCATTTTCTCACGAGAAAAGCCTTTTCGCTTCCTCAAGTGTCATCTGCCAACAGAAATATTGGTGCCCACCACGTTGGTCTTTTTTCTCTCTCCGCCACTGGTATACTCGACATAGCATTCCATCCGATGATTGCCACGGCCAAGCCCAGGAAGTCGCACGTCAAAGCTGCCTCGTGGCCCAAAATCCAAATCCATAATATCGCTAAAACACCTTGGGCCATCCCCTCCTGGCTCGGAACAACATGCTCTTTGAATTTTCGGCTCACCGTTTGCCTCGAAGACAATCTCGACTGTGTACAAAATATCCTCACTCACCGGTGCATCTCTTAAAACACCGATCTTTGACAATCTTAGCTCACCGGAAGTGAGAGGTTGGCTCGGCACGGTAGCACAGGAAGAAACCATGAACAGGACTGCTCCAATCAAAACTGCCCCCAACTGAGATTTCATGATCAAGACCTCCTTTCTGTTGTACCCTCGTTCCTCAAATACTAAGGGTCTCATATTAGTATTGACAGACGTCAGAAGGATCCTTCCTCTCCCTCCAGGAGAGGATTGAGGTGAGGAACTTCCCATGGCTTCCACCCTCACCCCCACCTTCTCCCGCCAAGGCGGGCGAGGGAGATTTTTGTCGGTCCTATTATGAGACGGTTAATAGCTCCCCACTTGAATTGTGATTGGTGTGATAACTTCGTCAATGATGCTCCATTCGATTATTTATACGACAAGAAGATGACATTTTTCATCCTCAACGTGGAAGCTCTTATCCCGTCATGCTGCTTTTTGACCCCTCCGATTTCTCACTCTTCTCCTTCTTATCCCTTTCTGCATCTCCAAGTGGGACTGAACCCGCTTGGGAATGGGCCGCTGTCTCATGACCGACACCTCTTGCAGGCATCGTTACTTCTCCATTTGATTCCTTGCCCATAGATTCAGATACCTTTTCAGCTAATTCACTAAAAAGGTCCATGCCAGTCAAGTTACTTCTGATTCCATCTAACTCCTTAATCCCAATACCCTCCTTTATCTCTTCGGTTGTCTTCTTAAACTCTCCCATCATCTTGCCAATGGTTCTGGCTAATTCCGGAAGTCTTTTGGGGCCAAAAACAACCAAGGCAATCGCCAGGATAACCAACAAATCCGGTCCTGCGAGCATAACCCCTCCCTTCTTCTCAGAAAATCTTCAAAAAGCCACTGATCGACTTAAAAATCACACAAATACCTCTTCTACCCTTTGATCTTCGAATCGCCTCAATTCCTTTGGACGGTCTCCCCTTCTTTCAAACTGGTCTTGAAGCATCGAATCCCCTTTCCAAAGGATACAAGAAACCTTCTATTGTTTACGCTCTCCTGAAACCTATTCCGGTTTTCTTGGGGTTACATCGATCTTTTCTTTCTCTGTCGCACTTTTGAAGTTTCGGATCGCTTTTCCCATGTTTTCCCCAATCTGAGGGAGTTTGCCAGCTCCGAAAACGACCAGAGCGATCACCAGGATCACGATCAATTCCGGCATTCCCAGACTTCCCATATTCCTTCCTCCTCTCGGAAATAAAGAGCCAACCAATTGCCAATCATCTCGGTTGCTATGCCTTTGAAAAACCACACCGCAGCTTATCCATCACAGAGATACGAAATGTCAATGAGAAGGGGATACTGAGCATTAGCAGCGAAGGATGAAGGCCTTCTGATCAAGAGGATGGGGGAGAGAAAAAAGATGGCAAAACGGGTCGAAGCCGTGGACGCCTGGAACAAACTTGATCAAAAAGACGCTGAATAAATAACTATTTGATTCATGCTTCCCATGATCAAATTGCTCCTGTTGATCTGCATTCTCAAGACTCAGATCGGTAGAAAAAAGGTTCGTTTCTGCCAGATTGGCGAAACGGAGATAGGCAGGAAAAAGAAAAACGGAAATTGAAATCGTAATCACCAGAGAAATCTGAATGAGCCTTATTTTCATGTTCAAACCAAAATCGGCCGCAGGATCAAGGATTTGCTTCCCGTCACAAATTATTAACCCATTATTCCCACTGCTGCTCCTTTTCTGAACAAAGAAATTCTATCTCTATTTTTGGCCAGTGTCAAGTCGACCAACGTACCAGTTAGCATCGGCAGGATCACTACCCTTTACCTCCTTATCAGGAGAAGTTATTGGGGTCTGCAATATCGCAACATCAGATCCTCTTTTCCTAACGGATGACTATTAAGGAAATCGCAAGATCGCGCGCCTGATCTCAAAGACAACATTCTCATGATCCGCCCCCTGGCGCCGGAAAGACAACGCTCGCCCAAAGGATTCCCGCGATCCTGCCGGACGTGAACTATGAGGAGAGCCTTGAGACGACGAAAATCCACAGCGTCATGGGGTTGATGCCGGCCAATACGGTCGCATGAAGCCCATTTGACAAAATCCCTCAAATCTCCCTTTACAAACGGAGACTTTCAACTCCCCCCTTTGAAAAAGCGGGGGCGAGAGGGGATTTTCGAGTCAGAGGCATTCCTGCAGCGAAATCACCAAGATGTGATTGAATTTGACGTCACCCTGGTCCCCAGGGAGGGAGAGGTTGATTTTACTGCTTCCCAGAGTTAGACTTAGAAAAAGTAAATCTCTATTAGAGGTAAGAATCATGGCATTGGTAAGAATGTCTTCTAAAGGGCAACTGGTGATTCCCAAAGAGATCAGGGAGAAACTGAAACTGATCCCTAAGAGACCTGTCATCGTTGAATTGGGGGATGACTGTGCGGTGGTGAAACCGGTACCGGACATGAAAAAGAAATTGCGTGGGTCTTTGAAGGGGAAACCCTCCATGAGCCGGGCTCTTGTCCGGGAACATCGGTCCGAGGTCAGGCATGATGAAAAGTTACCTGTTTGATGCTTTTCCCCTGCTTTGTTGGATGCAGGAAGAAACCGGCTGTGAAATGATTGATAAATTGTTCTCCGAAGCCGAGGAAGAAAAATCTTCCATTTCCCTTCACATGATGAATCTGGGGGAAGTCTTTTACCACATCGGTCGGATTGCGGGAATGAAACAGGCCGAAGATATATTGGGAAAAATCCGGTACCTCCCCATTCGAATCCTTTCAGTTGTAGATGGAGATATTATGGAAGCAGCCAGAATTAAAGCGCAATACCCAATCTCTTATGCCGACGCCTTCGCAGTGGCCAAAGCGATTCAAACCGGGGCCACCGTGGTTACAGGAGATCCAGAATATAAAACCGTGTCTAAATTGATCAACATCCTATGGGTTAAATAACCAAAAGCAGCAAATCGTTTTCTATGCCCGGGGTAAACTCCGGGCAAAATGAGGTTCTAAAACAACTTACGTTTCGTGGGTTCGTGTGATTGTGTCTTGATTTGGGTCAGGTCTGCAATATCGCTAATGCGATCGCCTTACTCAACGTCTCCGGGAACCATCCCATGGGGACGACCTTCCCCGACTATTGAATCCACTCGACGTTGAGATTCCGCGTCGCACCGCGCCCACGCTCATCCACGGCACGGAGCACGTAAGAGCCCGCTGCAGGTTGCTTCCAATGTAATGTGGTGCCGCGCGAGACCGCTCCGATGAAATCGGCGTTGGCGAACCAGTACAACTGCCCACTGTCGGCATCGATCGCGGCCGACAGGGAGATGGCCTGCCGTTCGGGGTCACTCAAGCGAAGCGTGTAGGTGACGCCTCGCAGTGGCGTTGCGATCTTCGGGGCGCGGCCGCTGTCCCCTTCATTGGCAGCCAAGGCGCTACCGGAGCAATCGGCATGCCGTGGCGGCACCCGCCGCGGCATGCCGGCTTGTGCGAATAAACGGAGTATGTCCGACGGCCAGTGCTCGTACACCTCGGTGCGCGTATCATGCGAATCGTAAGGCGGGCAGCCGGCATGCCCGGTCTGCGTATCGACGACGACGGCGCGGTGTACATCGCAGAGCCGAATGGGCGACTTGCCCGGGATATACCAGGTCGTTGCGCGCACCGGGCAATGGGAGTTTAATAAATCCCCTGAGGCGGCGCATACCTCGACACGGGCCAGGTTTGCCGGCAGACGCCAGGCCGGCTCGGACCATTGCGGGTGGTGCGCGCGAACCGCATCGACAATTCGGAAAAAGAGGGGCGCCGCACTCCGGATGCCGACGAATGCAGGATTGGGCTCCCCATCGAAATTACCGACCCACACTGCAAGAACATAGGGACCAAAGAGACCCACTGTCCAGGCATCGCGAAACCCCCACGACGTTCCGGTCTTCCAGTACACAGGGACCCCGGTTTGACCGACGACGGGCAGATCAGGACGGGGATTCCCCTTCAACATTTGCAGGGTGATGAAGCTCGCTTCCTCGGACAGCAGCCGTGTTCCCTTCGGATCAGGACCATCGACGCGGTAGCGCACCGGACGGAGGACCCCAGAATTGCCAAGCATCGCGTACAGACCGACCAGTTCCTCCATCGTCGTCTCCGCGCCACCCAAGGCCAGCGCCAGCCCATAATAATTCTCGGGCTTCATTCGACCGACACCGGCGGATTTCAAAAACTGATAGAGCGTCGGATCGTGCAGCCTCGCAGCAACTGCCACAGCCGGGACATTGCGGCTCCGGTTCAAGGCATCTTTCGCTGAGATGGGTCCAAGAAACTCACCGTCAAAATTTTCCGGGCTGAACGGACCAAAAGAGGTCGGGGCATCCTTGAGCACCGTGAGCGGATGGAGCACTCCCTGGTCCAGCGCCATGGCATACACGAACGGCTTCAACGTCGAGCCGGGCGATCGCCTGGCCTGTGTACCGTTGACCTGCCCTGCGATCACGGGATCGTGAAAGTCCGCCGCCCCGACCAATGCCTTTGTCTCCATGGTTTGGTAATCGACTAACATCGCGACCGCGTTCTGAATGCCCAGCCGGCGCTGGGTGTCCACATAGCTCCGCACCTGCCGCTCGACAATGTGCTGCAACTCGGCCGAAAGGGTTGTACGAACCTGATTCCCTGATCGTGCACCTTGCTGTGCAAGCAGCATCTCGGTCAGGTGCGGAGCATCGAACGGGAGCTGGGAGGGATCCCGGAACTGGATCGGTAACGCCATCAGGGCTTGCAGTTTCGTGCGCTCCTCGACAGCAAGGCCCGGATGTTTCTTGAGCCATCGATCAAAGAGACGAGCGCGAGCCTCCTGCAGGGGCTCGGTATCGAGCCTTCCACGCCGTGCCGGACTCTGCGGAATCACCGCTAACGTCAATGCCACCGGCAGCGTCAGCTCATCGGCTCGCTGCCCAAAGTACGCCAAACTGGCAGCGCCCACGCCTTCGATGTTTCGTCCATACGGAACCATGTTGAGGTAGGCCTCAAGTATCTCGTCTTTGGAATAGAAGACTTCGAGTTGTAAGGCTCGCACGATTTGTACCACCTTCCCGCGCAGTCTGCGCGAATCGAGGCGCCAGTGATGGCGGGCGAGCTGCATCGTCAGTGTCGAACCACCCTGCCTGCGCCCCCCTGCCACGTAAGTGCTCCAGCCGCCTCGCATAAGGGCGATCGGATTGACGCCCGGGTGCCAGCGGAACCAGCGGTCCTCGTGAAGGAGTGTCGCTTCGATCAGGGAGGGAGATATTTTTCGGAGCGGCACCCACAGGCGAAACCGCTCGTCCCCGGCCGTGGTCAGGCGCAAAAGGCGGCCCCGGTCGTCATAGAGCGCGACCGACGAACCGTAGGACGAGGAGAGCCGCGGATTTGGCCAGAGCCGTCTCCAAAACCATCCCGTCATTCCCACTGCCAGAAGCGCAAGAGAGATAGCGGCAACAATCCCAAGTTTCCTTCGCCTCAGAAAACGCATTCGCCAAACCGATGCTATCAACACAGCCCCTCCCTATCGCTTCGCCGTTTCCGGCTTTTCTACGACGACCCGGCCCCCCAGTCCCTGTGCGACCAGTGTCCGGTCGTACATCCCCTCGCCAAAAGGAGGAGGTACAGTGAAGGTCCCGGCTGCCGTTGCCTTCACCCGATAAACAAAGGTGGACACGTCACGGGTCAGATTGCCGAACAGGAACACGCGGTCTTCTCGCACATCGGTGTATTCCGTCATCCATGTCGATTGACCGGTGGCGAGCCGGGAACGCCACGGATAACCCTGCGCCCCCTGCCCTTCTCCGCTGCCGGACTCTCGTTGAGCGGGTGGCTGCAGAACCACCTCAAATCCACCCGGCAGGAGATCGACGATCACCACGTTGGTTGCTGCTTCGCGATCGATCGCCCGGGTGCGCAGGACGACGTCGAACTCCTCGCCCTGCTTCACGCGCTCGAGGGGCTTGCCAGCGGCATCGACGAATTCGCGCGTGACCTCAAAACCGCTCGTGATCGCCTTCGTCGGCAAGCTCCGATCGAAGCCGGTTTGGCTCAGCACATAGTAGCCGGAGAACGTCGCCTCATTAACGAACTGCAACCGCGCCGCCGTGGGTGGCACCTCCGTAGGACCGATATGAACCGCCGGCCCTGCGAGTGTCTGCGCCTGGTTGTCCGGCGCAAACTGAAGGATCCGCAGGGTGGCGGTGTGAACGCTCTGCAAGTGCTTCTCGATCTGATCAAACGCTAACAACATGTAGGCCGAGGAGAGGGAGTGGTAGTACCCTTTCTGCAGTGCGTGCACCAGGCCGCTGAGTGAATCCGGCGGCAGTTGTTCGGCCCGTTCCGGAAAATGGCGCGCCAGCAGATAAAGGATCTGGGCGTCGCGCACCGCATCGTCGTAATAGGGACCCCCGACCGGTGCGTACTCGATCCCCAGGCGCTTGCGTTCCTCCACAGCCTGGAGGCCCAGACTGAGGCGTCCCATCATCGCGGCGGCGAGTTTCTCCTGCTTCATGATCTGATAGCTTGCTGCCATGTAGGCCGCAGCCAGATCCTGTTTCCAGGTCTTCGGTGCGCGCTGCTCCATGCGCTGCTGCAATGCGGTCAGGTAATTGGTCGTCACATTACCCAGGCGGGTCAAAAGGTAGATCGCGTAGGCGCGATTGCGTTCGTCCGCAAGATTTCGTCCATCGCCTGCAGCCATCTGGCGCAGGAAATGGGTTGCGTTGGTCAAGAGATCATCCGGCACTGCAAATCCGCGCTCCCTGGCCTCGATCATAACGTGTACCGCATAAGCTGTCGTAAAATCGTTAACCTCGTGATGGCCTCCCCACAAGACGAAGCCGCCCTCAAGCTGCTGACGTGAGCGCAACGTCGACATCAATTCCGCGATCGACGTCACGCCTTTTGTCCGGGTCATGCCGAAGCCGTCACGACCGGCGAAAACGACCGCCGGCATCGCACAGGAAAGGAGCTGTTCCGTACACAGGTACTGGTAATTGCCGAGATACGAATTGATGCCGTACGCCAGGGACTGGGGCAAATAGGAGATCGAAGCGCGGACATCGCGATACTCGGGATAGAGACGACGCGTGACCGTCACGTCCGCCTTCCCGTCGGCGATACTGCCAATCGCCAGCTCTGTCCGTAACGGTGCTGCTGGCCTCACACTCGTATCGACGGAAGCCCTGGCCGACTTCCCGAGGCCACTGGCGACAAATGTCAGATTGCCGGACCCGAGTCTGTCCCTGGCGCGCACCCGGAACGCGGCCACTCCCTCGCGCAGTTCGGGAATGCGCAAGTCGGCCTGGGCAGGACCGATCACTTCCAGGTGCGGTGAGGTTTCGAGACGCAACGTAATCCCGGGGTTTTGTCCGGAGCCTGCGACGTTGTTGGCGACCCCGACACTGACCTCGAACTCGTCTCCTGGCGCGACCATCATCGGCACGTTCGGGGTCAGCACGAAATCGCCCCGCACCAGGGCCTTTCGTGACTGCACGCCCATCGAGTCTTCGGACACGGCCACCACGAAGATCCGCAACGTCCCATTGAAGGTGTCCGGGACGGTGTAAATGAATTCATGCTCCCCCGCTCTAACGTCAACCAGTCCGGACCAGTATGCCACTGGCAGATCACGTTTGCGCTTGAATGGATTGAGATGTTTCCCGAGTTCCCCCTCTTCATCTCCACCGGGCGCAGCGGCACTGAGAAAGCGCTTGAACTCCGGTAGAATCATGTCGAGAATCTGCTGGGTCCGTACATCCATCGAGCGCTTCTGGAAGAAGTAACCGAGAGGGTCGGGGTTCTTGTAGCGGGCCACCTGCAAAATCCCTTCATCCACTGCTACCACCACCAGACGCGCGGCACGGTCGACACGGACACGCATCTTGAGCGGATCGCCGGGCTTCACCAGGTCCGGCGCCCTGACATCGACCTTCATGCACCGCTTCTCCACGTTGATCGAAAACGGTGCGACACCGTATGACAAAGGACTCATAAAGATCTCGTTCGACCCGGGATCGCGCACGAATGCGACGTTGACGTAACCGTTCCCTTCCAGCCCGGCCGGCAACGTGATCGTCTGCACCGAAGCGGTTGTCCTGGTCTTGAACCACTTGGACGCGTAAACCCGATCCCGTTCGATCGTGATCAAACCGGCCCCCGTGTAAGGGGCCCGAATGTTCAACTTGATCTGCTCACCCGGCGCGTAGTCGCGTTTGTCGAGGACGATCTGTAGCTCCGCGTTCTTATCGAGGGATCGGGTGAGGTTCGCATCGCCTGCGACGGTGTAGCCCACCCGGTTCAGTTCAACGCCGGATGAATCGGTCACGATCAGGAAGAAATGGCCCGGCCTCTTGGTCTCGAGAGGAACAGAAACCCCAGCAGCAGGGATGGCCAGGGGCTTTTCATAGAGCCGTACATCTTTGGGTTTGGATTCATACTTGTACGTCCCGCCCGGCTGTTTGGCCAGGACCGACACGTAGCGCCGTTCGATCACCACCTGTTTCAGATGATCGACGGCGGTCTTCTTCGCCTGCCCGTCGATCGCGATGAGGTGCAAGCTGCGCTTCCATTCCCTGCCGACGTAGCTCAAATCTCCATCTGCCTTGGCACCGATCAGGTACGGCAGGGACGACACGATCTGTGCCGTTTCAGCGGCAACACTGCGACCGCCCTCGGGCTCAAAACCCTGTGCGATCACATGGACTCGGTAGGTGGCATTGACAAAGCGGTCCAATCGCAGGTCGATCTCAGCCTGGCCCTGTGCACTGGTCTTTGTTTCAGGCAGATCTTCGTCGAAGCCATTCTTTGCGCGCTGCGGGTCATAGAAACTGTAATCCCGAAAAGACGAAAAGACCGGGTACACGGGTAACAACGACAGCCTGGCGGTGACCCGCCGATCGGCGGCCGGTGTGCCGAACAGGTTTTGCAGATGGATGTGGACCTTCAAATCCTGTGGCGACACCCATCCTTCCGGTTGCTCGGCGGAAAACCTGACGGACAGTTTCATTCGGTCCGGCTGAAATTCCTGAACCTTCACCGGGGTTGAACCGAGCAGCACGTTCGGCAGTGCCTCACCGCGGCGGACCTCCTGTTCGGTGCCACGGACGAGGTAGAGGTTGGCCATATAGGTGCCCGTGGAACTGGACCCCTCGGTTTTGTGGCTCGCGGATTCAAAACCGGTGGACGGAAGCTTCAGCTTCTCCCGTTTGACGACGGCGCCCCGGGCATCCACAATCTCCACCTCAACCGGGACTCCGGCGAGTTTCTTACTCCAGTCGGTGGGCCGCACCATCATGCCGATGTGCATCGTATCCCCGGGCCGATAGATCCCACGGTCCGAGAAGAGATAAGCAGACAGGCGTTCGGGCTGCGTGTTGGTAACACCACCGACATCGAAGCGCGAGAAGTCGAGCCCGCGGTCGGCACGTCCCAGGGGCAGGAATGAGTAATCGCCTCCCTTGTGGACCAGAAAATAGGCAGGGGCTTTCTCTCGGCCCAGCCCTTTGAGCGACGGCAAGCGGGCCACCCCACCTTCATCCGTGGACGCCGTTGCGACCGGCTGACCGTTGATGCCAATCACTTCCACCGTCGCCCCCGGTACCGGATCGCCGCTCCGGATCGACTGTACGAATACGTCCTGGGACCCGTCCAAGGCGCGTTTGACCACCACACCCAGATCGGTCACCAGGATCAGGCGAGAATCGACAATGGGTCCCCAATCCTCATTTTCACCTCTCTCCCTCCTGTACCCGTCATCAGCATCGTCATAGCCTGCTCGGTCTACATAGGGATCAGGCTTCTTCTCCGGCGGGGGCTTACGCCATGGTCGGACCTGTACCAGGAACAGGCCGCGCCGATTGTCGGGATCGCTATGCAGATACTGGCCCAGATCAATCGACTTGAACTGCGGCCTGCCGGGTCCGAGTTTTTCCAGCTCGACCTTGCCGACGAAGCGCTGACTGACGCGATCCTGGTACCGGCTGTCAAGCAGTTCTCGCACATCGGAGAACTTCGCCCAATGGCCCTGCCGGTCAAGCAAATGATGTACCTGATGCGGCTCGACCCGCGCGACTTCGTACTCCACGGCTTCCACGTCGCGCACGAACACGCCGATCTTCTTGTCGCCGCTCATGGTGAGGAGCGCACCGTTTCCAAGGATCTTCAACGTCTTCGGAAACGGTGGAACCTGCTGGACCTCCGCATAGGTGCGAAAGAGCTGATAGCCGCCGAATGAGCGCATGTCTTTAGCGACGGTGAGGTAGACGTAGCGTCCCGGGTCGGAGCGGTACCTGAAACTCGCGGTCTTGGTACTCTCGACTTCACCGCCGATGGCCTCGAGTTTCAGGGGCGTCGCCTCTTTCAGAATTTCCGACGTAACCTGAGACAACTCCCATGAATGGGGCCCTTTGCGCTCTTCCGGTTTGCTCCGCGGGTGATAGACGGGCAACACATAGGCCCCAACCGCCGCCTGCCAGTTTCGGTCGGGTATTACCTCCGAAGCCTCGATGACCGCCACCTGCTCCGGTTCGAAGGGTTCGTTATCCACGAGCGTCAGCGATAGGCCCCGGATCGTCAAGCCGAACCTGCCCGGTACCTCCACTTTGCTCGTTAAGCTGCCGGCTCCCGGGCCGCCGCGTGTGCTGCGCACGCCTGCCGCGAGCTTGATCTCCATGTGCGCATCCTCAGCCGGGATGGCAAGGGGCTCCGAGTGAACGTAGGCCGAGAGCTTCAGCTTGTCGTAGCTGACCGTAAACTTCTTCATTGCTGCGGGCCCATCCTTGCCGTCACGACGCTCGATAAGCCCCAGCGCTATCTTCTTTTCGAACTCAGCCGCATCGACCGAGTGGGAAAACTTAAACTCGATCACCACCTTCTTCAAGCTGGGATCGGTGGGGTCCTGGTAGAGCTCGCTCGACCGTAATGAGCCGATAAACGCCGCGGTCTTGAACTTGAACTGCGTCGCGGCAAGCTTCTTGTGGGGCGTGATTGCAGCCTCGGGATGGATCTGCACCGAATACTCGGTACCGACCGGCCAATCGGAACGGGGCTGGAACTCGAGCCTCTTATCATCGATCCATGTCCATACGCCCTCCAGAGGAGGATCGATCACCAAACCGGAGGCTTCCTTCCCGACACGTGAGATCGGCACCACGGACTTGTCGAATCCGACAAGCAGCGGCCTGGGCTTGGCGTCTGAATCCTCGATGGGCGTGCGTGGTGGAGAAGTCACCCTGAAACGAACCATCTCCGGCACAACAGGTTTTGGGAGCAGTGACCAGATCAATGCGCCTCCGCCGGCAACCATGGCCGCGAGGAGCACGATTCCACCTGCCCCGAGCAGACGCTCTTCATGCTCATGCGCCCAGGTTCGCAGCCGCGCGCCACGCTGCGCAACCGAATCGAACCAGTGCGGCGGGTGCCATGTGAAACGACCGAAAACGAGTTTCCCAAGTCGGGCAAGGCTGCGACCGATCAGCCCGAATGGAGAATAGACGATGGAGAGCTTCCTGCCAAGCCAGTGCATTGCGCGTGCGATTGCCTGCATTCTTCCTCCTCCTTTCATCTCCGGCATGGCCGTCCTTACCGATGCCAGGAAAATATGGATCGAGAATAGCCTCTCCATATGAAAAGATTTTGAAGGGTAGATGAAAAATAGATGAAAAATGAGAAGGGTGAGAATCTTTTTTTAGAGAAGACTGGGGCTATGAGATTGTTGTGAGACCGGGTGATCTGAAGTCCCCGTCAAAAGATATGGACCGGGGAAACTAAACCTCTCCGAACGGAATTGCAAACTGCACATGCTTTGCCATCATAGCGAATGCATGGACTTAGTTTCCGTAAGGCTCGATGCTCTCTTGCAGCAATGGATAGAACCGGAAACGGTCCTCCCGGCCAAAAAGGATTTCCTGCCCTTCGTTTCCGCGCGATGACGCGGTATCAGGCGGCTGGATAGCGAACCCTCAGTTTGCGTGTTGTGACACCCTTTCCCCCACGAAATCCACACATCGCCAAAGACTTTCGCTTCTCGGTTGACGATGGTCATCTCATTCAGATCGATCTTCTCGGCCAATTGTACCTAAGAAATCCCTTTATCCATTCTCCATTTTCTGATATAATTTCTTAAAGTTGAAAGATTCTTGGAAAAGGAGGGGGTAACCTCCTTCCTCTGCATCTTTACTCTCGTCGTTGACCATATAATGAACCCTTTAATCATGTCCGCCAAGTCAAGCCAGGTTTCCTTATTGACTTTTTTTGCAAATGATTTACGCTGCATATATGAATAGCGAAGCGGATTCTCAACCGAGGAGGCAGGCATGGAGTCAGGCGGCGGAAGGGTCAGGGTTTTAGTCTTTGCGAGCGGCGACGAGAAGGGGGGAGGCTCCGGCTTTCAAGAACTGGTCGAATTCTCCCGAACGAATCCGCCGGTCCTTGACGCTCGAATCATCGGAGTCATTTCTAACCACCCAAATGGAGGAGTCCGCAGAAGAGCGGACGCACTCCATATTCCTTTTGAATATTGGTCGGGACCCTTTGATGCCAAAAAATACCAAACCTTCGTTGAAAAATATCAGGCTGACTATGTCATGTGCTCCGGGTGGTTAAAGTTTGTAAGAGGACTCGATCCCGCAAAAACCGTTAACATCCACCCGGGACCATTGCCGCATTTTGGCGGACCGAGAATGTACGGGCATTATGTACACGAAGCAGTCATGGCAGCCTATCATCGAGGCGAAATAATCCAGAGCGCAGTGACGATGCATTTTGTTGACGAAGCCGCCTATGATCATGGTCCGATTATCTTCCAGATGCCGGTACTGATTCGACCTGACGATGATGCCGAGACACTGGCCAAAAGAGTAAACGAAAAGGAACGGGCCTGGCAAAGCCATATCTTGAACCTGGTAGTCCGTCGGCATATTTACCTTAGCCATGGCCAGGTTTTTTACGAAAGCGCTGCGCCTAAAAGGCTTTTTTATTAATGCCCCATGCCTGGGGGCACCCTCGAATCCCGCCATGGCGGGAAAGATCCCCCCACACCCCCCTTTTTCAAAGGGGGATAAGTTACCCCTCCCTTTGGCAAAGGGAGGCTGGGAGGGATTTTGAAGAAGCCTATTTTCTACATAAGAAAGGAGGAGAGGAATGTTCCACCTTTTCTTGGGCAGAAATGAAAACATGGAATACTGCTTCAATATAGAAACCTCCGCACCTTTGAATTCGAGGGAGCTTTCGATTTTAAGACAGCTCTTGGCCGACGGCTTCATATCGGAAAGTATCTCTGCAAAACCGATGAGCCCTGACGGACGCGATGTGGTGGAACTGGGTCCGCGTATGAATTTTGCAACAGCCTATTCAACCAATATCGTCGCCATTTGTCAAACCTGCGGACTCGAAAAGGTCACCCGCATAGAACGCTCCAGGAGATATCTTCTTTCTGCAGAAGTGGACAAGGGGCGCTTTATTCGGGAACATCACGACCGAATGACAGAATGCTTGTATGATCAGCCCCTGGAGACTTTCGAAACCGGAATTCTACCGGAACCTGTGTTCGAGATTCCTCTATTGGAAAAGGGTCCGGACGCCCTTTTGGAAATACCGGGGCTCGCGATGGATGGGTGGGACAGAAATCTCTACTGCGATTACTTTGGCAAGGAAGAGAGAAGAAACCCCACGATCGTTGAAATACGGGATCTGGACAATGCCAACAGCGAGCACTCCCGGCACGGCTATTTCAAAGGGAAACAGATTATCAACTCCAGGGTCATGCCAGAAACGCTGATGGATATCGTCAAGTCGACTTTAAAGGCCAATCCATCGAACAGCCTCATCGCGTTCAAGGACAATTCAAGCGGGATGAAAGGGTACGACTGCTGGACGATTCTACCCGAACAACCCGGACAACCAGCGCCTTTCAGGAAGCAGAAGGTACGGTACCATATCCTTTTTACAGCGGAGACCCACAATTTTCCGACCGGAGTTGCGCCTTTCCCTGGTGCTGAAACAGGCACGGGAGGACGGATCCGTGATGTCCAGGCGACGGGAAGGGGAGGCCTGGTGGTTGCCGGGACAGCGGCGTACTGTGTAGCGAGCTTGCTGATCCCCGGCTATGATCTGCCCTGGGAAGACAAGAGATCCGTGTATCCATCGAGTCTGGCTTCTCCTCTCACAATCGAAATCAGGGCAAGCGACGGGGCCAGCGATTACGGCAATAAGTTCGGCGAGCCGGTGATTCTCGGTTTCACCCGTTCCTTCGACCAAAGGCTTCAACATGGCGAACGCTGGGCCTGGATAAAACCCATTATGTTCACGGGCGGCATCGGACAGATCGATGACCGACATGTTGAAAAGGATGAAGCCGAGAGAGGGATGCTCATTGTTCAAGTCGGCGGCCCCGCTTACGGTATCGGGGTCAGCGGGGGTTCGGCCTCCAGCAAGCTCCAGGGCGAGAATGAGGAAGAACTTGATTTTAATGCGGTCCAGCGTGGCGATGCGGAGATGGAACAAAAGATGAACCGCGTCATCCGGGCCTGCATTGAAATGGGAGAAAACAATCCTATTGTCAGCGTTCATGACCAGGGAGCGGGCGGACCTGCCAATGTCCTCAAGGAGCTCGTCGAAAAAGCCGGAGGCAGGATCGAATTGAGGCGTATCAAACTCGGAGACCCCACTCTCTCGGTGCTCAAAATCTGGATTGCCGAATATCAGGAGCGGTGCGGTTTCTTGATCAACCCAGCGAGGATGGAAGAATTTGAATCGATCTGCAATAGGGAAAAAGTCAATTGCGAACTCCTCGGAGAAGTGACCGGAGATGGCCGCTTCGTTGTGCATGATGAGAACGATGATTCAACGCCTGTCAATCTCAATCTCGCAAAGGTTCTGGGCAATATGCCGCAGAAGACGTTCAAGGATGAAAGGATGGGATATTCACTCAAACCTCTTGCCTTGCCGGAGGATTTGACGGTGGAAGATGCACTATCTCGTGTGCTTCGCAACCTTGCCGTCGGTTCAAAGAGATTTCTCACCAATAAGGTGGATCGCAGTGTGACCGGATTGATTGCGCGGCAACAGTGTTGTGGCCCTCTTCAATTAACGGTAAGCGATGTGGCGGTGATCGCCCAAAGCCACTTCGGACTGACCGGAGCGGCTACCTCCATTGGGGAGCAACCGATGAAGATGCTTGTCAATCCAAAGGCGGGAGCCCGGATGGCCGTTGGGGAGGCGCTGACCAATATCGTGTGGGCGCAGATCAGTCGCCTGGAAGATATCAAGTGTTCGGCCAACTGGATGTGGGCCCCGAAACTTCCCGGCGAAGGTGCGGCCCTATACGACGCGGTTTCCGCGATGCGGGATCTTATGGTCCGCTTGGGGATTGCCGTGGATGGCGGAAAGGATAGTCTTTCAATGGCGACTCGAGTTGGGGAGGAGATCGTGAAATCTCCCCGCGAGCTTGTTGTGTCCGCTTACGCAACGATGCCTGATATCACAAAGGTCGTGACTCCCGATATAAAAGACCCGGGCCACAGCCAGCTCATCTTCATTCAAATCGCCGGCGATAAGGTCCGGCTTGGAGGTTCTGCTTTCGCGCAGGTTTACGGACAGGTCGGAAACGAATCTCCTGACGTGGATGATCCCGAAATGCTGAAACGTGCATTCCATGCGATCCAAAAGTTGATGTCGGAGAACCTGATTCACGCGGGACACGACGTCAGCGACGGGGGCCTCATCACGGCGTTTCTGGAGATGGCCTTTGCCGGAAACTGCGGTTTGAGAATTCGGATGGACGGTCCATGGAGCCCCGTCGAAAGGCTTTTTTCCGAAGAATTAGGATCGGTCATCGAGTGTCACTTGAGCGACGTCCGGAAGGTCACCGGGATTCTTGATTCTTTTCGTCTGCCCTCGATCCTGATTGGAGAAACGACGGAGGAAAAGAAGATTCTTGTGACCTGCAATTCTGAGAAGGTTCTTGAATCGAGCATGTGTACTCTTCGCCAATGGTGGGAAGACACGTCCTATCAAATCGAGCGCCTTCAGATGAATTCCCGGTGTGCCGATGAGGAGAGAAAAAACATCTTCGATCGCAGGGGGCCAAGCTATGTCGTCCCTTTTAAACCCAAGCCTACGCCGGCACAGATTCTTGAAGCCAATGACAAACCAAGAGTCGCCATTCTCCGGGAAGAAGGAAGCAACGGCGATCGTGAGATGACCTCTGCCTTCTATCAGGCGGGGTTCAGCCCGTGGGATATCACGATGACCGATCTCATCAGCGGACGAATGACTCTGGAGCGTTTCAGAGGACTCGTTGCTGTTGGAGGATTCTCTTACGCCGATGTTCCGGAAAGCGCAAAAGGAAACGCTGCAGCGATCCGATTTAATGAAAGGCTGAGGAAAATGTTTGACGATTTTTATAATCGGTCTGACACATTTTCTTTGGGTGTGTGCAATGGCTGCCAGCTCTTCGCACTCCTCGGATGGGTACCCTGGCCGGGAATCGCCGACCATCAGCAGCCTAGGTTCGTTCAAAATATATCCGGACGATTTGAATCTCGCTGGGTTACGGTTCAGATTTCAGAAAGTCCGGCGATCCTGTTCAAAGGCATGGCCGATTCAAGACTCGGAATCTGGGTGGCTCACGGCGAAGGAAGACTTCACTTCCCCTACCCGGCATTGATGGACGACATCATGGCCAGGAAACTTGTTTCTGTAGTCTTCGTCGACGACGAGGGCCGGGCGGATGGAAAGATTTCAAAAAGCTATCCCTTCAATCCGAACGGGTCGCCTTTCGGAATCGCGGGACTCTGTACCCAGGATGGACGACACCTCGCGATGATGCCCCATCCGGAGCGATCGTTTCTAAAATGGCAATGGCCATGGATGCCCGGCTATCTGAACGATGGGCTCATGGAATCCCCATGGATTCAAATGTTCCAGAATGCGAGGGAGTGGTGCGACGCGGTGAAGTAATGGAGGAGAGAAGGAGGGAAACATGGCACGATCCAAGTTCTCTATCGGGTGTCTGGTGTTGTTGACAGCTTCTCTGCTTTTTGGCTTTGGCTGTGCCACATCGCGGAAGCTTACTGTTGAATCAATACCCGAGGGAGCCTCCGTGTTTGTGAATGGCCAGGAGGTCGGATCAACACCGTTCTCATGGGATGTGGACTTCGCCGACAAGAATACGCGATTCCAACTGATTGTGAGGAAACACCCGGACTATGAAGAGATTCGGAAAACCATTGACGAACAGGAGGCGAAGCTTGCCCGGGATCCCTGGGTCCTGTCGTTCCCATTGGAACCGCTTCGTTCCATCGTGAATGTTGAATTCTCGAGCATCCCGGAAGGCGCCTTTGTCGCTGTGGACGAGGAGCAGCCCGTAAGGACTCCGGCCCGTGTTCCCGTCAAGTTCGTGAGGACCTCTTCCCGAGCTCCGTGGTCTGTTCCCAAAGTGGAGTTCACACTCGAGAACTATAAACCCGAAACGAGAACGCTCTCTTACGAGAGCACCTCGAAAGACCTTATCTTTCCGGCGGTCCTTTTGGAGCTAGTCCGAAAAGAGGTCGGGGTGACAATTGCGACCAACGTGGAAGGGGCGAATATCACGGTAAACGGAGAGCCCATGGGGAAGACGCCCATGCCTCTTTCCCTTGTCTACACTCGACCGGATGGAAACTCGGAGTGGAACAAGTTCTTTCTGGAAGTTCAAAAGGATGGCTATGAAAATGTTCCACCTGGCGACGAGGCCCACCCCTCCTTTACCCGGACACTTGCCTTACATGAAGCTTTAGGTCTTCCAGGTGGAAGGATCTTTGTCAGGCTCGACCCGATCCGGTTTGTTAAAAACGTCATCACGGAATTTATCATGACTCCGCAAGGAGTGGAGCTCGGAAAGAGATCGGAGCTGTCGCAGGTTGGAGAAATCGAGAAGGAGCCGAAGGTTCGCTCTGTGACACAGATAACGGACGCCGACCCCACAAATCCCTTTGTCGAGTCCCGAATCAGCGTGATGCCGGCCGGCGACCAGATCGTTTATTCTTATCCGGTTCGAGACGCCAGGAAAACCTCTCCCGTGGGCGCGAATATCTGGATGAAGCGGGGCAATGCAGCCGTGCGCATGACCGACGGAGACTTCTTCGATATCGAACCCACGGTCACAGTTGACGGGAAGTGGATCTATTTCAGCTCCAATCGGCTTGGAAGAATGAATATCTGGAGGATACAAACCCAGGGAAAAGGGGGGCTGACAAAGATTACGGATAGCCCATCCTCCCTTTCCGATACGGAGGTTTCGGTCTCTCCAAAAGGAGACCGGATTGCCTATACCTCGCTTCTTTCTGGATCCAACGCCTCCCAGATCTGGTTCGCCAATATGGATGGAACCCTGCCGACCCAGATCCGTGTTGGAAGGAGTCCGGTCTGGTCTCCCGATGGCAAAAGAGTTGCCTATGTGGCACCAGACCCAATCTCAAATAGGGACAAGATCTGGGTAATGGATGCCGACGGCGGAAATCCGACGCAACTCACCAGTGGCAGTGATTCCCATGAGCGGTATCCGGCATGGAGTCCCGATGGGAGGCAGATTATTTACGCCTCGAACCGGGCGCTGAACGAAGCGAGGAAACAGAACTTCGATATCTGGGTAATGTACGCCGATGGATCAGGACACACCCAATTGACGGTAAATGGGTCATACGATTCGAGGCCAGCCGTAAGCCCGGACGGCAGATACGTTTACTTCTTTTCAAACCGCGGTGCGAAGAGGGAAAACCAGGAAACCCTGCAAATATGGCGAATTGAGTTCTAACGAACATACGCTCCTGGAGACAAGGGGATTCAGCCTGACCGGGGAGAGGAACCAGCAAGCGATTAAAGAATTCCTTGAGCGTTGGAAGGCAACCACAAAAGGACCGGCTTGAGAGGATCAGCAGTGACACGGTTTCACTTGAAGAGCCGCGGCAGTACCGTGGTGAGGGCAGGGATGTAAGAAATGAGGAGCACCCCAATCAATAAAATACCCAGCATGGGCAAGACGGAGCGGGTCACCTCGGTCATGGGTTTGCGAAACCGGTAAGCTGAGAGAAAGAGATTCATTCCCACCGGGGGCGTCAGAAACCCGAGTTCCAGATTTGCCAGAAAGATGATGCCAAGGTGAACCGGGTCGAAGCCAAACTCTTTGCCCAATGGAATGATTAGGGGAGCCACCACCACGATCGCTGAAAAAATATCCATGAGGCATCCCACCACGAGGAGGAACAGGTTGAGAGCCAGCAGGAATACCCACCTTGCATGAATGAATTCTTTAGCCAGGGCCACCAGTTTTTCCGGCACGTTCGCAGTGAAGAGGTAGTCCGTGAAGCCCATGGCAACCCCCAGGATCAGCAGCACACCGCCCACCAAAAGGCCGCATTCCCCCATGACCCGGGGAATGTCTTTTGCGAGCCTCAGGTCCCGGTAGACAATCGTCTCCACGACGAAAGCATAGAGCGCAGTGAAGGCCGAAGCCTCTACCGGAGTGGCAAGACCGCTGAACAAAGAGACGAGGGCGACCACCGGAATGAGCAGCTCCCATTTGGCTTCCCATAGGGCACGCCTTGCTTCGGCAGGACTGAAGCTAACCGATGGACCCGTTGCTCGTGAACCGCAATGGATCCCCCACCATGCGGTCAAGACCATGAGCAAAATACCGGGCACGATTCCGCCGAGGAACATCTTGGTGATGGAGATTTCTGTGCCGATGGTTGTGGCAACAACAGCGTAGAGAATCAGAGGCAGGCAGGGAGGGAACAGGAGCCCGAGGGAGCCCGCGCTGGTCAGCAACCCCAGGGCATTGCGCTCTGAATAGTTGGCCGCCCGCAAAACAGGCATGAGCAGCCCTCCCAGTGCCAGGATCGTAACACCCGAGGCTCCTGTAAAAGCGGTAAATAGGGCGCAAACGAAGGCCGTGACAATGGCCGGCCCTCCGCGCACGTGTCCGAACAGGGCCTGGAAGACACGGATCAGGCGACGCGAGGCTCCTCCTTCGGCCAGGAGATAGCCAACCAGAGTAAATAACGGAATCGTGGGAAGTGCAGCATCTACCGCGAGTCGATAATGGTCGACGGAGAGCATCGCGATCGGCTGTCCCTCGCTCCAGAAGAGGATGAGCGCGGCTCCCCCGAGTGCCGTAAACACAGGTGCCCCGAGTGCCGTGGCGAAGATCAGGGCCACCAGAGCAGGGACCAGCAGGCGATTCGGCTCCACGACGGATTGCGCACCCACCCCTATCAACAACCCGGTGATCACCGGTGCCAACAAACGTCCTTTCCAGGTTTCCGAGGCATGCCAGAGGATGCGCAGAGTTATGACCGCAAACCCGAAGGGGATGACCAGCAAGACCGCCCAGAGAGCGATATGATTGGCCAGGATCTCGCCTGCTTCGCGCTTGGTCAAAACGAATGTCACGCTGGCCAGGCACAAGTAGAAGGTCATTGCCGCTGCAAAGGAGCTGCTGTAAAGGGTTGCCGCCGACCTCCATCTTCCTTTGAGATAATTTGTTGCGGTCGAAAGGGAGAGCAGGCGCGCTTCACGGGCGGCCAGGGCGCCGCCGAGCATGCCCAAGTAGAGAACCAGATGCTGCACGAAGGTCATGGAACTGGCGATTCCCGTGTGAAAGAACCTGCGAAGGAAGCTCTCCACCAGGGGAAGCAGCAGCATCAAGGCCAAGACCAGAGCCGTAAGCAGGTCCTCGGATTGGCGCAGGACACGCGACCAGGCAGGCGGGGGCGAGCCTGCTGTCGGCTCATTGGCGTGGAACGCTTCCACCATCACTTGCCTGCTTCCCGCTTACTGCGGTATTCTTTGAGCACGCTCTCCAACTTGTCGAACATGTCAGCAGGAACCATGGCTCCCCGTATCTTCGGATAGGCCGATCGGACGACCCGCCGCCACTCCTCGGTGACCTCGGGCGACGGGACGTACACCTGCAATCCCTGTTTTTTCCTCATCGCCTCGACGGCATCGTCGCTCTCCTTGCGGCCGGCAGCCTTGATCTCCTGCCCGGTCTCGGCAGCGATCTTTAGAAACTCCTGCCTGAACTCAGCAGGGATTTTTTCCCAGGTCTGTTTCCGGATGACGGCCCCACCAACCAGGGGAGCCCAGTTCACTTCCAGCATGTTCTTGGTGATGGTGGCAAACTGCCCTGCATTTGCCGAGAAGGGCGTGGCAGCAACCTCATTGATCATCCCCGTGGAAAGGCCGGGGAGGATGTCGGCTGGCTCGATCGAAACAGGGTTGGTCCCCCAGTCCTTCATGATCTCCACCTGGTCAGGGCTGCCGGCCCAAACGAAGACCTTCATCCGTTTGAGATCCTCAGGACGATGGAGCGGCTGGACGGAGAAGTGTCTGATCCAACCGAGGTCTGCCCAGAAAAGCATCATAGCCCCTTTCTGCTCCAGGCGCTTTGCCAGGTCCGGTCCCAGTTTTTCGACCACATGGTCCACTTCTTCCAACGAATGGTAGACCATCGGTATTCCTGCCAGGGCGTTGACACCCCGGTCAATTTTCGATAATCCAACTACGGTCATCAATGCCGCGTCGACCCCGCCAATCCCCATCTTATCGACGATGGCAGCCTCACCGCCAGCTCTGTAGCTCGCAATGATGGCCAGCTTGACCCTGCCTCCCGACACCTTCTGCCATCTCTCCCCCATCTTAAGCAACGACACGTGCGGACTGGTGCCCAGAGGCGCAAGGGTGACCATTCGAATCTCCAGGGGTTTATCCGCAGCAATCGCCACTGCAGCCGGCACGATAAGACCACATGCCGCCAGGACAACTGCAATGCACCTGGCAACCCCTTCCCTCTGTCTATGAACATTCATATCCAATTTCCCCCTGGCCCGGTTCACTGTCTTTTTCCTTCCCCTGATGCTGCACTCTCCCGCCCGGCCTGCTTCATAGACCGGGCGGGCCTGTTCAATCCACAAAAAGCTGCCCCGTCCTGCTCAACAGCCAGCGGGCCCGTCGCTGAATGACCAGGTTGGCAAGCCGCCACTCGGGTTTCGCATCCGGTTCGATTCTTAAGGCCTGCTGAAGCAGTTTCTCGAACTCACTTTTATTCTGGTTGGCCACGGAGACGGATTCTGCGAGGGTCACAAAGGGACCGGCAAGCAGACCACCGGAGAGCTCCACGGCCCTCTGAAAGTGCCTTCTGGCTCTCTCCTCGGGGTCTCCAAGGCCAGACTGACGATTCAACTCATAACTGATCAGGAAGGAATGAATAGCGCCGCTGTCGAACGCTTCATCGAGCCCAAGTGCCTGATCGATCAGCGCCTCAACGATGGGAAGGTCGGCGATCAGATCAGCACTGTCCTTGGTAATCGAAATCGCCGCGGCCCAGGAGACAGCGGTCCAGTACATGAGTGGAACATCCGGAGGGCGGAGAGATTGAACAGCCTCTCTTGGACTGGCATGCAGCCTCTTTTCGATGTCCGGATGACCTCTCTCAAGGCCTCTTAACCCATAGTCCCGAGCCCTCAGATAGAGCCGCCGTGCCCGTGCCCGCATCTCCATGGCCTTCTCAAGGTCCTTCTCTTCCGTTTCATCCGCCTCCTGCTGGACAAAAGCAAAGGCATATTGAGTGAACCCCTTGGAACAGGCCAGCAGGAGTCCCCGATGCCGGGGACTCTCGGCAAGGAGGCTTTCCATCAGCTTCAGACTGAACGGTACAGCCTGTTTGATCAGGTCCGGATCGTCATCGCTCCCGAAAGTCTCGCCGCCCGCCACCAAGGCGTTTCCGAGCGTATTAACGGCCATTCTTTTGACCGAACACCCTGCGACCAGGAAGAGGACCGTCGCGAGCACGCAGAGGCCATAAAGGGAGAACCGACCCCGAAAGCGGGTCTCCATAAACAGAAGCAGGTCTCTCATGATCTTCTCCGGAACAACGGGATGATCTATCGCACAAAATTCAGGAATTATCCCACACAGGGCCATCCCTGTCAATCCACTTTGCACTTTTTGCACTTTTCTTTTCTTCGGAGAAGATCCTCATTTGAACAGGCCGAGTTCGACCCAAGGGAGAAGGCCCCTCTCATCACTGCTTTTTGTAACGGATGAATCCAAAGCGGGGTGGCCTTCGACAGATCGCAATGCTGCAAGCCCTGGTGTCTTCCTTGTACCCGGGAGGTCCCTCGAAGAGTTAGTTCATGACTATCGGCTATAGATATTAATGTTGCATTTAACAGATACCATCTGGTATACTAAGCTCAGATTCGCAGTATAAGCCAGGATCTTTCATCTGAGGGAGGGATACCGTGGAGCCAGAAGAGATAGCTTCAATCGTGCAGAAAATAGTCAGCTCGGACATGTCGGTGGACGAATACTTTCAAAAACATTC
>Ga0209777_10002296_pt1 | contig 25517 bp, 23 predicted proteins | sample FrelakmetHBP12HB_FD_187147 | JGI IMG/M metagenome (GOLD analysis project Ga0209777, IMG submission 187147) | Freshwater lake sediment microbial communities from the University of Notre Dame, USA, for methane emissions studies -HBP12 HB (SPAdes)... | ecosystem: Environmental > Aquatic >... | reverse complement strand
CGCCAGGGTGTTGGCGTTGGTGTAGTAGCCGACGCCATTGGTCGTGCAAACAACTTCCCAGGTGATGTCGCCGTTGACCACGTGAAACCGCCGGCCTGTCTCTTGGCCCAGAACATAATCTGTTTCCATGGTCCAGCGCTTGGTCGCCTCATCCACATAGACGTATTCGGTCATGCGGCATTCATTGCTCGCCGCCGTGTAGGGCGAGTCGCCAAACGGCGTCATTTTCCGGATCACGCGCGAACAGGAGTCATAATCGCGCTTCTCCCAGGAGCCATCCGGCCGCGTCACCAGCGTCAGTTGCCGGTAATTGGGGTCGGTCGCATTCGTGCAGTACGTCCACGTGCTGGTCTGGGGCACGGCGGTGTCAGGGCCGATGGTTTGCGCGGTCAGGTTGGTCATGCCCCAATCAGGATAGGCCTTGAATGTCTCGATTTTCTTGAAAACCAGATTGTTGCTGGCATCCCTGATTTCATTGGTTGTTATGCATGTTGTACTGTCGGTCCAAAGCTTGGTTCGGACTTCGCGCCGTTGCTCGCCGCCTGATCCCGAGGTCAGCGTCCAGCCTGCCGGACTGTCGCTCCACACATAATCGTACTGCTGGGTGCCCAGATCGCCGGTCTGCAGGACTCGCAGTCGCTTGGAAGTATTGGTTCCTCCATCCGGATCAGATATGGCGACACTGAGGTAGCTGTCGGCCACGGGCGGATACAAGCCGTTGGTGCCCTTAGTCGAGCTGAACGCGTTGGTATGATAATAATTGACGGCGTAGGACGTCGCGTTGCTCGTCACGATGTCGGCCAACATCTGTGAGGTGCGCACCTGCCGCAGCACGCCGCTGTTAGTGATCGCTTCCACGCCGTCAGCCAACTGCGCCTGTAAACCCGCCGGCTGGGCCAGCAGGTTGGTGGGCGTCTCGAAATCCAGAAGCAATTGACCGGACGACCGGCCAAAATTATCCTTGCCTAGGCGCACAGCGACTTCCACGCTGTTGTTTACGACCGCCGCGCCCTGGCTGATGCAACTGGAACAGTCGTCTTTCCAGGCAATCCACATAATACTGATGTACCAATTGGCAGCGTTGGTGCTTAAATCGAGCTTGGTCTGCAGGCGTTTACCGGTGATGGAAACATTCAGATTAGTGGCTCCAGTCGGCATGCTTGGATTCAAAGGAATGCCACCCAGTGCTCCTGAAACACTGACATAATTGGTGTTTACAATCGTCATGAAATGGCCCTGTGTAGGCTGAAAAGGGAAATCATCGCTCTCCAACCACTCGCAGTTAGGACCGGAGTAAACACTATTCGAGTACAGAATCGTCTGCGTGACAGTGCAGGGTGGAAGGGGCTTTTGAGCGAACAGATTCAGGGCTGAAATCCACAGGACGCCGAGCAGCACCGCCACAAAGGTCAGCCGCGGCATGGGCAGGCGCCGGAACGTTTTCGCCGTCCGCTGATTGTCGCCAAGATTTAATGGATTTTTCATGGCGTGCTCCTCAAGGCGATGTGATCAGCGGGGTGTAGACCTGCAGGGCCAAGGCGGCGTTCGGATCGGGCGCAATGACCTCCCGGGGATTATGGCCCAGGAGATATTCGCTCAGGTTGTTCACGCCATTGCTGTTCGCGTCGCCGTTGGGATCTGCGCCCGTGAGGCTGCCGAAATATTTCATCTCCCACCAGTCCGGCATTCCGTCGCTGTCGCTGTCCGCGAGGGGATCCACCGCCAAGGCCCTGTAGAACCGTGCAATCGTTGGCGTATTTGTCCAAGTGTTCGTGCCCCCACCACCACCAGGCGGGTCTGGAAAATCGAGGGTCATGGCCCGGCAAAAGTTCATGCTTTCATTCGTCTCGTTCGCGGTCGTGTCCGTCCAGAGGTAGGGGTTCTGGCCGGCAATATCCAGGTCGTTGCCCAACGGCACCCAGTTTGTCGTCAGAAGATCAGACGTGGCCATGATGAAATGGTGATAGCCGGCTAAGCTGTCGGGGTAGCCGACGGTCAGGTTCGCGCCGTTTGTGTCCACGCTGATGCCCAGGATGGTGAGGATGTCGGGCGGCGAATACGTCGGGGGATTCGTTTCGCCAAAGGTCTGCATCATCATGCTGGCCTGCTGCCGGGCTTCCTGCTGGGCCTCGGCTGTGGCCAGCAGGTAGGGCACCACGTCCTCCATGGCGATCAGCTGCAGCGAGAGCTGCACCCTCGCCGGGTCATACAGGCTCAACCATGCGTTGGTACTGGCGGCGGCCGAAAGCGAGTAAACCAGGTTCGGCCGCCACGCCAGCAGCCAGGCGACTGGATCGTAACCGGCTGGCGGCGGCATGGTGTAGAGCACATCACCCTGGCTGTTCAGGAAGACTGTATCGCGGGTCACCGGATCTTGGGCAATGGTAAGCGGAACAACCATGATGCCATGGCGCTGCTCTACGGTTAGGTGCTCCAGGTCAAAGCCTGCCGGCAGGTTGGTAAAATTAAACGGCGTCAGCCAGCCCTGCGCGGTCATGCCGAAGCCCGCGGCTGGCGGCAGCATCGGCAGGTAGGTGTACTGGGCGTCTTCGAGGAGTTGCGCCAGGGCATTGAGATTGTTGCAGCGCCGAGCCATCATGCCAAAGTAGGCGTTCGTGCTGATGCTGGGCGGCGAACTGCCGCTGATCTGGGCTGCCGGCAGCATGGCCACCTCGGTGATGACCAACCCGCTGCACAGCGCCAGCAGAACCAGGAAGCCTGCCCGCCTCCGTGCCGTCTTCATCTGCCACCCCCAGTCTGGCCGAAAGGCCATGGCAGCCTTGCGGCTTGAGCCTATTGGAGTGGTTCTCCGGGTTTATTGCAAGCATATTCTTTTAGGAAAAATGCCGCAGCGCTGACCGCGCTGGCGATGCGCTGGCGACATGGCCGGATTGTTTTGGCCGGGAAGAATCAGGTCATAGAAAGACCCACGCCAACCTGGAATCGCCAATCGTAGGGCATTTTACGAGGCCGTTTTCAGGCACAGAGCGTTAAAAAGCCTGTTTTTCGGGCTTGGACGGGATTTCACGGCGATTTTTTCAGGCATTGGGAACCCGCCTGTGGCCGTATATCGCGTCGCAAATGGCCTTGATCGTGCGGCATGGCCGCCGCAGCAGCCCGATGGCGGCGGGTGGGTTGGAAAGCAGGACCGGCACCGGTAGCCCACGCGACCAGCGGCTCCGAGGCAATCCCGCGTTATGAATCTGCGGCTTCGATCAAGCCTGCGCTTTTTCCGCCTTGATCTTGGCCCAACGGGCTTTTATGGCCGCGACAATGGCTGCCCGACCCGCGGCGCTGAGTTTGCGCTTTTTGTAGGGCGCAGCCGCTTTGGCGGCGCCTTTGGCCTTTATCTTGGCCCAGCGCGCCCTAGCTGCGGCGGCAATCGCCGCGCGGCCAGCGGCAGACATCCGGCGCTTCTTGGCAGGCTTGGCTGCTTTGCCAGCAGGCCGGCCACGCTTGGCTGGCGTTCCTGCCAGGCCAGCGAGGGCCTTGAGGGCAATGGTCAATTTGTTGGACTCGGCGCCCAGCTTCTCGACCTGGCTGCTGATCTCCTGCTGCCGCTGCTTGATTTTCTTCACAATGTTCTCGATCATGATTCTCTCCTTGTCCTTGGCCCATCTGGGCTTGGCGTTATCGTAGGATAAGAGCGATGAAGGCGCAAAGCAAATCTGCCATTTCCAGCATATCGCGACCATGCAATCGCATCCGTATACTTCTAACTCGTGGGCGGTGACCACATCACGGCTTCCATCGCTTGATCCCTGAAAACATGCGCCGTGTGAACCCTGCCACAGCCTGCCCCATGTACTGCACAATCTGCTGAGCTGAGATATTTGCTGCCTGCTGCTGGCACAGATTAATATGGCTCAGGGCAATCGGCAGGAGCACCGGCAGGTTGAAAACCAGCGCCGGGCTGTTGATCACAAAGGACAGCAGGCCCAGCACGCTCCAATAGATTCGGCTGGCCGGAGCCTTGGCCATCTGCCAGCCCGGTTGTTTTTTCAGTTGTTCATAGCCGCCCTCAAACACCAGCGCGGCGAACAGCCAACCCAACATGGCGACAATCAGATAACCTAACAGCATCATGGTCCACCTCTTTGTCGGTCAACCGGACACAGCATCATTTATGCGCCATCAGCCGCGCGATAAGCGAAACTAGCAAGCTGATCACCAAGCAGGACATCAGGGGGATGGTGAGGCTGAAGGTTCTGCCGGTAATGTGCAGATCACCCGGCAAATGGCCGAAGAATGGTAAGTGTTCGCGCAACAACCAGCACAAGGCGAAAATCGCCAGAAACAGCCCAAAGAATTGCGAATGCATGACTTCTCCTTATTTTGGTTGTGGATTACAGCCGTGAAATAATCCGAAAACTGCGACACTCAAGGCCAGGATTGACACGGCCTTGGGTATGCCCGCGGCCTCCAGCCTGTGCACGATTTCATTGATCGAGCGGAACATTGTCCGCAGAGTGATGAATGCCGCACGGCAAAAGCAGACCAGAACGCGCCAGATCCGCGTGACTGTTCGCCAAGCTGTGCGCAGCTTCTGGGCATGGCAGGGGGTGCGCTGCGGCCGAGGGGCGGGCAGGGGCGGCGGGGACGCTTTATGCTTTTGCGTCGTGGGCCGGCCTCCGCTCGTGCCATGATCTTTCAGGCAGAGCGCCTTGGCTTCGCGCAAGAGGACAATGGCTTCGCTGGCGCGCTCGCGCTCCGTCAAGGAAAGCGCGCTATTCACGATGCCCGTCCAGTGTTTCATCTGGCGCACATACGCGGCTTCCACGTCCGCCTTTGAACATCGCGAACGTTTGGGCAAATCCAGTAGCTGTCGAGCTTCGTTAAGGTTCAACGTGCAATTGGCATTCATGGTCGCACCAGCACCAGCTCATGCGCAATGGTTCTGAAATGGTTGACGAGATCATCTTTGTCGGTAATGAAACGGTAGCGCGGCTGATTTTCAGACAGCGAGGCGATAGTCTTCAAACAGGTTTCATCCACCTCAACTGGTGAGCCGCCAATGCCGATCGTGTCAATCACGACCCCCTGCCGTTTGAGTTGATCCGCTTCACGGTAGGGCCGGCCGCCATGTCCGTCGGACAGCAGGATGAGCCGGTGCGTATCAGCCGGGGCCGCGGCCTTAAAGATCAGGGCCGCGGCCTGCAGCGCCGCGCCAATATCCGTGCCCCCGTCAGGCGCTATCCGCCGCAGATCGCGCAGAATCCGGCCTTGCATGTGGCTGTAATCCTCGGCCTCACAGAGGACTTTCGCCACGTCATTGAATACCAGGGCGCCGAAATACTCCCGGCCGAATAGCGCGGCCCGCACCGCCAGGAAATTCCCGACCGCTTCGACCCCGGCGAGGTAGCGCGTCGGCGGGAAATCATCACCCGCCATGCTGCCGGAAGCGTCCACCGCAAAGAGCGTGTGCGTTACGGCCAGGTCTGACCGGCGGACGGTCCCGGCCAGGGCCGCCCGTTTGGCCCGCAATGCGTCAATGAATTCCAAGGCATTTGTGTTCATGGCTTTCTCCGAAGTGGCGATCAACTCAATTCACGGCCGGCTTGCTGCACCTCGGCTTCCGTGAGCCCGAGGTTGTGCGAGATGTCCGCGGCTTTCGACTTGCCCGAGACACGGTCAGTCACCGTGACGTGGACAATGCCGCACCGGGAATACTCGTAGCGAACTTCAATCCGCGGAGTTTCCTGCGGCGCGAGCGGCAGGTCATCGAGTTCCACGTCGTCAATATGCAGGCACTCCTCCAACTTCTGCCCTTCCTGGCCCTGGTAGACCTCGACTTTGGCATCACGCTGGTTGGCCGTCCGCAGGCGGAATATCTCTGTTTTGACTGCCGGCAGCGCCGTGTTCTTGGCAATGATTTTCACAAACTTGCGCTCGGTTTCCTGGACCGCGTCGAATGCCGCGCAGCCCAGATCATGCGCCGCCACGTTGGTGAACTTGCCGCCAATCAGGGGCGTGATGTTCTTGCCGCCCAGCGAAGGCACCACCTGCCCGTCGTCGCGCGCCATCTGCGCCGCGGCCAGCGCCGCGCCCTGGGCCACAGCCAGATCCGGATCAATATCCTTGCGCGGGGGCTTGCCCATAAGCTCGGTGAGATACTTTTCCACCATGGGCATGCGGGTGGCGCCACCCACCAGAATCGTATCCGTCAGCTCGCCGGGCTTGAGGTTGGCGGCCTTCAATACATTTTGGACGCAGGCGCCAGTCTGTTCCAGCAAATCCCGCGTCTCGGCCTCGAACTCCGCGCGCGTGCAGGTGAATTTGAGCTGCTGGCCGTTGATATTCATTTGAAACGGCGCTTCCGGCATGGCAGAGAGCGAATGTTTCAACCGCTCAGCCCGGTCCTTGAGCTCCTGCCGCAGCGCCGGGTCGGCGAGCTGTTCCAGGTCCAGGCTCAGCTTGGCGGCCTCGCGCTTGGCATGCTCGATAATCCGCATATCGAAGTCGGTCCCGCCCAGCCGGCGCACCCCGTCCGTGGCCAGGGCGGTGATCGTATCCCCGTTCACGCGGATGATCGTGGCGTCGAACGTGCCGCCGCCGAGGTCGTACACCAAATACTTGCCGGCGCTCTTCTTTTGCAGGCCGTAAGCCAGGGCCGCGGCGGTCGGCTCGTTCATTACGTCGAGCACGTTGAGTCCGGCAATCTTCCCGGCATTAATGGTCGCCTGCCGTTCGACCTCGTTGAAAATCGCAGGGACCGTGATGACGGCCTCCGTGATGGCCTGGCCGGTGAACGCTTCGCCGTCCTGCTTCATCTTCAGAATCACCAGCGCCGCCAGTTCCTCCGGCCGCCATTCCTTGCCCTGCTGATCAATGAAAAACGGCACGGGCTTGCCGTCGCTGCCGGTCTTGCCCATCTGCCGCTTGATTTCCCGCACGGCGCCTTCGCTGTACGCAGCGGCCGCGTTTTTGGCCTCGCGCCCGACGATGGGTTTGCCATCGGGCGGAAAGGTGATGAACGACGGCGTGATCTGTTCACCCTCGCTGTTCTTGAGCACGCGCGGGGTGCCGGCATCATCCAGTCCCGCCATGGCGGAATTGGTGGTGCCGAAATCAATACCCACTATCAGGCCCTTTTTCATGTTGGCTCCTTTTGGTTTTGTTTGGTGCGGCGAAGAATCACTTCTTCTGGCCGTAAAATCTTCCCGTCCCATTCAAAGCCGCGCCGGACAACTGCCAGGACAGCGGCCGCGGGCTGGGCTTCGACGTATTCCACCTGCACCGCCTTTTGGCGCCGGGGGTCAAAAACCGCGTCCGTCAGGCGCAGGGGCGCAACTCCGTGGCGGGCCAGCAGGCTGAGCAACTCGCTTTCCACGGCTTCAAGCAGCTCCGCGAGCTTGGTTGCCGGAACGCTGGTGGACTCGGCCGCGAGCTGTTTGCGGAAGGCAGCCAGGCTGTCCGTCGTCAGAATGATGTCACCGAGCAAGGGTCGCAGCACATTCTCCCGGAAAGCCTGGTCTTCGAGGGCTTGCTGATTGCGTGCCATGATGCCGATGGCCTCTTGTTGCTGGCCGGCCAACTGCAAGGTCTGCTGCTGCTGGCTGAGCAATTCCGCAGTGTGTTGCCCGAGCGCTTTTTCAAGCTGCGCCAATCTGTCATGGAGCGCCTGAAGACAGCTCGTGCTGTCCGGCGCGCTGCTTGTTGTGGGCGCCGATGGCATTGCCGCAGGCTGATCCGGGGGTGGGGCAACCGTTGGTTGAACTGCCGTTATTGGCGCCGGCGCTGGTGTCGCGGTTGGCAGCTCTTCCGCCAGGACCGCGGTTTTGTAAGGCGTCATCACCGTAGCCGGAAGCTGCGCCACGGGCGCCATCGGCCCAAGCGGCCGAGGGCCGGGCGCTTTTTTCCTAAACCGGAATGTTTTCTTGAGGCAACTTAACAGATTCATGGGATCCTCCTCGCAAGGCGAACTTTCCTGCGCGCGGCCAACGGCGGCTGATAGACCAGGTCTGCTGCGTCATACACGTCTTGCAGCCGGGCTGCGGCCGTGATGTGATACGGCAGGATGAGCGTTACGCGACTGGCCAGGTCCGGCGGCAGTGCGGACAAATCTTTAAGAAAGCACCGCTCCAGATCGCGCAAGGCGCCAGGCGTGGGCACGATGATGAGACAACGCTCCCAATCCTGCAGGGTCCGGCCAATTTTCTGCGGTTCAACCCGAGCCGTGGTGAGGCAGATTTCCACCGCCACGCACCGGCCGGTCGCGGGATCCTGAAAGCCTAGATCCACCTGTGATGCTGGCCGCTTGGGTTCAAGTTCCGCCTGAATATTCCGCTGCGCCAGCAGGTAGCGGACGAATTCCTGCAACCAGTAATGTTGGTAATCTGTCCCGGCGCGGTGCGGATGAAGTGGACTGTTGATGGCGGCATGACCAGCGACGGTCAACTGGGTGAAGACACTGTTGCCGCCGACGTGGTTCATGCGCAATGTGAGGTTGGTGCACAGCCCTTGCTGTTCCAGATCGGCCAAGTGCTGCTGCAGTTCCCTGAAGTTGAGGGGCCGGCCCGGGATCAATTCCAGGGTCCGGGCGCGCTCGGTCAAGGCGATAAAGGGCCGGCGCGCGATATCCCGTAAAATGATTTGGGCCGCTTGATTCGGCTGCGCTGGCGCCCTTACTGTTACGGTCGTCCTAACCCCGCTAGGGATAATGGCCGGCAATTGCTGCCAGACCGCCGCGTTATGGCGCAGCCGCTCCGCCTCGCTCATCCGGGGCGTTGCCGGCAGGGGTTCCCAGCCGATCAGAAACGGTTCTGACTGCGGCACGCCGGACATCTTCAGAATGGCCTGACCCGGCTGCAGGTGGCTGATCGCCAGGCGCTGTTCAGGTGAAAGGGCGGCGGCCTGACCCGCAGCCAGCAGGTCTTCGCCCGAGCTCAGGTTGCCGATGATGGTCATGCCTGAATTCGCGCGCACCAGGGGATTGATGCCGGCCACGGAATGATAACCAAGCACCAGGCAGATGCCGCTGCCCCGCGCCAGTACGCATTCGGCAGCCAGCGGCGAAGCATGTTGGCCGATATCCCAGCGCTTGGCCAGCAGCGGCCCGGCTTCATCCACAATGAATTGCACATCCGGCAGGCCGGGGTTGAGATCTTTGATGGCGCGCAGATCAGACAGCAGGCTACTGCATAAGAAATGCGTATCCACCTCATTTAGGCTGTCGGTTTGAATCACGACCACCTTTTTCTGGCTGAGGATTTGCGCCCAATCCAGTCCGCGCTGGCAATCCAACGTAACGCCCATCGATCCGCCCTGGATTTGGCAGAGCGTGTTGTAGACGCTGGGTTTCAGCAACGGGTTGAACAAGTCGCGGGGCAGCTTGAGATCAACCAATTTCCCGATGAGGTAGGACAGCGTCGGCGCGACCTGGCCGGTCTGGGGTTGCTCGGCGGCAAACTGATCATACAACTGATGAATGATGCCGGCGCTGTCCCACTTGTTGTAGCAGGCTTGGAAATACATCAGTTTTCTATTCAGAAAATCGCGGACTTGGCCGATGACGCTTCCAAAAACATTGTAAAACCGATCCACGCCGCATTTCAGCAGCAGGCAGCGTCCCGGAAACTCCTTGGCCAGGGCGAAATAGACCTGATCGGGTTTTTGCGCAATGACAATGGCCGGCAAGTCCAAGCGTACCCATTCAATGGCCTGTCGCAGCATTAAAGTGGTCTTGCCCATGCCGGTGCTCGCAAAAAATTGCTGGCCGCGCCGCAGCAGCTCACTGGAGAAAATGACTCGTATCTTATTGAGCAGCGTGTGACAGATTTGCAGGTTACCGGCGGCGATTTTGTCCGGATCAGGCTGTTGAAACGCCAGCCAGTGTTCGTCCGTGGTTTCCATGTGGCGGGCCAGGGTTTCATTCAGCAGGCGATAACGCAGCCCATCAACTTCGCCAAGCTCCAGTTTCTGCTTCAGGATTGTCACTGTTGCCCAGCCAAAGGAGCTCACGTTCTTTTGATCCAGGCCTGTGCGTGCTGCTGCCTCCAGCAGGATTTCCACATCCTTGAGCGTTGGTTTTTGTGGTTTGGCATTCATCTCCACCTCCCCGGTCGCCACCCTAACGCCGGTTGGCTGCGGCCAGGCGCCCGCAGCAAATGCGCTGGCGCCAAGCAGGCTCGCCAGCAAGAGTTTGACAGCTATTTTCGTCACTGGCGTTGTTTCCGGTGCTGCTTGAGGCGCGGTTGGCTTGGCGGCGGGCGCCACTGACGCTGGCGGCTTTGCATCTGACGAGGTGTTGCAAAAAGCGGTCAGCAGCAACTTCCAGGTTTTTTTGGCCAAATGCTTCCAAAGCCCGACGAGAAACCAGCAGTGGTAACAATACCCGCGGTTGATGGGCCTGGCGTCAGGATCAAGGACCAGATTGACCTCCGCAGGGGTGAGCGCCTTGGCGCGGGATTTCAGACTGTGAAACCGATAGTCTTGCACGCACTGGAAGGCGCTATCGAGGTCAATGATGGCGCCGGTCCGGCTGTCCCTAACGAGCCGGGTCTTTTCCTCAATCTGGCGACCGTTGGTGTCCAGAGATCTTTCGGCGTTGGTTTGTACGACTTGGCAATCGTCCGGCAGCACGAACTGCTTTTCTGTGGTTTTGAAAGTGACCGGCTTGCGCGGGTCAATGGGTTTCAGCTTGTGCTCGGTCCGGTTTTCAAGGATGGGCCTCATGTCCGCCTCCCGCCCCTTGGTTGCACAGGGTCTTGGTAATGAAAATATCCAGTAAAATGATAACAATTAACACCACGCTGGTGGCCGTCTGATTCAAGGGAAAATAGCTGACAAAGGTTAGGGTGACGTACTTGGCCCAAAGCACGCCGGCGACAATCCCCACAGCCCTGGCCACGACCGGCTTGAAGATGCGCGCCAGACCCAGCACGAAGAACACGAACAGCGCCAACTGCAACACGAGATGCAAGGTGCAGCACAGAATCGCGCTGACCTGCGGCAGGCCCGGAAAGCTTAACCATGTTTTCCCCTCATTCATATCTCCCTGCCTTTTTGTGCTGATCCTCAAAATCCAGGCCGCTGATTTCGTTTTGATTAGTATGCGATGTATCTGCGCTTGTGCCCCTGGGAATTTGTGGGGGTAAATGGGCGGCGATAGAATTCCTGTATGCAAAGTACGGTGCCATGAACTCCCGCGCGACTTTCCGCATGTTTTCATAAATCGATTTGCTGAGCAGTTCCAAATAAGCACGCTCAGGGCGAAGAACAAGGGCGCTGGGTTCACGTTGGTCGGCCGCATTTTCCTTCAACATGGGAAATATATCCACAGGGATCAGCAATCGCCCGCGCGAATCCATGGTAGCCTTCCTGTGCGGATCAATGAATAAGTAGCGGAAACTCCTGGGTGAATACCGGTTTTGTGCTTGCAATTCGGCAGAAAGATTTTCGATGTATTCTTCCCAGAGAAATTCAGGGACGAGCACCAGAACCCCTGGGCCGCTATAAGCGAGCAGCCAACAAGAATTATTCTGCTGCATCTGCTCGCGCAACACATCAAGGTATATCCTCGGCAATTGCACCCGCTGGCCATCAAACTGCACCTCCATGGCCGCCAAGTGCTGCAAGCGCGCACACTGCGCCAACCACGCCGGCGATGTCTTTCCCGCCGCGCTCAGTTCGCCTTGCTTGTCGTAGTGCCGCTTCACGATCAGCTCGCTTCTTGCCTGTCGCATCGCATTATTTCCGCAGCGCCTTCGCTCTCCATCCGCTTCACCTTCAATCACTGCGACTGTGGCTTTGACGGTAGTAACCTACATCAGCATTCACATGTACGGAGTTGCTCATGTGTACCCATGGGTAACCGAAGGTAGCCGGACTCATTTCGGCCGGGGATGACGCGCCGAGACGGTGGCGTATTTGGATATTGAGGAGGACGAGGCGCGCCGGCGGTATGGCTGGTCGGGCCTTGACTTGTTGCTGGAGGGGCGCGAACTAGACACCCACGTCGAGATCAAACTGCTCGGCGTGCCGGCGGTACAGATGCCCGAATGGCAGCGGGTGAACGTGCGCGCAGTGCGGGTTGAGCGGGGGGGTGTGGGCAAATTTCTGCATATTTTACCCAAGGATCTTCACGACATCAGCGTGTGTGGGTAAATATTGTTGCGGGGGTTCTGGCGCGGCGAGGGTTTCGGCGGCAGGATCAGGTAAAGTCGTTCGATGCACAGGGCAGCCGCGGGATTGGGTATCCTGCGTCAGGATGATCTCTCGTCCATCGGTCGTCATAACCACGCGCACCAGTCGTCGCCCCGTTGGCTATGTGCATCTACGCGATACCCGGTTTTATTCAAAGCCGGTCTGCCGACAGGCGCATTATCTGCAGCTACTTTAGCCGTCACCAGAGCACTTGTACTGGTGCCGGCGCGTAGCGGCACTGAAAAAGATTTCCGCAGGCGATGAACCAAAGGGTGCGATGCCTACGTTTCCACCACCCCTGTGCGAACCTTAAACTCGTTTTCGTGGTTTCGAGCCATAAGTATGCAGAATGAAAAATTACCTGTGCATCTATATCCCGGAGAGTGTTTTTTCCAGGGGATTTTGAAATTATGGACTCTGCGTAGCTTACCCCGCAGATCGCTTATGCTGAACTTTAGGTACTTTCTTACCATCGCGTCTGTATCTAATCCACCATCATGTGAGCGCATATATGCACGCAAATATAGATCCCTTATGTTCACAAACTCATCCTTGTAACGTAACAAGATCACCAGCGATCTGAAAAGCGGGTCTTCCAGATATACATCTTCACGTTTGTCAAACATAAGCGCCGTCACAGTTTGCCCTTTTATCGAAATGTCTGCTAGTTTAAGTCGATCCAATATGCGTTTCGGTAATTGGTTCTCTGAATAAATCTCTTCATCGGAGCCGAGTCCAGATGGTTTCGACATCCAGACAACAAAACCGGTCTTTTTGTTTTCCACCGAGTTAAGCCGTGACTCAATCTCGCGGATATATTCGTTTCCCCGACCGTATTTCGCACAGGCTCCCGCCGCTCTTTTTATCAGAACTTCCCTTGCTGCCGGGAATTTAGCCATAAACGCTTCGTAAAATATCGCCACTTCCTGTGCCATCTCCATGGTCACCCCGTCGGGTGACCCCACCGCAAGAAGTTCGAGTGCTTGCGTCTCTTGCCTCGCACCCAAAGGACTGCCGCGCCGGCTTTGCAGAAGTTCCCATGCAGAATCGAAAAAAGCTTGATTGCCCGGAAATCGTATTGAAAATAAATTAGCGGCCAGCGCTCTTGCTTCGTCCGCGTTAATAATCATTGTATTCATTTCAGGAGACCTTATTTTCGGACTCAATCATTACTAATCGTTGCGTCAAGGTGGGGTGCATATACAGCAGAATCGTGTCGCCAATATAAACCTGATAGTAAACCCCAAGGGCAGTTATAGCCCTGTTAAATAAAGTTGTGTTATTGTATGCCAAGAGTCTACTTCTGAGCCGCTCTGGCAACCACGGCGCCGCAGCCATGAGTTGCTCACTATTTTGCTCCCCTGCCAAGCTTGTCATTGCATTAGCCATTTCCTGTCGCATGAGCTTCTTAAAAAGACTTTGCATTGCCTTTCGTCCTCGATCTCGGCCAGCATAGCGCTCCACCCACGATAAAGCAAACGCATCCGCCTCATATTCGCCCTGAATGAAATCTACGCCAACCAGAAGCCAGCTGTTCCCCAGGAGTGTCAATCGAGAGATCAGCGTCAAAACTCCATAGTATCGCGAACGTCGTTGCTTTAAATGGCCTAATTCGTGCGCCAGAAGACACCCCATCTCCATCTCATCAAGGGACTCAACACTGCCTGTAGTCAGCCCTATTTGCGCTCGCCTAAAAGCCCAGAATGGAATTCTGATTCTTGCTCCCAATTCCGTCGCCCTTGTCATAGTAATACGCGGTGTTTTCACTTTCGCGTATTCAGCGATATTCTTGATTAGCATCCTCACATGCGTAGGCATTGTCGCCAATGTCGGAAAAAAGCTCTCTCGCGCCCCTTTAACCAAAGTGCGGGTAACTTTTGCTAGGACTATGCTGACTAAACATACCACGGGCATTACATATAATAAGAGGCACACACGTAAAATAATTTCGGCTGCGTGGACCGAAACATGGCTATTCCAGATTGCTCCGATGATCACCAACGTATTCTGATAAAGCGCCATGGCGAAAGAGTTGGGAAATATTACATTGTGTCCAACAAAGACGACTTCGCAAGAACTTAATACCGCATATACGCCAAATGCATTAAGCGGCACAATTATCACCCATATAGTAAACTGAAAAATAGTACTCAGACGTGTACCAGCAGAATAATACTCATTAAAGTGTACCATCCTGTTCCGTAAGCGATCGACGTCTTTGATAAACTCATTTGGTGCGAACCGGAACAATCTTAGAGCCATAATGGCAAGTCCAATAAAAACAGTGGCATACCCGAATATCGCTACCGAAAGCGCCTCCTTCGTCATTAAATTCGATGCCATGCCTCCACCCGATGTCCGTGCAATTGAAAGAATATTGATCCAACATTGCGGCAGATGCTGCACTAGGGGCCCCATTATAACAGATTTTAGGATCAGAGATAACCAATACGGCGTTGTAGAATAAGCCGCTACAAGCGAACCAATTTGCAATCCTGCGTATCCAAAGAAAATGCGCCCCAAACACTCATCCTTCTTGCTCAACTTATGAAGGAACCCAAGCAAAAGGCCGATCACGGCGAAGGGGATTAGCGTGTACACCCCAATTGAATCGGCCGTGAATAAAAGAGTTGCCATAATTATTATCACGGTCGTTGTGATTGAAAACATAATATCAGGGTGATCAAGGTGCCCCCCATATACTTTAACGGGGTATCCCGACCATAGTTCGATACGCCCCGCTAAACGTGCTGCAAAATTATTGATTCCAAGAACCCTTTTCCCTTTCATAAAGCTGAGAACCATCAGACACCACGCTCCTAAAAAGCCCCATATTGCTCTGATAGCTCCAGCCCGATCTCCACACGCCATCTTGGCGCTTACCGCGCACATCACCAAAACAGTCAGCCCTAGGGAGCACAAAACCATTCCGTGAAATAGGCTCCGTAGCGCCAGTGAAGGGGTAAGTCCGAGATTAATTCTCACACCCTCAGGTTCATTTGTAATTACAGCGTCTACTCGTGCCGGGCGCGGCGATTTTACCAGCTCCCGCAAAGGTACGATATTCACCTCGGCAATTAACCGCCTGGCTGATGAACCGGCTTCTCCTTTGTGATCCGCCACAGAGTATCCACGTTCCTGCAAAAACGCCGACACGCAATCCGTCATTCTGCCGGCATCTCCCCGACACCTTATTGTGCACATTCTCAGAGCCATTCTGCTTTCTCCCTGCAACTGGCAAACAGGCGTGGGTTTATTATTATTATAGGCGAGCATAAAATGCCAGCACGAGCAGCAGCAAGCATCGAGAAAAGATGCTCATGTGCGCATTTTACAGACTCCCGGAGCATTTTGTCGAGCCGGGATGAGCGCGAATTGCTTGAAGGCTTACCAGAGCATCATTACCGGCGCGCGCCGAATGGACTGCTTTCCTCCCGCCAAGCCCAGCCCGCTTGCTATGCTAATACGCGGGGAATTCAATCGAAATTGGCTCGTACCTCGCAATTCCGATTCAATTCCTCCCGGAAAATTGCCAAGAAGGCTGGCCAGGCTCACGGAAGGTTTCAAGGGAGGGCGCGCGCCTCTGCGCCCGCGGCGGCCTGTTGCGCGTGGGCCGCGGGCGGACATGGCCGTCAGGCCTCAGGCCAGGCAAGTCCCAGCCAAGGTCTGCTGTGGCCCTGCCGGCGGCGGCCGTGTTGGGTTTGGTTCGCATGGTGTTCTGATCTTGAGCGTGGTTGTTCCAGCAATATCCCCAGAGGGTCCCCGCGCTGGTCTTCCATCGGCGGCTGTTTGGATTTGGCCCTCGCGGGCGGCGTGTATACCGCCGATTTCAGCCCGCAGCGCGACACGGCCGGCCGGCAGGCCGGGGGCGTCTTCGCTGAAAAATGTAAAAGGGCTCCCCGCTCCTGTGGAGCGCCCCCACTTTTAGATTTTTCGCCTTTCCGCTGCCGCCATGTTGAGGAAAGGCCGCTCACTCACCGCAGGCGTCCTTCCGCTGCCGTTCCGTCCGCTCCCCCTCCGCCAGTGCTCGCCCCCTGGGCTGCGCTTTTTGATAATATCATAGGTAAATCGAAAAGCAGGGTTCAGAAAGAAAAAACAAATGAAACAAAACATAATCCAGGGCGAGGAGGTCATCGGCTACACCGTGGCAGAGTTTATCGGGGCTACGAGGCCGGATGGTCAGGGGCATATCTACCTGGATGGCCAGCCGATTGCAGCTTTTGAGGAAGTGCTGTGCGACTGCTGTAATGCCGAGATTGTTCAGCCGCAGGATGAACCTGAGGCGCTGGTGGTGTTCGCGCTCATGGATAGGGCCTGGTGTCGCGAGTGTTTCGCGAGGTGGGCGTTATCATGAGCAGGGCATATTATGAGCACTTCAGGATCAAGAACAACTATGCTGAAGTTGTGGCGCAGCCGGAATGGACTTGCTTGGCAGAACAGGTCGGCTTCTGTCAGGTCGAGAATCCAAGGCCACGGCAATCAGCCGAAGTTCGCGATTTTCATTGGAGTGGCCACAGAGCAGGCTTGCTGCTCGCCCATGACCGAAAGGAAGAAAAGCGACAACAGCTTAACCCGGCAGAAGAAGAGCACGTGCGGGAAATCTTGCGAGCGCAGGGCAGGCTCTTTGACTTCAATGTGGAGGACATGGACCAGAACGAACTGCGCGAGAAATTCACCATCGTCGAGCGCCACCGGCGCATGCGCGAGGAAGCGAACTCCATTTCCATGGAGCGTAGCCCCGGTTTAAGCAGTAACGTCAAAACACCTAGGCTGGTCTGGGAGGAAGTTCAAAAATGCTGAAAGGAGGTGAAGAAAAAATGACAAACGGAAAAGGAGACAACAAGCCTGTGAAGAAATTTCAGGCCGGAGGTATCAGTGCAGCTTTGTGGGAGAACAAAGCCAGCCTGAAGGACGGCCGGCAGATCGAAACTCTTTCGGTAACGATTGACCGCAGGTACAAGGACAGCGATGGCTCATGGCAGAGCTCGGGTTCATTGAAGCTGAATGATTTGCCGAAGGCAATTCTGGTGCTGAGCAAAGCGTATGAATATATGGCTGCGCCAGAGCACGATAATGTCGAGGATACAGGCATTTATGCCTGATTGAGTTTTTGAATTTCAGGGCCAGCCCTGCTGGTGTGGGGCTGGTCTATTTTGTGAAGGCCAAGCTGGGGCATAGTGGCAAGCTGGACAGCAGTGGCCTGTCCGATGGCAGGGCGGTTCAGGGCGTAGCTGGTGCCGGGTTGGAATTTACCGGAAGGATGAGGATGGCAGAAAAGGGTGAAGAAAGCCGCAAGGCTGGTTGTCCGGGGACGAGCGCGGCAGGCGACAGAAGCCTGAGCGTATAGCCGCGGCAGGGAAGGCCGGTAGGCTGTTGTGCGAGTTGTGCAGGGAGAGCTGCCGGGCGGCGTCAGGATTTATGATGCAGAGGGCAGGCTACTGGCTGAAGTTGGTCAGGGCTGATGGCCGACGGCGATGGCCTAGCGGGCTGGCGGTGGCAGGCTGTGGCGGTAGGACGGCGACAGCAGGCGATGCTGAAGGCCTGATGGCCGATGATGATAGCCAGGCTGATTGGTTTTGGCAGGCTGTTGAAGCAGGAATGCGGCAGCAGGTGATGCCGAAGGCTGCAGGGCTGATGGCCGGCGAGGGGCGCTGTTTAGCGCGGGCCGGCGGTGGCTTGATGAATAAGGACAGGAAGGTGTGCTGGTGGCTGGCACCAGGAGAAAGAAAGGGTGAGCCGAAGGCTGGGTGGCAAGAATGCTTGCCCACCCAAAAGTAAGGAGCACCCGCTGCGCTGGATTCTGACCGAATCGGTGCAACCCAATACTTTTCGGTGGGCTGCGGGTGAAGCTCCGCTCGTCACCAGCTTCGAGGTTCCGCTCTGAAGCCGGTTCCAGAGGGATCTTCTGGGTAGAATATCTGCCCAAGGGGCAATGGCCTGACGGCCACTTGGGCGAGGACGATAGGCGCGCTAGCGGGCGCGCTGATGACGAGATCCGGCCTGCGGGCCGGGACGGGGTATGAGAGCCGCGCACGGGCGCGGGAGTGGGGCTGATGCCCCTATGACCGCCTGCGGGCGGTTACGTGGTGTTCGCGATTATCGGTGTTCGCGTGTTGACGACGGGTGTCGATGTTTTTGTTTGATTTTTGAATGGGGTGAAGACCCCTATTTGATTTTAGGTTGTTTGATTTGATTTTAGGTTGTTTGATTTGATTTTAGGTTGTTTTGATTTGATTTCCTAAGGATTAATTTGATTTCTGAGTGAGGGAGGGGATAATGGGAAATCAGAAATCAAATCGGTTTTGGGCGGAAATGTCGTCGGCGCGCGGTAGGCGCGCCACCCGTGGCGGTTTTGGCGCGTAGGGGGGGCAGGGTTTTCTGTCCCGCTCCACTCCAGCCGGGGTTCGCGCGCCGCGCCAAAATGGCACACCTCCTCCCGTTGTTCAGGATGCTGGCAACAGCCGGTAGCAGTCCGGTTCCGCGCCTCCATGCCAGCCTGTGCGTCCGTCGGTCAGACCATACCGCGTGAGGGCTTGGCCGATCTGACGGACGGCTGGCCGAGGTTGCGCGCCGGCCGGCTGGGGCAAAGGACGGAGGCAAAGGTTTATAAACGCGACCTGCGTAATGGCAGCAGGGTGAATGCGTGAAAAAGGAGGATGGGACAGGAAGATCTGATGACGTACATTGAGCAATCGCGCGAGGAAGCCAAACGCGTAGCATCGAGCGTCAAGGATTACAGGATTTTTGATTTTTCGTACATCCCTGACAAGCCCCTGGTGCGGCCGGAAACCACGCGCATCGTGGACGCCCTGGTCCAGTACAACCAAACCAGCATCCCCAGAAATCTGGTCATCGTCGGGCCGCGAGGTTGCGGGAAAACCCTGACCTTCCGTTATCTGGAGCGGACCCTCAAGCAGGCGCTTGGCCTGCGGTTCTATGGGGTGAACTGCCGGATCCACAACACCAGTTTCAAGGTGCTGTCGCACATCCTGAAGCTGCGTCCGCGCGGGTATGCTTATTCAGAACTGGCCGAGCGGTTTGAAGCCGCCATCAAGGGGCCGGCCGTCATTGTGCTCGACGAGAGCGACATGCTGGGCGAAAAGGACTTTCGGAAGGACGTGCTGTATTTTCTGAGCCGGAGCCCGAACCGGTATTCGATCATTCTGCTGAGCAACAACCCCCGGTTCCTGCGCGGACTGGACGAGAGCACCCGGTCATCCCTCCAGCCTGAAACCATTTTCTTTCGGAACTACTTGGCGCTAGATATCCTCGGGATTCTAAAGGATCGGGCGGAAACCGGTTTGAAAGCGGTTGATCCAGGGCTGCTGGAGGAAATTTCAGCCCTGACCGCGAAAAACACCAATGGCGATGTGCGGGTAGCCATCAAAACCCTGCTCTATTGCGCCACCAAAGCAGCGGAAACAGTCCAAGGCTGCTTCAACAAAGCCCGGGAGGACGTGGTGATTGACGTGCTCAACAGCATCAACGAAAAGGGCCTCCTGATGCTCAAGGCTGCGCTGGACGAACCCAGCCGATTGGTGAAGGCCGTGTACCAGCGCTACGTTGACCAGAGCCGCGCTTACAAAGAGGAGCCCTATGGCTATACCCAATTTTATTCCACGCTGGGCTACCTGGCCTCCCTGGGCGCCATCCTGCTCGTATCCGCCAAAGTGGATCGAACATTCACCAACCGGATTGAGCCTTTGATTTCTGCGCAGGAGCTTGAGGCTGCCATGGCGCACCGGTTTCAATAATCCTTTGAGGAGAAGAGAGAGTGCGGTGAACACGTGGACACGGTCAAGCGGTTATGCTGTACAGGCCAGTGAACAGACCTTCTTCTTCTTTTTCTTTATAAACTTTTTGTTGTTAGTTGTTAGTGGTAACGGCCGGCGGAGCAGTGCCGGTCGCCAGGGTTGCCCACGTGAACGGTGTACTCTCTCTACTCAGGCCCCATGCCCAACCGCATCAAAATCACCAGAAGTTCAACCGGCAAGTTGCGCGCAGGCTTCGCCGCCATGACCGAATTGTACTTTATCGTTTATAGGCCCTGATGAAACCGAGCAGATCCTCGGCCTTCAGCACATTTACCAGTTTCACCGATCGATGGACCAGCACATCGGCATTCGGAAACACCAGCACAGCCACGATCCAGGGGCTCACTCCGAAGAGCTGATTGGCCATGTTCCTGATCCATCGGATGCTGCGATTCAGTTGGCATATGGGATTACGCGTAAAGGGCCGGCCGTTGACGAGCAGTTGTTGCCCATCCCAGCGCACCTGGCCCCGATGGGCCTTCGTTTCAATCAGAAAAATGCTCCGGTCCGCTCGGATGACGACATGGTCCAGGTTGCCGTAGCAGAACGGCACGTCATTCAGCACCAAGCAGCCATCCAGCAGCAATTTTGCCAGCAGTCGGCCGACTTTTTGTTCCGCTCTCCTCCAACCGCGTTCGCCGGCCCGAAGCTGGGGCTGCCGGGCTGTCCTTTTGATCATCATGCTGCAGGGAAGCAACGCCCGCTTATAAATTTATCGCCATGGATATTCGGTCAGCCGATACATTTTTATAGATGTGGCCCTTTACCTCAGCATGGACCATGAGGATTATTTTCAGGATTATTGCAACCGCCAACCGCAGTACAAATCGCGCGTTGAGCGCCAAATCGGAAACCTGTTGGCGGACCGGCAGATTCCTTTCATCTACGAAAAACCCACTGCGGTTATGGACGACGGCAAACTGAAAATCTGGTATCCGGACTTCAGCCTCCAGGCCGGTTTGCTCGTCGAATATTTCGGCATCAACGGCGAACAGGACTACATCCAGCGCACCCGCCACAAGCTCCGCGTTTATCAGGCCAACCAGCTCGACACCATCCCGCTTTATCCTTCTGACATCATCCCCAACTGGCAGGGCCGTTTGATTGACCGCATCAGTTCTGCATTGGAAAGCAGGCTCCGGGCGCTGCGCCAACCGCAGCCATGCTGGCACTGATCATGACAATCTATCTTAAAATATAAGCGTCATGACGTAATACAGATATGCGCTTTACAGTAATAATATCTCGTCTGAGACTGAATCATGGCAGTACATGATAGATCGAGTATCCTGCTTTAGGCGGACATTCTCAGTCGCCTTCCCCTTTCCACCATCTCAAGAGCTTCATGCGCTCCCGACCCATTATAAACGGGAAAAGGAGTGCAACAACAGCGAGCGGGAGACCAAACCACGACCAGGCTTTCGTAAGTTTTTGGAACATGGTAGGGCCCTCTCCATAAGCCAGGGCAAGTTTGCCGATGAAGTACCACGATGCAAGCAAAAGTGTAAGCAACAGGAATGATCGAAAGATGACCGATTTTTTGAGCCGGTCACGATTCATCTTATCGCGGAGCCCTTTGATCTCATTCTTTACATCAGCGATCACCCCCTCTGCGGATACTCGCGCGTTCCGCTCGGCAGATATTTCCGCTTCGAGCTGGCGATTCTTCTCTACAATACCATCCGCTTCCTGCTTGACCGCAGCGACATCGGATTGCGCCTTCGCACGCAATGCCACTTCAGCGTTTAGTTTATCGCCGAGAGCGCGATTCTGAACCTCCAGTGTGGCAAGTTCCTGCTTGAACTTGGTTCCAGGGTCAGCAAAGTGGCGTTGGATCTCACGGGCGATCTTCTCGCGGTCTTCCGCTTTCCCGGGATCGAGACTAGGGCCAAGTCTCTGGATGTCTCTAACGCATGCTTCCACGTCTTCTGCGGGGAGTTGGCGAGTCTCGATTTCCATTTCTGCGAATACAAGGAAATCCCGTGGTTCGAAGAACAAGTCTGTTGGTAATAACTGAAAGCGAAGAGCCGAAGAGTAAATGGCCGCAAGGTGATCCGATGATTCCACGGTGCCGCAATGCGGTGTTGTCCACTGGAGGAGAGCGTCCAAGGTGATGACGTGGGCGTATTTGTGTTCCGGTTCCTTGTCCTTGGCAACCAGCGTTAAGTCCAAGGTGACGATGCGGCAATTGAATCCTGTGGCCCTTTGTTTTTCTTCAACCCATCGGAGCATGAGGGCATCGTGTATAGCTGCTGCGCTGGTCTTGTGTCGGCGGCGCATGGACTCAAACTTCCGCGAAATGGCTGCTGCCAGTTGCTGGGTTGGTTGAGTTTCGGCCTCTCTGTCGAACCATCTATCGTCATCGATCTCGATCCCAAACGCCCTCCGCAATGTATCGACTGGTGCTTGAAAGCGAGCAATGAAGGTCTCGAGTGTAAGGTCCGGTTCATCTTTTTTGGCAGCAAGGTAAGCTTCTAATAGAAAACAGTGAATTTTGTACATGGTTGCATCGGGGATGTGATCAATCACGCGCCGCAGTGTCGTCGCATGCGCGGCCACTGTTCGTTGGAGTTCAAGGGCCGTGATCTGGGCAACTCTAACATTCACATGCAAGGCGCTGCAAGCGTGTACGACCTGCAAGATACCGCCATGATGGCGATTGTCAGGCATAAGTCCAGCGATAAGGACATTTGTGTCGAGATAAAGCGTGGCGCCATTGAGAAGGTCTGAAGATAAAAGCCGAGCGCTAGGATCCACGCCTAAGGCTTTTACCACGTAGTGATGTTGGGCCATGTTCCATTTCAATTCATCGAACTTCGGATTTTGTTCGGCAAAGAAATGTGTTGCTTCATATTTGAACGCTTCCTTGTCAGGTACGGGATAAGCCTTGAGGGCTTCTGCTATGGCCGTGGGCAGGAGATTATGTATGGATCCGTTGCCTGGATCCTTGCCCGACATGATAGATACATACGCAGAACTCATACGGGAGAAAACTCGGCACAGAAGGTCCAGGAATGCACGCTCGTAGACCTGCAAATCTCCCTTCGCGGATTTGAAAAGCGCCGTCGCAACGTCGCGGAACCGGGTTTGAGCATCAGCCAATTGCCGTGCAACATCCTTGGCTGCATCTGGCGAGAGGGTGTAGCGCGTCTTGCCGCCGGCCACCACTGCCAAGACTTTTCCACGATCCTGCAGCCTTGCAAGCCCTGCCCGCACATCTGCGAGGTTCAGGATTTGTGCCCCTGATGGAATACGAGTGGCGTCTGACAAAGCCTCAGGTGACAACGATGGTTTTTCAGAGTTGGCAAGGTGCTGTTCAATAATGCGGTCAATTGCGTCATCGCGAACGCTAGCGCCAGCAGGGGAGAAGCGGATTCTGGCGCTCAGAAGCATTGCGCGTCTTGCATCAAGTTCTGCGTTTGACATAATATTGCCCTCTCAAGTTTGAATAATCCTAGCACACGCTATAGTTCACTTGCAAGAAATATCTGAATAAGATTTAATACAGGTATGAGAGGTTGCGAAATCAGGACGGTCATGGGACTACTACAGATTGGGCCGGCAATTGTGTTAGCGCCGACTGCCAATGTTGAGAGTGTTGTTGTCGGCCGGGGCGGCTGACTGTTCTCGGTGTCCCCATTTGTTGCATCCTTCATAACTCACAAGGCGGTCTGGCGCCGGTGGTTGGCAGAGCAATTTGGGCGAGAAGGCGTTTACGTTTTTCCCAGTCCGGCATGCAACGATTGAGCAAGCGGTAGAATGCCCGGGAATGGTTATGGTGTACCAGGTGACAAAGCTCATGCATGATGACGTATTCCAAACAGTGCACAGGAACCTGAACGAGGTCCACATTGAGGGTGATACGACCGGCGGCGGTACAACTGCCCCAACGCGTCCGCATCTTGCGGGTCAGAAACCTGGCTGCCGGGATGCCGTGGCGAGCCCCGACGGCCTGACATGTGGCCGCGTGGGAGGCAAAGACGACGGCGGCGCGTGCCGCGTACCAGCGTTGAACGACTTGCCGCACCTTAGTCGTGGCGGTCTTGTCCGGCACGGTCACTTCCAGAAAATGCCCCTGAAGTTTCGCGGATTTCAGCATGCCTTTTTCGACACGGAGTCGGTACTGGCGGCCCAGGAACATGAAGGTTTCGCCGCTCACGTACTTCTTGGGGCGAGGCAATGGATGGAAATCGGCCGCATGGTCGAGCGCTCGGCAGATCCATGGCGCGCGCTTGCGTATCGCCGCGAGCAGCGTCTCATCGTTAGTCGCGAACGGGGCGTAGACGTCAACCGATAGGTTCGGAGAGACAACGATGCGGAGGCGGTTTCGGTCTGCCTGGTGCAGACGAAAGGGAATACGCCGGGCGCCGAAATCAAAAACGCGTTGAGACGGCTCAATCTTCATTGGCGCGGGCGACCTCGATGCAGGCATCAATGAGTTTATCCTGGGTTTCCAACGGCAGTTGGATGCCCATCTCCTCGCAGACCTGGAAGAATATGTCGTCGATTTCTCCGCGCATTCGGTTCAGGGCGTCCTGATTGTCCCGCCAATCCCGGATTTTGTGCTTCCTGATCCGATCCACAACCGCGAGGGCAATCCGGGCCGCCGGATCCTGGTTGCCTGTCGAATACTTGGCCACATCCTCACGCACGCACCCGAAGAAACGCCGGGCCATATCTTTGCCGACCAACTCGCGTGGCGTGTCATCCTCCGTGTGGGTGGCGACTTTGGTGGCGATATCCTTGATCTTGGCCAAGGCCTCTACGGCCAGGATACGTTTGGCTTCCAGGGCGGCCAGGACCTCTTCCAGCAATTTCGAGAACCGCTTGTAGAAGGCCGGATCCTTGACCAGCTCGGTTTCGATCACCTTGCGGGTGGCTGACGCGATCATGTCGGCCTTGGCTTCCGTGCTTTTGCCTTGATCCTCCAGCACCCGATTGCGTTCCGCGGCATCCAGGAGGTTTATCGGTTCGCACAGCTGCTGGACCTCGCCGGCGCCGACGTAGGCGTCGATGAGTTTCTTGATCTTGGGTTCGTATTCAGAGAAATCCACTCGCTCTTGGTATCGGACGGAGACGGCGGCGCGCAGGTTCTGGAAAAACTTCAGGTCCTGCTTGTACATCCGCACTGTTTTGTCGGGCGTTTTCTCCAGGAACGTGGTGGAGGAAAAGGCGAGGGCTAACGTTCGGGCAAACAGCATGAAACGATCATAGAAGCGGTTGCGTAGTTCCGGGTCCCTAAGGTGGACTTCATACGTCTCCGGGTCTTTCGATCCCTTCACGGCTGCAAAGAGTTCCCAGAGGTCCGAATGCAGTTGCGGCAACCGGGCCGCGCTATCTTCGATGTAGGAAACGGTCTCGGCAAGGTCTTCGCGGTCGTAATCGGCGAGCTGGGTATAGAAATCTATGGCCTGGTCAAGTTCCTCGATGACGCCACTATAATCGAGGATGAGGCCGAAATCCTTGCCCTCGAAGAGACGGTTGACCCGTGCGATGGCTTGCAGGAGCGTATGATCCTTCAGTTTCCGGGCCAGGTAGAGGACGGTGTTGCAGGGCAAG
>Ga0209777_10002295_pt1 | contig 25525 bp, 27 predicted proteins | sample FrelakmetHBP12HB_FD_187147 | JGI IMG/M metagenome (GOLD analysis project Ga0209777, IMG submission 187147) | Freshwater lake sediment microbial communities from the University of Notre Dame, USA, for methane emissions studies -HBP12 HB (SPAdes)... | ecosystem: Environmental > Aquatic >... | reverse complement strand
TGTACTCCGGATCAGGTTGAAGATATCACAAAATTCTTCAAGGCTGAAACTAACCGGTATAGCCGTGAATACCGACTGAAGGAATATTCAGGTATTTCAGAAGCGGTATCTGGAAAAGATTCCAGAGGAATTCCCATCAAAGAAGGTGGATGGGATTGTGTTGAATTCTGGTGGGATATTGACAATAACTGGATGGCGTGTTTTGGAAAAGAAAACGCTGAGACAGTTATGACCGCCTTGCAAAAGGTCAAGGTCAAGAAAGGCTGGTGAAATTATGATGGACAAGTTTAAAGCTGCACTTCTTGCAGCTGGAATAATGGGCTTAATACTTGGTGTTGGGTTTTTTCTAAGACCCAAACATCATACGTATATCGTTTCGATATATAGTAATGATAAACATGAAATCCATAAATGGGTTTCAGATGGGCATGTTCAATTGAATAATGGTATAACTAAATTTACAGATAAACTTACTGGTACTGAAGTTAAAACTTCAGGTGGTATAGTGATTATCGAACTATTTGGTGAACCGTGAAATAAGTGGGTAGAGAAATTAATCTCTACCCACTTATTTTTTTCGTCAAATATTATTCGAATGGGATAGTTCCATCCTCTTCTTCTAACTCATCAATCTTTTCTAAAATCTGAATACATGGTTTGCAAATTTTACTATTTAAAGGAACACAATCTTGATCTATTTCTTGATAACAACTTGTACAATATCTAATACTACTTTGTTTAACTAACCAATTATGTTCTTCTGTAGTAACCATACAAAATTACTTTCCTGTTGCTTTATGAATTACTGATTTTACACCTTTTTGAAAAGATGTTAATGGATGATTTTTATTTGCAGTAAGAGCTTTATGTTTTCCTCGTCTAAACAATATAGCCAGTTCATGACGGTCCATACCTTTATCAACAAGTTTTCTCCCATGTCTCTGACCCAGTTTAAATAAAGCTTTTTTAATTACCGATGAAATACTTTCGTTTACAACTATTGAAGTAATATTATAACCATCTTGTTTCATATTAAAATCCCCTTTTAGTTTATTCTAGTAAATTATTAATGCATACTCAAATTTTTTATTTGTTCATTGTTATTAAAATCAATCTAATGATCTATATATATTAATTATCGAGAGAGTAGAGTTTTGTTTAAAAACACAACAAGTAAAAATCAATGAGTGTTGGTTTTTTCAGGATTAGAACAAATCAAAAGGAGAAGATCATGAAAGGTATGTTAACAGTTATCTTGATTCTTGGTTTATCGTTATCTGTTTTTGCTGACGATCAAAAATCAGAATCCAGAAGTAAGAATGATAACCATCGGGTTGAATCTCGACAAGATATATCTCACCGGGAGTCGCCTCGTCGGGATGAACCACGACATGATGAATATCGTAATGGCAGACATTATGGGTATTATCATACTCAAAGTGGGGCTCTTGTCTGGGGTTTGGTTGGTGTTGTTACAGCAAGTGAAATTATCGAAGCTGTATCTGAACCAAGACAGAGAGTCGTATATGTTCAACAACTAGTAGTTACTCCGGCACCAACCGCAGTATATGTTCAACCTCAGGTTGTTGTGCAGCCACAACCATTATACATTCAACAACTTCCTGTTGTTGTTCGTGATCAGCCTTTGTTCTATTATCCTGATGGACGATTAGTACGATAGGAGTTAACCATGGCAACAGGTCATGAACTTACTTATCTAATTAATTATGCCAAACAACAGGGCGTAACAATGTCTGAATTATCCAGAAGATCAAATCTGGTTCGTCAGTCAAAGAAAAGACGTTTGGAGAAATCTAATCAAAATCGGAAACGATTTGAAGAACTCCAAGAGTACGGCGGAGATTGGTGGAACAAGTAAATAAAAAGGATGAGCATGAGATACTTCGCAATGTTGACAATGGTGTTGTTGACGATGGGTTTTACACATCGTCATTTTCATCAGACGGTACCACCAAGAAGTTACGATGCTATCCTTAAGTTAACTGCAGCTACTCTTTACTTGGAAGCAGGTAAAGAAAGTAATCAGGGTAAACTTGGTGTTGCGAGTGTGATATGGAATCGGGCTGGTGGGGCATTAGAGATTCCAAATGTGATTCTTGCAAGAAAACAATTCTCTTGTTGGAATCATCGAAAGTTTTCATCTTTCAAACCACCACACAACAAGCAATACGCTTATTGTTTGATGGTGGCTAAGGATATGGTAGATGGAACTTTTGTACCACCAGCAAGATATAATGGAGCGATTGCATATCATGAAAAATCTGTTCGACCAAACTGGAGATTTAGTTTGGTTAGAATGGAACAAGTGGGAAATCATTTTTTCTACCGAGGTAAATCTTGGTGGATATTCCCAGCATGATATGTTTAAAGGAGAGGTAACACTCTCCTTTTTTTTCGTTAATTTTCTAATTGGTTTTTTAAAGAATTATAAATTTGATCTGCTTTTTCTTTTTGTTTTTTATTTAGTTTGCGTTCTTCAAATTTTTTATTTCCTTTTTTAATTGCTTTCTTGGTTCCTTTTAATGCTAATTTAACAGATAATTTAACTAGTTTGTGTTTGAGATGATGAGATAATTCTTCAGACAAAATTTGACTTGTATTATAAAATTGTTGATTCATACATATCCCCTTTTTGATTTGTTCTGTATATTTGATATTTCATCTTACTAATAGTTTCAGATGAATAAATTAAAATTGTCTTGAGTAATATGATAATACTTTAGAAGGAGATATACAATGAAGTTGAATGGTTATAAAATTGTACAAGAAGTTATTGCGCCTGCATCTTCTTATGCTGGCGATACACAAAGAGCACCCAGTATGGTTAAGACTGGCGCATTAGCGGGTCTCACTGCAGGTATTGGCGCTGGTATCGCAAAGGGTGTTGGTAGTTCTGCTTTGAAAAATCCTAAAATTGCAGCTAGTCCTACAGGAGCAAAGATTGCTGGCGCATTAAGTAAAGCACCAGTTGGGAAAATTGCTGGTGGTGCTGCACTTCTGGGTGTTGGTACAGCTGCTGCATTGAAGGCTCGTGCTCAACTCAATCGTGGTAATCAAACTCTTCGTCAGTAATTAATTGGATAGTTGCTTTTAATTAAGCAACTATCTATTTTTCACGCCGATCAAATTTTTAATTAATCTATTATTACTATTATATAAAACGAGTGTTCTAATAGTACCGTTTCTTTTATTAGGAATTACTTTTAGGAACTTTTTTCTTACATGGTTTATCAAATTCACCAGTTGCTTCAAGTAATGAAATTGTCTCTTCTGAATTAATATGCATTCTTAGTAATGTTAATAATTTATTAACATCATCTAATCCAGGGACAGTTCCTCTATCACCCTCCCATGTCGGGTTGTAGTTTGTTCGTTTCTTTACAGCTCGTTTATCTAATGAAACTCTAACGCAATCGAATAACATATTCCTTGTCTTGAGAACAGTAAGTAACATAAATTCTAATTCTTCTTTATCAAAAGTCGGATTTGTACTCATATAATCTCCTTATTAATTTATTCAGATTACATGAATAAAATAAAAGGATTAATATCAAAATGAAATTATGCGAGTGTGGGTGTGGTAAAGAAGTAACAAATGAAAAGAATAGGTTTATACGCGGGCATAACAAACCAACACTAGGAAGAAAAGAAATCTATATAAAACGAGCAAAAGATTACAAAGATAAATACGGAGTTGAAAATCCAAATCAATTAGAATCTATTAAAGAAAAAAAGAAACAAACATGTTTAGAAAAGTATGGAGTTGAATATCCCACTCAAGTAAAAGAATTTCAGGAAAAAACTAAACAAACTATGTTGATAAATCATGGTGTAGAACATGCACTACAATCAAAAGAAATTCAAGAAAAATATAAACAATCATGTTTAGAAAAATATGGTGTCGACAATTCATTTAAATCAGAAGAAGTAAAAGATCAAATCAAACGAAAATATTTAGAAAATTTTGGTGTTGATAATCCAAGTCGATCAGAAATAATTAAAGAAAAGAAAATTCATACATGTTTAAAGAATTTTGGTGTTACTAGTTGGGCGAAATCATTACAAGGAAGAGAATCATCAAGAATTAATTTTATAAGACTGATAGAAAATCAAAAATTAAATAATGAACCATTTTCGCCAATTATTGGTAATATAGAACGAATATGTTTAAATGAATTAGAGAAATATACATGTTATGATATAATTCGAAATGATCATTCCATAGCATCTTTTGTGGGTTTCTTTCCTGATGGTCATATTTTAGAATTAAAACTTTTTATTGAATTCGATGAACGGCATCATTTCATAGATGATTATAAAACATATACTCAAAAAGATATCGACCGAGAACTTGTTTTAAAATCTATTCCTGATTATAGAATGTTTAGAATTTCTGAAAAAGAATGGAAAGAAAATCAAGAACAAATTATAAACCAATTTAAGGATTTAATAAATGAACTCGTACCTCATAACATGTAAAATATTGAATGAATTATCTATTAAACTTCCAAAAGTTGGTGATGAAGTTTTATTTGGCAAATGGAAAAATAGAAGAGCGATAATTAAGAAGTTTAAAAAAGATAAAAATAATCAAATTATTTTAATTACTGATAAAGGAATTATTCCACTTTTTCATGTTCGACTTGCTAAGTTAATGAAAGAATCCTACGTTCCAGAAACAGATCAATATTTTATTGAGTTGTGGGATAAGATTAAGGCGTTAGATATTTCTGAAGAAGTTAGAGATGGAATCAAAGATAGTATTAGCAGAACATCAAATAGAATTGCAAAAAGATATATTGGTGAAATTGATGGAGTTAAAATTGCATTAGTTAATGGTAAAGAAGTTAAACAAAAAATTGATATGGATTTCACAGAGGGTTCTAATGGCGCGGCAAAGAAATATTGCCCTTATAATGAAGTGTGGTTAGATGCTAAATATGATATATCCTTATTAAAGGGGATACTATTTCATGAATTATCAGAAAGATATTTAATGACCACTAAGGGTTATATCTATGATGATGCTCATGACTTTGCAAATAGTGTTGAACACCAGATAATGTCTAAGGTTTAAATAGAATTTTCTTTTCATATATATTAATTATTGTTAGGAGCCATCAGTTCGACCCACAAACTGGGCATAGCTGTGGTATTTTTTTGAAACTGAAACACTAGGAGTTATTATGGCTGACGAAAAATGTCAACGATGTGGGTGTGATGGTGAAGGAGATTTGCGTACAATTTGGATGAGTTGTTTTTATGCAATGGAAGAATTGAATCTGCCCTTTGAGAAAAGAATTCTTTTAAATGCTAAGGTAGAAGATTTGACTTCTGAAAAAGAAGGTGTTAAGGTTGATCTTGGTAATGGTAAGAAACTAAATCTTACTGCTGGAACAGTAAAATGTTCTGGAGAAATGTTTCCAATTCAATTTTATGTTCTGCGAGTTTGTAAAGAATGCAGAGCCAAATGGATGGAATTTCAAAAGATTTGGTGGGCATTTAAAGGAACTGATAAGCCAGAAGAAACTGGTACCGGTGTCTTTATTCGTGAGAATGGAGCAACCCGAGAACTTTCTATTGAAGAAGTAGTTAAGTTCAGAAATAATAAGGGTGTTGAACCTGCTCGAGTTAAAACTCCAGAGTATCAAAAGATGCTCGATAAAATTCATCGTTTGAATGATACTAAATTAGTTATTCTTCACGACGAATTAACCAAACATGTTCCAACCGACGAATGTCATCCTGGTATTTCAGTTGATGATTGCTTACAAGAAGTAATTAAAGAAATGAAATCAAGAGAATTGGTTTTTAAATAACATTACAAAAAAGAACAGAATTAAAAACTCTGTTCTTTTTTTTTCTCTGATTTATGAACAAACTAATATAAAGGGATATAAGTTATGGAAAAACAATTTGATATGATAAGTGAATCTTTTGGTCCAAAAGAGGTTCCGTTCGTAGTTCATAAACATGATCCTCGTAGTGGGAGTATTCATTTTGATCTTAGATTTTTGGATAATAGAAATCCAAAATTACTTCATTCTTTTGCTGCACCTAGTAATTTTTTAGATACTGCTGATAAAAAAACTTTAGTAGTGAAGACTCGAGATCACGATCCTCGGTGGTTGACACTCAAGAGTTATAGATTGCAAGAAATAGATCATGGTATGGTGACTATTAAGATTTCATCAACTAAATATTTTGAATTAGAATTTCATGGAAAACTTTTACACGGAACTTATAAATTATTCAAAATGAGTAATACATTCAGAACGGATCGATGGATGTTAGTAAAAAGTCATTAGTCAATTATTAGGATATATCAATGAACATTAAAAAAATTTTAGTTGGATTAAGTCTTATTTTATTGATTAATCCGATCTTCGCAGCTCAACAGATTCAAGTAAATCAAATTAATGGATTTACACAAGCAGTATTATCAGTGATGTATAGTACTAATATAGTAAAAGCAGATACTGCATATGTTGTGATTGGACCACAAAGTAATATAATTTCAACTGCTATACAGAATAGTGATTTTGTAACTGCGACTAATAATATGTGGAGTAATACTGTTTTTTTAGTATTTGATACTTCTAATAATTTATGGACAGCAACTACCAATTTAAATGATATTACTTCAAATAGCTTGTGGGTTGCTACGACTAATTTAAATACGATTACAAGTAATGCGTTATGGGTTGCAACCACCAACCTTATAACAGGAACTTCAAATGGATTACAATCAGAAATTGATATTATTTCTACCAACTTAAATAATGCAACTAATGGTATATGGACAGCAACTACCAATTTAAATTCTACTACTTCAAATAATTTATGGGTTGCTACAACGAACTTAAATTCGATTACAAGTAATGCATTGTGGTCAGCAACTACCAATTTAAATTCTACTACTTCAAATAATTTATGGGTTGCTACAACGAACTTGAATTCTAATACTTCGAATAGATTATGGACAGCAACAACCAATCTTGTTACCGGAACCTCGAATGGGTTATGGATAGCAACTACTAATCTGACTAGTAATTATGTACCATTAGATAATAGTCATTATCTAAATGCGGTTACTAACAATCAAATAAATACTAAATTAGGACTTGCAATTGGATCAACTGTTGCTGATGCTATAGCACCCAATCAACCAATTTCACTAGCTCAGTTACAAGTTGTAACTAATCTAATAGCAATTACTTCTAATAATTTACAACAAAGTATAAATATAGCATCCACAAATTATCAAGGTGATTTAATCAATGCAACGAATGTCATGTGGTCTAATACAACTTATCTTGTTTCTGGGACAAGTAATAATCTTTGGACTGCAACTACTAATCTAAATTCTGTTACTTCAAATAATTTGTGGATTGCTACAACAAACTTAAATACCGGAACAAGTAATAATCTTTGGACTGCAACTACTAATCTAAATTCTGTTACTTCAAACAGTCTTCAACAAGGTATAAATATAGCGTCTACAAATTATCAAAGTGATTTGAATAATTATAGTAACGCATTAAATAATCAAATTATAGCATCAAATAATGCAATATGGATTTCAACAACTAATCTAGTAACAGGAACTTCCAATGCATTAAGTATTAGTATTAGTACTACAAGTAACGCATTATGGAATTCTACAACTAATTATGTTAATGTGTTTACAACAGGAATGATTACACAAAATGAATTCAATGTAACTCTTGGTAGTAATTTTGTTGTGAATGGAGTTGCATATTTCAATGGTGATGTTTGGATACTTGGTAATCTTTGGGTTCATAATATCTTTACAACCAATACTGCTATAACTGCTACCAATATGAATGTTATTGGTAGTTTATCTGTTAATGGAAATTCTGTAGTAACTAATAATATACCGGTATTTTATATTGGACCATCATCCACCAATAGCGGTGTAATATTCTGTGCAAATGCTAATACTGTTTCACCTTCAGATTTGTCTTTACTAAATAGTCGTCCATTTCTGTTTGTTGGAGCAGATGGACAAATAGCAAGGTTGGTAATTGATTCATACGCTAATGGTTTTGGACATGACGTATTTCCTAATATTACATTTAGATCTGCTGATGGTACAGCAGCTAATCCATCCAATACCAAAGGACAAAACTATTTAGCAAACTTATCAATTGAAGGCTATGGTGGAACTAGTAGATCTAATGGAACTTACACAAGTCGAGCATTTTTAAATGTAGAATCTTATAAGTATGCTGATTGGAATGATACGAACCAAGGATATATGATTACATTTGTAACTGGACCACACACTGGATCAATTGGTCAACAAAATCGTATGAGAATTTTTGATGATGGTGGTATTGAAATGGGAAATGGAATCAACACATTATCAGGTGTTAGTCCCGGTTCTGGAATTATCCAAATTGATAGTAACGTAGTAATAGAAGGTTCTAGTCTTACTGCACAAGGATCTATATTTGTATCTAATAGTTTATTTGTAGGAAGTTGCCCAAGTGATAATGGACAAGTTTTTACTGCTAGTGCAAATACAAGTCCAGTAACTGATTTATCACAATTAACAGATCATCCATTTAATTTAGTAGGGGCTGATAATCATTTATGTCAATTGTCATTAAGTTCTTACGGAATTAATCAATTTCCCAAAATACTATTTAGAGCAGCTAATGGAACAGCGGCTTCTCCAAGTGCGACTACATCATTTAGTATTCTTGGTAATCTAGCAATTCAGGGTTATGGTACTACCGGAAGACTGGCTCAAGGAAGAGCATTTTTAAATGTTAATGCTTATAATGGTTCTGATTGGTCGGATACAAATCAGGGATACCTAGTAACTTTAATGACTAATCCTCATGGTACTGTTGGTCAACAAAATAGTATGAGGTGGTTCGATGATGGTGGTATAGAAATGGGAAATTATAATAATACACTATCTGGTACAAGTCCTGGTCCTGGTATTGTATTAATAGATAACGCTCTTATAGTAAAGGGAAATATAACTAATAACTCAAGTATGATTGCAAGTAATGGATTTTTATATAGTGGTGGAAATATAGTATTAACTAATGCTGATCAATTCGGAACCGTTTCATCTGCAACTAATGCTATTTGGATTGCAACTACTAACTTAAATTCGATTACTTCTAATGCTATCTGGACTGCAACTACTAACTTAAATTCTACTACAAGTAATAATCTTTGGACAGCAACTACTAACTTGAACACCGGAACTTCTAATGCATTGCAATCAGGAATTAATATTGCTAATACTAATTATCAAGGACCGTTAGCATCCGTAGCATTAGCTGGAACTAATTATGCAAATTCTATTGCTGTATCAAGTACTAACTATACTGGAAGTATTTCTAATAATCTTTGGATTGCAACCACTAACCTTGTTACCGGGACAAGTAATGCATTAAACAGTTCTCTAGTTAATTACATCCCATATAACGGAGCGACTGGTGTTGCAATTCTACAATCTGCTACAGAAATAACCGTTCCGCGTCCTATAGCAGGCAATGAATTCGATGCTGCTAATGTACAATGGACGAGACAAAGATTTGATGGTAATTACAGTTTTTATAACTCAACAAATATCAACCCGATAAATACCAACTACTATTCATTCCTTGCAGTTGCTGATACACTATCAACAAATCGCGCATATATAACACCAGCAACTAATACACTTCTGTCGGAAGTAATGACAACCTCAACATGGACCCGTATAGATGCATATCCAACTGCGGATGCATATGTTAGTATAGTAGGCGGAACTGCTATGTTAAGAGCTAATCTGTTATACTCATACGATGGAACTAATTTTATAACAATTGGTCAAAGTTCTTCTGTAAATGTAACAAATACAACCCCAACACTATCTGCGTTTGCATTTAATACCGGTATGATTATTTCTACAAATACAACTGGTTTTTACGTAAAGCGTCAATATGTTGTTATATCTACTAATGGAAGCCCAACTATTTATGTTTGGTTAGGTGGAGCAACACCATCACATTTAACATTTAATTCATTACAGGGTGGTGTTGACCTTGCAGCAAATAATGTATCTATTAATTCAATGAGTCTAACACAAGCCAATGTCGTTGCAGTACAAAACACAAACTCTGCTATTTGTGCAATAGTTATAAATGGAACATATGGAAATACTAATCTTTACAATACGATTACAAATAACTATAATAATCTAACTAATATAACAACAGCAATGGGAACGACGCAATTATTAGTTGTTGCTGGTATGTCATTGCCTACTACAATAAATACAAATAGTGCAGGTCAATTGAATCTATATCCAACTAATTGTACCTCTGGATCTGTTATATTTTATACTGGCTCAAGCGCTGTATCACTACAAGCTGATTCAACTTGGTTTACTACATATAACAATTATGAAATAACTCTTGTGGTAGGATTGTATAATACTGGTGTAACAACGCTCGGTTCAAATATAGTTGCAGATGTTACATTGACCAGTATAAGCTCTACAGCAACAAATATTATTACGCTAGAAAAACTTGCAGGTAGACCTGTATTTACTGCGCTTCAGAGGGTAGCACAATAATGAAAAAAATATTGATTATAGTATTAATGGTGTTAGTTGGGATTTATTCTTTAGCTAGTCCACAACAACACCATAGACTCTATCAAGCAATGGCGGGATTTTTAACATCTGCTAATAGTATCTTTACACAAAATACACCTGGTGTATGGTCATGGTATACTGCGTCTAATTGGCAATCAAATTCAATTCCCGTACCATCTCCATCTGTAAACGCTTCCATTACATTTTTTCCTACCACAAATACATTATTGACTGGAAACATTACAATAAGCAGTGATCCCGCAAATGTAGTGATAAATATATTAAACATAAATGGTGGTGGTTAAAACTATGAAAAAAATTGCAATTATAATGTTATGTCTTCTGATAACGGGGTTATCTTCTGCTACTACAATTACTTGGATAAATGCAGCTGGTGGTGACTACACCAATGGGGCGAACTGGACAGGAGGGGTTGCGCCGGGGCCGAACGACGTTGCCAGCTTTAGCCTCACCAACGCTCTATCAATCAATGTCACCGCACCGGCTGTGACCAACAATGCAATTTGGTACGATGAAACCACGAATAGCACAATCAATCTAAACGGTAACACGTTCGTGCTTTCCGGTGGCGATCTTGTATACCGACAAGGTGGGAATTCTGGTTCTATTGCGACGACCAACATGTTGACATTCATCAATGGAACAATTACCGCGACAAATAACCGATGGTATTTGGGGGCAGGTGGATACCCGGTTGACAAATCAAACATAGCCGCTTTGACATTTTCGAATATCACATTTAATGCAAAGAAAATGGAAGTTGCCGGTACAGATGACGGAGGTAATGTTGGAAATGGTACATGGAGTTTGTACGGCAGTACTGCCACTGTTTCCACGCTGGTCCTTGCACACACTGGTGGTGGTGTGACACCCGGAACGGGAAACATCATGGTTGCAAATGGGAGCCTATTGACGGTCAGTAATGCAATTAACGCGGGTTATTACGGGGATGCTTCTGGCATCTGCGGAAATATCACCGTTTCAAACGCCACGTTCAATCCTCAGAACAACGTCAACCTCGGATACAACGGAGGCGGCTATCCTGCCAATGGTCACCTATATGTTGTCGCTGGCGGGCAACTGCTATTTCCGACCAACGCGAACCTCGGTCTATCCGCAGGGTATACAGCTCCGACATGGGGCACCATCTTTATGGATGGCGCAGGCTCAGTGATGAATATGGGGCAGGCCGGAATTACCCTAAACGGATTGGGCGGCAACTGGTCAACCATGCAAATGAACAACGGCACGATAAACCTCTCGAACGGCTACCTCAGTGTGGGTTCATCCATTGGGTCTCACGGCGCATTCATACAGTCTAGCGGAACGGTCAACATGTACGGAAGCTCACGCACTTACATTGCAACCGTAAACGTAGGCCAAACGGGAACCCTCTGGCTTGTGGGGAACGGAAACCCCCAGTTCAATGCACTCGATTATGTCGATGTGGGATGCGGGGGCGCAGGAGCTTATGGCGAGCTTGGTGTCTCTAACGGGATGTTTCACGCGACTGGCAGAATGTGGGTTGGAAATGTCGCCGGTTGCATTGCGCACTGCTATGTACCGGGCGGAACACTTGAAATCGATGGTGGTGTTATCGTAGGTGCGGCCAATGCGACAGGCACAGTGCTGGTTACGCAAGGCGGCACTCTCGATCTTGGTGCGGGATCACTGACAGTCGCAGCCCCAACACAAAACACAGTTTACAATATTGGTGGTGTGTTCCAGTTTGCCATCGCAACGCCCTCGATCACGCCGGGCACCTTCGGCAATGTGGCAATCTCCAGTGGTACGGTTTCTTTTCGCGCCATTACCACAGCGGACGTGTTCTGCAACCAGAGCGGTAAATCGCTGGACTACTCCAGCAAGATCGGGTTCGTGGGCACGAACAGTTTCATGTTAAATAGTGCAAGTAATACTACTTCTGGTCAATCTTATTTGTTTAGTTCATCTTATGGTGCAACTAATTGGGCTAATCTTTATATGGTTAACGGATACACAAGATATAGAGGTGCATCTACTGATACTCTAAAATTCGATTCTACCGCATCGCACAATATTAGTAATACTACAGCACAGATTGATCTCGTATACACTAATGCAGGATCATTTGCGGTTTATAATAGTTCAGTAACATTTTTGAGTAATGCGACATTCAACGGAGGTGTTACTCTTGGTTCAAGTGCATCAACGTCTTCTGTTATTATTGCACAAGGACCATTAACTCTCGGAGCGGGATCAACTCTTAATGTATCACCTGTAACAAACGGAACAATTTTAATATCCGCACCTTCTATTACTGGTAGATTTTTAAACAACAATCTACAATTAAATCAGAAACTCATATATTCATCGACAAATATTATTGTTGCTGATACTAGTGTAACAATAACAATTGGCACAACGGGTAATATCTGGACGATATCTGGAACTAATGCAACTATAAACTGTAACATGGTACAATCACCAACATCTTCATTAAATGTTGTTGTTAATCCAACTATTAATTTGCTTACTAATACAACCATAAAAGGTTCTGGTTCTGCATTGTTTAATTTTAATGGTGGTTTCTCTGGGAACTATACACTTACAAAGACAGGAACTTGTTCCATAATCACCCCCAGTGTAAATGTAACAAACCTATCAATTAATCAGGGAACTTTTGGTTCAACTAATGTTCTTCTACTTGGTAGTACCGCTACAAATATTACAACTCTTAATACCAATGGAACTATATCAGTAACTAATGGCGGAAATGCAAAGTTAATTATCGGTCAAGGATCACAAGGCACACTTAATCTTTATGGTGGAAAAATGAATATTGATCAGTTAATCGCTACTAATAATTCACGTAGTGCCACACCAACCACAAATTCGTATATAGATTATGTTCCAAATTCTTCAACTAATGGTACGATTAATATCTTTAATGGATTTACTTATTTCCCTCCCACCAATACGACCTTTGATTTCCGAGGTAACTGGAGCCTGCTGGGTGGTACGAGCACGTACAGTAATTTTGAAAGTACTTCAGTAAATCCTGTTAGTATTGGATATGACGCATTTGGTAATATAGATCCGAGTGATTCCTTGTTGATTTCTGGATCAAATACAATTTTCAATGTTTATGCCGGAGCTGGTGGTGGATGGCAGACTACGTTCCAAGTTCTTGAACATGGACGTTTGACAGTAAATAGTAATGCGGTAATGAACGTCAAATCAACAGACGGCTCGCTATTGGTTGCCCAGAACGCCAATATGGTTATTGATAATGCATCTGTGATAACCCCGCAAGGACTGAGAGTTGGTAATTTTGGTCAGAACTATATCAGTGGCCATAATGGGACTCTGACAGTAACAAATCACGGTTTGTTGTCTTTAGGAACCAGTATTGATATAGGTGTGTGGGGTCAACCACCAAATGGGGCTGTTAGTAATGGAGTTATTGTATCTGGCGGTATCATTACAAATTCGGGATATATCTCTATTGGTTATCCACAAACGACATCCGATCAATCTTTTTATAATTATCTATCCATCTCTTCAGGTGGTGCAATGTATACAAAGGGTACTTTTGGAGGAATTGGCGCATTTATTCCTAATCCATATATCTACCCGTCCCTGACAAATGCTAATAACTATGCAGTGGTATCGGGTACTAGTTCCCTGTGGTCAATCGACTATGGATTGTCAATAGGTAGTTCAATCGGTACTGGTCCGGGTACAAATGGAGTATCGACTAATAATACTTTAACTATATCTAATGGTGGAACAGTAATCGCAGGAAATGTAACAATTTCACCGGGATCTGGAATCTCTACTAATAATGGAATTTTAGTTGATAATAGTAAATTATATATTACAAATACAACTCCTTCATTGATTGGCGCAACTGGTCATGGATATATTACTGTTCAAAATAATGGTAGTTTAATTGTTACTAATGGCGGAAATGGAAAATTAATAGTGGGAAATTCAGGAGTAGGAATCTTAAATCTATACAGTGGCTGTAATATGATTGTGGATCAATTATTTGTGACAAATAATCCCACCACAACAAATCAATACTCCACCTTTTCTAGTGCAGCCGGAACTACTAATACAATTCTTAATGGATCTACTTGGTATGTAAATAATACTACTTATGTTCCTGTAATGAATGGTATTTGGAACTTTCTTGGAGGTACTACTCTATTTACAAATAATACAACTTCAGGAGCAGTAACATTTGGTGATTATGGTTCGTGGTATGCTTCAGGATCTAGTACAGTAGTTCGAGCAATTACTTTAGATAATCAGTCTGGTAATGGATTTAACTTTTGTAATCCTGGTAGTGTATTTATATTTACTAATGGAGCTACTCTATATTGTTCTGCTGGAGGTGGTCATAGATTTTCATTCGCAAATACTGCTACGTCATTATTTAATAATGCTTCATTGATACTTTCTAATTTAGGTATTACTGTTGGATCAGCATCTGGTAGTGGTGGTTCATATGGTGGTTTAATTGTGTCTAATAATTCATATTGTGCCATGTATTCTCCATCCTATCCATGTGTTGTAGGACAAGATGGATCAAATAATTTCATGGTATTATCTGGAAATAGTACTTATACAAATAACGATGCAATTAATATAGGTGGTCCATTATTTGTAAATACTTCAGATAACTATATGATAGTTTCCTTGGGAAGTAAAGTAGGATTAGGAAATAATCCGTATGGTCAATCATATAGTATAATTGTTGCTAATAGTCCATCGGGAAATGGGCTTACTAACATTAATAATCGTATAATAGTTACAGATTCTTCGTCAGTTAGTTCGCCTACTATAGGTATCAGTATTATGGGTAGTGCATTTGGAAATTATCATACTAATAATACAGTAACTAATAATTATATGGTAATTAGTAATAGTGCTGTTGTGAATGCATCTACAATATTTGCAATTTCATCATACGAGGGTGTGCTTTATGGAGCATCAAATAATATCGTAAGTAATAACTATGTGGTTATAAATGGAGGAAGTTTATTTACTCCTAAATTACAACTGGGATATTCAAATACTGTCGGTAATACCTTTTACGGATACGGATATGCATCAATCCTAAACAGTGGCGTTTTAGAAGCTAATACTATCACCAATGTGGCTCCATCCTGTTATGTCACCAACAATGCAGGCACTTATCAATTTACTACTGCTACTCCATCTTTATATCCTAATGGATTTGGTAATATCTCTCTAGTTAATGGAACTGCGTCGTTTAGAGCCATTAATACTGCGGATGTGTTGTGTAATCAAAATAATCAATTAACTAATATTATGTATTCGGGAAACAATTCATTCCAGTTAAACAATTCTACCAATCTCACAACAAATCAAGTTTATACGTTTGGAACTGGAACCGCGACTAACTGGACCAATCTAATTCTTACCAATGCATCACAATATAGAGGCGGTTCAATATCTTTCGGTTCTGGCGGAAGTCTTATCATACAAGGATTAAGTAATTCTGTAGTAACTAACGTTACATTCGCTTCTGGTTCTACCAATCAATTTACTATCGCGTCGACAACCAATTATGGAAGTTTAAACATAGTGAGCGGATTAGTAAATTTTACAAATTCTGTATTACAGGTAAACGATAGTGGATACATAGGAACGCTCGGCGACACATTCACATTAATCAAAACAAATGGATTAGCCGGAACCTATAGCAACACATATTCTGGATTAACAAACGGTGCAACGGTAACCACAGCAGGAAATACATACAAGATTTACTATACAAACAATGTACAATTGGTACATCAATAAGGAATGAATAAGATGAAAAAGATATTACTGATAGCAGCATTGATATTCGCAACCATAATAAAAGCGGACCCAATCGTATTTGTACAGGGGAATCCACCGTTTAATAATAACTATACTGCCATATTAACACCAGCGCAAACATCTAATTTCTGGGGTTGTGTACTCTACGATCCAGATTTTGTATTGCCTCCGTGTGCTGCAACCAATCATATTCAAGGAGCAACAATTTTGTTAATGGCTGATGGCAAGACTAAAGTAAACCTTATATGGATGCCGGATCCTTCAACAAATACCAATATGATGGCTACAATGAAAGCAAATAGTCCGATAAAGAATAATTCAATGAAAAAATAAGTTATGAATAAATTAAAATCTTTATATGGAGATACAAATGTTAATGATCGGTAAAAAAATCTCGCCGAAATTAAGAACATCATCAGTACCTATTAATAGAATTTCTTATTCTTCATCTCCAGTGTTAACAGTATATTGGACTACAGAAACAGTTTGTTCTTCTGCTTCTGGTGTAGATTCACATTACGTACTTTTAAATATTCCCAATGATTCAAATAATACGCTTTTAGTTTATGTTAATGGTATTTTACAAAGAAATAACATTGATTATACTATCAGTGGAATCAATTTAATTTTTAACAGTGTTGTTGAACAGGGTAGAAACATCATAGTATTTTATAGTTATAACGCATAAAGGAAGTTTAAAACAATGAACATCAAAAAAATTCTTGTTGGATTTTGGTCAATTTTAGTTGTTAGTTTTGCTGTAGCAGTAGAACAGAAAATATCAGTAACTCAAATTAATGGATTTACTCAAGCTGTAGTTGCATCATCGCCTGTACAGATTGTAAATAATCAAGCAGTATATTCCTATATGGTATCTAATTTAGTTGTTTCTGGTGCTGGAAATAATTGGGTTAATAATACATATACTAATGCTGGTAATAATAGTTATGTATGCTCAACAATTTATGGACATGGTGGTCCTTCATGGTTGACAAATTGTATAATTGATAGAGTATCGAATACTGGTAATTGTTGGAGATTGAGAACTTATTTAACACCAACGACCAATCAGTTATATACTTATTATACCAACTCTTTCTTAATTGGTCAGTGGGTAGGAACTATTACTGCTAATGCATCAACACCAGCACCACTTGTATCATGGCAGATAATTACTAATACTTTAGCTTCTTCTGTAAATACTCCAACATTAGAATCTGTAACAGATGTAGGTAATACAACAACAAATGGAATTATTGTAGATTCTGCTAATCAATTTTCATCTACAATCGGCGGATTCTTAACTACTCTGGGTTTAAGTGTACGAGAAGGAACAGCAACATCAGCAAATACATTAGGATCACATGCAGAGGGTAATGGAACTATCGCATCTGGATATTATTCACATTCTGCAGGTAAAAATTCTGCTGCATATGATGATTATTCATGGATATGGAATGGAAACAACACAACTAATTTTTATAATTCTAATGGTCAAGGAACATTCAATATTAATCCTGTTGGTGGTTTAAATGGATTTTATATTGGAACTACCAATCTAAATACTATTTTAATAAATCTTACTAATGGGATAGTGGGTGGTGGCGGTGTTGGGGATTTTACTAAATTAATTTCATTTGATACTAATACTATAATGATTGTTTCTAATGGGGTTGGTTATATTACTTATGTTACTACTAGTATTAATATTAGCAGTAACGTAATAATTTCTAATACTTATGGTTATCCTTATTCTGGACCTTCTGTAGGAACTATTTATTCTGATCCTGTTTATGATCCAATAAATAATTTATGGAGATGGACGGGATTACCAGGAGGAACAACTCTTAAATATTTAGCATATTTGAATGGACTTCAATACTGGCAGATTAGTGATGTGGCACCCCCATCAATGCCCGTCACTTCATTTTTAAATAGTCCAGGATCACCATTTACTTTACCAGCAAGTTTAGTTGCATGGTCTGGTATTGTTAGTGGATCTTTACAATTAAATTGGTTAGTAGTAACTAATGTCAGTACAAATATATTTTCAGTATTGGTTAATAACCAATCTAATGTTACTCTAGGTACTAATACAACGTTAACATCAGCCATAGTATCAAGTAATTTATATATCGGTGTTCCTTTGAGTCCAACTTCAGGTGTAAGATTTTTAGTCAATAATAATACGGTTCCCCCCAGCAATATGCAGAACTGGACCTCCTCAAAGGATGCCTACATTCTGGGGTCTGACGGCGAGAGCACGCGTCTAATTATCGACGCTAATGGCCCCACAGCCACCCCTTTGATATCGTTCCGTGTGAGTGGGGGTACAGCCGCTAACCCCTCCGCAGTAACCGGAGGAAATAACATATTTAGCCTCGGTGTACAGGGGTATGGCTCGACGGGATACAACAATAATGCAACAAGATTTTTTGAAGCGGCCGCAGTAGGAACATGGACTGATACCATCAAGCCTTATATCATGAAATTTTTTGGGACAAATACTAATGGGCAGAATAGTATCAGAATGACCATTACTCCTGACGGTACAGTGAAGCTGGCCTCCTCAGATTATTCCGATCAAGGAGGAGGGTTGAAGTCTTACTCTACATGGGGTACTAATCTTCCAAGTCTTCTTGTGGAGTCTTTTGGGGCCACAGCCGGAGGTTGGAATACCAACGGCACGGGGTTTGGGGTGAACTCAGTCCCTGGGTTTGTAGGTAATTTATTAGATCTTCATAATAATGGAGTACAAAAAGCTTTTATTGACTATAACGGAGATATCTATAGCGGACCTGGACCTCTAACAAATGATCCCAATATTAGATTTATGGCTAACGCTAATACAGTAGCTCCGAAAGATTTTGCAGTATATAATAATACAAGTAATTATCCATTTAACTTCGTAGGTGCAGATAATCATCTTTGTCAAGTATCTTTAAATTCCTATGGATCTGGTCAATATCCTAAATTACTATTTGTATCTGCTAATGGTACAGCAGCATCTCCATCTGCTACTACCTCATTTAATCTTTTAGCGAATCTAGCAATTCAAGGATATGGTACAAGCAGTAGATCTAATGGAGCTTACACTGGACGAGCATTTATGAATGTTCAATCATATAATGGAGCATCTTGGACTGATACTAATCAAGGGTATATGGTAACAATATTAACAGGTCCACAAACAGCACCTGTAACTCAAGTTACTCGTCAAAGATGGTATGATGATGGTGGTATTGAATTGGGTGGTGTAAATGACATGTCCTCTACAAGTCCTGGTGCTGGTATTGTTCAAATTGATAGTAATTTAGTAGTAAAAGGATCAATTAGCGGTTCTATATCCCCATCACAGGTATCTACTGTACCTATTTCTTTACCTTATGTTTTAACTAATATTCCTAATTTTTCAGATGGATTATATCGCAATTGTACTATGACTAATGATATGGTATTATATGGACCAACCAATGCTACTTATGGTGTGATATGGACTTGCTATTTATTTGCGACTAATGGAAACAGAAATCTTTCATTCCCAACAACCGTATTGGTTCCAAGTGATAGCGGATTTACTTCTCCTAAAGTATTAACTTCTAACTTAACTTATATAGTACAGATGAGATACGGATTATCAATGAGTGGGACTAACTGGCTCTTAAATTCTGTTGTAGGAGGATTTTAAAATGGCAACATGGTATTGGTATGATAGCGGATCAGGAAATTGGTCTGATAATACTAATTGGTGGAGTAATTCAAATGGAACTGGATCAAATCCTACTAACTCTCCTTGGACAGTAAATGATTCTACTAAGAATAATAATTTATCTTCAGCATCTACTGCTACTAATAGTCCTAAAATAAATACAGATATTGGTAATGGATTTACTATTACTGGTATATGTGATATATATAATGTTATAAATCATTATGCAGTATATAGTGGTAATTTTACTGGTGCAGAATTTTTCAGTTATTACGGTGATATTTATGGGGGTACATTTTCAGGTTCACATGTTACAATGGGCAGTAATGTGTATGGGGGAACTTTTAGCGGTGCAAATGATGAAAATCAAAATTTTATCTACGGAGGAACTTTCAGCGGTCCTAATTTTACGAATAATGGTGGAACAATATATGGTGGAACATTTAGCGGATCTGGATTTAATTCACCATCTTTTTCTCATTTAATAAGTGCTACATTTAAAGGTAATGCAGTAAATGTTTCTGTATCTAATAGAAACGTTACTATGTCTGCACCTACTGGTTTTAATGGTGGAACAATCATATATCAGACTATTGTTTCACAACTTGATGTTATTGGTGGCGGATTATTATAAACAATTTAAGGAGACTAAGAAATGAATATCACAATAAATAAGACTATCAGTTATGCAGTACAGAATGTAGTTATTAAAAATGTAACATTAATCAAAGATCCATCTGGAAATCTTATAGTTGTTGTTCCGTTTACATGGACTGATTCTACAAATTCAGTGATTAGAATTGATAGAAAAAATTATACCGTAGCACAATTGACGGCAGCATTTACTGCTCTTGGTCAAGACTTTGCTCCAATTGCGACGGCACTAATCTCATTGATCCCTACAACTGGTACATCTGGTAATTGTGTAATTATATTGGATAATCCTATGACAGCTATTCAAGGATATAGTGGTGTTGTTGATAATCAACCAAAATGGATTTCTATAGAATTAGATAATTTACAATTAGCAAATGCTATCGCACCGGTTACAATTGATCAATTAAATTCCTTGATTACAATGTTTGCTGCTTCGGTCACACAATAATAAAGTGATCTATGAAAAATAAACAATCAGAAGACTTAATAAAGATTTGTGTATGTAAACATCGATCTGCTAAGTCTCTTGTTTATTCTTGGTATTGTTTAAAGAAAGAAACTCCAAAAGATAAAGAAGTAAATCTAAAACAATTTACTGATAAAAAAGAAACTGGTCCTGTAAAACAAGCTATAGATATTATTGAGAAAAGAAAATTTTGGGGTTTCTATAGACCAGGAAAAGTTTCTGAAATTCATTTGTGGAGTCATAAAACTTGTAAGATAAAAGATATCATGGGATTACTCGCTCATGAAGTTGCTCATTCCGCTGGTTATAGAAGTGAAAATTCTGCTATAAAAATTGCAACAATATGTCAATTCGCTTTACATTTGATGTTGTTAAATTTTAAAGATAAATTACTGAAAAGGTAAGTAAGATTCGGTGTTGAAGTTGTGTACTTGGAATTTTTAATTACTGAGAAGAAGGTGTCTTGGTATAAGGAAAGTAATTTTTGAAGATGGAATAAATATTGTGTAAAGGAATTATTTCGTTATAAGAATGGCAAACACAACATTGTGTATCCCATGAATAAATTAAAATGGGAGAATAATATGTTATGTGAATATGGATGTAATAAAGAAGCCCAAGTTCAATTAAAAAATAAGAAATGGTGCTGTTCAACTAGCAGTAATAAATGTTCTGAAGTAAGAAGAAAAAATTCTGAAAATCTAAAGAAAGCCTATAAAGAGAATAAAGGATTATCTAACCATAAGACTTTTTCAGAAGAAGCTCGATTAAGAATGGGCGCAAGTAATAGAGGAAAAAATAAGAGTAATTGTGAACATATAATGAGGAAATCAAAATCAACACAGAAAAATTATTCAAATGGCAAGTGGGTTGCTTCTTTTACTGGAAAAAATCATTCGCCAGAAACTTTAGAAAAAATGAGAAATGCAGCATTGAGAATAATAGAAGAACAGTGTTTAAATGGGTTGCCTGTAGTTCCAGCTATCGGAAAAAATGAATCATGTTGTTTGGATGAAATTGAGAAAATAATAAATGAAAAAGTTGATAGACAAGTTCGATTAAGAGGTTATTTTTTAGATGGTCTTCTGAGGTCTAAAAAAATAGCATTAGAATTTGATGAACCATTTCATGATAAAGATATTAATATAGAACGTGACTCTGAACGTCAAAAATATCTCGAAGAAAAAGAAAATTTAAAATTTTTCAGAATTAAAGAATCAGATTGGGTTGTTGATAGACAGGATATTTTAGAAAAATTTAAATTATTTTATGATCAAATTAGTATTTAAATAAGATTGAACTTCTATATATATTTATCATTGATAGGAAGTATTTGTTTTAACAAAATGGCTGTGTGGCGAAGTTGGCAAACGCACCGAACTTAAAATTCGTTGGGATTTACCTCCCTTGAGGGTTCGAATCCCTCCATAGCCACCATTTTCAAAACGCTATAAAAAAAGAAAGGTTATCTTATGACTCAGCTTACAGACGAGCAAAAACGGAAACGAATTGAGAAGATTGTAAAAATCATCGGAGGAGGAATTATCAACAACCAATTCTGTTGTTAAGTAACAACTGTGGTGGTGGATCTTAGAAATAGGAACCACCATAAAATAGATTGGAGTCTATGATCACAGCAAAAGAGATCACGAATGGATACTTGATCCAGTTTCGTGATGGTGGTTCGAATTATTACAGAGGAATGTGTGCTCATCTGCTTGAGAAAACGGGGTTCACATTCGATTCGGTTACAAACTTTCTTGGGCACCCAGATGTTCAAGGATGGACAACCGAGTTCGTCATGGGTCAAACTATGATGATGATTTCTGGTATCAGAGACGTTCGGATTCACGACGTCACACTCGCAACTCTACAGAATCCGAAAGATTTTTCGGATCACGATTAAGTTATCAATTTTGTCATAACTCGTATAGGTGTATTCACGTATCCACCGAAGACAAAAGAAGCGCGGGAACGTGGTTGCTCGCAGAAAGTAAACCATCTATCTTCTTAACTGAAGATGCGGCAATTCTATGGAATTGCAATGGGTCCTGGCAATTACAGCAAGTCACAACGCCCAAAATACTGTTTTAAGCCAAAGACCAATTACGAGAATCCATGTGAGGAACTATTGTAATTTAACTTGAGGGAAAGTTAACTTGTGATAGCGGATTATTCTGTAATCCTCATTTTTCTATTCTGGTGGAGCAGATGGAGCCTGACCGATAAGGACATCGAAAGAAAGGCGTCGAAGTCTGGTATAACCGTGTTTAACGCCCTACTTTGCATAGGGATACAAGGAACTAGTCTGGGCTTGAAACGATATACAGCTCAGCTTCAAAGATTCCCCAAGTATGTACAAGGTGCAACCTTGACACAATGGTTATACCCCACCAGAGTAGATTTCTTTTCCTGGGTACTCACTGAAAGTTCGACACTCTAACCGAATAGTTAATCGGCAGGAGTTTATCTAGGATTTTTCTTTCAGACCGATACGATATTAGAGGGAACCTTTTTCCATGGGAAAAAACTGGAGCTCTAATTTTCGATCTTACTTCTCGGGGTGGTTTTGGTCAAACCATAACCCCGAGATATTTTTTTCGCCAATTTTTTCTTGTAATGAATAAATTATATAGGAGAATATTATGAACGCTTATACAATTTTATCAGTATTTTTAAAAGAACAAGAAATTTCTTATTCCAAAGCATCTGTTTCAAAAGAAGTCGATGGAAATAAAGAACACGAAACCAAAACAAACTTTAGTGGTAATATGGTTGGATTAGCAGATAAAAAACATTTCACAGAACAAGATGCAGATCCAAATGAATTAGCTATGGGAATTGAAGTAGAGAAAGAACATACTGAAGATCCAACGATTGCGAAGAAGATAACTTTAGACCACCTTGCTGAACACCCCAAGTACTATACTTATCTTAAACGCATGGAACAAGATGCTACTGTACATGGCGAATAATACTATAGTATACAGAACAGAATTTTGTTCCAAGGAATAAATTAAAAGGAATTTAATGTGTCTATCTCATTTAACAAGAATTTTTCTTTAGCTTTTGTTTTCTCTGCTGATCTAAGTAAAGTGTTGCTAGAAAATGTTAGTGGAAAATTAGATGGGATAATGACTGAGAATTCAAAAGATGGAATTGCTGAACCCGAGTTATCAGTTAAAATAAATCAAGTTAGCGGTTTAAAAATAGAACCATCTCAATTAAGAATAGTTACATCTCTTCCCAATATGAACAAAGAATGGAAGATTGATGTGTATATGACTATGGTTGATATTGATAAAATAGCACAAAATGAAAATCTTATCATAATGGAAACCAGTAAAATTGAAGATAATTGCCATCCAAGTCTTAAATGGTTAATTCCATTGTGTTTGGATATTTCAGTATACGGATCTGCATTTAATCAGATACTAATGAAGTAAATCAAAAAGGAGAAGCGAAATGCTAATCATCGGAGAGAATCAAGAAGACGCAAATATTTTACATATCATCATTGGTCCAGAAACTGATTTTCAATTTAATATGTCTGGTCAGTCCATAATGGATGTCACAGAATATGTTTCTAAATTCAAGGATGGAAAGAAATGTATTATCGTTCTTAATCAATGTAATTCTGAAGAAGAACTTGTTCAAGAATTACAAATTAAACAAGCTCGTAATAAGGCTGCAACAATTCTTCAACAATATGCAGAACAAGAAGCTTTAGAAAATCCTGATGATGGTCATAGTTTTAAGAAAGAATCAAAGAAAGAAAAAACAACCACAGATAAATCTGGTAACCATGGACTTAAGTGTCCAAAATGTCATGCTCCTAATGCTGCTATTATTATGAATGGTGAAGTACATCAATGTTTAGTTTGTAAAAAAATTGATGAAGGAATTAAAACTGGAATAGTTCCACCACCACCAACAAAAGATGAACTAGATAAGATTAGAGAAAATACAGAGAATGAAAATCCATTACAGAAGAAATCTAGAGCTAGATTTTTTAAGAAACCAATAGAAGGTGATAAGGGGATAGAAGATGGCAACAAAAACAATGACGTTTAATGAAATTCCGTCAGGGCGAAAATTTAGAGTACCCACAGGAATAGTCTATCAAAAGATAAGTACACGACAAGCAAAGCCCGTTCAGCAAGTTGATGGAACAGTTATAAAAAAT